>Ga0315273_10000041_pt1 | contig 104209 bp, 95 predicted proteins | sample YL17G02_0_MG_FD_205753 | JGI IMG/M metagenome (GOLD analysis project Ga0315273, IMG submission 205753) | Sediment microbial communities from Yellowstone Lake, YNP, Wyoming, USA - YL17G02_0 | ecosystem: Environmental > Aquatic > Freshwater > Lake > Sediment | place: USA: Wyoming | collected... | reverse complement strand
GTCGAGTTGTCGGCGACGGTCATGGTCTCGGGTACTTTGGTTTCGTCGGTCATTTGCGTTAGATCCTGCTAAAAAGTGTCATATAAAGAATGGGGGGTTATGTAGAGTATATAGCACGTAACTGTGATGGGTAGGGACGCAGCTCGCTGTACGTCCGCCCAATTTGCTGTGGATACTATTTTAGATACAACCGCTAGCGGATGTATTTAACATAGTATACGCGGAAATTGAGGACAGGAGCAGCAGCCACGTACATTCGCGCCTGCGGAGCACAGGCTTAGACTATTAGTCTGTCTTACGTGTTAAAAAACGATAGCATTTAGCGTATCGCTGTATATCTTCTTTTACCGGAATACTGTGAATTTTTATTACTTAAAGCTACTTAATACCCGCATGTACCTGGTACACATGTTCAAGGTACGTGCGCTGTTCAGGCGATAGGTCCCCAAAACCTAGTACGTGACGAATGTACGTATGGTCGTCGGCGAGCACAGACGTAACAGGCCGGCCTTCGTACTTGCCCTGCGAGAATACCCAGGTATTTGTTTCGCTGTCTATTTTGGAGATGATCTTGCTGTAGTACGCAGTGCCAGCCTTGACCATCGGTACAAGACCTTGGACTACCTGCTTGTGGTAACGCAGCAAATTCAGACACGCGTTGATGTCAGAGTTTGCTGTGTGCGCGGACTCATGCGCAATTCCAAAGTCCTTAGTCAAGTTGACCAAGCTATAAGAACGCCTGAAACTGCCCTGAACAGCGTGGTCCATGAACAAGCTAATAGGGATGGTGTCGATGTGGTGATAGCCAAAAATTTTACTGTACGTACGTGCTTCGGGAGTACTCGCGACATGCCGATCTAAAAGCTGCTTTAAAAAACCTTGATCAAAAGGCACGTTGTGCGCAATGAGCTTTAGACTGTTGTAGCGGTACACGAACTCGTAGACTTGTTTAGCCAGCTCGTCTTGCGAAATAGCTTCGAGCCCTGCCCATTTCTCTGGCGTATAACCATTAGCCTTAGCCGCTCCTGGAGACACCACAATATGGGAGTCAGGCAGCGCGAACAAATTCAACGCATCGACCTGCTTAAGGTTGTTGTCCAGCAGGATTAAACAAATGTCGATGACCTGGTCAGTACTACTGTCTAGACCTGTTGTCTCGGTGTCGATAGCTAGAAATTCAATTGGCATAGGAACTCCCCAACGAGTTTTTCCAGAAGATACAATTCCTTGCCCTGATTGTCTATGACATAATCTTCTTGTATAAGAGCTAGTTGCGTTTCCGATGCGTGTGTAGAAACTACCCTGTCTGCCTCGGGACGCTTGATGCGAACGATGATCCCGCCGGCTTCTTTGATTACCGCTGCTTCAGTCAAAAAGCGTACGTCACACACGACGACCATTTTACAGAGGTTACCGTTGATTAAGCTGCGAGCGCGCCCGATCATAGCGCGGGCCCAAACGTCTTCGTGCACATGCCGGAATCCTTCTGTACCTACGTACTGAAGTATCCGTCTTCCAGACCAACCAGGGACTTCTTCGAGAGGAGCCTCTTTGTCTTCTTGAGTACCGAAGAAAGCCGCCGAAGATACACCAAAAGCATCGTAGAATACCTCGGAACAAATACGCTTTAACTGATCCGCACAGGCCATCTTTGCGACAGTCTTACCTTTTAGTTGTCCCGCCTCACAAATGTAATTACCTACGGTGTCTTTGCCTGCGGAAGCACGTCCTGTAAAGCCAATGATTGGGTATTGCAATTTCATTGCAGCACCTTAGCAAACCTAAAGAAAAGTGTAAATACCTATGGTGTTCTTCTTAATGACGTAAATATTTGACTCGGCGGAGCGTGTCAAGTATTTCAGCCCTAACAAGCAGCATGCGTGGCGGACAGCATAACCGCTCCCAACGGCTACCCCAATTAAGCACCACGTCTCGGAATTTTCCGGCGTATTTACACTAGCTCAAGTTAAGCGGCTCAATCCTCGGTCATTGGCAAGCGTAATGTCCACCAATGATTCTCAGTTACAGCGCATGCAGTAGATTGGCGGAACGCCAGCCTAATTGATTATTTCGATTGAACACACCTATTGTTGTGGTGAAGCGAAGCGAGGGGAAAGTCCGAAGGACTAGGGGGATTGGTACCGCGGAGCAGAGCAATTATGTCTAATTAAAGGCTGTATCTTAATTAGGCATATTTGCTGCGGAGCGTCCCCCGGTTTCCCGAGCGGCGTGCAATGAGCACGTTAGCACAGAGAAATTGTAGGCGTTTAACCAGCGACTACGGAGCTGTTTAAAAAGCCGGTACGTCAGTAACAATTTCTTAAGCGCTGACCGCATTCAACGCTATTGCTGACGGAGCATCAGCTGTTGGATTGCATCCATGCGAGTGTTCTAAATCTAACAACGTACTAGTTTTACAGTTTAAAGCGCCTGCCTTTAAACATAAAACGCTACGCGTTACCGCGTAGTGGTACTCAGTTGGCGAAACACCAACCAGGGGTAGCGAACTTAAATACTACGTTGTTTTTACTACAGCTAACTGTGTTGGCCCCCTGTATATCATCCCATGCACTGGACTGCTAATAGCACGACGCAGTAAGTGCTTAGGCAGGGGAGAGGGGTATTGCGTGATCGCGGCGAAGCACCGCGTTTGCTTTGTAGCGGCTTAGCTGTTTACAGTGTCTAGGCTGCAAAAGATTTAATAGACTCGTCTGCGTCTATTAAATCTTTTTATAGCACAGCGATGCGCTTGGCAGTATATCTTTGTAATTCAGCGTCGAAACAACGCCGTCTTGGCTTATGCCAATTGCACACTGATGTTGTACCTGTGATCATTCTTATATGGAAGTTCCGAAGTAACTTTCATATAAGATTTTATTCAAGCGAAAGCCGAATAAAACGGAGATTTGTCTGAAGCTTACGCGACAGAGACGAAACATCTCTGCACAGCTATTTATATCTACGTGCGTACTCAGATCAGTTGTACTCTTCTTCAGATTCAAGAAGGTAAAAAGGAAACTCTTCAGTATCGTCGTCCAAGTCAATGCGTGACGAATCAACGTTCACGCGGCTATCAAGTATCTCATTGTCTTTTACCACAATCTCAAATGAATTAACGGTTGGATAGCCCAACATCGCAAGTACTTCTACCTTGCAGGTTCTGCAGTACATATTCTGCACGCCTGCACGCAAACCAACCGCCGTGCTCTGAATACGCAACCAACCCTGCACTGGCGCCCAACTGTCGTCGATGATATATCCGCCGTCCGCTGGATCTTGCTGCGCGTCAACGAACTCAGTTCGCCTGCATTTGCTGCACCTGAAGCGTAAGATCGCGCGGTGTAATGTATTGTCGTTCATATCGTACGCACTCTAGTGTTGAACGGAAAGGGTGCGGGCACGCATGCGTCTGCTTAAACGTGCTTGGCTTTAGCAAGTCTACATGACCTACGGCACCTGTTACAATAGTCGCTTCAACACTGTGCGCATAAGGCAGAACAGCGCGGTAGGTGGAGTGCCCGCCTAATACCCACCATATACCTTTTGCAGGGATTACGCGGTGTAGAATGTCACAGGTATCTACGAAGCGTACGTGAGCATAGCGTGCTCTTGTATACATATGAAAATGCTGGTTGTGACTCAACACCCAGGGTGTGATGGTTTTATCTTCTTTTAAGGGGAAATCAAACCACGCTTCCCTTCCCATGAGGACCGTATGTCCTTTCAAAAACATCTGGGTTAATTCAGTAAATCCTGGATATTGCCATGGATTGTTGAGCCAAAGTCTATTTTGGCCCAGACCAGCCAAGAGGCTGATCTCTACATCTGGAAGCATATTAAACCGCGACGTTATAGGTAACCGCCGGATGCGGATCGTAATCTTCAAGTCTGAAGATGTTAAGAATATCGGCTATAGCCGGCCTGGATACAATCAATTCTTGTATGTCGCTGAGCTCTTTAATGTCAGGCGAAATACACAACTTAGGTAAAGGCTTGGGTTGACGAGCTATTTGCTCTTTAATGTTGGGCAAATGGTCTACGTAAATGTGAGCATCTACCAGCGTATGGGCGAAGCTCCCTACCTTTAAACCCGTTAGATGTGCAAACAGATGAAGTAGGAACGAATAGCCGGCTACGTTAAAGGGAATTCCTATAGCGATATCCGCCGATCGTTGTAACAACGCGAGGTTTAGGCAGAGATCTCCCTGCCTGTCTACCTGAGTGTTGAGTACAAAAGTAACATGGCATGGCGGCAAAATAGCTTTCTGTGCAACACCCGGACTCCACGCAGATATAACAATGCGACGTGAGAAGGGGTTGTTGCGAAGCTCGTTGATAGCCCAATCAATTTGATTGTTGAAGTCAGGGAGCGTCTTGTTACCTAGTTGCGTATGTACCGGGAACTGCATCCAGGCTGGACCGTAACAATTCGCTACTACCCCATCTTCGTTAGTCCAGGGCTCCCAAAACTTCACGTTGTAGTGTCTAAGAAAATCAGCCTTGTTTGATCCCGACATAAACCAAAGATTCTCTAGTACTATCAACTCCCACTTAATCCTCTTCGTAGTAAGCAGCGGAAACCCATCTGCCATATCGCATTTGTAAAAGTAACCAAAAAGTCCAAGCGTGTCGGTGCCTGTACGGTTAGGTTTAATTGTTCCATTATCTAGAACATGCTGCACGAGATCAATGTACTGTTTCATTATCCACAGGCCTTTCATAGAAATTGGCTACGTCCAGTAACACACAAACAAACGGAGATATGTCATGCGTCGCAAAAGCGTGCGTCGCTAGCTCTGAGCAGAATAGGTATACTTCGAGATCCGTAGCTTTATCGAATTCAAAGTCACGCAACTCTTCTTGTAGTTCCTCAGATATCTGAGTAATAGGCGCCGCGCATAACATCGGCCATATCCCCGCAAACATATCTTTGCTAAACACTTTCTTCGCCATAAGATAACTCCAAATAAAAAACCCCTGTACGTAGGGGGTCTACGTACAAGGGCAAGGCCGAGGGGCAACTCAGCTCGAAAATTAGTTTACCGTGATAATCTCTGAGTGCTGTCCGTTCAACGACTTCGAGATATTTTTGCTCCCCTTGGGACGACCGGGGCCGCGCTTGACGGGCTCGCCGTCTTCGCCGATAGCAGCGACATTAATCTCGGGAGTAGCGGACTTGGGCTTGCGAGGAGCACGCTTGGGTGCGTCAGCTGCGGATTGTACAGTTTCCAAAGTCGCGCCACTGTCAGTTTCTGCTTCCGTGCTTTTAACCTTGGGCGGGCGACCGCGACGCTTTGCCGGCGGGCCTTGATTTACCGTAGCAGCTTGTGCGGCGGTAACGGCATCCGTCTTGACCTTGGCAGGACGGCCGCGCTTTTTGGGCACAGGCGTAGCAGCGGCTAGCGCAGCGGCTGCCATTGCCTCGATCGCGGCAATCTCGGCCTTGGACTTACGGCCACGCTTTTTAGGAGCGCTAACAATAACTACAGGAGCGGCAGCTACTTGCGCGCGCGTTGCACCCTTTTTACCGTGCGTTGCCGCGATGGTCTGTAGGTCTGCCTGACTCGGACGACCGCGCTTACGTGGCGAGGGCTCAGCAATGACAGGCAGTGTCAATTCGTCGAGCTTACGGAATTGCGTAAGCTGCTTATTCGCAGCCGAAATACAGGCTTTGTAGCCCGCAATATCACTAGCGGTTAACGTCTTGTTCTCTTCCAGAACGGCGGTGGTCATTTTGACCATCTCGTCTAGACGCTTGATTTGGTTTGATGCGAGACGCTTTCCATACTCAATCGTACGGAGTGCATTGGGGCGCGCGGCCATGGTCTAATCTCCTACCTATTACGTCTTTACTATTATTTACAAGGTAGGTAGATTAGATATGGCTGTCAAGCACAATTACGTATTTGCATCGTAATATTCTTGCGCACCGAAGCAAATGGCGTCGAATTGGTCAAACAAGCGCTTGCGTTCCTGCTCTGTAGGAGCTTTCTCTCCTTCTTGGGGCATGCCGAAAGAGTCGCGCAGATTGATGTTCGCAAGCGCTATTCCGAAAATAGCTTCAGTATCGCTGAGCTCGCGTGCACGCCGTTGCTGTACAATGAACGCTACGAGGTCTTCGGTGAAACGCCCTGAGCGCTGGATAAACTCGCGTTTACGCTCATCTTCGTAGTGCTGCAGAGCTTCGGGCTTTATCTGTTGTCCTTTCTGGACAGCAACGTACTCAACTTCCTTGGTTGCGGGGTCGGAAGCTAGAAAAGCCTTGCTGAGGCTATCTAAGCCCTTGATGGAAATCTCGTCTTTTTTGGCCATTAGTAGCCCTCCAGCTTATCTAAATATACGTATTGTTTTGGTAATTTAGAGTGGAGATCGTAGAAGACCTCCGTAATGCGATAACCCATATTCACGGGCATGTTTGTAAATTTGTCGTGCATGCGCAGAAACAGCTTCCCTCCTACTTGAAACGCAGGAAAGCTCTTATCAGAAAGGTTTTCCTTCTGATCAATCACAAATACAGTGATCCACATGCTAGGACCCGATTACGCGCCCGCCGGTCTTCTCCTGCAGTTGCTTGAGCAAGTCTGCTTTAGAGACGCGCAGGGTGCGAGCGCTGTACGTGTCGCAATGGTCTACGATTTGGCCACGCCGCACAATGTACGGTTCAGCAAGCTCGCTGCCGCTCACACGTTGTACGTTGGCCGGGAAGCGTTGCCCCGGACCTTCAGTAGCAGGGTATTTGCTGCGCAACGCACACCACGCCCAGTTTGTCTCACGGACACCGCCTTTTGCAGTTTGTCCGCGCATAACTGGGTCGTAGTGTTCGCACGTATCGCAAGACTTGTCGTTATAGGCAGCCATATCTAGAACTTATAGACACTAATCTTTGCATCCTCAAGTTTTTTCTTAAGGGCCGGGATCGTATTGAGCTGTAAGAGTGCCTGTATGAGCTGTAAACAACCCGCGTCGCGTGTCAAGGCGCCGGGTATTGCGAGTATCCAACCGTCCGCGCGCTGTATATAGAATTTTAGCTTTTCGCTTCCGCGTAAAGGCATTTGCGCGATCACGACGCCGAAATCCGTAAATGTTTTCTCTAGATCTTTGCGATTATTGACGGTGAATTCCAGAATGCGCGCGGCGGCACTCATCGACGTTGTAGCGTTAGCTACGGTAATGGCGCCGTAACCTTTGAGGTCGATGGTTGCTAGCGGAGTGTGTTCAGACTCCTCGCCGTCACTATCGTCGCGCACTTCTTTAACAGGCTGCGCGGTCTTAGCCGCTTTAGCCGCTACAGGAGCTTGCGCAGAACGCCAAGGGTCCTGCAACATGCCCGGTACTTTCTTAGGGGCGTCGGCCATCAGGGTGTAACGAGTATGTTGGTACTGCGATGGGTGAGCTGCGGATTGAAGCAATCACAGTGCACCATATAAACACGTTCGTTGAGAGCAATACCCACGTCAGTGAAGTCATTTGGATTTACAGCCCTCGGATTGGTCACTTGAAATACCGGCTGTACAAGATCGGCAGTCTCAAGTTTTTTCTTGCATCGAATGCAGCTGTGTAAATCAGGGTACATGGCCCAATCCGTACGTAGAGGTTTGTCACAATTGAAATGTAGCCACGTGTTGCGTACTTCAGAGCCTATTAGACCGAGGTCAACTTGTTTTTCAAAAGACGAGAGCGCATTACACCAGTACGCAGCGAAGACCAAGTGTCCGTCTTTGAATGGTTTGCCACAGCTTACGCATTGTTGCGCAAGCGCTTCTATTTGTAGATCACCCATTACGTTCACGCAGCCCCTTGCAGACCATCGCTAAATTATCAACAGGTGTCAAGCCCAGTGCTTTAATCGCACGTGCACGGTAGTATTTTGTACGGAGCCGTGTATCCAGCACGACGAGCATGCCTCGGTCTTTTTGTGTTCGAATTAGACGCCCCGCGCCTTGTCGAAGATCAAAAAGCATTTCTGGCAGATCTATGAACGGCCAAGCATTGTCGCCTTTGAATATTGCGTGTCGCGCTTTGATGATCGGATCAGACTGCAGCGGAAATGGCAACTTTGTGATTATGACCATAAACAATTTATTGCCGGCAACATCTACGCCTTCCCAAAAGCTCTTCGAGCCGAGCAACGTAGCTTTCGGCGTAGCTCTGTAGCGCGCGAGCGCGTCAGTAGGGTAAGTGGCTTTGTCGATAATTGGATGCGGGTACCCGCGAGAGATTAGGTAGTTTTTTACGTAGTCTTGTTCTGCGTTGGACGTAAAAAGTACGAATGTGTCGCCTTCGCATGCCAGCAGTAGCTCGTATATTTGCGACGCCATGGCTTCGCGATACGCCGTAACATCCGGGCCCATTGTCTTAGGCTCTGGCACTGCTTTGATCGGCGGGATGTACAGATATGCTTGTTTTCGTATGTTGAAGGGCGAGGGAAATATATCGCTCTTGTAATTTTTACCTCGAAGCCCCACACGGTCCGCGAACACATCAAAGTTGTCGTCCAGTGCCAACGTCGCTGATACATAGGTCACTGACTTGTCAGGCATGTACCCGCCGATATTGACGGGCATGTCTTTGAGCACGAGGTTAGTTTTGCCGTTAAACGTTTTCTGTTCGATCATCCAGGTGCGGTTTGGTTGCGCCTTCAGGATATTGCTGAACGTCTCACGGCTATCTTCGACGAGTTCGAGTATTTTTTCGAGGGATAGAAATACACATTGATCGTCAGAGATGTTTGGAAAGCCCTGACGCGGCGGCATGCCCACGGGCGAAGACGCTACGGGCACCGCTAAAGGCGCGTTTGCAAGTGCCGGAGTCTTCGTAATCCAGCGTCGAATTAACTCTGTATGTGTAACAGGACTCAGTTGCTCGAACATCGTGTCGAGCGTAGTTTTATCGAGCAACCTGTTAGTTACGTCGTCGAGACCTTTGATTAGGTCTTGTATTACTGCAGAGGTATTTGCATCTATGATATTCGATTTGGCTTGATGTAGCCTATTTAACGAAGCGAACCCGGCTTTCCAGAGTGGATCAAGCGTAGCCAACTCTGGAAGCTCAAATTGTTCGTTTGATACATCGAGCAGTCTATCGAATCTGTATTGAATTTTATCTAGCGCATTTAGCGACGTTTCGTTGGTAAATGCAGTGCGAATGCCGTCTTCAACTTTGTGAGCTTCGTCGATTATGACGTGCGCAAATTCACCAAGCAGATGGAAAAGAGGCATCGTGCGCCGTAGCTTGTAATGGAAGCCCAACAGCCAGTTATTGGTAACTACAATATCCGCTGCAAGCATAGTCTTGCGACTTTTTATATATCCGCAGGTCTTATAATGGGCGCAGTCGGGGCCAATACAGTCGGTGGCGTTGAGATTATTGTCTAACCGTAAATGTAATTTATCCGCGTCTTCCCAGAGACCATACTCGCTGTGCTTGAAGAATTTGAGGTATTTGGGCCAATCTTTGTGATTACTTCTCTCTTTTACGCACTCCGCGTAACACGCATATTTATTCTTGCCATACGCTGCTGCATATTCAAAAGTTGCGCGTGGGTGCCCGATTTGCGCTAAATATTGCTGGATACGCGGTAGATCTTTGTCTACCAACTGCTGCTGTAGCGTAATTTTGGCTGTGCTTACGACAGTGCGCTTGCCAGATAAAATAGCAGGTAACAGGTAGGCAAAGCTTTTGCCAACACCTGTACCCGCTTCAAAAAGCGTGGGTGTGGTGGATTCGATGGATGTATTTATTTCGTCGGCCATGGTTATTTGTCCATGCCGAGTTTCGTTTACAAACCCTAGAGAGGGCTCTGTCAATATATCTACAGCATCAGGGAATTGCTTCCCTTCACAGAATACACAGCCGAATCCCTGCGGTGTTTCCTCCATAAAAGGCATAACCGCAGCACACCCGTTACATTTCATGCGTTATCTCCCCGACTTAAGCTCCGCAATCATGCACTGGAAGTCGGAAAAACTCAAACAATGAGACGACACGCCGGGCATACCCCCCGTGCAATTTGTGCAAATACAAATCTTTGTCTCCCCAATTGTACCTCTCAACAATGACAAGCTCACGCGCGAGTTTGTAGTGTTCGGGACTCTCGCGTCGGACACCAACACCGTAGAACGCGAGATCGAAATTAGCGCGCTCTGTCCGCTGAAACCGTGTAAAGGCTTGCGATTTATATCGGTTGATATACGCCGCTACACGTCTTGTTAGAATGCACGTACCTGTCATATAAGCAAAAGGCAGATCGTCGACTAAGCGTTGAACGTCTGCTTTATTTTTAACGCCGCAATTGGCAGCAGTTGTAGAAGGCGCCCGCACCTGCAGTACGCCCATATCAGCCCTTCCAGATTTAGGGGCTTTCTTCACTAGCGTGTCATCGTCAAGACGAATTACTGAACGAAATGACGATTCGGAATACGCGACTGCACTCACGAGTGCTGGTAGATCACGCTTCGGCTCAAATTCAGTCCAACCCGCATCAGCTGCAAATACTTGCCACTCCTCGATATAGCGGTCAGCCGCTTTGATGATAGATTCAGCATGCTCAGTAGCACGCGCTTCGCGTTCGACAGTCGTACCCAACGCATCACGGGTCCACCGCGAGTCCGGCATTTTCTCTAGTATTTTTGCCTTCAGATGGATTACTCTCGGATCTTGTGCACTCGCAGTCGTAGAAGTGATACAGCTAAGAACGATTGTTAAAAACGCAAACAATGCTACACGCATTAGTGCCTCCATTACCTTTTACCATGAATTCACTCAGGAGTAGGAAATGAACAAGGCTCCGGTCATCGGCTCATACAAGAAGCCGCAGGTCCCTGAACAAGATGTCGATTTGGAAATTGTAGACAAGCGTCAGAAAGTAGAAACGCCCGCTACGTCGCTATCTACAGGAGTCCAGGAGGACTTGAAGGACAGCATTGACCGTACAAAAGACGGCGTTGAAAAATCGAAGTCATACGATGAAATCCTTTCGGAACACGACATTACTGTTCAGAAGGCGCATACAGTAGTGGACGCCATGTTGGAAAAGGGTTTTTACGAAGAGTCTGTACCTATTACTAAGAGTGTAGTCGCTACCTTTCGCACGCGTGCGCATGCCGATTACGTACGTTATTTACGTGCGCTTGAGACGTATAATCCAAAGTACGTCGAAGAACAACAAGAAATACAGATTCGATATTTCTTAGCAGCCTCATTAGTGTCGTTTAAGGGTACGGTATTTAAGGTAGCCTCCGGTGAGGATGCAGAAAAGTTTTTCGACCGAAAGCTAGAATGGATTGAAGCTCAACCCGAAACGGTAATCAGACTAATAGCTGTTAAGCTATCGAAGTTTGATCAGCAAATACAGACAATTATGAGCGAAGGTATTGTCGAAAATTTTTAGGCACCCCGAGGGGGTCCGTCCGCGCCGAGCTTTTCGTGCGGACAATCCCTACACGCGGGATGCCTCCTCGGGGTTCCATTCAAGACCGCATTGCATGCGAGATCCTGATCCGTGAGCGTCGCAGGAGCGTGACTGAGCACGTTTACTTAGCCCGGATACTTTCTTCAGGCATTAATCTACCTGAGAAGCTTTTCCAGCTGTGGACCACCATGTTGACGATGGAAGTCTTTCAAGAATCGTATCAACCAGAGGTGGTGAAAGAGAAGGAACAAGCACTAAAATTGATTCAAGAGAACGTCACGCAGAAACACGGGCATCAGGTTCGGATGTTCAAGAAACTACATTCGATCACTACTTCTGATGACGACATGCGCGTCGCAACTCCTGCCGAACTTGAAGAATTTAGGCGTAGAATGCGACGAAGTCATTTACGCAGCCCAAAGTAACCTGAGGTAATCGAACATGCCCGGTATCGGAGACCAGCAGGTCTTACAGCAGCTATTGACCGGCATGAACACCATGCAGATGCAGTCCGGGCTCATGCCAGGAGGCGTGCCTGCGTTAAACAACCAGAACACGTATCGCCCCCCGCCTGTCGCGACGCCTGCGCAGTTTTCGAATGACCTCTCGATTAATCTGCGCAACACTTTTTCGTATCAGGCAATGACCCCGCCGATGTTTGGCGGCATCACGCCAGTACCTCGCACGCAAGAAGCGCAAGGTTACTTGCCCGGTCCAACCATGGGCGGTGGTTGGGGCATGGCGCGCCAGCAGGCACAAGGCAACGCGTCTAAGTTCTTGACCAGCGCGCAAGCAACGACGGGTTTTGGAGCACGCGGAGCCTTTGGTTTAGGCGTAGGTGCGCTTGTCGGGGGTGCCACTATGAACCCCTGGATGGGCTTAGCTGCTAGCGCGGGTGCCGACTATTTAATGGGCGATATGGTCGAGCGCATGGCGCAGATGCCCTTCAAGCCGATGATTGATCAGCAGCAACGCGCCATGCAGTTGCAAAACATGTCCATGAACAATGTTCGACGCGGCTCTGATTTAAGCGCGTCGGGTATGGGCTTGTCACTCACTGCGTCGATGGATTTAGAGCGCAACTTGATGCGCACTGTGGATAATCGCAATTTTAAGCGTGACACTGGCGGCATGTTTAATCGCCAAGACATGATGAAATTGACAGATATCTCGTCGCAAGTCGGACTGCTCGATGGCTCTCAAAGTGTAGATCAAATATCGCGTGATATGGGTAAAATAGGTCGTGCGCTTTCTACCTTTATGAAGGTCGTCGAAGAACCCGACGTTCGCAAAGCCCTGCAGATGATGGGCAATATGCGGCAGCTGGGCATGAGCATCCCTGAGACAAATGTCGCTGCTGCAAATGCACGCACCTATGCACGTATGGCAGGCACTACTGTGCAGGGTGTTATGCAGGCGGGTATGCAAGGCGCGGGGATGTTTCAGCAGTATGGAATGTCAGGCGCAACGGGTATGGGTGTCGGTATGGCTGCTGCAGGTGCCGCCGGTACAATGGGTACTATTCTAGACCCCCGTACATTAAATCTATTAGGTGGACGCGAAGGTGTTGCACAAACTCTGACAGGTGCCGCCGCGCAGATGTCACAAATTACTGCCATTTTGCCGGGAATGCTCAAGCGAGGAAAAGACGGCAAATTGACAGTAGACGAAGACGCAATGGGTAAATTAACCCGACCAGGCGGTATAGACGAATTGGTACGCGGTAGCGCGTCCCGAGTAGATCGTCAATTCATCGAAGAATACTCGCATCGCAAGGGCGCGTTGCAAGACGAGCTCATGAATAAAATGGGTCCGATGGGCGCAATACTCATGCCTGTATTACTGGCAAAGCGCTTTATGTCGCAGACGGGCATTAAGGATTTGGGTGCGGGTTTACGCGGCATCGGGCTTGATGAGAAACAAGCTGAGACCATTCAGCTTACATTTGAATCGCCTGATTTTTATAAGAGCATACGCCAGCAACAGCGCACGTTAGCCATTGAACAGCAAAAAATACGCAGCGTCCGCAGTCAGAGCTTGGCCGATGCAGCAGACGATGTTGGGTCCGCTAGGTTTTCACGCGGGCTTGCAGATGCCGCTGTTGGCACAGCGCGACTAGTACTCCCTTTCTCAGGCAACCTGTCTGGAGCAGGATTGCGTAGAAGCACACGGTTCATGGGAAATGCTGCGGATAATTGGCTGCGTGCCGAGGCAGAAGACGCTGATTTAGAAGAACAGCAAATAGCATCGGGTGGCGGGAGATTATTACGCGCTGTACGCCCTGGGCAGCTGACTAGTGCTGAAGAACAGACAGGCCTAGCGAAGCGCTTGACGTCCGATAAGGGTGCTAGAGAATTCAATGAACAAGTGAATAGGTATGCGCAGCGGACGCAACGTCCTGGTAATAGGCTCCGTCAAGAGAATCGAAGATATCTTGAAGAAGCGGAACAGATGCGGAGCGCTAACCCCTTTGAAGTAGCGGCTGGGATAATGTCACGCAACTTTATCGGACCTGACGGTACCGTTGGCTTAACCAATATAGGACGCGGCGGAGAATCTGCAGCTGAAACTCTGATGGAGAGCGAGGATTTTGGTACGCGCTGGCGTAACGGTACGTTAGGCACGACATTTGGCCTTAATGATAAGCTCACAATGGGCCAGCTTGAACGCCGTCAAGAAAACAGAAAGTTGCTTGGCCGGCAAGTTGAACAAGGCCTCGCCACTCCCAACGACACGCGTGAATTAAATCGGATCACCGATAAGTACGGATTAAAAGATAAAGACATAGCTAACGCTGTTGGAAAAGCGAGCGCAGCTGTTAGTGCTCTTTTGAAGGATAAAACCACCACTTTAGGCTGGGGCGGTACTTACGTTACTGGGCGTACAACCGGTGATGAAATTGACCGCACTATACACGCAGCCATCGGCAGTGTACCGGGATTAGACGCCGGAAAAAGAGCAGCATTAGCCAAAGAAATGCGTTCTGAAGTTATACGTACAGTAGGGAACTCTGCCGGAGCGGCTGAGAAAACAGTGCTCGATAAAATAGCTAAAGGCGGAGCTGCCATAGCTGCCAATCAACAAGCGGGGGATCGGCAACAGCACGCCAATAGGGCCGAGTTTAAACGTGAAACTATTATCGGTTTGCTAGGAATGGATACAGGCTTCTTTGGTAACACCGAGTCGCAACGTGACGTACTAGGTGTATTTTCCAAAGAAGACAACGCGCTGCAACAGCAATTCCTGGCTGCCGCAACTATGGATGCTGCAGGCAACAGAGAGGGAGCAGATACTCTCCGTACACAATTGCGTAGGGACAAGCGCTACACCGACGAACAACGTGCTGGCGCTGAGAGCGGTGTACGTAAAATTATTGCTGGCATGGATGAATCCGATAAAAAATCGGTAGGCGATAAGTTTAGCGCCCTTTACAAAAAGGGCGGACGCGATCTAATTGCTAAAACTGTAGGAAGCTACGCCAAATCAACAGAGGACGTTTTGAATGAAGAGCAACTACAGGCGCGTAAGAACGTCCTTGGCGTAGAAGGCGCTGCTATCTTTGCAAAAGACGGCGTACGCGGTCTTAAAAAACATCTGGATAGCGGCGGTGAGCTGGATGGTGCTAGCGAATCTCTGGTTAAGCAAATTCGCGAAGGTGCGCTGACCCCCGCTGACGTAGATCGTAAAATCCAGAAACGGCGTGAAGGCCGAGCATCAGGTACATTCGAAGGCGGCCTAGTTCGAATAGCCGACAAGTTAGGTCTGGGTGATTTCGTCGAGGAAGGAATATCTGAACTCGAAGATATGCAAGAAAGAGCCGCTGCTGGAGCAGCTGGCGGTGAGGGTCTCGGTGCAGCGGCTAGTAACTTAGATGCAGCGTCCGCAAAATTACTCGAAGCCGCGAGTAGTCTAGCTCATACCGGCGACCGCGGTGATTTACGTGAAACACTGCGCCTAACACAGTAGGAGTCACCCATGGCAGACCATATTCTCTTTCCAAACGCCATCGACCATATTCGTTTGATCAACAGTAATTTGATCGATAACGCGCTAGCAGGGCGCTCTGCGTTTGTCATTATGCCAAGTTTATATCAATACGCATATATGCTTACGCATGAAACAGGCGAGTTACCTATTACAGACGGTTTTGTGGCTCCCGATGAATCCGCGACTCAGGGCCGTGAAAATACCGTAAACATTATCACGGTTCTGTAGGAAAGTAGAAAGCCATGGCAACTCCTGGAATACTCACTGGCGGCGCAAAGGGACAGATTTTCCGTACGTTTGGAGCTACGGAAACCGTGCCTGCGCCTGCTACGCGTCTAGGTGTATTCGGCGTAAATCCAGGATCAACTGCTAAATACGCAATTAATAGAGGTCCGCGCGACGCTGAATACTCAGAGAGTATGGCGCGCATGTTTATTGAGTTGCCTAATAACAAAGCTATAGCGGACTTTAAGAAGACTGTGTCGGCAGCCGCACGCCCCCTGGCTGACGTGCTTGTGTCGGCCACCGGCACGGGAGGCGGAGGAGGTACCGGCTTTGTAGACTTTTTGCTGACAAATGCAAACGAAAACTTTCAAGAGAAAGCACAGATCGCGGACACCTTGACGGACAACTACGTGGCCTTCTATTCGGGCCAGGAGCCGCCACTGTTTCAATATTCGGGTGTCTTGCTCAATACGTATCAGGACGACCAACGTGTATGGATGCTTCGTCTCTATAGAGAGATCTTGCGCGGCACAAAACTCGCATCGCGTAATTTAATCATGAAGCTGCGCTACGACAGCTTTATTGTCTCGGGCTACATGGAGACCCTGTCACTAGGTCTCATGGGGGAGACGGAGCATACGGCGTCGCAGTTCTCATTCACGATGCGTGTAAAGCGCATGACCGTGATTACTCCTGCGCTGGGGTCGCCGACTATTCTAGAGACCGCCGCAGTCTCTGAATCTGCGATTAAACAGAGTGACGATAGTCTCGCCAGCACACTTATTCAGCGTACAGGCGTCACTACGTCAGAGTCACCGCCCACCGCTACTGTCGGGCCCGCGGCGTCCAGCGATCGTATCAAGGCCAACGCAGCGCGGGAATTACTCAACCGCCGAACACTGCGTCAACTAGGCTTGACAGACACGCAAATCGAAGCTTCGTATCAAGCAGCAAACGCAGCGTCGGAGACGGCAGAGATTGATTCACGAGAACTCAGCGATACCGCAGTAAAAGCAGGAACTGACCGTGTTGCTGAACAGACCCAAGGCACCGGCACGACCGCTACGAATCCGCAATCATCGACCAACGACGGTGCTGCGGGCACGACCAACGTAATGGGCCCGCTTACTGACGTAGATCCAAATAAATTGGTCAAAGCAAAGCACGGTCGGACTCGCGGCGCCCGCGCCATCTATAAGCTACAATAGGACTACCTATGCCCGCCTCTATCATTTTCAACCAATCGGGTACTCCGGCAGGCGTAGCAGGCAAGGCTCGAAAAGATTTCGTAATCAGCCCACTCACCGTGGTTGTTTGCACAAACTTCACGGTAGAGACGTCCTATCTGTGGACGCTCGTGGATGTACCTATCCGTTCGGCACTAGTGCGCGGTTCTACGGGCGTAGGGGCTTCTTTTTCATTCACGCCAGATGTTAAAGGCACGTATCTAGTTAGTCTGACCGTAAACGGCTCTCCGTTTGTGACAGATACTGCACGCTCATTCTGCGCGGTTTTAAGCACCGGAGCAGTCTGGCGGTACAAAGCTGCAGGTGAGATCGACGAAGACAACCTGGTATATACCGGGCTGGGTTTTCCAAGCAACGTAAATACCCGCGGTTGGGCTACTGACGAAGACCTTGTTTACGAGGAAATAGAAACAATCGTCGCTGCTGTACAAGGTGCAGTAGTCACGTCTCCCGGTCCCGGCACCGCACCTCTGGCCAAACTCAATACCGCCACCGGCAAATTCGACGCCACTTTAATACCTACGGTAGCAGGCGTTCCTTTTGTAGGCGACTCAGGTGCTGGAGGCGTGCAAGGTTCCGTGCCTGCACCCATGGCGGGTGATTTTGCGCTTCACAAGTACCTATCCGCGGGAGGCGCCTGGCGCACGCTAAACCAAGACGAGATTGGTCCAGGCTTTTCAATCGCGAGTTTTACTAAAGCAACGCCTAATCCTGGCACGGTGCTGTATCGGCGCGGATCTACGCTGACGGGCATCACGGTATCCGCTACGTATATAGCAGGGCCGCCTACCGCAGGTACCCTCGCGAATATTCTAGCCGGAAGCGTTGGTGGCGGAGACGTAAACCCTACCGCGTGGACATTTAGCTCGCCCTTTGCGACCGGCACACAGCCCACAAACGTAAAGCGTGATGGCACAGATCTAGGCGCGGATCCTACCTGGACAATTCAACTCAACGCGACCGGCACAGCTGCGGCGGTGGCTACTGTTGTTATTACCTGGACACGCGATGTCTATTTTGGAGTCGGCGTTGCCGGTTTGAACACGGAAGCCGCCATTGAAGGCCTGGCATCCAATGCTTTAGCAACCGGAAGAACACGTACCATTACGGTATCGCCGGCTAATGAGAAGGTCTATTACGCTTTTCCTAAAGCGTACGGAGTCGCCACATTTACGCTTAATGGATTTCCAGCTGCGTTTAATACAGCATTCGAATTGGGACTGACAAATGTCAACGGATTAACCTCTACGTACTACGTCTACGAGAGCACCAACCTGCTGACGGGTACCAGTCTCGCTTTTGGAGTAACGTGACATGAGTATCGGCCTTACGAACGACCTCGCGCCTCTTGGAGCGTTCCCACTACTCGATGATAACTACCTGAAAGGGGGCTATCAAGTTGTTGTAAACGTTACTGCGCGCGACGCAATAGCGGCTACGTCCCGCAAAGATGGCATGCTTGTATACACCCAAGCAACGTCACAGCGGTGGAAATTAGGGCCGGGGCTAACCAACGGTGACTGGGCACTTGATAGTTCAGGCAGTCTCACAGGTCCCGGTAGCTCGACAAATTTAGCCATTCCGACCTGGAATGGTACTGGTGGTACCGCTCTTAATAATAGCGGGTTACGTATTAACCCCGCGGGTACAATCACCGCGTCTACCGCGCTGACTTTGACGGCTGACACCGCAGCTACTGGCTTGGCTATCAGTATTACTGGCGGTACCGCAACGGCTAACGCGGGCGGAAATCTTACTTTTATAGGCGGCCCTGGGTTTGGGGCTAACCAGGGCGGTAACGTCGACATTTCGGGGGGTATCTCAGGCGCTACAGGTCCAGGCGCCCATATTTTTATCGAAGCTGCGGCTGGCGGCTCGGCCGACGGTAGCGGCGGGGTACTATACCTCGTTGCAGGTAACGCCAGCAGCGCGGGTATTGGCGCTGGGGGTGACGTATATCTTCGCTCCGGCTTAGGTGGCGGCGCGTCGGGAGATGCAGGGTCGCTTGACTTTGCCGCAAGCAATGCAGGCGGCTTCGGCTTCGGAGGTAACGCAATTTTCAGTGCCGGTAGCAGCAGCGGCACTGGACTATCAGGCGGCTACGTTTTAATCGGTGCGGGTTACGGCGGTAACGTAAACGGGACGGGCGGAAGCGCTACGTTTCAAGCAGGTAATGGTGGTTTTACATCGGGCCCCGGCGGCCTTGCATTGGTCAAGGGCGGAAATGCCACAACGAGCGGCATAGGCGGTGGCGCTAACCTCACGGGTGGTAATGCCGCGGGCACCAACATGGCCGGTGGCCCCGTAACTATCACAGGGGGCGCGCCAACCGGTACGGGACTACCGGGCTTGGTAACTGTTTCCGGTGCCGATAACGTGTCGGCGACAGGTTCAAACGTTGCGTTATTGGGAGGTGCGGGCAGCGGCTCCGCTACAGACGGTGTTGTGCAAATTGCGCGCATACAGAGCGCGCGAGCGTCTCGCTTACAATTTCAAGCGGACAATGCGGGCACGGTTTCGATTAAAGCCCCCGCGACTATAAACGTAAACTACGCACTCGTACTCCCTACAGCGCAAGGCGGAGTTTCGACAGTTCTTCAGAATGACGGTTCTGGCGGGCTGTCGTGGGCTGCTGGCGGTGGCGGAGGTATTTCAGGTACCGGCACCGCAAATACCGTACCTACATGGTCGAGTTCGTCGGCTCTGCAGGACAGCAGTGCGTCGTCCGGCACGGTACTACTCGCAGGGACTGCTGCGGCTACAGGCGGTATACTAACAGTACGCGGCGGAAATTCGACGAGTACAGGTCCAGGCGGTGCGCTTAACCTCACGGGTGGCGCGGCGTTGGGGACTAACCAAAACGGCGCCACCGTAAACGTTATGGGTGGAAACTCTACGGGAACAGGTATTCCTGGGGGTGTGCTCGTGCGCGGGGCAGACGCGCAAGGCGCCGTTTCCGGAGGTTCTGCTCTTATTCTGGGTGGTTCAGGTACCGGTTCCAGTGTCGGCGGGGCATCTACTTTCTTCGGCGGCACGGGTGGTGGTACAGGTAGCGGCGGACCTGCGTCCTTTGCAGGAGGTGACGGCGGAGTTACGTCAGGCGCAGGCGGCACCGCGACGGTCCGCGGTGGAAATGCGCAGACCGCAGGTGGGGGTGGCGGGCTTACACTTGTAGGCGGCGCTGGAGCAGGTGCAGCACAGATCGGTGGCCCTGTTACCATAACCGGGGGTGCGCCGGCTACGACAGGCCTGCCTGGGTCCGTTACTATTTCGGGTGCCGCGTTTGGCACAGGCGGCACGGTAGGCTCAGACGTATTTTTACGTGGTGGCCGGGGTTCCACGCTCGCCAATGACGGCGCAGTGCAGATCGCACGTACTGTTACGGACAACAGAGCTACACGGTTGGTATTTGTCGCAGATGATGCAACTACGGTCTCAATAAAGGCGCCTGCCGCAGTTACAAGCTATGCGCTCACATTGCCGACTGCGCAGGGTGCTGCATCGACATTTCTGCAAAATAACGGTTCTGGCGTGTTGTCGTGGGCCGCGGGTGGAGGTGGCGGTGTTACAGGGCCAGGCACCTCTTTAAATCTCGGCATTGCCACCTGGAATGGTACCGGCGGTACCGCGTTGTTTAACAACAACCTTACTATTTCAGGTCAGACCCTTTCAACGCCTACGGCCGTAGTAGGTGCGCCCATAAATATAACAGCCGGTGACGCAACGTCCGGTGCGGGTGGGGCTGTTGTACTTACGGGTGGCGCCGCGGCATCTATTGCAGGGGACGGCGGAAGTGTTCGCTTTATTACCGGCGCAGGCTTTTTCGGTGGTGCCGGTGGCGGCGTAGTCGGATTAGCGGGCATTGGAGGGCCTAACGGTGTAGGCGGTGAAATCCGCTTTGTAGCCGGAACAGGCGGTTCGATAACCAATAACGGAGGTTCTGTCCTGCTGCAGGCAGGTGCAGCCGGAGGCGGAGGATTAGGCGGAGGTGTCACCCTCCTAGGCGGGCCCGGAGCGGGTAGTTTCGGTCATGGTGGTGCTATAACACTGACAGCCGGCGACGCTGGTGCGTCTGGGAATGGCGGGGGTGTTGGTATAACCGCAGGTGCGGCAACCGGTACAGGCACCCACTCAGGCGGCCCGTTGGGGTTCACCGCAGGTAACGCAAGCACCGCGGGTGGAGCTGTTGGTAATGGCGGCGCTGTAAGCCTTTACTCGGGTATCGGCGCAATTGGAACGGGGAACGGCGGAGCTTTCCTGATCCAAGCGGGGGGCGCCCATAGCTCAGGGTCAGGTTTAGGCGGTGCGTTAACGCTACAGGCGGGTAACTCTTTTGGTAGCAGCGTAACGGGTGGTAGTATAAGTGTACTCGCAGGTACCGGCGGTAATACAAGCTTTGGGGGATCGGTTACTATCCAGGGAGGTACTGGAAACGGCTCCAGCGGCGGCTTCGCTAAGTTAATTGGAGGGGCGGGCAATGTCTCCGGCGGAGGCGGTGCTGAGTTATCTGGTGGCCCAGGCTCAAGCGCTTCAGCGGGCGGACAGGCTACGGTAACCGGAGGTACCGGGGGTGCTTCTGGAGGCGACGGCGGTGCGGTTAGTATCACCGGAGGTAACCCGGGAACAACAGGAACGCCTGGTTCAGTTACGATCCAGGGCGCAAGCCAAGTGTCGGGCGGGATTGGTGGAAACGTACTTCTACGCGGGGGACGCGGGTCTACTTTGGTAGATGACGGTTACGTTCGACTATTGCGGACAACAACAGATAATAGAGCCACACGCCTTCAGTTTGTCGGTGATGACGGCAATTTTGTCTCAATTAAAGCACCCGCAGCAGTTACAACGTACGCCCTGACATGGCCTACGGCACAGGGAGCAGTCTCATCGTTGCTGCAGAACAACGGTTCTGGAGTTCTTTCTTGGGCAACCGCTGGAGCTGGGACCCTAACTACTCAAGATGAAGGCGCTACACAATCCACGACCGTCTCTATTCTAAATGTCACGGGTACGGGAGCGACGATATCCGGCTCAGGAGCCACAGCAACGCTAAATATTCCGGGGTCCACGGGTATAACGGGTCCAGGTACTTCGACAAATAACGCTATTGCTACGTGGAACGGTGCTGGAGGCGCGTTCCTATTTGATACAAATATTACCCTTTCGGCGCAGACGATTACTCCCTCTATAGCAGCATTAACGGGGTTCGACCTACGGCTATACGCAGGTGAAGGTACGCAAAGTGGCGGTGGCCTCCACCTACGAGGAGGTATTCCTGGAAGTAACTTTAACGGCGGGCCGGTATACATTGTCGGCGGTGTAGGGGGTACGGCCCTTGGTTCCGCAGGTGATACTTCTGTAAAGGGCGGAATAGGTGGTGGGAATGGCAGGGGTGGCCATCTAGATCTCTACGGCGGCGACGGCGGCCTTAGTGCTGGTAACATAGCTGGTAACGTTACAATAGGCGGAGGTAATGCGGTAACCGCGACCAACCCGGGCGGCAACGTTACAATAGGCGGGGGTACACCTTTAACTACCGGCGCCCCCGGATCTGTTACGATATTCGGGGCTGACATAGCAATCGGCGGGACTGTAGCCGGTGACATCATACTGCGCGTCGGAAGCGGAAGCAGCGCAGCTAACGACGGCGTTATTAGTATACCGCGTGAAGGGGGCAGCAACCGAGCAGCGCGTCTTCGGTTTACAGGCGACAACGGAAGCACGATTTCACTAAAAGCACCTGTAACGGTCACGGCGTCTTACGCACTAGTCCTCCCAGGCACACAGGGTGCCGCCGCCACCTTCTTGCGTAACGATGGATCGGGTAACCTGACCTGGACCGGAGGCGGAGCCGCTGATGTGTCAGGACCTGGAGTCGGTGGAAGTACTGACAAAGCCATTCCGACATGGAACGGCGTAGACGGATCAGCGTTAAACAATAGTGGTTTCCGTATTACACCAACAGGTACGATCACCTCAGGTACAGCTGCTATATTCACGGCTGACGAGGCTACAGGCACAGGCCGTGATGTTACCGTACAAGCGGGGGGCTCCAGTGCGGCGGGCGGCGGTACGCTGACATTGACCGGGGGCTACGCACTCAGCGCAGCTACACCAGGAGGCTCTGTTATTCTAGGTGGCGGGTCTAATTTTAATGCCACGGGTACTGGCGGGCACGTCACCATTGAAGCGGGGTCTGGTGGGGCTGGACCGGGTACGGTATTCATCAACGGTGCTCCGTTTATTACAGGCGTGGCAAAACCCATCTGGTTGACAGGTGGGCGCGGATCAAACGCAGCTAACGATAGCGCTGTAGTTCTACAAAGGGTACCTGTTAGTAACAGGGCCACTAGGCTCGAATTCGTAGGTGACAACGGCAATACGCTTTCAATCAAAGCACCTGCTGTTGTAACAGCGCATGCGATGACGTGGCCCGCAGCCCAGGGCGCTGCTTCGACTTTCCTACAAAATGACGGCTCGGGCGGCCTTACGTGGGCCGTAAGTAGCGGTAGCAGCAGCGCACAGAATCTCGTAATGACGTTGAAAGAAACCACCAACCTTAAGGTTACTGAAGTAACCGGCGGTGGTATGTATTTCGACCCAACCGCTGTGCCCGGCACGGTCACACTGCGTTTAGTTGGAAATTACACGTCAGTTGACGCTGCCAGCAGTGCTCGCGTATATTTGTACGACATGGGGCCTGGAACCGGCGTGTTTGTCCCGGTACGTAGAGCTGTTGTATCGATTCCATTTGCGTCGGTCGGAGCACAGATGAAGGTTGATCAAGCTTTGGTGAAGGTCACTACGCCAGGTGTCGATTTGAATGAGATTCACGACGTAGCCAGGGTGTACGAGCTGCGCATGTATTTGAACGCGACAGACGCTTCTCCCGCAATGACCGTGGCGTGGGCGGGCTTTGTAGTGGTTTGATCTGTACGATAACGAGGATTTTATATGGCAAAATTTAGCAACGTAAACCAACTACTTGCCACAGGGCCCCTGGCCATGTACTCGGTGAAGACCACGCTGGTTGCAGCGGGTTGGACTGTCACTAAATCTGGTGACGGCCTTGCTTTGTATAGTGCAAGCGGAGATATTATTACAGGTGGCGGTGCTGTTGCCGGCGGGCTAGGCACTACGCGCGCGTATTTCACAGTTACGGACGCATCTACGAAAGTATGTCTGTCCTTTCAGACCATTTCCAACACGACTTACCGTGTGAAGTATTCTGAGACGGGCGCCATGGCTGGTGGATCTCCGAACTCGACGACGACCGGAACCGCCGCTGATGAGCAGATTCTCTACGGTGCTGGAACAGACGCGTCTCCCACGGGCACGCAGATGCTGCATACGGACAACTTGTACCGTTTTCACGTTGTTGCAAACTCCACGGCGCAGGCAAGCAACGGTACTTACCCGTTCTGGTTCGGTTGCAGTATAGTGGCGACGGGGGTGCAGGCGAGTTTCTTTGGACTCGAAGGAATGCTCGCAGGTACGTTCCACCCGTTAGATGTCGTGCCGAGAGTGATTATTACTTGGTACGTTGCGACAGGCCCCGTCCAAGCTGATTGGGCACAAGTCACCGACACGACGCTTTACGCACGCGGATGGATTGCGTACGGATTAGGCGCAGCGGCTTTCAAGCGGCTATGTATGTTCGGCTATGCTGCAGGCAACAGCAGCATCCTAGGCATGATTACAGGCACTAGTAATATGGGCACGGGTCCTTATGCGACAGAGGATCAACCGTTACCTATACTGATTGGGCGTTTCACCGGAAACGGTACGCTGCCAGGGCCTAAGGGTACCTGCACAGACTATAAGCAGAACACCAACACGGCTCGAACCTACCCAACGACTATTTTGAACGCAACGAACGCCTACATCCTTTTCGGGGGATTGATGGTTATGTGGCCCGAGACTGTTGCGCCGAGCCTGTGAGCATACGCGCGTAAGGATCACCCATGGCAAAATTTAGCAACGTAAACCAACTACCCACTACAGGCCCTCTGGGCATGTTCACAGTCAAAACTGTGCTCGTTAGTGCCGGATGGACTGTCACTAAATCTGGTGACGGCCTTGCTTTGTATAGCGCAAGCGGGGACATCCTCACAGGCGGCGGCGCTGTTGCCGGCGGCCTCGGAAATAACCGGGCGTACTTCACAGTTACGGACGCTTCCACGAAAGTATGCCTGTCTTTCCAGATGATCACGACCACCACGTGGCGTGTAAAATATTCGGAAACAGGTGCCATGGCGGGCGGGTCTCCAAACTCGACGACAACCGGAACCGCTCCAGACGAGCAGATCCTTTATGGCGCAGGTACGGATTCTTCGCCAACGGGTACGCAGATGCTTCATACGGACAACTCGTACCGCTTTCATGTGGTCGCGAACAGCACGGCGCAAACAAGCAACGGTACTTACCCGTTTTGGTTCGGTTGCACTGTGAACGCAACAGGGGTAGTAGCAAGCTTCTTCGGGCTCGAAGGGATGTTTACAGGTACGTACCACCCCCTGGATGTAGTGCCGAGAGCGATCATTACTTGGTATGTCGCGACAGGTCCTATTGTCGCCAACTGGGCACAGACTGTCGACACAAACCTTTACGCCCGCGGATGGATTGCGTACGGCCTCGGAGCTGCAGCCTTCAAACGGCTATGTATTCTCCCGTATACAAGTAACGCCAGTATACTGGGGGGTCCGGCTGGCGTACTCACCATGAGTACTGGGCCTTATGCGACCGAGGATCAGCCGTTGCCTCTGCTGCTCGGTCGCTCAGCAGCAAACGGCACGCTGTCTGGACCTAAGGGTACGTGCACAGACTACAAAACAACAAGCAATAACGCAAGGAACTACCCTTCGACAATTCTAAACGCAACCAACGCGTACGTTTATTACGGCGGGCTGCTCGTTCTGTGGCCCGAATCTGTTTCGCCGAGCCTGTGAAGGATCACCCATGGCAAAGTTCCATACCGTAAATCAACTGCCTCTGACAGGCCCTCTGGCCATGTTTTCCGTAAAAACTACGCTGGTTGCAGCAGGTTGGACCGTCACTAAGTCGGGAGACGGACTCGCGCTGTATAGCGCAAGCGGAGATATTATTACAGGTGGCGGCGCGGTTGCCGGCGGGCTCGGAACCACGCGTGCATATTTTACAGTTACCGACGCAGCTACCAAGGTTTGCTTGTCCTTTCAGACCATATCCAACACGACTTACCGTGTGAAGTATTCGGAAACTGGAGTCATGGCTGGAGGCAGCCCTAACTCTACGACGGTAGGGTCCGCTACGGACGAACAAGTCCTCTATGGAGCCGGCACGGATGCGTCGCCCGCAGGCACGCAAATGCTTCACACAGACAACCTGTACAGGTTTCACGTCGTTGCCAACAGCACCGCTCAAGCCGGCAGCGGCACCTACCCATTCTGGTTTGGAGGTTCTGTTAATGCGACAGGTGTGGCGGCCAGCTTCTTCGGGCTGGATGGCATGGCGAACGGCACGTATAATACGCTAGACGTGGCGCCTAGGGCTATCATCACATGGTACGTTGCGACGGGACCTGTAGTAGCCGGCTGGGGCTTTAACAGCGATGCGGGATTCTACGCCCGAGCATGGATTGCTTACGGACTAAGCACCGCAGCGTTTAGGCGCGTAGCCATGTCTGCCTATTCACTTGGCGCAGGTAGCGGCAGTTATTTAGGCCACCCTTCAGGCGGTGAGAACATGAGCACCGGACCTTACGCAACAGAGGATCAGCCGCTCCCGTTGCTGCTCGGCCGCAACGCAACTCAGGGCGCTCAGCCAGGTCTAAAAGGCTTTTGCGCAGACATAAAGCTTGTCACCAATACGGCGCGAAGCTATCCAGCGACCGTCCTCAACGCTACCAATGCGTACGTCTATTTCGGGGCATTACTGCCGTCGTGGCCTGAGGCTGTTTCGCCGAGCTTGTGAAAGGTTAGGTGGGTCGTGGCCGATTTCGACGCAAATTTAATTAGCAACCAGGCGCTAACGTTCGCGGACGTCGAAAGCGGCGGCACTGTTGGCGCGAACTTTCTAGCTAACGCAGCCATCTTATCAGGCGGCGTAGTAAGTGTTGGCACCATTTCCGCGAACTTTCTAGCCAACGCAGCCATCTTGGTAGGGGCTTCTGTTGGTACGGGTACCGTAGCCTCGGTGATAGTCACAGTGCCTGCGGTACCCACTGGCCCGGCTGGCGGCGGTAGCGTCTCCTCTTCGTTAGTATTTTTCGGAGATTCGAGATTCATAAACCGTGTGTTCGACGCAGTCGCGAACAAATTCGTGACATGGCCGTCCATTATTCCGGACAGAGCAGGCACGCGTTACCCTGGACCAGGCGTTTTCGGCGTTACCACCTCGGGTTATGTAGTATTAAGCTACTGAGTCATTGCGCTTGCGTAAATGTATACAACAGGCTAACTAAGAGCCTGGCGCTGCGTGTTGCGCTCAATAAATAGGAGAATTTAAATGTCCAGGAACCGCCCTAATGTAGAGCTACCGTTGTCTGAGAAAATGAATGCCGACGTAGCCTTCAGGCACGTAACGGCCAGCGTGCGCTCAGTCAACGTGAATGCAGATACCCACGAAGTACTTGCGCAGGCACTAGCCGTAATACGTGAGCAGCTCGTGGCATTTGCGACGCTTTACGCCGCACACAAAGAAGAAATGATTACGGAGACGCTCCCCGCTGCGCCTACGCTTGAGCCTGCGGCAGTTGTGCCGGCGACCGAAGGGGCTTGATTTACGTAAGTCTTTACGGTGTAGGGGGCGTTTAGATGGTGTTAGATCTGTACGGATGGGGCACGACCCGGTGGGGTTACGGTAACGTAGTCCGGCCGAGCACGGACGGCCCTGTAGTCATATCAATCAATCCAATTGATAGCCAACTAGACGTACAAGAAGACACGTTCATTACTGTCAAATTCTTTGACCCTACGTACAACCTAGATACGCTGTCTGTCATTATTTTAGTCGACGGTACGCAAGCGTACAGCGGGACTACAGGTTTTTCCGCCGGATTCGTGGGTAGAGTAAGCTACGCAGCGGGCATACTTACGGTACGGTTACGCGGGACGGTAGGCTTTGATTTCCTTAAACATGTAAATATGGCAGCCTACACCCGCGATCTAACTGACCTGTCCGGAATCGCTAACTGGTCTTTCAGAATACGAGCAGATCCAAACAACTATACGGGCCTGAGCCCGCTACCTGTCGAAGTAGCGCTTCAGACTCCGATGGAGCGATTTATAAGTTTAGAGCAGTACCGCACACTGTTTCTGGACAACGCTTTACGGCTACAAGCTACCGCTAGTTCACAGCCGGGAAATAAAGCAGCGCGGGTTATTTACCAGTCCGCATTTGCAACCGAACTTTGCACTCTATTAAACCCGTACGATCTACGCAACAAGGACGCACTGGACTCTGTAGTCAGTGAGAGGCAAAATACGCGGGCAATTGACAAAGTTCTAGCCGATAATTCAAAAACGCTTAAGACGGACATCCAAGCATTTCACGAACTGAGTGGATTAGACACGGCCTACCTGGCGTCCTTTAGCGATTATCTGGATTCTACTCTGTATATTTACCGGGTTAGTTTGGTGGCAAACATATTGCTATATGCCAAGGCATATGAGTTAACGCAAAGTATACTCATCGCAGATTCTACGCCTGTCATCTTGTCATAAAGGTTGTGATGGCTACTGAACGCGAAGATAGAGTAAATGCCAATCGCGCGTATCAGAACGCATGGCTCGTATACATTAACGGCTTAGAGGTTCCCGTAGCGTCCGTTAGCGTGAGCTACGGCGTATGGCAAATACCACAGGCTGAGATTGTGATGATACCAGACCCGAGCATTCAACGCTTAGGGTCTGAAGATCGTGTCGCTGTACAGATTTTCTTTTGTGACCACTGGATTAAGCCGCAAAAGCCAGAGTTTAGGCTATTATTCGATGGCGAAATAATCGGTTGGAGTTATGTCAACGTACAGCGTGGGCGCAGCCTTTCATTTACTGCTGTCGACTATATACAGATATTCACGCAATTGTTTTTCTTTTTTATGTCGAGTATCGACGACCTTGCCGTAGGCGCGTTCGGACAAACAACGGGTGTAAGCCTAACCACGGTGAATACGCCGGGTTTTGCACCATTATTCCCGTACTCGTTGTTCTCGAAGGGTTTAGTGCAGGCCAAAGCCGAAGGCTCGCAGAATATTGAGTCTCCGTTAATCACACGACCTATTGAATACGTACGTAACGTGGTCACGGGGTTAACTGCAGATTTAGATCGCCGAAGCGTGCCCGCTGCAAACTTCTTCTCACCTTGGGCTAAGCGCACAAAGTTCGATAAGCGTTTTGTAGCGCTGCCGTATCTTGAAGACGGTAAAGCAGGTAGTAAGGGGGTATTCCCAATACTGAGGGCCGTACAGGCTGATTGGGCTATTAGCGCTGTCGCAGGGCTTACGTCGAACATAGGCACAGCGGGCTCTATTTGGCAGGTATTCGAGCAAGTACTGTCTACGCTCATGATGGAATTGGCGATGATTCCTACGCCGCCGTCCGTTACAGTAGACCGAGAACTCAACATTTTAGGAGCTCCCCCTAAGGCATACGCTCCCGAAATCGTAAATAATCTAGCTGCTTACTTCGTCAAGCCGCAATTTCTGTTTGGGTTACCTCCTACGTGCAATGTCTTTTATCCATCACAGATTACGCAGTTCGGCTATCAAGAGAATTACGCGACTCAACCTACGCGCATGTATTTCAACGACGAGAGTTGGACGTCGTATCTAAGCGTAAATCAGAGCAATAATTCCAGTGGTTTAGATGCAGTAGTGCGTGCGGCGCTAACTGTTGCGCACCCTGAAGAAGTCAATATTGCAATGCGGGCAGCGCTGCAAGACCCCAAGCTCAACGCTAAAAACGTATTGGTTTATCCCGAGGAATTCTTTCGAGGACCTGTTGTAGATCGTAGATCTATGCCGCGATGGTTCTTGTTTTTGAACAACGCGCGCAACCAGCCCGGCGTGGACATCAACGATAAAACTCTTACGGAAGAGCAGCGTATTGAAGTAGCCCGAAGCGTCATGCCGGGAGATACGCAACACAACATATTTAGGTTGTACGCAGCATATGAGTATCAGAAGGAACGCTACGCTCGCCGCACTGCTGGTGTAAGCATGGCGTTTAATCCATATCCGATGCCTGGTTTTCCGTGCGCAGTATTTGACAGACGGTCTACGAAGATAGATATTTTTGCGTACGTAATGAACGTTCGGCACGTGCTTAGTTCGCGCATGATGCAGACTGACGTGAGCATGTCGTATGGCCGCACAATGCAGGAAGCCTTCGCGCTACTGCGTAAATCCATCGAGATGGAAAATGCGGATATTATTACGAAGCGTGCTGATGTAGCGCGTAGCATTAACGAAAATGATGGAACAAGCTCGACCAATACGGACCCGCAAATGGAGCGCGTCGGGCCTATTGCGGTAGGTCCCGCTGAGCCTCTGATAGAGGTTCGGGACACTATCCAGAACTTTGATCGAGCGGAAGCGTTCTACAGATCTCTGCTGTACAGAAGCAAGCCCAAAAACGTCGATGAGATATCACAAGCGCAGCAACGCGCAGATATTATTCGTCGCGCTGACGAAGTAGAAGGCATGATTGTGCCTGCATTAGCGCAAGACGCTAAGCAAGCACCGGACGTTGACGCATATCTAGGCACTAAAGACGCGTCTTTTCAGTATCAGAAAATTATACAGCTCACGTCAGAAAAAGGTAAATCTGAGGCTGTTAAACTTCAGGGCATCGATACGACAACCCGCTTGAAGACGCTATCCGTCATCGAGAAAATGCGTTCGGGTTCAGCAACCGCTGAAGACCTAACCTTTATACGCGGAGCTACGGCACAGCCTGAATTGCAGCAATTGCCCGCGGATGGCAACGCAGATCCGAATATTATTCAGCGGCTAAACCTGCTCGACGAAGAGATACAGAACAGCACTACCAGCACCAACCTGAACGGCAACGTAGACATCGACCCTGCCCCTACTGCAGGCCCGTTGTTTGAAAGCTTTGAAGCTGCCATGTTTTACAACGCGCGGCCGATATGCACGCTCGATGAGTACTTGGTGTTTCTGGGTGAAGAGGCTGTTGAAAAGAAAGATCGCGGCACAGTGCTGCCTGGTGTAGCGCTTGCTGCGGATGACGAACGCACGTTCCCCGCTGTTTACTATCGGCGTATACGAAAATACCGCGCGGGTCCGCCGAAAGCTATCCCCGACACAGGACTAAACCTCACCAACGCCACAGGTGTTACTACACCCGATGGGGTTTGGATAGTCTTGCCAACTCCAACGGAGCTTAATCTTGCTCAGCGACAAGAAAACATTGCGGCTTTGGTTAACGATCCGGCTAAAGTAACAAACAAGGTGCAGGGAGTTCCTGACGACTTCCCGCAAACATCTCAGGACTGGGATGCGGTACTGCAGGTCTATCGTAGTAATGTTTTGTCTCGACTAGCCCCGGGTAAATAGACATGGAAAAAGATGTCGAGCTCTACAAGACATGGTCGCAGACTCGGGCGCCCCTGGATCTAGAGAAGCTGGTCAAGCAACTCGATCCGTTGATCCAATCCGAGGTCAACAAACGCGCAGGTTCGCTATCGCGCAACGTACTAGAGCTTCAGGCTAAATCGCTAGCTGTAAAAGCGATTAAATCGTATCAGCCTACACTGGGTATTAAGCTGTCGACACACGTCGTGAATCAGATTCAAAAATTAAGTCGCATGAATTACGCGCATAAAGATGCAGCACGTATTCCTGAGCACTCAATGACTCTGCATACGACCTTTACGGCAGCGCAAGAAGACTTCATGGCAGAAAATGGCCGTGAGCCCTCTACTGAAGAACTCGCTGATGCGTTGCGTTGGAGCCCTAAAAAGGTAGAGCAACTTCGTACTCAATTTGGACGGTCGGAGCTGGTTGAGTCAAAAGACTCGCCTAGCGAGCTCTTTGTACCTTACGAACACGATGCGAGTATTGGGTACGCTTATTACAGCATGTCCCCGAGACAGCAGCAGATTTTCGAACATACGACGGGTTATCAAGGTAATCCGATACTCAACAATACCAAGATAATGAAAAAGCTCAGTATTACGCAAGGGGTATTGAGCTACGAGAAAAACAAAATTAACGCGCTTCTTCGGGAGTCGCAGTGAGTGGACTAGATACATTAGGGCAAGACTTTGCCGCAGAGCTGGCTAAATTAATTGCACACTACGAAGGCGCAGTGCCTGCGTATCGCAATATCCAAGCTCAAAAGAACAGTGTCGCAACTAATCTGCGCATTGTGTCTATTGCCGGCGCTGAAGGTCTTTTTAAACCCGATGTGTTAAAGGCAGCCCTTGCGTTGCAAGGTGTAACACTACCTACTGGGTATTCCTGCGGAGTTAAACGCAGCGGTCCTTTGACCGATCCGGTTAGTTATTACGTACCTCCGCTAAGCGGCGCAACCTTTAAAAAGTTCAATCCGAGCATCAAGTTCGTAGTTATGCATAGTTTTGGCCGTGCATACGACTACGCGCAGACGCGGCGAAAAGGTACAAAAGCAGCACCTGCTGAGGGTGCCGGATTTAATACTACCGACCCTGCAACTGCTTACAACGCAGAGCGCTTCGCATCGGGGTTATTGCAGTATGTGACACCATCGACTCCCGCGCAAATAGGCATGCACCACTTAGTGAGCCTGCGCGGTGATTTGGTTAATTCAGCATCGTGGGATTCAGCCTGTACTCATGTAAATAGCACAGGCGCTAAGTATAACCTGGCCGGTATTAACCAAAAGTCTATCGGGATTAATCACGAAGAATGGTACTACGATAATCAGGGCACTGGTGAATTACGATCTGTTGAAGATCACGGACCCTACTCTGAGCAGCAGTATGTGCTCGATGCTTTCCTGCTGAAAAAGCTCGAAGTCTACACTGGCGATAAATTCACCAGATATCTAGGGCACGGTGCGCAGCTAAAAACAAATGTCAACAGTAACATACCTGGTTGTTTTGCGCATGCGTCTGGTTCTAACGCGCTTGATCCAGGTGCAGAGTTTTTTCTACCCCCAGATTTTAGACTCGGGATTACGCCTGTAACTTCAGTGCCGTTGATCACTGCTATTTACGGCGATGACACGGCAGCATGGGATCGACGATTTGAAATCTGGTATAAAAATGCCGCAAGAGGCGAGTATATAAGTGCGTATGCGCGCATCTTTGCCAAGGTAGAAAAACTGCGTAGTTTCGACGTAACAACGGAGCTATTCGATCCTACACTAAAGACGCTGTCGCTCAACATAAAGGTACCTGCGATTACGGGTTCTGGGGCCCTGTCCGTAGCGCAGAGTATCAGCCAGAATAAACTGTTGACGGTAATTCGAGCACAACAAGCGCAGGCTATTACGCGTCCTGGTTTCTCCACCGCGGCACAAGCGACTGCTAATGCGTCAAGCACTGCGTGGGCGCGCAATACTGCTAATTTATCGAGCATTACCCAGCGTACAGCTTCAGAATCACCGACAATTATAAATGCGTTGTTCCTGGACCCCAACACAGGATTGTGGGGACGTTCGGATAGTCAGAATCCTACAGAGATAGTTTCAGCCCTACCGCCGTTAAGTGGCGGTATGTCTGTATCTACATCCCCGCGGGGTGTTTACGATTACGGCAGGCCTGACGGGTCGGACGCTAAACTAAACAACATGCCTGTTTCGCGGAACCCGTACCTGCTGGTTCCTAGTTTTGCTGACCGCGTACAAGATCTCTTCAATGCTATGCGCGCCGCTGGGTACGATCCCGTGCTGCAAGAGGGCTACCGTACTCCGGAACGTGCACAATTGTTGGATGAACGCGGCGTAGGCAGTAGTACGTCGTTGCACATTTACGGAGCTGCCGTAGATATTATCAGCGCTTCACTCGGATACGAGTACCCACAATTCTACGTAGCCCTCGGTGAACTAGCGACAACGCTGGGACTTACGTGGGGAATACGTGTTAATGGCAATGGCGCTCTGGATCGACCTCACGTCCAAGCTGTCACGGACAAGGATGCAAACGTACTGCGTACGTTGGTCGATGATGCGCGTGACTCCTTTGTTAAGCAACGCCTAGCGTGAGGGTTCGATGGCTCGCTTTGACATACATTTTCAAGCGCTAACCGAGGCTGAACAACTCAACACGTTTAAGTTTGTAGGTTGGACATACAATCCTGCTATCGCCGTGAAGGGTTTTCAGATGCTCATCAACCAGTGGTTGTTGTGCTTCCTAACGCCACGAGGTTCTGACCCTACAGACTTGCAGCGCGGTACCGATTTTACTAAATTAATCGGTAGTAATTTACCCCTGCAAGACGCCCAGGATGTCGTCAACATCGCCATCGATAACTGCAATGACCAGGTAGGCGCGTTTCAGATCGACGATAATACGCTCAACCCTACCGAACGTCTAGCTAGCGCCGCAATTGTTAACTTCATAGAAAATACGTCAGCGCCAGGGTTTTCAGTGTACATTGAGCTCAAGAATCAGGCAGGAGAGCGCCTGATTTTGAATCTTCCGACTGCAGCGCTAACGGGGTAATGCATGGCTATCGAGATCGACGCGGACGACGTTAGTAGTGCAGAGTCTTTCCTAGAGGCTCTCCTCACTGAGGAAATCCCAACAGGACGCTTTACACAGGGCAGCGCGTTGCGTGATCTCGTTGTCAAGTCGATGGCTTTTACGTTTGCACACCTGCAGAAGGAAAATACTACCGTCAAGTCGTTGCAGAGTTTACTCAACGTCCGTAATATCGCAACCGTAGATCCCGACTCAGACCGCGCAGTGGCAAACGCCACCGACGCAATCATGTCCAATTGGTTCATCAACCGCAAGTCGGGCAGTTTCGCACGCGGTATATTATTCGCTGAAGTCTCCAAGCGCCAAGATTATATTCTCTCGGGTAACCATCGCTTTGCGTACGACAAAGACCATATATTTTATCCCGATGTAACCGACCCTACGCAGAACATTATCGTAAACTCGGCGAGTTTATTCCCCGTCATTGGATTAGATGGCTCTATTCAAGCATACCAATTTTCAATTCGCGTAGTAGCTGCAAAGACGGGTACTGACTTCAACGTCGCTACGGGTAACTGGGTTAGCGGTACAAACTTCAGCCCATTCGCAACCCGTATCTTCAGTTCAGCGAAATTCGAAGGTGGTCGCGGTAAAGAGACGACTTCTGAAATAATTGCTCGCTCTAATACGGCCATCTCTGTACGTAACCTGATTAATTCGCGCTCGATCGAAGCAACTCTTCGTGAGAAATTCAGTTCGCTAAACCGCATGCTCGTTGTAGGCATGGGCGAACCTGAAATGCAGCGCGACAAAAAGCTCGATTACGGCACAGTGACAACGCTGCACGTCGGCGGACACTACGATGTGTATCTGGAGATGCAACGTATTCAAGCAACTTTTGAAGGGCGGCTCGGTGTTCCGTATCTGCGTCCAGACGGGCTTATCAATATCTTTCGCGACTTAGCGATACCTGACTGGACTATGACTAGTGTACAGGCGGGAGACGTTATTCGCGTTGGTGCGGGTTTGGACGAAGCGCCAAAAGACTTTGTGATTAAGGAAATAACTGCGACTGAACTACGCGTAAGTACGAATACGCCGTTTTCGACACCTACTGACGAAGCAAATACGTACGTAGATTATTATATCTACCGCCCTCTGTTTGGTTCAGACCTGCAGATCCAGCCCGCTGTTGGTGTTAGCGTAACCGGCGAAACTTCGCGGTATATTCAAATTGACAACCGCTTGATACTGCCAGGTAGCGCACATTACGACGTAATCGATGTCGCAGTGTTGGACCCTGATTCGGGCGATTTACGCATAAACCCTTCGGACGGGTACATACATTTCCCCATACGCGTAAATCAAACACCCGTGTTTACTGCTACGCAAGCCGCGCTGGAATACCAGCTCACGAACAGTTACCCTAACGCCGCGCAGTCAATGCTTGCGATGGACGAGCTAGTTCTTGAACCGGCATTTAACGGCAAGAACGTACGGGTGATCTACGACACGCTCGCCAGTCTAGACGTAATTCACGACTTTACGCGTGACAGGTTTGAACGTGTTCTAGCAGGTAATATTCTAGTAAAAGGGTTTCACCAGGCTTACCTGGCTATGACAGTGCCTTATCGTTTGCGGCCTAATTCGACAAGCATTATTGACGAAACCGCGCTAAGGCAAACGATTACAGATTTCATCAATTCGTTTGATCCCAACGATGTACTGGATGTCTCAGACATTTCCTACGTTACCCGGGCCTATAGTACTGAAATCGGTGCAGTCCTACCATTCGAAATTAGTTACACCCTGATTGTTCCGGATGGCCGTACGATAAAGTACGTGACGTCTGACGAGGTTCGACTGAATTCCGCAAACATCGCGGCGGGACAGACTAATGCTACGCTGTCCGACCCTGCAGGAAACGGCGTTAGCGACCGCACTGTCCGTTATGTTACGACACTTGATCGTATTTACGTGGACAACAGGGGCTGATGGCTAACTACAACAATAAAATGCAGTCCATAATCGAGGGTCTTTCCGACTTTTGGTTATTGTATTTTAAAGATATCGATCAGCTTAGAGCCCTGTATACGGGTACAGAGATTCTGCTGGGCCAGTCGTATCTAGACCTATTGGCGCTACTTCTCAATAATAGCGTTCAAGATGCACCGTTGTTCAACAAAGAATATTTCAAATTAATACAGATCAATGAGACAGAGACGCGCTACTCTCAACGCGCGAATGCTACTCAGAACCGTTACGTGTACTTAGCCGAGAATGATCTCGTATATGCACGGGCCTTACATAACAAAATATTCAGTGTAACCGCGTCGCTTGAACAAGACATTGACTACGATTTTAACGATACGACGCGTTCTTTTGAATTCAAATACGACCCGTTGAATGCCTATCTTCAGCGGACATTCGGTACCGGTAACACTGAGTTTACGTTACGTACGCGCGACCCGCTAACAACGCTATTTACCGTTCAATTATTGGACGACGGCACAAGCCCGTTTACATTTACACTAAATACTGCAGCGGATACGCTTGTCATTGCGTACGACGGGCCGGCCAACGGGTCTACGACACTAACACGTGATATCGTAGCGAGCATTAATACCCATCCTCTATTTAGCGGATTGTTATTCGCAAGTCTAACCGACGATGACAAGGGTTACGGGTCTCCGGTAGGTACTGCACTGCCTTTACTGCGCACGCATGTAAATCCGCTGGATGGTTATCCGACGCGGATTATCGACGTGAGTTTCGGTGGGTCATTTACCAATTCGACCATACCGGATTGGTCTGACGCCAGCCTAGCCATTCAGAAAGGTGATATCTTACGTCTACTAATAAGTCCGACGGTGGGTACGCCTCTAGAGTTTGACATATCGTTGGTCAAGCCCGAAGCGCTATATCTAGAAGTTAACGGCGCGATTACAGCGACTTCAGCTGCCAGCAAATTAGAGTTTTCCGTACTGCGCGAGCCTTCTAATAATACCATAACGGCCGAATCTATTGCGGCTAGCGGAAGTGTCGCGCAACTTGGTGTCAACGGGGTTATTACTGCGGCAACACGGCTATTTACATCCGCTAGTGCGCTGTTTTATCCGATTTATATTGGAGACATTATTGAGCTCCAAGGGCTAAATAACGTTGGGTACGCACGAATAATTGGATACAACAGCGTGACGAGTGTTACGCTTGCACTACAGGCTCCCGTCGATGAAGCAAGCGTTACTTGGAATCTCTGGACGACAACACCGGGCATGGTATACACCGACGGTGTTTTCACCAATAACGGAGACGGAACGGCGTTATTCAGCGCTGCGAGCGCCGTATTTACAAGCACCGTAGGTACTGTAATTAAAGTGGTACGTTCCGGCGTATTGTACAAATACGCGATATTGACCAAAATTAGCGGTACACAAGTTACGGTAACCGCGCCTATTAGTGACGCTGACGGCGTGACCCTTACATGGGCCTGGGCTAACGGCTTTGCTGGCACGACGTATCTTTTGTATCCGCAGATAAAGAAGGGCGCTGTTCTTACTGCCCGGCGTTTAGTTGACGATAGCACGGTTGTCGAGGGTGTTGACTACACGCTCTTGGAAGATGCCGCTACGATCATGCCGAAAACGGTGTGGCGCACCGATTTAGAACTGACGGTTGATTATTCATTTCGACTGGTAATTCTGTCGAATAATGCAACCCTACAAACGGGTGCGACAGGCATTCTAACGTATGGTTTTCCGAGTACGTTTAATGCCTCAACGGCGTCATTTACATACCAACACATCGGGCAGGCGCTAACGATATCGAATTCCGGGTACGCGCAGGGTTTCCCGAATAACAACGGTACGTACATAATTAGCGCAGTATTGAGCAGTACGTCCGTGCAACTGACCACCGACCGCGCAGTATTGTCGACAGTGGAACCTAGCAACGGATCTCTCGTTTGGCAGCTAAAGCGCCGCGGAGTTTTAGCTACTGAGTCAGTTACGCGTACGGTGCGCGAGGCTGCTTTCTGGGCCCCTGATGTGTTAGTCGACCGCTTTCAGCTTTACACGACTTTCGGATATTTGATTAACCGATACGACCGATCTAGTGAAGAATACCGTTCGCTGATACGTGGCGTATTTCAGCTGTTTATGTTGGGGCCGACACTCGAACGCTTTGAATCCGCCGTAAATACCGTCGCAGGGCTTAGCGTTATTCGCGATAACGGCGAATTACTCATCTCGTACGAAACTGATAGCTACGCATCAGGGACTGACGGTTACTTGAGTGGCGCGACCTACCAATTTACAGCAGGCTCCGGCAGTTTCGTGGCAGACACGATATCTGATTTTCTATTTATTTCGTCAGGTCTTAATGCAAATAGGTCCTTCAAGATAACACAAGTTATCAACAGCAATACGCTGTTGTTAGATGCCTCGCCGACAACCGAGGGCCCCGTCAGCTGGGAGCTCAGTGTTAGCGCACTACAAACTGTAACTACATCCAAACAGACTTATACTTTTGACAGGGCTATACCTCTACGCGCAGCCGTTACGGATACGGCTAACGCAGGCGTAAAAATATTCAGGGCGTTCGAAGTACTGACGGATGTATTTACAGTAACGGATTACCTAGAGACGCCTACGTGGTGGGAACGCGTAAGAATTCCTGAAAACCTCTGGGTAGGTGAAGATGGCCTCCGCAGACAAGCGAGCCCCACGCTCGTCGAAAATATCCTCAACCCGAGCGACGATGCACGCATTGGTGACCCGGGTTTTCTCATCGGTGCGGACTCGCAAGGTTTCATACCGCCGTCGGTTATACAACGCGTTGGACTGTTCGCTGGAAGCCTTATTGGGGATATACAGTATCCTGCTAGTAACAGTGTATATCTGGAAACTACCAATATTGCAGACGCACTATTTACTGCTGCCGATCTTGATAATTACGTGGTCATCACCAACGGAGTGATTGAGTTGCGGAGATTCAGGATTTTAAGCGTCGTAAGTAGTAGCAAGGTATTGCTCGAAGCTTTCGTCAACGTACCTGACGAAACGATTACGGCAGGCCACTGGCAAATAGAAAGTAAAGCTCTCGTTTTGCGGCATAAAGCAGCATTCGTGATTTTAGACCAATGGCTTAAATATCATCTATTCTACGTCTCATTCAACCCATCGATACTGGGGCAGCTCGGTGCCGAACTCCTCGTTGATCTACAGGCCCTCGTATTTGTCGCTAAGCCTGCGTACACGTATATTGTCCTATCACCTTCGTCGTTGTTTAAAGAGACGCTGCGCGTAGATGAAACTTTAACTATCCAGCAATCCTAAACAAGGCCGTAGCCGTACTGCTCGCGACACTGATCTGCGAGAAGACCCGATTCAAATCAAGAGGACATGATGACGCGCTTTCCCCATGAGACCGTACTGCCCATGCGCGGCGATTTGCGCATTCTGCGGCGAGACGCCCGGACGCAAGATATTCTTTCGGTTTGGGAAAAGAAGAACGTCATTACGTATCTGGGCACCGAGGCCCTTGTAAAACTAATGGCTCCCAACGCCGCTTTCGGCGTGAACGCGCAGCAAGAGAATCAACTGTTCTCTATGCGCTTCGGGACCAACAGTACTAGCCCGCAGCGTACGGACACAGGGCTTGCTGCTGAAGGCTTTGTGTCCGGTAGCTATGTGCGTATTCAATTCGCGGACGCGAATCGCGTCGTAGGCGTATCAGGTACGGTAGAATTTACTGCGACGATGACGACGGGTTACGGTAATGGCCTGACGTATCGCGAAGCGGGTCTCTTTACACGGGGTACCCTCAACGACCCGCAGTTGACAGCCTCGTCCATCATGTTTTCGCGTCAGGTTTATCCTGATCAAGTTAAAACTGCCGCAGTCGAACTTGAGTTCCGCTGGCGCCTCACCCTTACTGTTTGAAAAGAGACCCCCATGACGGAACAAAAAGAGTTCGTTGATTTCAACGTAGGTCTCGGTGATAACGGCGAGGACAATTTAGCGGCTATTCAGCCTCTCAGCGATGGTGAAGGAGCGACACAAGTAGTGTTGCGCCGGCCTTCTGAGAATCTCCGCGAACGCACAGAGACATTGCGAGATGTCGCTGAAGAGCTGCTTTATTACCGCGACTACAGTCATCTAATGATTGAGTACACCGGCGGTACTATTACCTGGAACGGCGCAGCTCCCGGCGCCCCGCCGCTCGGTAAAATATCGGTTACTGCGGGCAGTTTTACGGTCACGCCTATGCTCGCTCCGTACCAAGCCAAGAAAGGTACATTATCTGTAGGTACGCCTTCAAGTAATCGGGTTATCTACACAGTCGCAGCTACGTCGTACGCCACCCACGGCATGAACGCCGTAACAATCAAGCATTTACACTCAGCGTCTGCAGGGTCCGTCAGTGTCGCTATTTCCGCGGGGCCGGTTAAGCGCATTGTGGTTACGCTAAATACGAGCACCGCCTCGCACGATGCGGCAGCTGTGCAAACCGCACTTGCGTCAGCCATTGCCGCGGACACCATACTCGTCGGACGTCTGGTTATTACAACCAGCGCGGTTGCCAACGTAGCCGTCATTGCGCTTGCAGAAACACGTCTCGACACCACAGCTGATGACGAAAAGCACGTCATTGCGGGCTCAGATATCCAGACGCTCACGACAACTACGCCACTGCAACCCGGCATGGGCATTGCAATTTGGTACAAGTACGTTATTGAGCCGGCGGGTTTTGGTGCGGACCCTAAAGGTGGCCTTGCGGGCGGACGAGCAGAGTCCTCGGGTGATCGTGGCACGAGTGCTATCCCCGCAGCTGCTTTATTTGTCACGCATGTTAGTCCTGACAAAATACCGGGGGCAATCCCACTGTGTCGCATTGGCTATAACGGACAATTGATTTGGTACGACGGTACGCGGCTCGAAGCCGGCGAAAGTTTTCAATTTAAAAGCCCGACTAGCGTGGCTTCAATAGCCCTCGCGGCACACGTTGCGTTGCAAGCTTCGGTGCTGGGAGCAGCGACGGTAGGTTACAACGGTAGCGGTCCATGGGCTGACGGCTCAACCGCAGTTACGGCGTCCACCGTCGAAACAGCTCTCGACGAAATCGTAGCTGACTTAGCCGATATGACTGCGACACTACCCGGGGCTATTCGGGTAGGTGTAGACGCGCCGACAATCTTCGGGACCGCCCTCACTGCCCAAGGCGGCGGCGGTGCACTCACCACCAATACAACTATTCGCTCAGCCTTATCCCAGCTACACAGCTCCGCAATTGCGCGACGTGCGTTTACCGCAGTGTGTACCGACGGTACTAATTCCGTTGGCGGAGATATCAATGTCGTCGATGTCGTACCTGCTATTAATACACTGGCCGCTACAGGAGGTACGTATCTCCTGCGCCGTGGCGCGTACAACGTAAGCACAAATTTCACGACATCTAAAAATACGCATTTGATTGGTGAAGACAATACAAAGGTAACATTGACGCTCACAAAGAGTGGGCATGTCACCTTCCTAGGCGCAGATGCTAACGACGAATTTTCATTCGAAAATATTTTCTTGAAGGGAAGCGCTGCAGGAGTCTTTAGCTATTACTTCACGGGCGGTTCGTATAAGTTACACAACTGTAGGGCTACTGCAGGCGCTTTCCAGTTCCAGCCTACTGGCCATGTCAGAGTAGATATCGATAACCTGGTAATAGATGACGACACACCCGCCGGGATTAACTGGGCCAGTATCTTCTTTTATCACACCAACCCGGCGAATACCAACGCCGTAACCGGTACGTTACGCCGCCTGCGCGTCACCGCTATCCCATCAGGGTCTAGCGGTGCAACTCAGAAATACGCGTTGTTACTCGTTAACATCGGTACGAAAGCAGCCTCTAGGAATTACGAGCCCCTAGTAATCGAAGATTCTATTTTCGATATCTCTGCAGGATTCGGCGATGTGGGCGTAGACGACGGTTCTGTGGCATGCATGAGTAGCGTACACCAGCCTCAGATTTACCGGAACTGTATATTCCGCTGCAGCCAATCAAATGCGTCTATCACACCGACGGTCTTGACAATAACGAATTCAACAAACATTGAGTTCGATAACTGTACGTTCATACAGGACGGATACGGTAAAGTCCTCGCAATAAGCGGAGATTCTAATCACATTAGATTCCGAAGCTGCAAATTTTACACGAGTACTGTCGCAGTTAATTATCCAGAAATCGGCGTAGTGTGTAGCCAGGCTTCGGCGACCGATCCGGGACAAAACATAGTATTTGAAGACTGCTACGTAGAGTTAAGGTTTGGCACCGTTGTAGGCGGAGCTGCAACACGCCGAGTTGAAATCGGCTCGGTCGCCGGAGTTTCGACGGGTAACGGGTCGTACACCCTAGATGGTTTCCATTTAAATCTCAATTACGCTAATATCACGCAATTAGCGAGTCATACGCTAAGCCTACTCACGGGAACCGTCACGTCGTCCACCATTAACGCGCGTAATATAACGGTGGACCTGCAAGGTAAACGTTTAGCAGGCGCTGCATCAAACGCTATAGTCCTGGACGCACCCAATAGCGGTAATCTAACCGTAAATGGCTTACACGTAAAGAACGTAACAGAACCCGACACTAGCGCAGGTGCGACAACACTCACGTGTTCGCTAATCTCGGTAGGTACCGGAGTTCGCATAACCGGCGGGTCTATTAATGGAACCCCTGCAGGTAGCAACGTTTCCGCGTGGCTCGCCCTATACGACCTCAGCACCGCCGCTACTGTAGAGGGGATTTCTTTTTACGAAAATAGCGGTACTGCAAATAAAGGTCGGTTATTTCGTGCAACTACGAGAGGTAAGGTACTCGGTAATACCGTAAATGGTGCCTTGTTTGCTACAGGTGAAAATACACCCGGTTGGTTTGCATACATTACCGGGAATCAAGCAAAAGTAGCGCACAATACTATCCACATAACGGGTAGCGCGCAAAACCTCTTAATGGCGACGGCTAACCACGCGTTAGTGTACGCGGAACAGTACGGCGCGATTATCACAGGCAACAACGCACGTTGTAATACGGCCGCAGTTAAGTTTCTAACTATAGATCGTAGTGATTGTACGGTTACTGCGAATACCGTGATGACATTCAGTGCTGGCGCAGATACCGCAGTACTCCTGGATACGACCAGCTCCGCCAACGTAGTGACGGGCAATACGTTTACCAACGGCGACACTGGGACACTACTTGTAGTCAACAATGGCAATATATCGAATTATCCAAACCTCGTATTTGGTAATTCGGACGGTATCCAAAAAGCAACCACACGCCGTTTACTTAATGCAATTGATGGGGAGCCCCTAAATCCAAGCCAGTGGACTAAGAATAATAGTTTTACAACCGCGATTACCCTAGGTGCCACCTACGCCTATTCGCTGAATACTTATGTGCCAAACGGTGCTGTTATTAGAGAAATAAACGCACTGGTCTTACCCACAACGAATACCGACTACACTATAAGCGGTAATCGTATGAGTATAAAAATATACACATTAGACAATGTCGGCGCAATTACCGTTTCACTTGCCCCTGTGTTCGATCCTATTGGTGTAATTACAGGTGATCGACCTATATCTTCAGGTACTATAAGTGTTCCAATTAACAAGAGCATTGCCACCGTAGTGGCATACGTCGTAGCGTCAGCGGGTGGTACCGTATCTAACGTGCTGTACAGTCTTGAAGTCGTCTATGACACCCCGAAATTCTACATGGATTAACATGACCCCTAAAATATTAAATTATCACGCAGCGTCCGGACCTAAAAAATGGATACTGTGGCTGGTAGTGTCTGTAGCGGCGTTTGTAGCATGCTTCGCACTTTACGTGCGGTTAAGTAAACGTAAAGATCAGCTAGCTAAATTGCACAACGAAGTGGACTTAGCGGGTGTTAAAGCTGAGCAAGTGCGTTTCGATATGCTACATGAGAAAAACGCAGCTAAGTTAGCGGATCTGCTAAAACAGGCGCACGCGTTACAGCGCATCGCAGACGCCAAAAACGCAGAAATTGCCAAGAATGAAAAAGAATTCGAGGCAGAATACAAGCAAGTAAAGGCACTCGAATCATGGAAAGATTTAGACGCGTACAATCAAAAGTCGCGCTCTTAGTTTTATTGGCGACGTCTAGTGCACAAGCGCAGGAACACGCCAAATTATTTCAGTTACGGCCACTGCCTACACGGCTAATTCCGGAATACATTGCGTGCGTATACAAAGACGTACGATATGCGTGCTTTGATGCGGCACAGACGGTCGAACTCAACGTGCTAGAAATACAAGCGCGTTATTGGCATAGCCAGTGGGAAGACTATACAAGCCTGCTAGCCGTAAAAGAAGCTGAGTTACTCAAGTCGCAAGATCAAATTAGCTTACACTATTCCATGGAGCGTCAAGATCAGGATCAAATCCTGGTATTGAATAACCGCCTCACGGAAGAAATCGAAGCTAAAAACATGTGGCGTGCAAAAGCAGAAAGCCCACCCACATGGCCTCTGTGGGTAGGTGGCACCTTTGGTTTACTTGGCCTAGGTGCGTTTTTAGGCAGTATTATTCGATGAAGCTCAGAGCCCCTCTTTGATAATGTTCGCGTGATTGAGCAACGCGAAGAGGTCGTCTGCTGACAAAATATCAGCCACCTCGGTTACGGCTATAACGCGCGTGCTAAAGCCCGGGTCGCGATAAACCACAACCATGTCGTTGGCAGCTTCGACTGTCTCTGCCTCAACCATGCTGTAGTAGGTCAACGTAATTGACGGAATGACCGCACCTTCTTCGCGCGTGCGGCCTACGGTTGCTTCGTGAGTCACTAGGTACTTAGTCATTGTCAGGACCTCTTTCAAACTTCACGCAGGAGGTCATCTCCTCCTGCACCAACAACATGACAGCCGAATTCAACCCAACGTATTCGGCGGCCTTCGCTATAGAATGAAACACGTAAACCCATACCCCAGTGATTTTTATCCAGCGGGTTTTGGGTTAGATCATATATTTTATCAACTACAACTCTATCGTAGTGTGGATGTACGGGAAAATATTCGCCTTCACCAAGACGTATATAGTACGAAGCTCGCCGAAGTAAAATCGGCGTAATCCCCATACGGTGATCTTCCTTAGATATAGTCATCTGTAACAACGGGCATGAAATGCTGCACCGCTACACCCTGGAGCGGCACAAACCCTTCCTTGGGTCTGTCGCGCGTGAAAGTCATGCGTAGCGTCTGTACGTCATCTTGTGCGCGGGGACTGACTACTCCGATGATCTCACCGCGACGCATAACAATAATAGCATCTGTATTTTCGCCGTGTGTACCAGGATCAATATTAACGGTATTACCAGAAACCATGCAGCCGATGTGTCTCATTTTAGACTCCGATAGTCAGGCGGGTATTAAATGGCATCTTTAAATAAGATCTTACGTCTAGGTACTTTTTTGCGTGACACTTCTTTAAGCAAGCCTTTGAGTACGTCTAATTGATGGCGCTTAGTAGAGGTGGGCTTTGCGATTTCGTAGGCGATTCGGGCTAAGCCGTACGCGTCAGCGAGGTTGTCATCCTTTAGCATGACTCCCCACTGCTTCTCAACTGCAACCATCACGTCTTCTTTGGACGCGCTGCCCTTAGACGTCACAAACTTCTTTAGTGCTGCGGGTGCTACTTCGTAGGCACGCAGGCAGTGATCATGGAAGGCCAGTTTTACAACTGAGCCTACTTCACCCAACAGGAACTTCTTATTCATACTGCCGTACGAATAGCCCTCCATGACACCAACAGCAAACCGCCTAGCTCCTAGGACAGCATTGAGTTCATCGCGAATATACGCCAACCGATCTCGGTTTTTGAGCTTGTCAGGCTCTATTAAACCCAGATAGTTCACAGATGCGTCCTCGTTCAGGATGCAGATACCTGTGTGTAGCACCGATTGGTCTATGCCTATTACAAAGGACATAGGCTATAGTACTGCTATGAGTGCGTACATATCCGCCGTTTTCGAGAAAGACCGTCTTATAACAGCCGGTAAAATAAGGGTCATCACTAGAAATCGCGATGACGGTGTGGTGCCCCCAACACCAGGGCCTACGTACTTTCCTACGCATCCCAACAATATGCAATATTTTATTGTAGGGAATTACAGCGGTGGCGCGGAAGCCTACGTAGGTGTGTCAACTCTCGCGCAACTCACCAGCATCACTGCACGCGCGCTTGACTACATGGAGGATACGACAGTCAATTTTAGCACTGCAGGCGTGCTTGTTGATGACTTGATAGGCGTTAGCATCACGGACCCTGCCTATTGGACTTCTGCAGAATATCCCGGCACAAACCCCTTTACGTTTGTAGTCAAGACAGTTGCGCCGGGCGGTAACGTAAACCGCTTGGAGTTGTATGCGCCCTTTCCTGCTTTCTACAATGGATTTAGCTGGACAATATCACGTTTGAGTTTGACTGCATATGCTGGCAAGACATTGCGCAACGGTGCGCCGGGTGCTGGCAACTTTCGTGATCGGCGATTTAACCGCGTATTTGACGAAGTAGCTACAGCCGAAAACGCGGTCATTGCCACGAAAGCAGACATGTTGTCTCTCACTAACGAAGTAGCCGGCGCAAATCTGGTAAGCGAAACCGTCACCGTGAGCTCGTCGATATGAGTACGCTCGTACAAATCAAAAGCCAATTTATTCGGTCTATACCGTCTGAGAGCGTGTACCGCTTTCAACTAGACATTATCGACACGGTAAACATTGATTTTGACGTGCTCGTATTCGATGCAGAGCACGATACATTCTCACGCGTAGCTAGCGTCTACGACCTGGAATCCTTTCCTGTGGGTAAAACTGCAGCTATCTCTGCGGGTCTGGACTTTTACAGGGGCCGCGGTGCGCAATTAAATTTTGCAACCATTAAAGACGCCACCGGCTTTGAGATTATTACGCGTAATAGGTTTAAAATACTTGCGGTTGCATGGGCATCTATAGTAGACGCCTTCGAGGGTACTGATATAGTATCCGTCGATTCTAATATTACGCCGTAAGTTCAGTTAAGGAAATCATCGCAATGTCAGCTATCACGGTGTTCAATTTCGAAGGTACGCAGGTTCGAGTTTCGATGGATGAGAAGGGAGAGCCTTGGTTTGTGGCTAAGGATGTCGTAGCCGCACTTGGCAGCGTGTGGTGTAGCACAGCGGTCGAACATGTACCCGCGCGTTGGAAAGGGGAGAGATCCGTTATCACCCCCGGCGGGAATCAGTCAATAGTTGCTCTATCTGAGTCAGGTCTAAACTTCTACGTCATGCGTAGTGACAAACCCAAAGCGTTCCCATTCCAAGAATGGTTAGCCGGTGAAGTCCTGCCGTCCATCCGCAAGACCGGCAGTTATTCGCGCGAACCTGCGCCGCAGCCGATGATGCTGAGCAAAGACGCTGAAGTGCGGGCGACAATCTTAGAGACCGCCGCTTTCATCCTTAAAATCATTCCGACCACGCGCCCGGAAATGGCAGCTGCGTGCACCATGCGCGCACTCGCTGCTTGCGGCCTGATGCCTAAGGTCGGACACGAAGAGATGCGCAACTTAATATCCGTCGACTGGGACAAGGCGCCATCTCTAACCCCAACAGAGATCGGGCAGAAGCTAGGCGGCGTCAAACCGGCTCTAGTAAACAAAATGCTTGAATCCCGCGGACTGCAGAAAAAAGGCCGGCAAGAAGTGGGAGCCTACCGAGGACGGGAAAGCCTATGCAGGTGCCGTGGCGTATCAAGCTGAGCATAGCGATCACAAAGGCGTGCAATTGAAGTGGACGCCGGAAGTGGTAGACGTACTGATGCAGGACTCCGATGATATCGAGCTGCCTGTTAAGACAAAACTACTAGTCTAAGTACACGTACAATAATCACCGCGAGTAAATCATGTCGGGTACGCAAGTAGTCATGGAACGCAAAGCTGTTGTCGTATCCGGCACAGCACAATATACGATTAAAACGACGTGTACTGTCGCAGGCACCCTGCAGGATACCGCTATATTTTTGCTGAATATAGTCACGCCAGATGATCCAAAAGATGACACATTTAATCGTGTTGTGGAGATCGCGGATTCGCTGACCTATGTCACGAATCGGGACACCGCGATTGTAAATAGCGATGAACTCTGGCGTGCGAGTAGTACGACGCTCACGTACGACGATATTGAAACGGCCAACGCGGCTTGGAAAGAACTGTCCAGTCGCATTAATGCGCTGACTGCAAACTACGACGCGTTTTTGACGGAGTACGAGACTTTCGAAGGAGGTGATATTATCATCTATCCGACGGTCGACGAGTCCGCAAAACAAGGTCTCAAAGACGCGTTTTACGCAACTAACACGGCACTAGCTACAGCTACTACTGCACGCGACGCGCATAGCTGCACATCTATTGAAACAAATATTGCTACGACCGAGACAAGCCTACAGCTGGCTCAATCAGATCTCACAAACGCACTAACTGTTCAAGCGGGTATTTCAACCGCGAACAGTATTTACACCACTGTTTACGGTACCCTCAACGCCAACAACAGCAATGCCCGCGCGTTGAATCAGATAACTTCTGCTACAGATGCTGAAAAGGACGCGCTAGAAGTTTATTTCACATCCAATGATGCATACTTAGCGCAGTTCAACGTACAGAATACGGCCCTCGCTACGCTATCGTCCGGCACCATCAGTACAATGGTAACAACTTTGCAACTACGCGTAACTACGCTAACACAGGCGAAGAATGCGCTATTCGTTGACCTAAATAATTGCCGCGCTGAAGATGCTTCTCTTCAGGCGGCAGTTACGCAGGCACAAGCTGCGCGAGCTGCGGCGCTCACGCTAGTATTGGCAGTGTGCCCTGACTTTGTGCCTGGCGCCTAACGGCGCTTATGTATTTGTTGCATATATCGTTTTGCTGTCCGGGCCACTTCGCCTGTATGTAATCAGATACATGCGAAGCCACGCTTAACGACGGGCCGTGGAAATACCCATTCGAGGTATGGCCATACGTTGACATCGTACCGTGCTGCAATTCCATCCGCCAAAAGGGATGATTGCGGTGACCCCAACCGCCCGATTCGCCGCGGATATACGGCCACCCTGAGTAAATAGCGTGCGCCAGTAGCATCTTTGGTTCGACGGTTATTGGTGGTATATCTGCACTTGCAAGTAACATCGGATAATCCATCCGAAGGTCTTTGTAGCTGACGTAGTACTTGTGCCGTGACAAATGTCCGCGGGCTGCAGTCACCATGTATTGCATGTATTCGGTCGAGTAGCCGGAATGAAAGCCCGCTAGGTAAGTCGGTACCTTTCGAGTATCGCTAATCGATTTACTGTGCTCTGCACGCCCCGCTTCTTTGATCAGGTAATTTATTTCGCCCGGCGAAAACCCAGGCGTTCCTGTAACAAAATCGGTATCTGTTTTCAACCAATCGAAAAGCGTAACCCACGCTTGTTCTTCGGTTGTATGTGTACGACAGTCTTTAATGCGACCACAGTCTTCGTAACCGCCACCGTGTTTCTTGGTGGCAAACGTGCATTGCGAGCATTCAACCTTGCGGTGGGTGGAACGATGCGATAGTTCCTGCCCGCGTTCGGCGAATTGCGTTTCACGTTTTGGTACCAAACGGAAGTCGTAGTTATCCCAAGGGCGTATCGCCTCGCTAAAGTCTGCGCTGGTTGCGAGCTGCCCTGATATGTATTCGAAACCCCCTACGTTTTCATAGCGTTTAGTATGGAACTTACTTACTTCTGTAGCGCTGTAATTCGTAGTGTTAGCGGCTAACCACGGATATCGCAGGTATACTGTACTCGGAAAACACGTACCTTCGGCTTGTTTTACGCACGGGCAATTATCCGTAACGCGTTCAAGCATAATGCAATCATTGTACAGATCGTTATAGTCTACGGGAATCGGCTCAGACGCGGGGTTTTTTATGTCACGTAACAACCAACCGGCTAACCCGCTACTTTCTAAGTACTCGTCCGGCTTTACGCTGCTGTAGAGATTGAATCCGGGGCGTGTTGGTCTAGGTAGTGCGTACGTACTGAATGTCGCCATGATAGTGTTATCATCGACGCAAATAGCTATGACACGTTGCGCATCCTCGTAAAGGTCTGACAACATCCAGAGCGCTTTTTGTATATCTGTAAACGTCAGCGAATCTTCTGTATCGTGGAAGAGGAAGCCTTCCGACGCATAGTACACACGTAAGTATCGACGTTGACCGCCTGACTTGCCGGCTTCCTTACCAGGAGTCGTTTCACACAGTGTGTAGTAGCGTGCCATGTTGCGGAAGCCCTTCAGCTGCTTGGAATTGCTGCTTGAGCTTCGCAGCCTTCACGGGGTTGATCATGTGGTAGTATGAAATTTTACCCATGATTTGCGACTTTAGCTGCTCGCCAGACTCCATGCGCATTTCGTGAGCTACAGCGTCAAAGCCCTTTATCTTGCAGTTGTGAATACGTGCGCGTAATTTACGGTAATGTAGACGAATAATATTGGGCTTTGCGTTGATCGTCATACCCAACAAACGCTGCTGTCGTCCTGGACGTGTTACACGGAGCTTCTTACGATTAACTTCGTAGCCCGACTTCTTTATGATCTTACAGATTGCGCGAATAAACTTGTTGGTGTCGTCGCGTGTTAATTGTACGTTCGATGAAAAAGCTAGGTCATCAGCATATCGGGTATATGCCATATTCCACTTAGCGCACTCTTCGAGCACAGGCTTATCGATACGATGGTGAGCTACCCAATTGCAAATAGCACCGCTGGTTGGCGCCCCTTGGGGAACTACGTAACGTGTGCCTGTCAGCGTATCGACAGGAATAGTAGCAATATCTGCAATAGCGCTCACTACCTCAAAAGGTAGATTGAACTCCGCTTGTAGGGCGCGTCGAATCCATGCACGCCGAGTACTTGGGAAAAAGTCCTTTAAATCGATAACGATTAGCAAAGGCTTTCCCGCGTGCTTTTCAGCACTATAACGCGTAGTACGTTCTGGCACGTACGCAGCAATATGCTCTGGATACTTTATCTTGGTAAAGAAGCGTTCGAGCACACGCGCCTGTACATATTTGAGTTTCGGATCAGGTGAGTGGATAACTCGCTTACCGCCCGACTTCTTCGGTATAACAAACTTCTTGTACAGCTTCGCCCGGCGTACGATGAGCCCCATCAGCGTACGGTTTCGAATACCCAACGAATGCGCCAACGACATGGTATCGAACACCGGAGGGACCCCCTCCGGTATTTTAGACACATGCGGCAGCTCGATGATGTTAATCGTTGTCTTGCTGTAAGCTGACATCTGCTGGCGTTTCCTCGATCTCAGAAAAGTCTAGCGATTTATAGCAAACAGCTTGCCCCGGTACGCACTCACCCTGAAGGTGCATAAGCATTCGCGGGCATATAGAACAAATAGGACGGATTTTATCCTGTGGCGCAGCGAGGGGTGTTGCGAGATATCCCATTTCGCTGACCGCAGGAACCACAGGTAAAGGACGCGTACGCTTGGCATTCTTTTGTTGGTCCGTAAACCATTTGTGCGACGCGATGTAACGCGGTCGTATTTTCTTGCGTGCAACTGAAGTCAATACAGGCACCACAGCTACGCGATTTAGTAAATCATGCTGTACAGCAAAAGCTTCCCACCAGGCAAGAATGCTAGGTTTCTTGTCTAAGCTCTCGCCATCCAGCAGCGGCTCTATCTTTTTAGATGAGTCATCCCGTTGGAAACGCTTATGCGTTACTTCCGCGACCTTTAGTTTGTAGAGTGTATCGCGCATGTCATCCGAAAACGGCAAGACGATTGCGTACCCGAATATCTTCGGTATCAGCTCTCGATCCGCCCTATCGAAGAGATACAACTTGTCGAAGGGTATTACGGTACCGACAACGTTGCGCTGAATGTGAATGTCTATGACATTAGACATACGAATCCTCTAGTTGATAGTCCTTCATCATGATCGTGATGTGTCCACTATCAGCCATCACAGGCTGTCCCCTCGGGGTGAGCAACCATACGGTAGGCAGGGGCAAGCGCGTAGTAGGCGGTGGAGCGTAACCGTCGGTGCAGTACACCAGCACGTCAGGCGCTTTGTCTTGGTTACCGAGTAATTTCTGTACGTGAACAAACACAGCCTCGAAGTCTGTGCCACCCCGTCCAGTCAGATTAGGATCAATCTGGGCAGTTGCGTCAATCCAATACTCAGTACAGATATGCGTATCTGCGTAAATCACGCAGATGGACACGTCTGAATCTGATTTCTGTATGTGCTGCAGCTCTGCTAAACCTAACTGCAGATCTTTAGTGCTCATGGAACCCGAGGTATCCACAGCGTATACAATCGTGAATTTATTGTCTTGTTTAATGCCTGGAAATACAGACATCTGTCTGATCTTGGCGTAGCGTAAAAAGCGTTCGTCTTTGTCTTCTTCGAGCTTCTTTCGCGCGTATATCTTCAGAGCAGAGAGTTTCTTAGACGGGCGGGACATGCCACGCATACGCTTTGTTTGCCGCGTACGCTGGACGATATTATGCAAGAACTCCGTCCACGAAATAGACGGCGGTGTCAGCATCCTACGGATAAGTTCCATCATATGTCCCGGAATAGTCCCGCGGGACTTCTGGTCCATACCCGAAATAGCAGACTTAATTAGTTCTTTGCCGTGTTCCTGCGCCTTATGCGTATCGCTCTCATCGGGATTTGCCGCATTCCACCCCATATGACTTTTCATGGAGTTGACTAGCATTTCCAGTATTTTATGGTCTACCGGGTCGAGGTCACCGATTTCTTTCGCGAGTTCCTCGGGGGTCATGTTTGGTTCTGGCGCTTGGCTCTGTCCTTGGCCCTTGCCCGAACCTTGCGGCGAACCCTGCCCGTCCCCGGACCCTTGCCCAGATCCATCTTGGCCTTCGCCGGGCCCGTCGCCTTGACCTTCGCCCTCACCGTCTTCCGGCCCTGGCTTGTCACTCTCGCCTTCACCGCCGCCCTGCTCATCATCTTTCGACGGATCTGCTTCATTCGGTTTATTGATGGTGCTTTGTACTTTATCGTTTTTGTCTTTTAGTATCTGTTTCGCCAGTTTATACAACTGCTTTGGCGAGGCAGTAAGACGCTTACTCAAGAGTTCCATGAGTAATCGATGATAATTCTCGTAGGACAAGTCAGCGGGTAACGGCGGGTCATACTTATCAGGCGTGACCCACTCACCAAGCGGCTTGTCTTTGTGTTTTATCTTGGGCCACGAGCGGGCTAGCAGCTCATTCGCAGCTAGATCGACTGCCAGATTACTGGTGATGTCAAACAACGCTACGTCATCGTCTGAGGCGAAAATCTTACGCAGCGTCAGAGACCTAGGAATCTGCTCCAGCACTAAGTGCAGAACCTCGTGCTCACAAGTCGCGCAGACTTCCTCGTAGGACACCGTAGCTGCGAAAATCGGATCGTAGATAAATATATAGCGTCCACGCTGTACGCTGACACCCATGGTACCCATGCCGGGAATAGCGTAGCGGTCCATCAAATTGATGACACGTGCGTAGAAATTCTTGACTTGGTTACTCGTCAAGTACGTGAGTGCATCCGCTACGGTGTCACGTCCTTTAGCTATGGCCTCATCTACGGTCAGTTTTTTATGTAACATAGCATTTTCTACACCTGTTCCCATCCCGCGCCTCCTGCTATAATCCAGCCATGACGATTATCGACCAGTACAATGGTGATCCGGTCTACGCACACTTGCATGTGCTTACGCGTGATTTCCCCCTTGCTCGCGAAATGCTAAAAACAGCGTCATTTGATACCGCGAAAGTCGCGTCCGACAATTTGCCGAGCACTGCTTTCGCGTGGGAAGACGAAAGACGCTTCCCAATACATACACGTGAGGATTGTATTGCTAGTATCTTTTACCGCAGTAAGGTCGGATCTTTTGTACCTAGGCACGTGGACGCTAAGCTGGAAACAGCGCGCACCGTGTACAGTATCGAGGAGTCAGTCTTCTCGCCTATGAAATGCGCGAGTGCGGTAGAGACTACATACGCGTTGCCCGAGAGCAGGCGTCTGCCCTTAGACAGTGCTGCACAAATCAAGGTAGCTGAAGAAGTACTACACCGTGATTACGATTTGATTACGCTCGAAAAGCGAGCTGATGCATTTAGTCGGTTATATGAAGCCGCAAAAAAACATAACGTAACTCTCCGGCCATTTTCGTTGAAAATGGCCGGCGCTACGGTGAGTAATCCTGCGTTGATCCGTGATTGGCTTGAAGCGCGAGCAGATGCCACTACGGAACCTACGCACAAAGTAGCTTTCGAAAAGCTCGCCAACGCTACGCACAAGATGCCGAATGTAATTACCAATCGTCGTGACCTGGTAAAACTTGCGGTGGTCATTGCAGAGCTCGATAAGACCGCAGGACTTACGAAGTTTTACGACCGTAAGATTCCCGACCCGCTGCAGACCGTGTTCAACACGGAAAAGATAGCAGAAGATATGTGCGACGTGGCCGGCGTGCAAGTGCCTTGCTCAGCGCTGATGCAGCTGCCCGAGGAAGTATGGCAGCAGGTAGACGCACCCGAGCTGGCGCAAGTTGCGCAATCCGGTGATCCTATGTCCTTCAAGCAAGTGTTCGAGACTCTGCCGCTTGATGTGAAATCTTCACTGCGTGATTACGTCACCAATGGGTGAGCACGACAAATTAGCGCGCGAAGCTTTGCGGCTCGATGAGACGTGCGCGAGTGCGTGCATGAAAGCCATGTTTTGCCTATTTGATAACGACTGGCTCAACTGGGAACCGCAGACTCTCTGGATTGAGCTAAATCATCAAAAAGTAGACGTGCCTATTGGCAATCGCTCGCAGATCATGGCCGCTCGTTCTCTACTCACCACAGGGCGTTTTTGGTACGACGCGAATGCTTTCGAAGCAACGTGCATCGCGTTCAATAACGAGGAACCTACGTACATGGGCGTAGAGGACGCGCCCGTGGTCTACATCAATTGGGCTGTATTTGAGGCTAATCTCATACATCAAGAGTATGAAAAAGAGACATTGGAATTCGACCGAGAGCCAATCAGTTATACAGCCGTACAGCTATACCGCGAAGGCTTTGCTATTGCACCGCCAACGCTCGAAATGGCTTCAGTAGAGCTAGCGAAGCTCCTGCCAAAGGGAGCTAAAGAATTAGCAGCCACCATGCACAAAGCATGGGCAGACGCGCCTAGAGGACAAGCCTTACTAGACGCGCCTTACCCGGAAACCACCGAAGGTGTTCAGCTCGCACGGCTAGCTGCTGTGCAGATTTATTTTGACAAACGCCTTCAGATGCGCGAACGACAAATCGCGCCTTTCAAGAGCTGCTGATCAAGCCATTGGGTCTGCGTCGGTCACCATGTTTGCACGGACGCGGTATTCGCGCATCGTATCCATGATGAATTTCATCTTCCCCTTGTATTCCGGTATCTTTGCAAGACTCTGGGACAAGCGACCGAGGTATTTATCCCCGTCTGTACCCTTAACCCTGCACTGTTCACCGAGGCTAGTTGTGAGTGTCTGAAGCAGCTCATTGGGTAGGTCGTGCATAAACAACGCGAGTCGCGGAGCAACAACAGAAGGCTCCGGGTTCAAGCTGAACAATTCGATTGCCACACCCTTGCTGACATCACTAATAACGCTGGCACGTGTCTTTTGCTTGTTCTCTTTCTCGACGAACTTCTTGGTGTCCTTGTCAATGGCGCAATTGAGAATAGCCGCAACACGGCCACGCACCGCTGAGCCGTACGTGTACTCGTTCAGTATTTCCGACGGCTGGATAAGCGTATTCTGGTCCTGTACGAATTCCATGAATTTCTCAGCTGCATGAGAACCAATCTGGCCTTCGACAAGTCTGCAGACAGCACCGTCGGCGTAGTCTACGCCAGCCTTCTTGGCGGCCTTCATAATGCCCGAGACCTTCTCCCAATTTGAAGGACAGGCAAAGGCCTTGCCGGCATCACGCGCGCCTACGTCGTAGAGGTACGTGCTCGCAGCCTTGATAAACGCAGGTACCAGCGGATGCCAGCCGGCAGCTTTTGTATGCTCCAAGAATGCCTGTAGGTCGTGCACGCAGTACACGAAATTCAGGCGTTTGCGGATAGCATGGTCCTTTTCAGCTTCATTGACCAGGTAGCTGCCATCGCTGGGATTCATCGCAGCAACTACCAAAACATTGGGGTGTAACTGAAAGTTGTGTACCCGACGCTCATCGGTAAGCGTGAATAGCGCGTTAACCATGGCCTTATCGCCGCGATTCCACTCGTCAAGAAACAGCACAGCGCAGCCCTTTTGCTCCGCCTGTGTATTGAGGTCATGCATCCACTGCGGCGGTACGAAGTCGAAGGTATCGCCCTTTTCAGTGAACATGATCATGGACACTTCCTCTTGCGACATGTGTCCAAAATTGAGCGGATACATAAACCCGCCCTTTTCTTTACACCATTGGTGTACGATCGGAGTCTTACCGATTCCTGTTTCGCCAACCAAGCACACGGTGAGCTTCTTTTGCATAGCCCACACAATGTTGAGGATTTTTGGTATCTGCCCCATGCCCGTGGGTCCAATACCGAGCTTTTCCCAAGGTTGCGTGATATCTTTCTTATCAGCCATAAATTCCTACCGTAGGTTCAACAGTCAATGACTTCGAATGATTTTTCAGAGTTATCGATACGTCGGTCAGAGTGGGTGACTACTCTTTTGCATCTCGATGGAAAACCATTCTCGTTAGAACATTTTCCATTCTATCGACACGTGTACAATAACATATATCCGGCAATGTTATTGAAGACCGCACGACAGGTTGCAAAGAGCACCACACTCGCAAACTTCCTGATCATGGAGGCATGTAGCACGCCCCACTGGAAGAGTTTTTTCATAGCACCTAGTCAGGAACAAACGACCAAGTTCTCACAAACCCGTGTCGGGAAGACTATATTTTACTCTCCTGATATCAGGCAGCGTTGGGTCTCAAAAGAACTATCAAGTCGCGTTTATCAGAAAATGTTTACCAACGGGTCAGAGTTGGCTTTCTCGTATGCGAGTGATGACCCCGACCGCGCACGCGGTGTATCAGCAGACCGCGTAGCTTACGATGAGGTTCAGGATATTTTATATGACGAGGTAATACCCGTTATTAACGAATGTATGGCTAACTCGGATTACGCGTACGAGACGTACTGCGGCACGCCTAAATCAATGGAGAACACCATTGAGCAGTTGTGGCAGTGGAGTACGCAGACTGAGTGGGTTGTTAAATGCCAAGCTTGTAATACGCATCAATTCTTTGTTGATGAAAAATGCCTGGGTAAATTAGGGCCTATATGTTTGAAATGCGGTAAATACCTCAACGTCCGTAACGGGGAGTGGGTGGACATGCACGTCTACCCCAAAGGATTTGAAGGTAAACGCATCAAGGGTTTTCACGTACCGCAGGTAATTCTACCTAAAAACGTACCTGTTTCGATGCCTTCAGATCAAAAGAACCAGGATGTTGCTTATAGTCGCTGGAAACGTATTCTCGATAAGCACAGCGTTTACCCACCCTCCAAGTTCAAGAACGAGGTAATGGGCACATCGGATGCTATCGGCACGCGCCTATTGTCTAAAGAAGAACTAGAGAGCATGTGTGAGGAATACGAAGTCCAAGAATACCCCACGCACAATTTACTCATGTCGGATGTCCGCAGTGTCGTGGCTGGCGTTGATTGGTCTGGAGGAGGACAGAACGCCACGTCCCGCACGGTGCTGTGGGTATGGGGTGTCACCAGCGGGACCACCGAACACAATTTCAAACTGCGTACTCTGTATTTCAAGATATATCCGGAAACAAACCCTATATCCGGCGGCGTCATAGATCACATTGTCGATATCTGCAATCGATTCAACGTATCCCTTATTATTGGAGACGCCGGCGAGGGCGCATTAGCTAACTCCAATTTGCGCGAACGTCTCGGTCCTCATCGTGCTATGCAAGTGCAGTATCGCGGTACCGCAAGTGGCGGCGGTGGAGGTAATTCACGCCCGTTCTATTGGAATAGAACAGATCGATTTATGGCTGAACGTACGACCATGATCGACCATTATTTTATGTATTTGAAACGTCGAGGCGTTATATTTCCCAATATACGCAGCATGCAGATTCCGATTAAAGACCTGCTAAATGAATACGAAGAGGTCACGCTACAGGGCCGTAAGGTGTGGCGGCATGCACCGTCACAACCCGACGACTGTCTGCATGGCCAAATATTCGGCTGGATGGCTGCCAAGTTTATGTCGATGGACCCGATGTTTACGTACAACGGGGCTTAGAGACGAGCAGCAACTCAACAGATTATTCGGTGCCTGGCCACACCTACCTCACGCGCGGGGGGAACAGGTTAGGAACCCGCGGCCCGTGCAGGCATTGTAACGAGTACCTGTAACTAGGAGGAAACAGGGATAATCTAGAGTTGCTGCTCTATCTACTTGTACCAGAAATGTGTATGTTTTACGTGCCGTCGTTGGTCAATTCAGGCGTAGTAACGAAGGGTACAAGAGGACGTAGTTGATACTTGTACATGCGATTCTGGATTAGAAATTTAGGGTATGCTGCGAGCAGCAATTCGTTCGGAGCCTGCCACGAGCGTATAGCCGTCCGTGCTACGGTTAATATGCGACTGACTCCGAAAATAGGCACGAGATTTAACTGGCTCTTGCCGTCGTAGACAACAATGCAGGGATCTAGCAGTTCGACGTATTCCTGGCTGTTTTTCAGCGCGATGGCCAGCAAAGGCCCATCCGCTGTCGAGTACAAGAAGATAGGTCGGGCTATCTGGCAACGCCCGTCGTCCTTTAGTACAGCGTCGATTACTTCGCTGACTTTAAGTACCTCACCCGTTTGCTTCCACTCTTGTCGTGCGGGTTTACCTTCAGTATCTGTAACAATATGCGAAACCCACTCGTCGACATGCGTTGTCGACACGTGGTACATAAACGTCATTCCGTACTTATCGAATGTCTTCGTTTCAAGCTGCTTCAAATGCGTCAAGTCGGAGTTCTGTGAGGAGCTCATGTTCTTCTACAATCCCTTCTTCCTGAAGGATAATAGGGTGCTGTGCTAGGTACTTCTCGATGGACTGACACTCACCGTAATTGTCACCGACTTCTACGTCAGCTGCGAAAGGTACAGGTAACCACGGATACTTCTTGGTTACGCGCGCCTCTGCATACTCTTTAACAAACGGCTTTAGCTGGTGAATGTACTTCTTCGGGAATTGGAATACCAGCGAATCATGCACGGTAAGCAACATGCGCCCACCGAATTCAGAACGCAAGGGCGCGTCCATTTCGATGAGCTGTCCAAGTACGATATCAGAGCTTGTAGATTGTATTTTGAAGTTGCGACCCTGACGCTTAGCGCGGCCGGCGTGTCGCGCGATAGCAGCAAGCGGGAACCGTCTACGGCGTCCGAAGTGGGTGTCTACGAAATGGTTCTTCGCAACTTCCAGCTCGACGATTTCAGCGTATTTCTGAATCTCAGGAAACATCTGATAGAGCAGCCCGATAAGCGCCTTAGCTTCCTCTACGCTGACGCCAATGGTCTCCGAGATTTTCTCTGGGCCTGCTCCGTAGAGAATTCCGAATACCACGCGTTTGATATTGGAGCGCTCTACATCCAGCAGGCGGCGCAGGTTTTTGTCGGGTATGAACGTCGCATCATCTCGGCGCGCGTACATCTCGTAAGGACGCTTGAATACCTGCGCAGCGAAAAAGCTGTGCATATCTAGGCCTTCATTGAGGGCTTTGATCAGCGCTTCGTCGCGTGCGTAGGCTGTAAAGACGCGAACCTCTGCGCCCTTGTAGTCGACGTTGACGATGAAATATTCATTGGAGTCCGGTATGAACAGCTTCTTGAGGTTCCACCCCGCGAGGTACTTGGGAACATTCTGCATGTTCATGTCACTGGAACTGAGCCTTCCCGTCCCCGTTCCGTTCAGATGAAATTGCGTATGCAGAAACCCGTCGCGCTTAGATAGTGCACGGACATTCGCTAAAAATGTATTGCGAGCCTTGCTTGCCTTGCGGTAACGCAATAGCCGCTCGATAAAGTACGCGGACTCTGTAGGGATGGTCTTTTTATCGTCTTCGTAGCTGACAAACTGTCGCAGCACTTTCTCAGAAGTGCTCGGCTGGTTTGTCTTAGTGACAGCACGAACTTCGTAGGCGCCTTGTTTATTGCCGTTGGGGTGTACCCAGCCCCAGTTGTACAAGACATTGCCCAGCGTCTGCGCGCCATTGAGGCTAAACGACTTGAGCCCCGGCGGCTTTGTAGCAGCCACCATTTGGTGGAGTTCTTGCTCGGTATCGTGAACGACAATCGAAAGCGCTTCTTCGAGTACGCCGATATACGCCTGATCAACGCGCATGCCTTCGTATTCCATACGGCCCAATACGCGAGACGCCGGAATAGCATGCGTACGCATTAGGGGACGTACTTTAGACCGCTCAACGAAAATACGTCGAAGCTGTATATTAGCAAGTTGGCGTGTTACGTCACCATCGACTGCGCCGTAGATTTGCAGGTCATGTACGGGAATATTTTCAAAGCCCGCGTCTTTGCTAATTTGCTGCTCTTTCTTGGTACGCGGATCTTTAGGGTGCTTCGGCTCTTTCAGCGTCTCAGGTTTTTCCGGCTTAGTAAACCACTTGACGGGCTTCTTGGGCCGCCCGCGTTTACCTTTCTCCCAGCTAGCTATAGCGACAGCCCAAGCAGCTTGCTGCCCCGCTAGATAGTCTTTGCAGAAGTGATAGTCTTCGACGGCCAGGGCGTGTTCGCGCATAGCTGCGTCGTATTTAACTTTCTCAACCTCGTAAATGACGAGAGCATCTTTGTATTCTTCGAGTTGTTTGAGAAAGCCAGGATGTTCCGTCGCAATAATCTTGCGTAGGTCTTCTAGCTCTTTGCCCGCTTCATCTGCTTTAGAGACGATTTCGTTCTCTTCTAGAAGATCATAGAGTTTATCCTCGTAACCTCCGTATTGGGGTATATGATTTGCTGTGAGGACTTTCAGGCCATAATTGCCCTTCTTGTCTTCATCGAGCAAATGCTCTCCCAGGAGCGTGTCCCAAAACACTTCGTTCACAGGCATGCCGTACTTGAGCTCTATGAACTTCAAATCGAATTTGGCGTTATGGAATATCTTGGGTTTACGGCACGCAAGTAGTTCTTTGATTTTAGCAGTAAGCTCCGGGAGCCTACGGAGATATTCCGCGCCGGCGTTGGGGTGGTCGTACAGTAATGTGGCTGCCTTGCCGTCATCATACCCGAAACAAAATGCGATGATCTTAGAGGTAGCCTTTTCGGCGTATAGCGTATTTGTCTCGGTATCCACGGATATGTGTGAATCCGCCGCGCTTAAGTTGCCGCTTGTGTAACGCATAATCATGTCACAGGCCTCTAAGGCCTCGTCCATAGTTTTAGGCACCAGATAACACTTAGCCAATTCATCTAGGCTAAGTTGCGGCACGCTAGCATTTAGGACACGATCAAATATATTGGTTAAATTGAGCTTGAATGTTTCGAAGACGCCTGGTGCCGCTAACAGTGCTTTTTCACTGAAAGATACATAGATAGGGGCTTCGTAGCTGTAGTGCTTGAGAAACTTGTTGCGCGAATCACTATATTGCTGCTTAGCACCCAGCTGGCGTAAAGCCGTCGCACCCATCGCCACAATGACTTTAGGCTCGAACTGCTTGATCACGCTCTGCACATTAGGCTGGCAGTGATGCAGTACTTCTTTATTGGGCGCGCTGTCGTCCAGGGATACGCATTGCGCCGCATAAGTAAACGCATAAGTAATAGGCGCGTATTTGGGATATTTGCGCGTCAAAAAGTCTAACGCCGAACGTACAACCTTGCCGCCGTGTCCCCTAAACGGAGTACCTGCCGTCCCGGTGCTCGCCGATATGTCGTCAGGTTGTTCCGCGATAAATAGGACTTGAACATGCCCGCTTTTATCACCACTACCGCAACGGCGGTTTTCGTATCTCGGACAGCCTTTGCAAATCTGTCCCTTACTTACGGGGTCAGTCATCAACCTAGCCCTTCCATTGGATCTACCGCACTTGCCGGAGCTTCACGGAACGATATCTCCTTGGGCGGATTAAGTGCAGCGACTCTAGCATCCTCTTCTTTTTGATCTGCGCCTACTGCTTCTTCGTGACGCGCAATCAGCGACTGTACGGTGATAATGCTATAGACATCTGAAGAACTCGTCATGCCTTTGGCCATGAGTCGACGTATAATGCCGAGTTTGTCGGCTTCAGGCTTACTCACAATCCAATCACTGACCGTCTCAGCTTCAGACTTAAGCGCGTAGGGCGTTCTTGTTTTGTACTGATTCTTTAGTAGATTTAGCCTTACTTCAGACCAGACTACACCAAGGCATTTACACGCGTCATCATAATAAACACCAACCTTTGTGTTATTTATCTTCTCACGGTCGTGCGGGTGTAAGAGTAATGCCTTGATAGTCGTCATTTGATTCTCTTCTTCGCGCGAAGGAATACTAGACGTAAGGATGGTATCTATGAGCGCATGGCCAGGCGTGCTGTGCGCACGCTCGTAGACCTGCTGCTTGCGCGTATCGCGGTACTTATCAATGAACTTTTGACCGTCTTGACCAAACACATTGAGAATAGCCGCCATCGGCATGAGATTCTCAGTAAACCGATCCACGTTCTGTATCGTAGTCGTGCCTTTAGCATCCGCTTCACGGCGACTGCCGTAACGATCGTATAAATACGCGTACTGCGTCGCTACGTTAGGCGCTAACGTTATTGCGTTAATCAATATGCTCAGACGAAGGTCTTGTATCTCCGTAGCGGTAAACGCGGCACGTAGCAACAGGCGCACGTTATTTCGGTTGGCGTTCTTTTTTAGGTTAACCGTGTTAAAACGGCTCTCATCCATGGGATCGTGAATAGGAGTGCCGCTCGCAGTAATCACAGTATTAGCGATATTGAAAGATCGACCCTTGCCATCCACCGTTCCCTGGTTGAGGGTAGTCGAACCACTCGTGGCTAACGACCGTGTACGTTGATAGAACAGTTTTCGATTACGGGATTCTATCGAGCCATCATCCGGATCATTCATTTCATCCAAAACGGCAACAAGTCTTGTATTTGTGAATGTCTGGTAGAACGCAGCTTGTGTGAATGTATCGAGAGCTAGCGCATGGTCACATAGCGAAAACTCTCGTAACTGTGGGTGGTTGGAGGTTACCGAAAGAAGTGTCGTCTTTCCCGATTCGAACTGCGCGTAGAAATGCGTAAGCATTCTCCGCATAGGCATTACGTCATACAAATAGTTATAAAAAACCAGGCCAGCACAGTATAGCGCGTCAACCTCTTGATTTTTGAATTCAAAGCCGAGATTAATGAGCTTGTGTACTTTCTGAAAACACTCAAAGGGGCTGTACACCGGCCGCTGCATTAAGTCCTTCGGTGATTTAATGAGTTCCGTCCAACCTATACGCATGTCATCAATGAGGTTATAGCGATGCTCTAGGTCAAACACTTGCCCGTTATCAAACGGTCCCTCTAATTCCGTGACAGCGGCTAATTTACTAAAATCAGGTGACCATTTTAGCTTGTAAATACTGTTGCCATTTATGAAATAGCCCGGGGCACCATTCTGCGTATGATCAAGGTGAATGCCTTGCCCTTTGACGCGGGTTTTGGCTTCATCTACCGATTCAGCAGAAAGCATGCGGTACGCGCGCTGCACCGCGTCCTCGATCATGTCTTCAGTTTTATCCAGGGCAGTCTGGCCTGCATCAGGGGCTTCTACGTCGGGGAAATACGAAGGTAATCCGATCTCGTCACGTGCCCAATAGTACATACTGCCTTTGCTCGTATACCGGGCAAACTGCGTCATTGCAGAGTCTTTATTGACCTGTACATATAAATACTGCTTTAGTTTCTTGTTCCACAGTTTGAGTACACCTGTATGGCTGTCCCACGTAGTGGTTTGGTATGTCTCCCCCATCCAATCTTTTATCTTCTCTACAAAACCCAGGGATGAGTCGTCTTTAAGACGCGTATGCCGGAGTATTTCACTAGCAGGAAGACTCGGGCATATTTTGTTGAATTCCTCAGCGAATACCTGCCGCTCTGTGTCATTTTTTAAGTAGCCCGTAAATTCAGTAGCTACTTCCTGTAAACCGATAACATTGTCGGGATGAATAACGGCTATTTTTAGCTTCGCGCGATCTGCGCACCAACGTGTTGCGAATTCGTAATTCTTCGGATTACAGAATTCACGGTATACAACATCAAAACCGTGAATCTTTATAGCTTCATCGGGGTCTATTTTACCCGGTACGTGGTTGCGTATACGTTGTGGCCATTTAAATACTTGAATAGCAATATCGCGTGTTTTCGGCAAAACACTCGTAGGGTAGAGATCGCCCGCCGCATCGTCATCTCCGATTAACCGGCACTCGCTAAATCCGAGATCAGTCATAAAGTCTACGCCGCTATGGCCTGCACCGCCGAGCGCTATGATCACTTCATCTACATCAGCACAGTGCGTCAACATGCCCTGAATAATTGCAAGCGCGTCGTGCTCTCCTTCTACAGCCGTAAAGCGCGTAACTTTTTCACTCGAATAGTGCTTATAAAAAGCCGACACATTTAATCCAAATGCACCTAGCTCCGCAGTATCCACAGCCTTTATAAACCGTACGGACTCTTTATCCGGTCCGGGTATGCGCAATTTAAACGCAGTCAATTTGTCGGGAGACAAACCGTACGCATATACGACGCAATTCATGTAGGTGACGTTTAGGTAGTCGCCGACGAGACGCATACACCAGAGAATATCGTCTTCATTGGCGCCTGCCTGCGCGCACAATTTTTGGAGATCAACCGATGTTGGCAACATGCCGATACAGCCCAGCATATCTACTGACGTAAGGCCTCGGTTTTTTAACCAAGTGACAGTAGATACGGCCGACTGCGGCGCTTTATCAGCAACCCACACGTTGCATAAATAGCGATGAAACACCTCGCTCAATAGCTTCATGCGGTGTTGTTCTAACTCGGTCGCGTCTAATTTCTTGAGATCAAGCTTCTCAATTTTGAAATGGTCGCGGAACATCCGCGCCACATCCATATAGCTGCCTGGAATATACTTACTGGCAAACTTGATAGGGTCAGTAATATAAGTGTTGCATGCAAAACACTTGAAGTGACCCTTATATATATTCAACGTACCCGACGGGTTAGTATCCGGATGGTACGGGCACTGGAGCTTGATCGTATGCCCTGCGGGCTTTACCTGCTGGGCACCTACTGTATTCAGTAGTGTCATCCAGTTCTCGGTAGGTTGCTTCCAAAGCTTACGAAGCTCAGTCGGATCAAACTTAGGTGTTTTCGGCCCCTTTTCTTGCTTCGCCATCAATCCCCCGGAACGTACAAATTTCACGGAAATCGCACCACTTGCAATGCGCCCCCGGCGTTGCAATAGCTGCGTCTACCCGCTCAGCTTTTTTATTCAAATAGCCAAGCAACCACGGCTGCAATACCTCACGTATATACTGAGGCGCAACGGGACTTCCCCATTCAAGTTTACCGTGTGCTACGTAGTGTAGGGCGCATTGAACCCCTTTTAAATGAGGAAAAACTGCGAGCGCCATAACCGTGTAGAAGTCTAGTTGCGTCTTATAGTAAGACGCGGGGCGGACTCTTCCAGACTTATGGTCGAAGACGATAACATAGTCACTCTCCAAGACCAAGGACATATCCACGATGCCGCGAATGATACCGTCCTTGTCAAAGAACTCGCAAGATTTAAACCCTGCGGTGACAGCCCATTTGGATTCCAGTAGCGTTTGTCTCACAGGATTATTCACTGTGAATTTATTTATGCGTTTCTGGAATTCCAACATGTTCTGTGCGAAGGAGCGCACTTTCTCTTGATCATTGTACGTGAGCTCGGCTTCTGATTCAGCAATAGCGTTATCGAGACAGTCTTGGATCGACTGTCCTTGTAGGAGTAACTCCTGTGCTCTATGCACGGTTACTCCCACCTTGGCAGCAGTACCTTTGTCGCCGGTAGGTATTTTATCGATATAGCGGTATTTAAACGCTAGAGGACAAGTACCTGCGAGAGAAGCTTTTGAAGGCGACCACGCGGCGTATTTCAACAAAGGCAAAGCTTTTGACATGGGCACCTAAAAAAGCAGCGCAATATCTCTCAGATACTGCGCTGCTAATCACTCAAACGGAATCGCGGAAATTGATCTCTTGTGGGACTTCTTCGCCCTCAGCGGGGATCACGCCGCCGGCACCGCCGCCGCCGCCGCCACCGCCGCCACCGCCGGTAGTGCCCATACGGCTATATTCGGCCTGCATAAGCACGGCCTTTCGGTAGCTATTCTGAAAGAATTCAAATAGCATGTCGCAAACCTTGGCAACTTCCGGTGAAGTGCGGTGATTTGTCACTGCTACTTTGAGTATGAAGTAATTGACCTTGGGCTGTACGACGCGCTCAGACGACAGAATAAACGAGCGTGTCCACAGATGCGGCGGTGACGCTAGTTGACTTATAGAGCGACCTGCTTTGGCGCTCGTCTTAATAAAGTCGATTTTGTACAACGCAGACAAATCGCTGGCCATTACGTAATAGCTCAGGCCTTTGCTGCAATCAGGGCGTTCATCTGGGACGTAACGTCCGTAAGGACACTTGGCGCATTCGCCGTACTTCGAGCCTGTAATCGCATCGAGTGAGCGACATTCTACTTTATCATCGCCCCACTTGGTGCGCATGTTGTGTGTGAAAATCGGGATAAATTCGAGGTTATCCCCAATATGATCACTCTTGGACGTATACAATTGCCCGGCGGCAGTGTTCGATGGTATCATCGACGAATTCGACATATTCTGTTTCAACATCAACTGCGTGATCCGGGAACGCTGGGGACCTTCGATCCCTTTCACTGTCGTGATTGTCTGCTCTGACAATTCTTGAATCTTCAGACCTAGTGCTGTATCGGAAACGGTGTCTGCATAGGCTTTGAGTAGTGTCGATACGCTGTTGATTGTGTCATCATACTTCTGAATTTCGTTGCTCATGCTGGATGCCCTCTGAGGCTGTTTGACGAACTGGTAAGCTACCCCAAACTGTGTAGCAGCACAATAGCTGAGAGAGAAACATGAGTTCAAAACCGTCCAACGATTCGCTTGCTCGTTATTATAAAGAAGTTGAAGCAACGAGTATGCTAACCGCCGAGAACGAGCGAGAACTCATCCGACGCTATCAGAACACCAAAGACGCAAAAGCAAAAGATTTAATAGTCAAAGGCGCACTACGTTACGTTATATCCGAAGCCCGCAAGCATCCACGCAGCCATATGGAACGACAGACCTTAGAAGACTTGATAGCTGCGGGCAATATTGGATTAATTCGCGCGCTGACTAAATTTAAACCTGAGGCAGGCACTCGGTTTCTGACATACGCCAGTTGGTGGGTACGCCACGAAATGCGTGAAGAAGGCCGCCGTCTAGGACTCGTACACGTACCTACGCACGCAATGGCGAAGGGTATACGCAGTCCTAATACGACGGAATACACCGAAAACACTATCAGTGATGAAGACTCTAGTATAGATGGTTACGCGGTAACCATTGAGATGCAGCAAAGTCTGCTAAAACTTTTCGACATTACAAATTTATCTATACGTGAGACGTACATCATTAAAGCGTCATTCGGTATTCACACAGGCCCTAAAACGCTAAAGCAGATAGGGCGTATATTAGAAATAACAGGAGAGCGGGTACGGCAACTGCGCGAGACCGCAATTACTAAATTGCGCAGCGCCGCAGCACGCATGAATTAGAGAGTGTTCGAAGCCGTCACAATTTTCTTGGGACGTCCGCGCTTCTTTTTAACAGGCGCCGCATCGGCCTCAGCCGTCGCCACATCTTCGTCGTCTCCTGGATCTACACTCACCAACTCCGGTTCGTCCTCCGTTTTATTGTCCTTCGCGTGGTAGTTTACGTCGGAATACTTATCCACAGCCTTGAGCTCTTTGAGTTCGAGGTCACCCAGCGCTACCCGCATACCTGCCGCGACACCGTTGTAGAAGGCCTTGTCGTGTTTGTCATTGATACGCGACTCAGCTTCGAATGACGCGTCACTCACCCACTGCATCAGGTTACGTGACGTAGGTCGTCCTTTATTGGCATATTTACGACGCTTGCCGCTTCCGCTTGCGGCTTCCTTCAGTAACTTGCGCGCATCTGCACGCGTATCCGCGCTAAGTACCTGGGTCACCAACGCGTTCTGTTGTTCTTCAGGCACATCGGCGATGTGTAGCGCTTGCTCTAGCGTGATATCTCCAGCTTTTAAAGCTTGCTGGGCTTGTGTAGAAAGTTGCGTCGCAACCTTGTGGTGGTAGCTTACCCACGACTGGTTGCGTCCCAACCGCGTTGCAATCTCACGCTGTTCCAGGCCTGCAAGCACCAAGCGCTTGACCTGTTGGGCAATTTCGAAAGTGGTCAGAGCCTTACGTTCGATATTCTCTTTGAGATTTCGTACCCGGAGTTCCTCCAGGTTTCCCTCATTGAGCACTGCATCGATCGTCGCGTACGCGTCAGGTCCAAGTTCATCACGAATCTTGGATATGGCGAAGTAGCGGCGAAAGCCGTATACAAGGAAGAATTTCTGTCCATCTGTATCGGAACCGGAATTCTTCTGCGATACTCCGATTGGCTGCAGCAGCCCGTCGTCCATAATGGACTGTTTCAGGGCATCGATATCTGGGTATTCAACCCGACCGTTGAAGTCCGTATCCGCAATAATTGCTTCGAACGGTATTGTAACGTTACGCTTTTTAGCTGGCATTTCGTGAAACCCCTAGTTTGTAAACAGGCTGCGCAGAAACGCAGCAATACTAGCGAATGCAGAAACAATATGTGGAAGCTGTAGCCAACGAATAATCTCGTCAACTACTTGTAGGAAAGTTCTGAACGGCGAAACAAACACGACAGTTGCTGGATCATTTGCAGTGTGCGTGAATTCGTAACTAACTACTCGTTGCGGTCCCTTAACCAAGCTGCCTCCTCTTTAACTTTCATTTTGTTGATGAAAGCTAGGTCGAGTTGTGATAACGCTACCCCCTCAAGTACGTCACCGACTGCTTGATGAAACTCTGCTAGTATTTCGTCTCTCGGCCCATTCGTTGCAACGCTGACGATGTACAACGCACGTATGATGCTTGCACGCTGTGTGACTAAATCACTAATGGAGCGTACAATACTGCTACGTTTGCTTATCGTCATGTTCGAAAGGCTCTGATCCGTGTGTTGGACATAAAACAACATGTCCATGTTTTTGTAACCGTGCCCCACATAGCGGGCATACGTCAAGATCTGTTTCGCCGTATTTTCTGTTTAAACTAGGTGTCTCATCCACGCCGTACTTCTGCATATAGCCTCCTGAGCTAGAGTTGCAGAAGTGTATACTCTTTTACCGTATTAAGGGCGCCTTTTATATATAACGCCTTACGACATGAACAAGTTCAATCGTTACTTTTTTCTTCAAAGTAAGCGGTGTGTTCTGCGGTCGTGCGTGCGATACCTGCGCGTTTAACGGCAGCTTGTACGTCACCGCCGAGTTCTGCGTAGGCCCGCAAGAGATTCGCTACAAAGGGTTCGGCTCCCTTTACATCAATCACAACGGTGGCCAGCGGGAACTTACCGGAGAACTCCGAAAAGTCCAACTGAATACCCTTGTCCATCGGCACAACTGCGTTATTTGTTGTGCGATATGCAACCACATTGCAACGCCCGTTAGGGTGGTTGAGCCCCGGCGACTGTTTGAAAATCATGACCGCTGCGTAGACTTCATCGTCGCGCATCGGAATGGGCCGGGCCATTCCCTCGCGTACTTCGATAGGCAGGCGTGATAGGTTGGGCTGTCCGCCCGAGTTGTCCCAATAGTTGTCAGCCACTCAGCGCCTCCGTCCGCGGCAATCGCTCCAGTAGGGGCACCATTTAGACGTGCACCACCAATTTTCAGGATTGGTCTTTCTGAAGCGACCCGACGCAATGTCCTGTGCAACCTGCGATACTACATCAAGTGCATGCAGAACTTCATTCTTTGTACGCACCGACTCCGTTCGAATAAAACGCACAGGCAGGGTCTTTGTTGGCTTGACTAGTTGGTCTAGACGCACTAGGGGTTTTCCCGTAACGTGCGCGTAGAGACTCAGCTGCAAGCTGTTGTCGGTGTCAGCCTGTGACGAGGCCTTCTTTTTTGTCTTCAGGTCAGCAATCGCATTACGTTCTTCTAGATCGATTACTCCGAGAAACGGAATGACCAAGCTTTCTTCTGTAATGATGTTGACGCGGACAACACGTTCTGCTGCTATGGGCTGTACCGCAGGCACGGGTTTGCCCGAAGCGTCACAGGCATTACCTAGGGCAACCTTGTGATATTTTTTAGTGAGACGGACGCCGATGTCCTTATCGTTCGCATCCTTTTCATCAGCGTCGTCCTCGTTATGTTCGCTGACTGCGGTTTTGATCTCGTCATCATATAAATCGGAATATGTCTGAAGCATCTCAGCTTCGCCAATAGGCTCATTCTGAATCATGCTCAGATGCAACTTCTCAGCTGCTTTATGTACACCGCGACCCTGTACTTGAAATACGTTCGACGGCACTTGCCGGCCCATAACGTAGCGGTAGTAATAGGCTTCTCCGCATTTCATGTATTGCGTAACTTGTGACACCGACAGATAGCCTTTCGGCAGCCTGTCTTTGAATTGTTCATCTTCTGCGACAGCAGGGATCTTAATCAATTCTTCATTGTCGATACTATCAAGCATCAAGTTCTCCGGCGTTCTTGTTCAATGCGTTTACTTGCGTTGATGAGATCTGCAAATTCATTCTTTGTATTGGCTATACCGACCACCCGCCCACGCGGCGAAGGGTCTGTTAAATCATTGAGTGACAACATAGGCTCGGCAGCCTCAGCCACGTCGTCTGGTTCACCCGCATCATCAACAGCGTCTTCGACTAGATTCTGCGGTGGCGCCACTGTGCTCAGTTGCGGTATCGGCGGGTCCATTACCATAATCTCAGCTTGGACTTTCAACCCGTCAATGTAAGCGTCTTTAAACTTGGCACACACCTCGTCAAGATTCTTGACTGCAAAACCATTGCCCCGGAAATAACTCGTAAGCATTTCCCTGAGATCACTCTCTTCGAATTCTAATGTAACTTTCATGGTATTAACTCCACAGTAGCTTTTTGCCGCATCATCTCACGGTCGTATTTACACTCCGCGTCGTACAGTTTAATTTTATATTTCGAGCAACGTATATGATAATCGGGGCACGTCGCGCATACAGACTTCGAGGTTACGAGTTGACTGAAGTCTATCTTTTGATCTAGCGCTGCCGCTTTAGATACGTCTAATGTGTTTCGGCCCAGTAGGCGATACACCGTAACCTTTTTGGTTTGACCAATACGATAATTACGATCTAGCGATTGTAAGTACTGATCTAAACTCCAAGGCAGATTGTAATAAATTGTGTAGTTTGCAGCATTGAGCGTTACACCAACCCCTGTAGCTACTTGACCGAGATACACCCTACAATCAGGAGCGTTGTTAAAGGTAGTCATCGCGTGCGTGAGTTGCTCGCGTGTAAACCCGCCCTGCACGCGGACGTACTGACTTCCTAGTTCCTTTATCGCAGCTTCGAGCGCATCCAATTCAGGCATGAATTTAGCCCAAATAATCACTTTGTTAGCGGGATCTTCTAGAATAGCTTCGAGTAATCCTACACAACGTTCAAGCCGTGAATTATCGGCATACGTCATAACGACGGACGCGGGTTCACGCTGGCTCACGGTGCATTTAGGCGTGTAAGGCAATATATCGTCTGCGCTACATTTCGCAGCATTAGGGCAGCCAACACAGAGTAATGGGTTTTTAGTAGCTTGATAAACAAAGCTACTTGCTAGCTGGTCTAGCTTATTCAGCTTAACGATGAGCTCTGTAGCTATGACGTGCGGATCAATTACAGGGCCGTCTTTTACCGTCAGCTCACCCGCAAGTATTTTCTCTTGTACCGAAACACCCGCTCCTAGACAGTGGTCTAATATGAGCGTGTTGTACGCGCGCTTGGTAGGATTTGTAACGACAAAGTATTCGTCCAAGATAAGCTGATCAGGCAAGTCTAGGCATTCTTCTTTTGTCTTCTTGAGACTAACGAGCCCGACACGAGTATTCATCGTGTCCATATTCTTAAACCCTAGCAGTATTTTAGGTACGGCTTCACCCTCTTCGCTTGGGTGGAATACCCCAAAGTGTTTCCTGAAGTGCCACCAGTTCTCAGGGCAGAAATACGTACCAAGAAAACGTAACTGTGCGTATAAATCGAAGGGAGATCCTAGCGACGGCGTGCCTGACAACAGTACTCGACGTGATGCGCGCAGCGCTAGAGACGTAGAGGCTTGCGTGCGTTTCGAATAAGGCGTCTTAAGCATGTGTGATTCATCCGCAATAATCGCGGAGTATGCTATTTTCAGTATGTCGTCTGTGTACAGCGTTGCTACGTTGTACGTAAGGATTGTGGCGACAGGCGCCCTAGCCTGTGCTTGTTCAAGCCGGCTCTGTTTTTGTTTTTTGGTACCGTCAATGATTAGAACGTCATCGACGTTGCCATGTTTCTTGAACTCTTCCGCCCAGGTGCCAAGCATCACAAGCGGGCATAGTATCAGCATGCGGTCTTGCGTAATCCGCTGCAAATCCACCGTTATTTTGCACTTACCGAGTCCCGGTGAATAGAACAACGCGGCGCGTGGGCGCTGTAGCAAATGCAACACACCGTCCCGCTGGTGTTGGTATGGTTGCGTTAAGAAACTAAAATCATCAGGCAAGGTAACCGGCGCAGCAAGCTTTTGCACATGTTCAACTACTTCAGGAGCATACTGCAGTCCCGGCACCATCTTCGGCAGGTCCGACAGAACGAGCTGGTGCACTGGAAAGAATGCAGGGAATCGCCAGAGTTTGTCTTTTCCGGAAAATGATGCTCCATATACGTTTTTAACTGCACTTTCACAGCATTGCAGAGTAAATACCGGAGTACCGTAGACTGTGCCGAGTTTTAGTGTGTAGGTCACCGAGTACTCCTACAGGGGAAAATGCATGTCGACAAGTGATCCAGGAATTTTAGATCTCGCCGGGGGTTCTCGGGGTCGGGGCAGTCATCCCAATCCGATGTTCGATTTCGTAACAGGCTTCGCTCCACGTAAGCTGAAGGACTTGTTTCGTTGGGTCGAATATTTGTATTACAACTCGGCACACATCTTTGCCGCTCTAAAGAAATTCGCCGAATACCCTGTCACTAAAGTGATGATTCAGTCGAGTGACGAAGCGCTAACGAAAAACTGGGAACGCGTATTAAATAAGTCCATCCGTATAAAGAGCGTAGCCATTGCATCCGGCTTGGATTTACACCTGTACGGAAACTCATTTACATCCGTATACCATCCGTTTAATCGCTTTTTGATTTGCAAAGAGTGCAATGCCCGCACAGGCATCAAAAAGACGACGTATAAGTTCAACCTGAAAACTTTGTCATTCTCATACAGCTGCCCTGCGTGCAATACCACGACTACAGGCGAAATTCTTGATGAGAAAGCAAGTGACGAGCACCGTATTAACGTAATTCGTTGGGACCCAAAGTTGATGGATATCAACCACAACCCCATCACAAACGAATCCGTATACTACTACACCATCCCGCAGGAACTAAAGAGCAAAGTCGAAAAAGGCGATGCGCATATTATCAACACGCTGCCTATTGAGTTTCTCAAGGCGATCCGTGACGATAAACTCTTCGAGTTCGCAGACGGTGCTGTTTATCACATGAAGATTCACCCACCTGCGGGTATTTCTTCACAGTGGGGCTTCCCTCCACTGACAACGACAATCAAGCTATTTCTTTATACGGCTATTTTGCGTAAAGCGAACGAGGCTATTGCGTTCGAACACATACTGCCTTTTCGTGTTTTGCATCCGGCACCGATCAGCGGCGCAGCAGATCCAGCACAGATGGTCAACTTGATGAAGTGGCGTCAAGAGATGACGGCCAACATCAAACGCTGGCGTCGCGATCCGCTGCACATCATGTTCGCGCCCGCAGCGCTGGGCGTAACCATGATGGGCGGCCAGGGCCGATCCCTGCTAACCCTCGGCGAAATAAAGGAAGCCGAGGAGGAAATTATCGCGGCAATGGGTATTCCCAAGGAATTCATTTACGGCGGGCTATCGTTCTCCGGTTCGTCCATAACTTTGCGCATGCTGGAAAACCAACTCGAAACGTACACGTCCCATCTCAACGAACAGTTGGAATGGGTCATAAAACAATCCAGTAAAATTCTAAGTTGGAAACCTGTAGAAGCAGAGTACTTACCTTTCAAGCTCGTTGATGACGCAGTGCAAAAGCAGTTCCTGTTAGGGTTACAGCAAGCAACAGGCGGCATGATTTCGAATACCACCATGCTTGATCTCAATGATTCGGACATCAACGAAGAACGTGAAAAGCGCCTACAAGAATCTCTTGACGAAGCTCGCATGCAAATGGAGCTCTCCAAGAAGATGAACAAAATACAGAACTCGCTATCGCAACAAGCGCAAAATGAGTCCCAGTCCGGATCAGGACTTTCTTATAATCCGCAAGCTATTATTTCTGCCGCGGAACAAATGGTACAACAAATGGGTGCTGCAGACCCCAGCACCCAAAAATCTATGCTTGCACAACTATCTCAGGAAGACCCTGTTATGTACGCTGTTGTAAAAGACCGATGGTCTACTCAGAAAGCTGTAGAGAAACAACAAGCGCTAGCAGACTTTAATGGCGGAGCCGCGTAATGGATGATTTTATCAAAGCGCTGCAATACGCGCAGACGCTACCCGATATTGCTAGTAACGAAAAAGCAGTACCGGACTTGCTTAGAGGTTCTGAATTCGAGAGCCTCGTCAAATCGGTCGCACCGGGTACGGCGGGCAAAGTCGCTAATGCTACAGAGTATTCATTTGAGTACCAGTCAGCGCGCTTGACTATCGGTAAAGAAATGACTGCGATGGATCACGGCACTGCGATATTTGAAGATATCGACGAGTCGGACCGCCTCAAGGACATTATGGACAGATCTCTCTCCGGAGAGGTCGTCGTAGTCAAGAAGACAGAAACGTTTCTCAAAGACGGTACTATCGTAATTTGGCTTGAGTGGATGCAGCCGAAGGCAGGATCTAAAAAAGATCATCCGTTTTTGACGACGAATGAACTTCTCACGCCTTCACCCGATCCAGACAATAAAGACCCAGACTCCGACGAAGACTTTCCAGATGATACTGACGACGACTAACCTGCCCACCTGCATGGGCAGGTTATCCATTACCGCTTAATCGGCGGTACTGGAACAACGGGGCGTACGTGCATACTCAGCTCTCGGCGGTGGGCGGAATCGCTAGTATTAATGACGCGAGCGTACTCTGCTCACGCGTTTTTGTATTAATACGTGGCGGGGGAGCACTTGAGCGCTTTCCGGTCCTCAGCTCTTGCTGATAGCACGCATGGCACTTAGTCTTCGGGCGCCAGGTTGGCTCGCGCGGAGCCACAACTTGTAGATTACCGCTAGCTACTGCGGCTTCATATTGGGTGAGCTGCTGTTCGTATCGCAACTGCACCTTTTTAAGATCAGATGCGACAACGCCTAACGGAACGTCATTAAGCCGACGACAGTTATCGTTACTGCATATATAGGTGCTTTGTAGGCGTAGATGCCATGTATTTGGAAAAGATAGCTTTTCCTGTTCGATCGCTAGGAGAGTCGGCTCAATGTAGACCTTGGGCACGGCCCGGTTGTAGCACTCGCAGAGTTCTTCCTCCATTGGAGGTAGGAACTCACCGCAGTGCCAACAGCGGGATTGTACGTCGCGTGCCACGTCTACACGGAAGACTGCACGATACGCCATCGCGTAACGGTACAAATCTTCTTTGCTGACCTCCAATCGGCGGGCTCGCAAGTATACGAGCACTTTACTGATATTTGAGTAATGCACCCCCCAGACTATGAGTCTGGCTGTCTGCAGATCGATATCCGCGAACGTAGGACCTGCCAAGTCCTGCACGCGGATATCCCCTTCGAATCTGCTAGTATCGCTCAATTTTTCCTCCTGAAAAGAAACGTGGCCTTAATACGTCTCTACATTCTTTTACCAGCAAGGGTTGCGGTTTTTTGAACAAACCGCGTATAATAGCAGGGCATGCCCTTGAATTTACAACCAATAGTTGTGGACGCAGACGTGCGTCGCGAACAGATCCGCCAGAAGACTATGGAGGGTCTCAAGGCGCTGTTTCCCATCATCGGCAAGAAGTCAACGCTGGAACTTCACGGCCTAGACGTGAACCGCAAGGACTTCTCGAACAGCGATCAGAAAGACGCTCTCATGAGCGGGCGGACGCTGAACGAAGCTATTAGCGGTACGATTAAATTACGGGACAACGCTACGGGGCAGATCACTGACGAGCAGAAGCGCATCCTCGTTCACCTGCCGTACTTTACCCGTCGTTACACGTTCGTCGTGGGCGGCAACGAATATAACGTCCCGAACCAGTTGCGTCTGAAGTCAGGCGTTTATACGCGTGAGCGTAACAACGGTGAGTTCGAAGCGGCGTTCAATTTGAGCAAAGGCTCGAATTTCCGGTTAGCAATGGAGCCTTCGACGGGCCGGTTAAATATGGAAGTCGGAGGTACTGCTAAGACCTCGAAGCTTCCGCTGTACGCTATTCTGAAAATCCTAGGTACGTCAGATACTGAAATCAAACAGTACTGGGGTGACGAGCTCACCGCTGCGAATTCTAACGTATCCGCCAAAAAAGAAGACGCGATTCTTAACAAGATCGTCAGCAAGATAAGGCGGCCAAACCAGGTCGCTCCCACCTCGCTTGAAGGTAAGCGTCTGTTCGTTCGCGATTATTTCCACAGTACTGCGATGGATTCTGCTGTAAATAGCCGTACGCTAGGTATGCCCTTAGGCCGTGCTGATGCGCAGGCGTTGCTAGTTGCCAGCAAGAAACTGATCGATGTACACAAGGGCACTGCCAAAACCGATGACCGTGACAGCTTGGAATTCAAGACGCTGCACTCTACAGACGACTTCTTCAAAGAGCGTCTCGACGTAGAAGCACGTCGTACTGTTGCAAAGAAAATCGCTGGGCGTCTCAATCAATCAGGCGCGGACATCAAGTCCATGGTACCCCACTCAGTATTCACAAAATCAATAAACAGTTTCTTGACAGGTGCTGCACTGTCATCTCAGCCAACACAAATCAATCCGGTCGAAATTCTTGATTACGCCAGTAAAATAACATCACTTGGCGAAGGTGGCATAAGCAGTGATCGAGCCATTCCCTTCGAGTCGCGCAAAGTCCATAACTCCCATTTCGGTGTTATCGACCCCGTACACACGCCAGACGGTCCTAAAACGGGCATTGATATTCACAGCGCATTGACCGCACACAAAGACTCTGACGGCAATCTTTACGCGCGCATGCAGAATATGCGTAATGGGCGGCTAGAAGACGTGTCGGTTATGGACCTTGCTAAGAGCAACGTCGCATTTCCAGGGCAAGATCACCGTACGCACTGGGATGTATTACAAGGCGATCACACGCGTTCGATTGCTAAAAAAGACGTAGATTACGTCATGCCGAATCTGACGCATATGTTCAGCCCGGCTACGTCCCTCGTACCTTTCCTCGACGGCATGCAGGGTAATCGCGCGATCATGGGATCTAAGTTCCAGGCGCAAGCGCTGCCCCTCGTACACCGCGAAGCGCCGCTAGTACAAGCAGGTGGCGGCCCCGGTGGTGAGAGTATGGAGCGCACCATCGCGCGTGTAATTGCGCCCTCGTCATCGGTTGACGGCACTATCGAAAAGATAGATGACGATTACATTTACATTCGTCCGCATGCAAAGACGGCATCAGCTGAACCTGCACTAATCAAGGTTCCGTACAATACGTATTTCCCGCTAACAGCGAAGACCTACTTGCACGACACTTTGAACGTCAAAGTAGGCGACAAGGTAAAGCAGGACCAGCTCCTCGGCGAGTCCAACTTTACCAAGGGTGGCGAGACCGCGCTGGGCAAAAACCTGTCTATCGCGTACATGGCGTATTACGGCAAGAACTCTAACGACGCTGTGGTTATCAGTGAAGGTGCTTCGCACAAACTGACTTCCGAACATATGTATAAAGAGGTCCTGCAAAAGGGTCCGGATATTATCATAAATAAGCCCAAATACGTTGCGTATTACGGCGTCCGATTTAGCGCAGAGCAGCTAAATAAACTAGACGAAAACGGTGTTGCTAAAAAGGGCGCGACCTTTAACAAGGGCGATCCGCTTATTCTGGGCTTGCGCAAGGCCGCCCCTACGCCCGAGCAAGCCATGTTGGGTTTATTTCACAAGGCACTGCTTAAGCCGTACCGAGATATCACAATTACATGGGAAAAGCTTGTACCTGCCACGGTTCAAGACGTTACGAACGCTACACGGCAAGTCATGGTAACGATTCGGACACAAGAGCCGATGAAGATCGGCGACAAGTTATCGAATCGCTTTGGTGGCAAGGGCGTCGTGTCTGAGATCATTCCAGACAACCGCATGATTCAGGACGAGAATAAGAAGCCAATCGACGTTCTGTTCACGTCAGCAGGTATCGTCAGCCGCATTAATCCGGGTCAAGTTGTTGAAGCGGCTCTTGGCAAAGTCGCGGAGAAAATTGGCAAACCTATTGTCGTCCCGCAGTTTCAAAACGAAAACAACGTAGAATTTGCCAAGCGCCTCATGAAAGAGCACGGCGTTAAGGACAAGGAAACAGTCCACGACCCTGTATCTGGCAAAGATATTCCGAATGTCTTTGTGGGGCGTTCGTTTATTCACAAGCTATTTAAGTCAACTGAGACCAATTATTCAGCCCGCGGAGTATCCGGTTACGACGTCAACCTACAGCCCACTAAAGGCGGCGATGAAGGCGCCAAGGGCCTGGGCAGAATGGAAGTCAACGCACTTCTCGCACACAATGCGCGCAATGTCTTGAAAGAAGCATTGACCTTAAAAAGTGAGAAAAGCGATGATTTCTGGCGTGCGTATGAATTTGGCCTACCGGCTCCACCGCCTAAGACGCCATTCGTTACAGAGAAATTCATGGCGATGCTTCAAGGCGCGGGCATCAATGTTAATAAAGAGGGAGCGCACGTAAGTCTAGGTCCGCTCACAGACCGCGCCACCTCCAATTTATCCGCAGGAGCTCTCAGTACTCCTAGTCTGGATAAATCTAAATCATTCATGGTAAATGCCAAGAATTTAGCTCCTGAGACCGGGGGTTTATTCGACCCCAATTTGACGGGCGGTATGAGCGGCAAGAAGTGGTCGCATATCGACTTGACTGAGCCTATCGTAAATCCGGTATTCGAAGATGCGGTACGCCGTCTGTTGGATATGTCTAAGAAGCAGCTCAAAGACGAAATCGGGACTTCCGGCGGTACGGGTATTCGTAAACAATTAAATAAGCTCGATCTAGACCAGCTTGCAGTAGCGCTTCGTGAACAAACGCGCACTAAACGCGGATCCGATTTAGATGGTGTTGTAAAGAAACTCAAGTATATCGAAGGGCTTAAAAAGAATGGCTTCTCCAAGGCGGGAGATGCGTACATTATATCAAAGATACCCGTTATACCTCCGGTGATGCGCCCCATCGTACAGTCCAGCCGTGGTAACGATTTGCAGATATCCGACATCAATTACCTTTACCGTGACGTCGGGCTTGCCAGCGCAGCGCTGCAGAACAGTAAAGAAACTGAAATGCCGGGTGTAATCTCGGACGCGCGCAAATATCTGCATGACGCCGTAGGCTCTCTTTTCGGTACGCAGAAAGCTACGACTCCCGGTCGAGCTAATCGCGAGATAAAGGGATTCATTGAACAGATCACAGGATCGGGTTCACCTAAAACTGGTTTCCTGCACAAGAAAATATTGCGACGCCAACAAGACCTTACGGGGCGTGCCACCGCCACACCAGACAATACGCTAGATATTGACCAGATCGGCGTACCTGAAGATATGCTTTGGACTACGTACGATAAGTTCATAATGCGCGGACTTATCGGACAAGGTTACAGGCCTCTAGACGCCAAGAAAATGGTTGAGGACCGACACCCCGCCGCTAATTCCGTGCTGCAACACGAAATCACTTACAGGCCGATGTTCGTTAACCGGGCGCCATCTCTGCACAGACACAACATTGTCGCGGCCTATCCCGTGCCCGTTCAAGGCAAGTCGTTGCGTGTAAATCCTTTCATGGAAACCGGACAGAACCTGGATTACGACGGCGACGCGATGCAGCTACACGTGCCTGTAACCATGGCGGCTGTGCAAGAAGCCCAGAACCTCACAATGTCCAAGTTACTATTCGGCGATAAGCATGCCGCTGACCTCATGGTATTTCCTAAGCATGAAGCTATCCTAGGGGCGTATCTTGCAACCAAAGTCGATGCTGGCGCTGTGCACAAATTCAAAACACAAGCTGAGGCCATGCAGGCATATCAGCGCGGTGATATTAAAATGACCACCCCGGTGGAGATCGAAGAGGCGCACGGTGCTGTCTAACTATACCGCAGGTAAGCGCGCGGCTCTACATAAGCTCGGGTTTTTGGACGCATTAGATCCTGAAGACTTGCCAGCATTTATGGCGCGTCGCCGTGAAATGCAACGGCAAAAAGATCTGAAGATTCAAGCTATGAACGGATTGCCCGCGGGTGGTTTGGTTACGGATGATTACGCGTTACAAGCCTAATTAGAGGGGTTTACTCGATGGATACGTCATCTACAAAAATGCTCCTGGACTTTGTCCTGCAGACGCTAATCATTGTTATTACGCCTATAGCCATTATGCTTGCGCACAAACTCACACGAGAATTTGCAAAGCGTACGGGTGTGACAGTAGCAGAGCAGCAAGCGCTGCAGCTCGACGACGCTATTATGAAGGGCATTGCTTTTGCGCATGAGCAAGGCCGCAAAGCCTTGAAGTTAAATCTTCCGGCCGTAGCAAGCATAGACAAGCGTGCTACTGCAATTGATTTTGTAGTACGTACTTTGAAAGAGCAGAAAATGCCTGAAAAAACCCGCGAATACATCGGCGGTCTTATAGAAGCACGCCTCAATTTAGATCGCAGTTTTACAGAGACAGGTAAGTCATGATGTCGAGCAGCTACTACACGCACGGAGCTAAGCAGGCACTGATTAAACTCGGCATGTCTGCAGACATGTTCGCTGAATTTGCAGAGCAAGATCAAACAAACGTCGACAGCGAAAACCCCAACGGTCCGGCGAATCCTCCTGCCATTGCGAAGAACGTCGACAAGACTCCCTCGTGGAGCGGACAGAATTCGTTGGAATCAGGCGACGCAGGAACTCGTAATTACCAGATGGGCTTGCCGCGCGCCGGGGGCGTTTAAATGCCAAAAACCCTAGGACATTATTTGTTGGATGGCGCTATTCCCAGCGAATATCGTCCTACGGGCATTTACACGAAAAAAGATCTGTTTCAGAACATGTTGCGGCTCGCTAAAGACGATCCCGTTCAGTACGTAAAAACCATCACCAAAGTGAAGAAACTCGGCGATGATTTTTCTACGAGCATGGGTATCTCTGTAGGCCTCGACGACATTGCACCGCTGTACAAAGAACGCAACGCGATTACGCGCCCCGCATTAGCGAAAATCAAAGCAAGTACGACCGATGCGCAAAAGCACGAGATTATCCGGGATACACAGGATAAGTTGCTCGCATACGCCATGAATCACCCCGGAACCATGGGGGAGATGGCGCGCTCTGGGTCTCGCGGAAGCCCGCTGCAATTAATGCGTGCGGTGGGTGCTCCTGCTGCAAGCAGCGATGAGCACGACAATGTTCAGGCGTGGCTGACTACGCACAGTTACTCAGAAGGCTTGCGTCCTTCAGAGTGGTGGGCGAACAATAAAGAAGCGCGCATGGCCGCGGCAAAGGGGACCATTGAAGTTAGCGAACCCGGCGATCTCTCGAAAATTCTCGTCAACAATACGAGCGATCAAGTTATTACTATGCCTGACTGTGGGACCAAGAATGGTCTCCGTATGGCAGTCGCTAACTCTGCCATTATAGATCGGTTCCTGGCAGTCGCAGCCGGCGAATTTCCGCGCAATACACTGGTTGCTCCCCGGATCGTGTCGTTGCTCCAGAAGGCAAAAATAGAGCACATCATTACCCGTTCACCCATGACTTGCGAAGCCGACCGCGGTATTTGCCAGAAATGTATGGGTTTGAATACTACGGGTACGCTCAATCCTGTCGGTGAAAACGTAGGTATTCGTGCCAGCCAAGCATTAGGTGAGCCTCTCACCCAACTCGCGCTCAACGCTAAGCACGGTGTACGTATGTCAGGCACGAACCCGCTAGACATCGGAGGCCTCGAAGGCTTCCGCATGATTATCGAGTCGCCGGCATCCTTCAAAAACAAAGCGACGCTCGCCCCCGTCACGGGCACCGTAAAAGAAATCGTAACGGCTCCTCAGGGTGGTTATTTCATCACGGTAAATACCGATCGCGTTTACATAATGTCAGGGCTTAAGCCCATCGTAAAAGTCGGAGACCGAGTACACGCGGGCGATGCGTTATCTGAAGGCGTGCCCAAACCTGGCGAGGTCGTAGAGCACAAAGGACTCGGCGAAGGCCGTAACTACATCGTGAACAAATTGAGCGACATATACAAAGGTAGCGACGTCCCTGTAGACCGTCGACACTTTGAGGTGCTCGCTAAATCTACGCTCAACCACGTACGTATAGAGGACGTAGATGATGACGACTCTGCAGAACACGGTCTCGTGCGCGGCGACGTAATCGAATACAACAAGCTGCGCAACATAGCCGGCAGTAAATCTGTGCACACGGCTATCGACTCCTCTGAAGGCAAGTATCTCGCAGAGGGTGCGTTGCACCATCTCATCGGTACCCGTATCTCGCAGCCTATGATCGACGAACTAAAGGAAGCGGGCTACTCAAAGATCCAAACGGGTTTCAAAGCCCCGATTGTTTCGCCAATCCTTCAACCCGCTACGAGAAATCCTTTACTAAACCCCGACTGGCTTGTACGTTTGGGGCATCGTTACTTGAAACAGTCTATATTGGATGCGGCCCAGAAGGGGCAAACCGCAGACATACACAGTCTCAGCCCCGTACCGGGCATCATCTTTAGTTCGGAATTCGGTGAAGGCCCAGACGGGCAATACTAATCCGAACTAAAGCCTTGGGCCGCAGAATCAACCGCACTACAATAAACGCATTACCGCCATAGGAGCAGGGTACATATGTCGATTTCACCGCTTTTCAAGCGCGCCTTCGTCCGGGGCCTGAACGCGCAATTAATCCGCGAAGGTGTCGTGGTCTACCCGTCGAAAGAAGCGGCGGATGCTTCGGCGGATTACATCGCTGATAAGTCGGGGATGCCTGACCCTTACCTCAATGGCGGCCAGCTCGACATGAAGGTTGCGGGTTTTCTCTGCGAAAACCTCGTCAAGGCAGCTGAGTATCAGTGCGAACAAGCGGGCAATCAGTACAGCCCCTCCGTTACCAAGACGGCGCAAGACGCTAACCCTGTCGCAGTCGCGCAAGGTGACGCTTGGTCGCTTATGGAGAAGTCTGCAGCCGAGACGGGCTCGCTCATTCAAGGTGGCGGAGACCCGAACGACCTGCCCGGCGCAGCGGCTGACAACGGTGAGGCTGCTTTGGAGCAGCAACGCCGTCCCGAGAATTACGCCAACCTTGGCGAGCGCGGCGTCGGTAACTGGGAGGGCAAGGGCGAAGGCACTGTCGGTACCGAGCAACGCTCTCCCGTCGCACCGGGCGCAACCGACGGTGGTTCGAATTCCGTGACTGAGCAGACCGCAAAGTCTGGTTCGTTTACAGATATCGTTCGTCGCGTTGCGCGAAAGCAAGCGGCGGATACTGGCTCGCTGATCACGGGCGGAGGCAATCCGAACGACCTGCCCTCAGCCGCTGCTGACAATGCCGAAGCGGCACAAGAACTCAATCGCCGTCCCGAAGGCTATGCCAGCATGGGCGAACGCGGCGTCGGAAATACCGAGATGACCATTCCGTCGGGCGCGGTTATCGGTCGCGAGATGCCGCATCCGCTTATGCCCGGCGCCACGGCCAGCGGCAGTAATTCGATCACCGAGCAAACCAAGAATGCTTTTGATCGAGTATTCACACAAACCGCTGAGCAGGTTGTGCCGTATCTTCCCGAGCGTATGCCTGAGACGCAGAAGGTTGCGCACGTACGCGCCATGATGGGTCTCGATGTACCTGAGCGTGCGGGATATCTTGAGACGCTCTATTCTTCGCTGGGTTCGAAGAAGGAAGCGGCTGCGTCAATCCGCGATCATTTCCGTAAGACTGCCGAAGCGGAGTGCGCTACTTCGGAAAATGCCAAGAAGGATGACAAGGATGACAAGGGCGACGACAAGGGCCCCGCACTTCCTGCTTTCATGCAGAAGAAGGAAGAGTCCTCGGAATCCAAGATGGGATCGCTCTCTGTACTGCGAACACGTCTCCAGAACCTGAACGCTTAATCAATCATGGTCTCTACGGCCGCACTAAAGCTCGGGCTTCTACTTATCCAAGAAAAACTTGGACAAGCTATGGGAGTTCCGGGCTTTTCCCCGTTTAATTCCGAAAGTCCTAGTAGCTCTGAACAACCTGCGCGAAAGCCGTTGCAGACTGCTACGATACGGCCACCCAAGATTATAAACCCTAGGTAGACAATGGCATATCGAAAACACGCCTTATTTTCACCTGCGATCAACTCGCAGCAAGCCATGCCGTCTGCCGAGGACGAGAAACAAATCTTTGAGGATAAGTTCGGGCAGATGGCCTATCAGGCTTTCTCTGGCAAATTCCCGGATCTTGTTCCTGAGATTGTCACGTTCAAGATGCTCGATTCCGACACGGAAATGGGTACGGGCGTAGGCGCGTTTATTATCGAGCAAGAAGGCAGCTATATTTATATACCTGTCGTTCTTTCTGAGAATGAGCTCAAGCCTTTCGATTTGATGTATGTGAAGGATCAAGATATTTTCCTTCCGCTCAACAACGATTGGTTAGAGGAAGTAAATAAGAGCACCATCTCGTCCATGGGCGACGGGGCTAAGTTGCCTGATACCGTTGCAACAGACGTCGATATCCGTAACTTGATGGTACCGCCAACGACCGGTCGGTACAGCTATGCCAGCGATGTGTCTGCGCGTAGTTGGCTCGAAGCTTCTTCGACTGAACCCCTAGGTCGCAAACTTACGAAAATCGCTATCGGGCCTTTTCCAGGTACCGGAGCCGGTGCTACAGGGCAGCCTTCGGAGTTTAATCCTGAGATCTGGGCAACGTTCGTCGAGCAATTTCAGCGCACCCAGCAAATGTCTCCAGGCCAGGCGCTGGATAATAATGCTCTTGATGTAGATACACTAGCCAAGATGTACAAATCCCACACCAAGACGTGGGAAATGATGCAGGACCCCAACGCAGCAACTGCTGCGGCTCAACAGGGTATGGCCCCTGCTGGCGCGCAACAGCAACAAATGCCGCAACAAGGTATGGCGCCACAGCAAGGCGCGGCACCTGCTGCTCCTCAACCCGGCATGACTACTACCGCATCGATTAGCATGCCGCATATCAACCCCGAGACAGTGCGCACGCTCGGACAAATGGTCGATGAGGGTGTGTCGAACGCTGTGCGTGGCGGACTGACGGGTGCAGGCACCGGTCTCATGACCTCTGATTGGGAAGACTGGCGCGATGCTCCAGGCGTCGCGGCTCGCGGCGGGTTGGGCGGAGCATTGGCCGGTCCTATCGGTGCAATAATTGGCCGCCAAGGAGCTATTCAATCTGGCGGTGGCATATCTCCCGGACTCGGCCAAGCGGCTGGTCGCTATACCGGCGCAGCCCTCGGCGGCATTATGAATACTCGGGAAAAGGAAGTCGACCCTTACACCGGCCAACAACAGCCTGGTTTTGTAGGCACCGCACTGTCCGCCCTTGCCAACCCTATGTCTGCGATGTCGCGATATGCGTCGTACGAGGACGGCATTACTGCGATGCTCAAGCACGCGCAGAAGTCGAATACGTATGCGCCTAAACTCGTTGAGTTTCTAGAGAAGGCGCCTAATCAGGTCAAAGAAGGATTTGCGAAAGTATTGGACGCAAACCCCCGCCTACTCAAAAAGGCTGCAGAACTCTACGGCGAGCAGCAGCTCATCAAAGCGCTGACGCACAAGACTGCCGGTGTTTCGCATACGGGCGGTGCGTTGTATATCGCGGATAAAGCGACGCGCGCGAAAGAATACACCGAGCTCTTCGGTGAAGCTGCGCCTGAAGCATTCAACGGCGTGCTGATGCGGGGTTACTACTTTAAGGACACTCGTCCTTCGCTCAACTTGGCTGTGCAAGTACAGAAGTACCAGCATTTCCAAGACACGCTGTCTTCGGGACCTTACAGGCTCTACACAACCAAGGGCGCACCTACAGGCGCGTTGGTCATTACTGAGCCGTTTGATCTTCTAAGCGAAGATCGATTTACCTTTCCCAAGGAAGACAGTCGCGTTAAGCGCCTACAAAACAAGGTCCCCAAGACCACGTACAACAAAGAGCCTGAGAGCTTGTACGGTTTTGACTGTAACGGACGCGATATCGAACGCTCGCATAAATACAGTCGTCTTGCCATTCTCGAAGATGGCAATTACGTGATGACAAACCAGCTCATGGGCGAGCAGGTATCAGAGAACTTCCTTAAAGGCTCGGGTGTGTACAAAGCTGTACTCACAGAGGGAACTGCCAAGCCTTCTAAGGGTACTGGCGCGTTTATTTCTAAGCGCGGCGCGCAGTATCACGGCACCAAGCCTGTAGAAATTACTGAGCTCTCCGTAGGTACCGACGGTGTGGTGCGCGGCAAGATCAGTAATGAAGGTGGTTGGGGAGCCAAGGCCTTCGTAATGGACCCGCGTTCTCCGGGTAATCGCCCGATGAAACTGCGAGACCAAAATCTCGTGGTTATTCCGGCCAGCTGGAAGTGGGTGAGTCTCAAGGACGATAAGCCTGCTGAAGACTTCCTGCGAACAGCTGACGCGTTGAGCCACATCGTACTCGACGCGTTGGGCTCGATGGGCGTCCACGAGGCTGTTGTTCGCGATGCGGGCGAGAGCATGTATTCCGTAGACGGCGACCGTACGGATACGAAAAAGGAAGCTATCTTTAAGATTGCTTCACGCTACAAAGTACACGCGTCTGCTGCCGAAGCAATGTTGAAAATTGCGTCGCATACGGGCGTGTGTCGTTCGTATATCGTGACGCCCTCTGCGTATCAAAGTCTCAAATACCGCATTAAAATTGCGCAAGGCGAAGCAGCGCCGCAAACCCCGATGGGTGGTCCGCCAGCTATGCAGCAACCTGCGCCCGCTGCGCCTGCCCCGCAAGCTGCGCCACCTGCCATGCCCCCTGCTATGCAGCAAGCTCCGGCGCCTGCACCCTCGCCGCCCTCGGCAGTTGACCAGGCTTTTTCGGAATCAATGCAGAGCCTGCAAGAACAGATGACTGCTTTGCAGGCCCAACTCGACGTACTGACTACGGTTCAGCAACGCGCTCAAGAAATTGAGACGGGCCAGCCAGCCGAACCTGCCGCGCCCGCTGATCCTGCGCAAGGCGGTATGCCTGCACCTGCGCCTGCAGACCCTGCGCAAGCACCTGCGCCTGCTATGCCGCAAGACCCTTCGCAAATGGGCGGGGATCCTGGCATGCAAGGTATGCCTGAAGGTATGGACCCTGCGATGGGTATGGACCCAAACGCAGATCCCAATGCGCAACAAGAGCCGCAATATCCAATCATGCGCACGGAGCAACCGTCGTCTGAGGAGATTGCTTCGCAGATTAACCCTGCCTTTTTGGAAGGCGCGGCGGGTATGCACGAAACCGGCGCATTCGACGCAGGTACTATCGCATCGCTCGCACGCAACGGTACGTTGAAGGGCTTGACGTCGCAGTACGCGTCGAACCTCGAATCCAGCATCGATGACTTGGGGCGTACGCTACTCACGCTCTATATGCAGGAATCCCAGATCAAAGAACAACTGGGTGAGACTACATATATCGAGTTAGAGACGCAAATGCGTGATACATTCCAAGGGCTAGGTAAACTTGTGCTGTCAATGACGCACAATTCAACGATGCTAGACCCGAATGCGATCGCCTAATCCGCGTCACCGATACGAAGCCTTTGCGCAGAAGCGCTGCGTACCAGACACCGACAGTGAGCGGTCTCTGTACGTAGCGTTTCATGGCGCGGAAGCTTTAAATAAAATCTGTCCATTGCGGCCGTGGCACGCCAGCCAGACTGTAGATACGCTAGTTAATTATCCCATTCTGGTATTCAGAACGGATTCTATCCGCAGTATTTTAGAGTCTTTTTTAATAGCCTCTAAGAATGACTTCTCAGTAGCGGAAGCTCTATCGATGCCGCCCGAAGAAGTGAGCTTCTACAGGCACATCTTCTTCGACACGCAGGTATTTCGTACTGAGCTTGAGCTCATCGTGTTCATGCAGGAAATTCCTGAAGATCACCCGTACAAAGCGTACTACCGAATTGCGTACCACCAAGGTCTCGGCGCCTTGCAGTGGCAATTCTGTCGTAATAAGGGTGAAGTTCCTGCGCAGGACGTCATCAAGACGATCATGACCGATGCGTACTTCCGCTCGATGGAGCATCGCGGTCAACTGATTACAGGCAAGCTGGCCCGCGAAGCCGCGAAGTACGCTAAAATCTCAGTGGAGTGCGCCCGAGCTATCCTCGGTAACGACAACCTACGTGATGAGGACGCCGAGAGTCTTCACATCAAGTTTGAAGAAACGCGCGGTAACCGTACTGTCGAGGACCTCGGCGCGGATAAGGTGGTGCACTGATGGCACATATTACTGAAAACGATTACAAGAAAATGGCTGAAGCCATTTCTGACGATCTAGTCCAACAGAAAATACCGCTGAACAACAGCATTCGCAAGCTGGCGTCGTCTATGGATATGTCGCAAGAGCAAGTCCGTAGGCTCTGCGAGAGCTCCAACAATACGACGTTCAATAAGCTATTCCAGTCGAAAGACAAGACCGCTTCAGATCGTATTGTTGAATTCGATGTCGCTGATGCAGATCAGGTATTTGCCGACAATATCAAAGAAGCTGCCGTGGCAACGCCTGCTGACGACGTGGCTTATTTCTCAGAGTATCGTTCGCTTCGCGAAGAAGACGAAACCCCTGAGATGACCAAAGTAGCGTTTGAAGAACGTCCGACAGCTACGCCTAATCGCGAAGTAGATCGACGTACTGTGCGTAAAACCCTCGACCATCTCCGTCACGAAAAGATGGCGAGTGAAATGGTTTACGGCGATACGCTTCAGACGCTCAAGCGTCGCTTTGCACGTATTTACCAAGACGTACCTTTTTCTACGTTCGAGAAGAACGCTGCTGCGCTGCATGGTGAACGTGTAGCGCCGCTGTTGACCGAATTGCGTCGCAGCATGCGCATGCCTGCTATGACGTACAATTTCGAAACTCTGCAAAAGACTGCGGGTTTTGTTGACGACAGCGCTTTCGAATATTCACTGCTGGCTGACGCTGTTGCGCAGTCTGAAAAAGTTGCAACAATTGCTGCAGGTATCGCCAAGCTGGAGGCGCTGTCATGAGCCGATTTGACGAGACTGTCGCAAAGATTGCAGCGTCGCCTGCTAAGCGTGCAGCATTCAAGCTAATTCCTCGCGCGTTGTTTAAACAAGCAGGTATGCTTGGCGCTGCAGCTGATGCAGCTGAGCACGCGCCCAAAAGTCAATGGGGAAGTGTGTTGCCCGACATTGTTAAAAATGTAGGGAGTGGTGCTGCTCTCGGTGCGGGTGCGTGGGGTGTCGGTAAAGCGCTAGATAGCGTTGACCAAACGTCCGATCGCCTCGAAGCTGAACGCAAGCAGATGGGTCAATTGTCTGGTGAGCAGAAATTCCGTACGAATGCTCTTAAGGGCTTGTCCCCTATGCATGACCAAGTATTTTCATCTTTGGGTGAAGATCCGATACTTGCTAAAGCCGATCCTGCAATCATGCAGGCTTCATATAATACAATGAAGCGATTTGCGCCACACCTAGCCTCAGACCCGAGCGTCGCGCGTAGCTTCTTGCGTCTATCAGCGCTACACGGCGCGACTCCTGACTACGGCACAATAAAGACGCTTACGGATGCAGAGCAGTCAGCTGCACGCGCTGGCGGAATGGGTTGACCATGAATTACGACACATTAATGCAAAAGCTCGCCACTGCGGATTTGCCGATTAATCGGCGTCTTGTCCACGTCATGGACAAGGTTAAAATCGCAGGTCTACACCGGGCAACTGCAGCCATGTACGGCATGCCTGCTCTAAACGTAAAGACAGCGAGTCAAACGCTAGGACAGCAAATGCTGTCTACCCACTACAAGTTTAAGAAAATTGCAGAGGGTTTAGGTGCAATGGCTCCACGTAAGCAGGCGAGCATTTTGCCAATGCCTAGTACTGCAAAGCCTAACCCTGCGCGTACTCAGGCTCTGTTAGGCCTGCTCAAGCAAATGCAGATGCCCGACCAGAACATGGCAGGGCGACAATTAGGCGGTGCCATGAATCGTGGGCGCCCCGGCATGTTTAGCGGTGTCGATCAAGCGGCTAATACGTTTAGCCCTAAGACTATTCCTGAGTTGCCGGCCATGGGCCGTCTACCTACGGGTCCGTGATGTCTTCCAAGATAATCCTCCTAGACGACCACTTCTCCACCGGAGAACCAACAGTACAGTTGGTGTCTTCATGGGGTCGTAATGGACGATTATTAAAGGAAGCCACGTCACTGCATAAAATTGCTAGCACGCACAGCCCCGCGCTCGACTACATAAAAAATGTAGCTCCCGAGCCGGGTAAAACTATTGTGCTTGTGATTGGTCTTGGCGACAACGAGACCTACGGCGCTAATCGTAATGGTGACGGTTTTCCATCTAAGCCTGTCAAGGGTAAGATTGAACCGGATGAAGTGCTTACTAAGCACTATCAGTCTTACGATAAAGCGCATGTATTTGAACATCACGTGAACGGTGATCCTAGTAAAGCTATTGGTAAAGTTAAGAAAGCTTTCTGGAACCCTCACATGCACCGCGTAGAAGTGTTGCAGGATTTCGACAATGCGAAAGCGCCGCACCTTATAGAAAAGATTGCCAGCGGTGAATATCCCGCCACCAGCATGGGCTGTCGAATCAAATACGACGTTTGCAGTAATTGCGGTAACCGTGCTAAAACTAGGGCGAGTTATTGTGAGCACCTTAAGTACGCGATGTCTAAAATCGACCCGCATAGCGGTATTCAGAATTCTGCTCTGAATCCTAGCCCAGATTTCTTTGACAGTTCTTGGGTTCTCCGTCCTGCTGACCGCACCGGCTACATGATGAAAAAGGTTGCTAAAGAGCACCCTTACGAACTCAAGCTCGGCGGCTATGAGCTCGGCGAATTGGTTACTGATCTGCAGCAGAAAGCTGCGGACCTCGGTAAGGCTGCGGATATTGAGAAAATACTGCAGGGTGAGCCTGCTTTGTCCGTGTCTAACCTAGATAGAAATGACGCGTCGCTTGTAGAGAAATACATAAAGACCAAGCAGCGTGATTCCGATAAGCCTACGGACACCGCGTCTGTAAGCATCATGATCAATTACAAACCCTCGGAAGTTGCAGGGACTGCAGACCCGCTAGACTTCCCGTTGGGTATTAAAGAGATCATGCAGTATTTTATCAGCAAGCTGGCGCCTGAAACAAAAACAGGTGTCCCTGATAAAGTATTGAAGTCGGCAAATGACCATCTCGGCCTTATATACGAGATGTTTCAGCGCTACCCGCGTTTCTACGACACCGTAGTCAAAGAAGCTGGGTTAGACGCGCCGATATTCAATGCCGATTTGTACACTAAACTCGGCTTTACCGCTTCTCCAACTTCGGATTATCTGCAACGTCGGATGCCCGGACATGCGACGTTCCACGCTGAGCGTCCGTTGACCGATACATTATCTTGGACGGACCCAAATACCGGCGGACAGTACAGCACAAACTACGGTACTGTTCAAAAGACGCATGACCAGCTCATCAACCAGGGGCTCAAGGACAAGGCCGTAACGGGCGGTGCTTTGTTGGGTAGCGGTGCGCTCTTGGGCGGTGCAGCATACGCAGCGCGTAATAGTTCTCGCGTACCCCGACCGATGCGCCTTGCCACAGGTGCTGTCGGCGCGGGTCTTGGTTTACTCGGAGCTAAAAAGCTTACGGGTCCCACGCCTATCTCCGGCCCTAAAATTGTAACAGATCAAGGTGAGACTATTTCTGGATGGACCGAGATGGCTCCGGTACAAAAGATGGGCGCTGCCGTAAATACCGCGTTCGCATACGTAGTAAAGCGTGCTAATGAACGTCCTACAAAACTAGACGCCGCGTATACTTCGCGCTTTATGCAGCAGCTAAAGAGTGCTGAAGTGCAGGATGAACTGAGCCCCTACCTAGGGCCTACACTAGATTTCGATAAGGTAACTCAGGCTCTCGGAGATTCGATATTAAGGCGCTCCGAATAAAGCTTGTATTGGCTCAGATACACAACTAAGATTCACACTGAAACCCTGTGAGGGAACCAATGGCTGAAGAGAATGCTTTCGCGCGAATTTTATCCCGTATGTCTGCCGCTGACGCCGGCATCACGGAAAAGACAGCCTCCGCGCCTAGTACGCCTGAGCCCGACGCGTCTGCGCGCATGCTCTCTACGGTCCGCGCGGTGACCCGTTCGGTAAAGACTGCGGCAGCTGCGGCGCCCACGCCGAAAGCGTCGCTGGAGAAGATGGCTGCTGAAGCACAGCAAGCCGAGGAATCTCAGCTCATCAAGCAAGCGCAGCATATGGGCGCGGCTTTGGCTGATGGATTTATGGAGCGCTTTGCGCAGTACGATGCAGCGCTCGGAGAAATCAAAGTTGCTGCGGTCGGTGCAGATCCTGCCCAACTCCAGAAAGTCGCGCAAGCTGCGTACGCGCAGGCCGTGCAAGACATGGAGAAAAAAGCCGCTGCCGAATACGAAGCGGGCTACAACGATCAGCTCAAGGCAGTACACAAGATTGCCGCCGACGTGCATTACATCGGACAACAGACGGCTAGCGCCATTATCCAACAGGCGCGTACTGCAAAATGAGCCGCTACGTAGACATCGGCGAATTAGCAGACCAAGTCATGGCGTCGGTGAAAACCGCGTCCGTGACGAAGACTGCTTCCGCGAAGTCGACGAAGGTTAGAACTTCTGCGGCAGCGCGTGAATTGCGTAAGTTCGCCGAAGACTTGCAGCAAATGCCAGATCAGGATGACGTCTCTGATGACGATCTTGAAGCATTGATGCAAGACCAAGAAGTCCAGCAATTATTGGAAGAACTCCAAAATAACCCTGAATTGCTGCAACAGCTTCTTGCTCAGCAAGATGATGGTGGCGATGACGGTGCGGGTATGGATCCGTCCATGCAAGCTGCGCCGATGGGTGGCGACCCGTCTATGCAAGCTGGTCCGATGGGTGGGGATCCCGGCATGGATCCGTCTATGCAAGCTGCGCCCATGGAAGGCGACCCGTCAATGGGTGCGATGCCTCCCGGTATTAATCCGCAAGATCCAGATAATGATGGAGATGCGGGCGGCGATACCGATGGCGACGGTGATGGTCCCAAGCCTAAAAAGCATAAAGACTCTGACGATGATGACGATGACTCCGACTCTGAAAAGGGCGAGTCAAAAGCACCGCCGAGTTTTGCGGGCAAGACTGCTTCCGAAATTCGAAAAATTGCAGCGTATATTCGCGACAACGATAAGCGCTTTAAGCAAATTCGCATGCTAAAGGCCGCTAATATGCTCCACGCGGCAACTGCCCTTAAGCACCTCACTGGAGGGTCAAAGTGAAAAAGCTGAGTAGCGCTAAGCTCGCCGAAATGTTGTTTGCGGTTGCAGACTACATTGATGAGGTTGAGCTCAAGAAGACTGCGAACGTCCGTGCTGAACGCGATGCGCGCATTGCAAAGCTCGCCGAGCGCTACGAAGCGTCTACCGGTGAGAGCATCCCAGATGACCTGCGAAACAAATTAGCAGGCTTAGATGCGAATGCCCTTGATCATTTACTCAAGGTTGCCAAAAATAATAACGAGTCTCCTGTTGCCCTTGGGCGGTCGGCAGACTTGGATAGTGACCCGGCCCCGCGCACCATCAAGGAAGCGGCCGATCATTCAGAGAAACGTTTCCTTGACTGGATTGTCAACGATTAAAGGCTGAGGAGAGATTCCAATGGCAAGTCTCAATGATAAGTTTGACGTTCTTCGCGGTTGGGAACCGGGCGGCGATGCTGGCATCGACCAGTCTCTTCCTCCGGTCAAGGTTATGGGCGTGCCTGTCACGCTTCTTCCCGGCTACATCGTCAGTATGAATACGAGCGGCGAAGTAAACGTCGCCACGTCCCCCGCCAGCGTTGCGCTGGGCACCGCCAACCCCACGCTTGTGTACATCGTGCTCGAAGGTAACGGCGTGGACACCTCGACGGTCTTCGTTGAGAAGGTCGTTTGTCTCCGCGGTAAGCTTACGGTTAAGTCCGACAAGCTTAATACCGCGCAGTCTTTCCCCATCAACGGGAAAGTCACGTACAGCAACGGCCTGTTGAGCGACCACGGCGCAACGGCAACGACGCACCAAATCGGTACGGTCTTGGCCAACAACGTGGCAACTGACGGTACCATTGTTGTTGAAATGGACCTCTAAGCTTTAACCTCGGCCGCTAAGTACGGACACGGAGCAAATAAATGGCTAACGCATCATATCGTACAGAGACAGAAAAGGTCTCGGCACAGTTCATTAACTCGAACTTCGTTCGCAAGCTGGAACAGGGCCGTGTTAAAGAGGCAACAGAAGAAGGCTCTGCCTTCCTTCGCACCAAGATGCGCCAAGAGGCGTTCGTGCGCGAAGTTCTGCCGCCGATTCTCCTTGCGGACGACGAGATCGACCGTGACGAGGATACTGATCAGCCGAAGAAAATCGTCGAGAAGGAGCCTGACTCCGTTGCGACGTTCGTGCCCTTCTACGGAACCGGCGTCCGTACGCTTTTCCGCGGTCCGCGTTATGCCGTCCGCTTCGGTAAGACCGAGTCGGCGCGCTTCCGCAAGAGCAAGTTCGAGCTCATGACCTATCAGAATGATATCCGAAAGATCCTTTCGGATAACTCTGTGAAGGACATGGCGGATCAGGAAGACACCAAGTTCCTGGGCACGGTAAATGCGATTCTCACCGCTGCGCCATCGCAGGTTGTTGCCGCAACAGGCTTCAACTCCAGTGCGTTCAAGGGAGGTTTTCAAAACCTCGTGAGTCGTCGCTTGCCTATCGGCAAGGTGCTCATGACCAAGAACACGTACTACGAAGCACTCGACCTTCCGGCAACTGACGTAGGCAATGATATTGCCTCGGCGCATTACCGTGATGGTATTGAGAAGGAAGAGCGCCTTTACGGAATTCCGGTCGTCACTACGATCAAGACCGACATTCTCACCGCGCAGGGCGGCGGAACGCACTCGATTTACATGTTCGCGCCTGAGAATTTCCTCGGAAACTTCTTCCTCTTGCAGGATGCGACCTTGTTCATCAAGCAGGAAGCGGATATGATCTTCTTCCACAGCTACGCGGCTCCCGGCATCGGTATCGGCAATACTGCCGCGATGTGCCGCGTCGACATTCCCTGAGTCTAAATGACCCTCCACTGGCTACAAATGAACCGTGCTTGTGTTCTTGAGGTTCCGCAACTCAAGGACTACGGCGGTCAGCCTTTGATTTTCAAAGGTGCCTTGCAAAGGCGTTGTGTGCAGGATGATGTCTTTAATCATCATGTCATTCAAACGTATCTAGCACAGCTTCTACTCATTGAAGTAGATGCAGCCGGTGCAGTCATGGTGCCTGCCGCACCTACTGTAGAAATTGCCGAGCCGGTTAAAGTCGAAGAAACTATCGCAGTGGTAGAAATACCTGCCACGGCCGTTGTCGAAACTACGCCAGATCCCGTACCTGAATCCGTGCCTGCCACCGATGCAAGCTCCGTGTCCGTGGAAGATACTTCGAAAGACACCGATGACGGTAAGGGTTTCGAAGTCAAGCGCCGACGCCGCTAACGCACTTTAACCTTTAGGACGGAGGGGCGCGCACATCTTGGATGTTGCGCGCTTTTTCATTATATGGCCACTCAACAGATTAAATGGCTTCCGGCGAATTCTCCAAATATCATCGCCTACGAAATACTATACAGCGATACGGGACGTGACGGCCCGTATACGTCCCGAGCACAGGTTCTGCATCAAATTCCGGGCACGCACTGGAATAGTGCGGGCTATTTCTATTACGACGATCAAGAAGTTATCTATCGTTACTACCGTATCCGCGTACTTGACAGATACGGCAATACCGCGATCGATGAAGCACCTACGCCTTTCAAGGCAGGTAATGATCCCGTAGAAGTACCTACATTTTACTATATCGCGCTTACAGAACATACCGGCGGCACCAACAACCTGCAGTACGTAACTACCGGCGGTACTCCTGTAGCTAGTGCTGAGATTCGCGTGTATAAGAAACTCGATTACGATCTCCGTAATTTGTCTAAGGCGGTAGGGACTACAATCACAACAGCAACAGGTACCTGGCTTACGCCGGTATTTGTTGAGCCTGGCGAGACCTACACCGTAGTGCTCAACAAGACTAACGAGTACGGACCGGATACTGTCGAAATAACCGTGTGAGGTTGTATGCCCATCGTCGCAACACCAAGTACTCCGGTAATACTCACGGTAGATCAAGTGCGTCGCTTTATGCGCGATCGACCTGATTATAATATCTTGCTGGATGCTGTTGACTACACTCAAGATGACATAAATCAGGGTATTGAGATGGTGACTTCTCGATACAACGTGTTTACACCGCAGACCAACCTGCTAGCACAGTCATGGCCGCCGCATATGCAGTACGTGCTGCTTCTAGGCGTGGCTGCTTATTTGATTAAAAGCTCGGCCTTTTTGCAATTGCGCAATCAAGCCACTTATCAAGATGGCGACGTAGCGCCTATCGGGATTGACGATAAATATCCCTTGTACATACAATTTGCGCAGATTCTAGACGCTGAATGGTCGCAGTTAGTTCAACAAGTTAAAATCCAAAACAATCTAGAGAGCGCGTACGGTAACCTGAGCTCTGGCTACGTAAACGTCAGCCGCTACCACCACACCTGAGGATACCGATGCGTTACTATGAATACGGCCGTTTACGCGCTCTCATGAAAATAGGAATGACGTCTGACGTCGGACCTATTTCGTATGCGCCAAGCCAGTTTAGAAACTCCGATCTTGGTGTAGAGAATAAGAAGCAAGATTTCTGGAAGTCTATTGATGACGAACCTTCCGTTACCGGAAATGAATCTGGTATTGGTATGCCTTCGGCGCCAAAGACCGGTTCTGTCCATTCTCCAACTAAACTCGGCAGTTTCGGCCTAGGATACAGTCGCCCTATAAATCAAGATGACGAGTGGTCCCGTGAGAACAGATTAGCTGTAAACTTTGGATTTCCGCACTTAATCGCATTGCAAATCTCCCCAGGGCCCATGAAAAACACACGCTTCCACGTGGGGTTGGGTTTAACAGGTCCACAGTTAGGTTATTCTTTCGGACCGCGCGGAGAGAAACCTGCGGATAACGACGGTAAAAAACCTGCGGATAGCGACAATAAAAAACCTGTAGATACCAAAACAGGCTCCGAGCTTGGCTACGGCTCGTCTGTCGGTACTTATGATATCGGCGGATCTGATGCCAACCAGCATCTAGCAGACCGTAATAAGCGTTTAAGCGATGCAATGCAAAATGCGTTCACCGCAAATGAACAATACGATCAGAGCTACGCACCGGAAGCTGCCTCGACCCAACCTTACGGTCCGAAACTAGCCGCTGCGGCAATGCGTATTGCGGCGCCAAAACCCGGAGGTAATGCTTTCGGTGTGCCGCGCCTTGGAGGTCGCCCCGGCGGTAATACCACCATGGGTATGCAACCTACGCCTGCTACAACTATTAAACCTCCTACGGGTTTAAGTCCGCAACACTCAGTTGCGCAGAATGCTTTTAGAAACTCGCGCACAAATGTGCATGCGCAACAGCCTAACGCTGTGGGCGCTGTTGGTTCGCGTATATCGACAGTACCGACCGTCGCTGGCGGTGCTCCCGTTAATCCCGTAAATATGGCACCCAAAATGCCTGACATGACTACCACCGCTCCACGCGTATGACCCTAAAGCAATACGTTAATATGCCGATGCGTTACAAGTTTGCGACTGAGCCGCAAATGGGTGATGCGTTGTATTCGCGTATTTCATCGTCGAACGGTGACGAGGGGCGTGCGCATTTTCGTACGCTGGACAATCCCAAAGCGCAAGTAAGCAATGCGTTTAACCAGAACGAAAAGCAGCGTCAGATCGATGGTTGGAACGAGACGCGGCAAATACCCACGGGCGCGTGGCAGAGCAAAGTCGCAGTCACAATCGAAGATCTGAAAAAGCTCAGCCCGGTACCTGTACACTCGTCTGCATATGCAAATGAGACCGGCGGCGGTTACTACGGACACTATCAGGGCGATGCCAAAAATATGCACATCGGTATCTCCGATACTGATCCGAATATCCATATTCTCGCCCACGAAATTGGACACGCGCAATTCGATGAGAGCACCCTGGGTTATCTTGCCCAAAGCCAAATAGCTCGCGGTATTCACACTATCGCACCGGTTATCGGTTTAGTAGCAGGCCCCCTTAGGGGTAGCAAAGGTACCGCACGTGCATTGAAGTCTCTTGTACTCGCGTTGGGCCTAGCTGCGCCTACCTTGTTAAGCGAAGGCGTAGCGGATTACAAAGGCTACAAAGTACTGCAGCAAGCAGGCGCGTCTGACGAAGAGTTAGCGCAATACATCAAGACTTTGATGAAGCCGCAATCTACGTATTTAATGGCCCCCGCTTTGACAGGGCTAACTTCCTACCTAAAGACCTCAGCTAAAAAACTCGACGGGCGTACTACTTTCCAAGGCCTCGATATCTCTATCGAGACCGATAAAGGAAACTACCGAGAATGGTACGATAAACACAACGATACCAAAGGCAAGACGTTGATGAAGTACCCTTACGGGTATATTCGCAAGACAGAAGGCCTGGACGGTGATCACGTTGATTGTTTTGTAGGTCCCGACGAAGACGCTGATATGGTCTACGTAGTCACTACGAATAAACCTCCAGACTTCAAACAGATCGACGAAGAGAAATGTATGCTTGGCTTTAAAAATGCCGAGACCGCTAAACAAGCTTTCCTCGATCACTACTCGGATGCACGCTTCTTTAGAAAAATGAGCGCTATGCCTTTCGCTGACTTTAAGGAGAAAGTCCTAAAGACCGCGAATGGCGGACCTAAGAAGGTAGGCTTCGATATTGGATCTGCGTTGATTGACAAATCACCCGGATCTTTCAATGACCAAACACCTGGTGATTATCTAGGATTTCCAGGTGGAAGTCTTATAGGACTGCGCAAAATAGAAGGTGATCCGATGGCGCCTGCAGACAAAATCAATAAAGCATTTCGTTTTAATGATTTGCCGATGGATACATCTACGCTTGACCCTAGCGCAAACTCGGTAGCTTCAAGTCCGGGCGTCTAAATGAAAATTCATATCACGGACACCACGCCTATTTACCGTTCGCCGCTAGATACCGGCGTATTTATACAGTGGAATATAAGCAGTCCGCCGTCTGCCAGCATTGAATTCAAAATAGAACGCGCTGTAAGTCCCGAGGGACCATTTGAGCTTGTTCGAGATCACGTGGTGTCTTATTACTTTTTTGACAAATACCGTGATGTCCCCGCGGCTGCTGCGGGTGAAACTCGCGAAAATTTAAATTTCCTGTCGTTAGTGCGTACGGCGTACTACCGCGTTACCGCAACAGCTAGCACAGGAGATGTTGCTGCTGACGTAACGGACGTTGGTTCTGATCTTCCCCCTAGGCTTGCACGCCTACATCATAAAATGCAGCGCGATCTTGGGATTGCACTCAAATTCAATGGCGTGCCTACGTACCTGCTAAAGCGTCTGCACTGGGGTATTCGCTGTAAAAAGTGTTTCGATTTGTTAACTAAGAAGGTCACAGCCAGTAAATGCGAGAGCTGCTACGGCGTGGGCTTCGATGGCGGTTTCGCATCACCCGTGCAGATAAAGATGCGCTTCCTCGCACCAAACTCGGATACACAGATGTCTCCGCAAGGTTGGACGGATACGACAAAGATTCGAGTTATTTGCCTCGAATACCCGAATATCGACCCTGGAGACGTGCTCGTCACAAAGCACATTAACCAACGCTACTTGGTACAGCAACAATCACAAACGGAGTTACGTCGCGAAACAGTGCATCAGGCGCTTGTCGTTAGTGAGCTCAGCAAAGACTCCATCGAGTATCGACTCACGGTCAATAGAGAGACCGTACCTGTGATGTACTAAATGGCGGGACATGAGACAAGTGTTGTTAGACCCAAAACTGCGCAAGACCATCTAAAGGTCGCAGCAGGGTCTTCGCTCGCTGTACAGGGTATTTTCCTAGAGATACTGCGTGAACGTTTCAATGCGGACGCGGGGTTAGAGTGGCGTTGGGATTCTGATCCCACACTAACAAATATTCTCATTGAAACTGGGTACAACGAAGAAATCGAAACACGTAATCAAGTGCCCGCCGTATATGTCTCGCGGCTACAAACAACGCCCACGCAAATGAGCGTCGGTGACCGGGCAGGCGTACATTTACCAGACCATCTCGAAGAATTCAAAGCGTTAATGCGCGTTGATTTCTCTATAGAGTGTGTGAGTAACGATGAAGGTGAGAGCGCGATTATCGGAGATACTGTACAGTTTACGTTGCTTGCATCTCAAGATGTTATTCAACGCGAATTTGGGATGTATAGTTTTAATCATCCGGTACTCGGGCAAACGACGCCTTACGACCGCGACCAAACTAAGTGGTCGACCCCAGTAAGTTTCTTTGTTGAATTCTGGATACACTGGTCTCAGGTACCCATAGCACCGCTACTGCAACAAATAGGACAGCGGTTACAGGTCAAGGGCGTCGATCTCTTTAGGCAGTCTGTGCTAAACTCTATGCGCCGGGCTACTTAACGAGGTTGATATGGCAGGCCATGAAACCATTCTAGTTCGGCCAAAACAATTTGTGCAAGACCCGCTGAAAATTGCAGCAGGGTCTCCGCTAGCTATACAAGGCGTATTTCTAGAGATCATTCGTGAGCGTTTTAGCGTTGATGCAGGGCTGGGCCTTATCTGGCGTCCTGATTTAACGAGTAGCGACGTACTCATCGAGACGGGTTACAACGAAGAGCTTGAGGCCCGTAACCAAGTTCCCGCGATTTACGTTAACCGGTTACAAACCGTACCCGGCAAAGTGATGGTCGGTGACCGTGTTGGTGTACGGTTACCTGACCACAAAGAAGCTTTCGGAGCATTGAACACGGCAGTCCTTTCGATTGAATGCGTGTCTAATGACGAGGGTGAGAGCGCTGTACTTGGCGACGTTATTCAATACATGATTCTCGCGTCCCAAGACGTAATTCAACGCGCCTTCGGGTTTTACGATATTTCACATCCATCGCTGAGTGCCACGCAGCCTTACGACCGGGATCAAACTAAGTGGTCTACGTCGGTAGAATTCAATGTCCAATTTTGGATACGTTGGTCTCAAGTACCGATCGCACCCCTGCTTCAGCAGATAGCCCAGCGCATCACAAACAAGGGTGTAGACGCAAACGGACATTTCGTTGATATCACCGTAAACTCATTACGTCGCGGTGAGGTATTCGACCCGTGTGACATTGCACCTGGTGCCCCATTACCGCCTAGTCGCGTAAGTATTGTTGGACCTGCGGGACCTCCGGGCCCCGCGGGTAATCCCGGCCCCGCAGGGCCTCCCGGCGCATCGTTCGATTTATTAACGGGGCAACCTGTTTCTGGGGTTATAAACGGAATTAACCTTGTCTATACGACGGCAAGTCCTTTTATTCATACCCTACCTAAAAAAGAAATATTTTACGTAAATGGTGTACGGCAAAATGTCGGTACCGGCAATGACTATACCGTTTCTGAATCTGTACCTCTCGGCGGAGTCGATACACTCACGATGGTCTATTACGCGCCCAAGGCGGGTGACGTATTAACGATCGATTACTACGCGGATATTTAAAATGCATGCTCTTGTATTAAGCAGTGGTGGTTCGCGTGGATATTACCATATCGGTGCTTTGCAGTATCTATATAACCATGCCCGTGTACGCCACGACATAATTTGTGGCACCAGCACAGGTGCCCTTCTCGGAGCCTATCTGGCGCAATACCCCGCAGGACAAGAGGAGCTGGCGATTAGCCGGCTCTGGGCATTATTCAGCCATCTGCATACTGAAGATATATACGTAAAGTGGCGTCCATGGGGGTTATTTCAGACCTTATTCAACAAACGAAGTCTGTACAACAATAAACCAATGCGCGAGATGATTGATACGCACATTGACCCCCTTAAAATATTGGATACCGGAAGGAAACTGCGTATAGGCGTTACGCTGTATGCAGCCATACACGTCGGTACGCGCAGCTTTAGCAACTACAAGATTTACACGGAACGTGACCCTGATCTGCGGTCCGTTATTAAAGCATCTTCGGCTTTGGCTCCCTTTTTCGAACCCGTATCCCTCATCGAGGGTCTAGGCGTTGATGGCGGTGTCCAAGCCATAACTCCGATCAAAGCCGCAATCGACGCCGGTGCCACTTCGATAGATGTGCTCATCTGTTATCCCACAGCCCTGTCGTATCCCTTAAATCAAAAAAGGCCTGCTGTGATTACGGATCTCATCTACAATATAGACTTGATGATGAATCGTCTCACTTGGCTGGACGTAGAGCGTACGCAAGAAATAAACGGGCTTGTACGCGCAGGGCTTTCGGCCAAACGTGAAATAAAATTGAATATTATCCACCCTCTAGAAGATTTAAACGTGAGCTCCCTGGAGTTCAGCCCCACAATTGCCAAGCGGTTGCGTCAGCAGGGGTGGGAGGATGCCAAATTAGTCCTTGACTAATAACCACGCGTGCTGCTTGTTGCCGTAAACCCCAGCCCCTATAATCCCTTACAACTACGCTGCTTTATTAAGCAAGCCGGAGCTAAACATGGTACGACCGATTGTTCTACTTTTTCAGGAGTTTGCGACAACAACGGCGACTCCTACCACGCCCGATCTTAACTGTATCGTGATCGGCCCG
>Ga0315273_10000040_pt1 | contig 106577 bp, 108 predicted proteins | sample YL17G02_0_MG_FD_205753 | JGI IMG/M metagenome (GOLD analysis project Ga0315273, IMG submission 205753) | Sediment microbial communities from Yellowstone Lake, YNP, Wyoming, USA - YL17G02_0 | ecosystem: Environmental > Aquatic > Freshwater > Lake > Sediment | place: USA: Wyoming | collected... | reverse complement strand
GGTCGTTCAGTCCTGCGACGACGAGGTCGTGCCGTGCCTTGAAAGCCCGGTTCATTTCAGCGACGCATTCCTGCGGGCCGTTCAGTGCCACGGTCGCCGCTTTCTGCGAGATCGAGGAAGCATTCGACGTGCTCTGACTCTGGATCGTCGCCATCGACGCGATCAGCTCCGCAGGCCCGCCACAATAGCCAAGACGCCAGCCGGTCATCGCATAGCTCTTGGAAACACCGTTGATCGTGACCGTGCGATCGTAGAGGTCCGGGCAGGCGGTCGCGAAGCTGCAGAAGGGCTCCGGTCCCCACCAGATGTGCTCGTACATGTCGTCGGTCGCGATGACGATGTCGGGGTGCTTTGCGAGCACCGTGCCGAACGCCACGAGTTCGGCGCGCGAATAGGCGGCCCCGGTCGGATTGCAGGGGCTGTTAAGGATCAGGAGCCGCGTGCGCGGCGTGATCGCGGATGCGAGCTGCGCCGGAGTGATCTTGTATCCCTGATTCGCGCCTGCGAAAACCGGCGCCGGCTCGCCATCGGCGATCAACACCATGTCAGGGTAGGACACCCAATAAGGTGCCGGGATGATCGCTTCGTCACCCGGGTCGAGGAGCGCGCAGCAAAGGTTGAAGATCGTGTGCTTCGCCCCATTCGAGACCAGGATCTGCGAGCGCTGGTACTCGAGCCCATTGTCGCGGCGGAACTTCGCGATGATCGCGTCTCGCAGTTCGTTGATGCCCTCGACATTCGTGTAGCGGGTGAAGCCGCCGCGGATCGCGGCGATGCCAGCCTCGCCGACATGGGCGGGGGTGTCGAAATCAGGCTCACCGGCGCCGAGACCGAGGATGTCCTTGCCCTCGGCCTTCATGCGGGCGGCGCGCGCGGTGATAGCGAGCGTGGGCGAGGGCTTGATGCGCTGGACTCGGTGCGAGAGGCGGATGCTCACGAGGGGGTACCGTGTATGGGGAAACCCGGCTAAGGTACGGGAAGGCATTTTTCGTTGCAATGCGGGAATGACTTGAGCGATCCACGGCCGTTTGAACTGCAGGCGGAGTACCAACCGGCGGGCGACCAGCCGGCCGCCATCGCCGCGCTGATCGATGGGCTGGAATCCGGCCTGGCACACCAGACGCTGCTCGGCGTCACCGGCTCAGGCAAGACCTTCACGATCGCGAATGTGATCCAGAAGATGCAGCGCCCGACACTGGTGCTGGTCCACAACAAGACGCTCGCCGCCCAGCTCTACGGCGAATTCAAGGGATACTTCCCGCACAACTCGGTCGAGTACTTCGTCTCGTATTACGACTACTACCAGCCGGAAGCCTACGTCCCGGCTTCGGACACCTATATCGAGAAAGACGCCTCGATCAACGAGCACATCGAGCAGATGCGGCTATCCGCGACCAAGGCGCTGCTCGAGCGGCCGGACTCGATCATCGTCGCGACGGTTTCCGCGATTTACGGCCTCGGCGATCCGGAAGCCTACCTCAAGATGGTGCTGCACCTGGTGCGTGGCGACCGCACCGATCAGCGCCGGCTGCTGCGCCGCCTGGCCGACATGCAATACACGAGGAACGAAGTGGATCTGCGCCAGGGTACGTTTCGGGTGCGCGGCGACGTGATTGACATCTTCCCGGCGGAATCCGAGCGCGACGCCGTGCGCGTGGAATTTTTCGACGAGGAGATCACGTCACTCGCGTACTTCGACCCGCTGACCGGCGAAGTGCTGCGCAAGGTCCCGCGGCTCACGGTTTTTCCGTCGACGCATTACGTGACGCCGCGCGAGCGGCTGCTGGCCGCCATCGACGAAATCAAAGTCGAACTCAGGGGGCGGCTTGCGGAACTTCGCGCCGCGGACAAACTGCTGGAGGCCCAGCGCCTGGAGCAGCGCACGCAGTTCGATCTCGAGATGATCACTGAACTGGGCTACTGCGCCGGCATCGAGAACTACTCGCGTTACCTGTCGGGGCGCGCGCCGGGCGAGCCGCCGCCCTGCCTGTTCGATTACCTGCCGCGCAATTCGCTGCTCGTCATTGACGAGAGTCACGTCACGATCCCGCAATTGCAGGGCATGTACCGCGGCGATCGCTCACGCAAGGAGACGCTGGTCGCGTACGGCTTCCGGCTGCCGTCGGCACTCGACAACCGGCCGCTGCGCTTCGATGAATTCGAACGCGTGCAGCCGCAGACGATCTACACCTCGGCGACGCCCGCGCAGCGCGAGCTCGCTAAATCCGGCCAGATCGTCGAGCAGGTGGTGCGCCCGACGGGGCTCGTGGACCCGGTCGTCGAGGTGCGGCCGGTCAAGACACAGGTGGACGATCTGCTGTCCGAGATCCGCATCCGCGCTGCGTGCCAGGAGCGGGTGCTGGTGACGACGCTGACCAAGCGCATGGCGGAGGATTTGACCGATTACCTGGGGGAGCACGGCGTCAAGGTGCGCTATCTGCACTCGGACATCGAGACCATCGAGCGCGTCGAGATCATTCGCGACCTGCGGCTCGGCAAATTCGACGTCTTGGTCGGCATCAACCTGCTGCGCGAGGGCCTGGACCTGCCGGAAGTGTCATTGGTTGCGATCCTGGATGCCGACAAGGAGGGCTTCCTGCGCTCCGAGGGCTCACTGATCCAGACCGTTGGCCGTGCGGCGCGAAATGAACATGGCTCGGCCATCCTCTACGCCGACCGGATCACGGGCTCCATGGAACGCGCAATGGCCGAGATGAACCGGCGCCGCACCAGGCAGCTCGCCTTCAACACGGAGCACGGCATCGTGCCGACCTCGATCCGCAAAGCCGTCAAGGACATCATGGAAGGCGCGCGTACCGTGCCGGGCATGGAGGGCGGTGGGCGGCGCAAGGCCGTGCGGCTCACGCCAGAGCAGGCCATGCAGCAGATCCGCAAGCTGGAGCAGGAGATGTTCCGGCTCGCGCGCAACCTGGAGTTCGAGAAGGCAGCCGCCGCGCGTGATGAGATCATGGAACTGCGTCACGCCACACTTGGCGCCGACGCGGATCGTCTGGCCGGGTAGCCAACCCTGGCCGCGTGACCAGCGATCGGCGCGCGGCGCACCACCCGCAAGGGGATCAGGCGCCGCGCGCGGGGTCGTTGTCAGTTAAGCTTGATTTCCAAGGCCTTCCGTTTCTCGACCTTCAGCTTCGGTACATGGACATTCAGCACGCCGTCCTTGCTTTCGGCACGGATGGCATTCGCGTCCGTGAATTCCGGAAGTGTGAAGCTGCGGCAAAAAGTGCCATAAAAGCGCTCGCCCTCGATCGTGAGCACATCGTCCTCCAGGCTGACTTTGACGTCTTCACGCCTGATGCCTGGAAGCTCTGCCCTCGCCAGATACTCATTCTCCGTCTCCTTGATGTCGACGACCGGCTCCATCTTGCCGACCATTGGTCAAATTGGAGGAATCCGACCGAGGCTCAATGCGTAGATATATCCAGGTCCTCAATCATGGTCATTCGCACCAGGTGCGCCAGCGAAGAAGCGCCCATTTTTTCCATCAGATGAGCCCGATGAAGTTCCACGGTGCGCTTGCTGAGATCGAGGTCTCCAGCTATCACCTTGTTCGATTTGCCGAGCGTTACGAGCCGCAGCACCTGTATTTCTCTCGGTGTCAGTGCCGCCAGGCGCGCGCGCATTATTTCTTTTTCGCCGAGCAGCGCGCGATTCCTGAGGTCGATGGAAAGCGCCTGCTGAATGCGGTTGGTGAGGTCCTTGTCGCTGAAGGGCTTCTGGAGGAAATCGACGGCGCCGTGCTGCATGGCCTCAACCGCCATCGGCACATCGCCGTGTCCGGTAATGAAAATGACCGGGATGATGGCGCCTCGCCGGTTAAGCTCGTCCTGAAGTTCGAGCCCGCTCATGCCCGGCATGCGCACATCCAGGATGATGCAGCCGGGATGCTCTGGATCGTACTCCGCCAGAAACTCCGCGGCCGAGCTATTGGTGATCGCCCGGATTCCCAGCGATTTCAATAGCAGGCGCAGCGAGGCGCGCACGGCCTCGTCGTCATCGACGACGAAGACAGTTGGATCGCGCTCCCCGGCGGTCAAGGTGCAACTTCCTCTGCGACCGGCAACGTCACGACGAAACAGGCGCCACACGGCGCATTGGGCCGATGATCCAGCCGGCCCCGATGCGCTTCGACAATGGACTTGCTGATCGCAAGTCCCAGGCCAGTGCCCTGTTCCTTGGTCGTGCAGAATGGATCGAAGATCCGCTGCACGATCGCCGGATCGACGCCGGGACCGGAGTCGACGACGCTGACCTCGATTTCATCGGTGCCGCTACGGCGCGTGCGAACGATCACGTCCCGCCCGCTGCCACTGGACCCGGTCAGCGCTTCAATCGCGTTATGGATCAGGTTGAGCAATACCTGCTGAACCTGGATGCCATCGACATTGATGGGCGGAAGGTCGTCGGCGAGCTGGAAAGACAGGCGCACGTCATGCAGGCGAGCAACACCTTGGGTCAGCGTTGATACCGCCTTCACCAACTCGCTGATGTCTGCGAGTTCGCGGCGAGGCGTGCGGGTACGAACCAAGTCGCGCACCCGACGGATGATTTCAGCTGCGCGCAGCGCCTGCCCCGAGATCTGACGCATGGCGCCCTGAACTTCGGCAAGCTCAGGTTTGGGAGCCTCAAGGAGCCGTTCGCAGGCCAGGGCGTAGTTGGAAATGGCAGCCAACGGCTGATTGATCTCGTGCGCAATCGCTGCCGCCATCTCTCCCATCGTTGCGAGGTGCGAAACCCGCGCCATGCGTTGCACCATTTGTCTTTGCTCTTCGGCGACCTGGTGGCGTGCGGTCAGATCATGCAGGAATCCGACGAAGCGCGGCGGATCAGCATCTCGTATGCGACCGACGGCCAGGTAGGCCGGAAAGATACTGCCGTCCTTGCGGCACGCCTCAACTTCGCGGCCGACACCGATGATGCGTGAAACGCCGGTCGCCAGATAACGCTCGATATGTAGGTCATGCTGGCCTCGGTGCGGTTCCGGCATCAGCAGGCTGATGTTGGTACCGACGGCTTCCGCGGCCGTGCATTGGAACAGCGTCTCGGCGGCACGATTAAAGGTCTCGATGATTCCGCGATGGTCGATGATGATGACGGCATCGACCGTGACATCGAGCAAGGCCTTGAATTCGCGTTCGGCGAGCGGAGACGTCATGATGATTACCGCCAAAACATCAGGATGAACCCTGTCGCTGCCTCAGGCAACTGACTGATCCAAGCGCGCCACTATGGCCGTGACGCCTGCGTCGGCCAGGCTGAGCCGGCTTGTGTCGATCTGTACGGCATGCGCCAGTTCTTCGGCTGTCAGCGCCCGATGGAACCGAAGCTGGTGATCGAGGACGGCCCGGGTGGCCTCCGAAGGGTCGAGGCCGCCATGGGCGCGCGAGTCGAGGCGCGCCTCCAGCGTCGCAGCGTCGGTCGAGCAGGATACGATCAGGAACGGGCAGCGCCGCCGCAGCGCCAGGGAGTGAAACATCTCGCGGTGAATCGGGTCCAGAAATGTGGCGTCGATGACGACTCTGCAACTTCCGTCCAGCGCCGACTCGGCGCATTCCATCAGCCGTTCATAGGTGCGTTGCATCGTCGCTGCATTGTAGGCGCCTTCGCCAACACCGAAGATTCGGCGGGCCAGCGGTGCGATGCCGGCCAGGCGCTTGCGCTCGAGGTCAGAACGGATTCGCACAGCGTGGATCGTGGAGACCAGCCGCTCACTCAGCCAGGATTTTCCGGATGCCGTTACCCCATGCATGATGACCAGCGCCGCCGGTGCCGCGTCCATGAAGCGCACTGCGGTTGCCAGACGCTCAGCCAGGCGCGCCTCGAGGGCCTGGCGTTCTTCCAGACCGGCAGTTTCGGCGCCCAGCGCATCGACCTTGGCACGCACGAGCGCCAGGTAGGCGGCGTACAGCGGCAGCAAGCGCAGGCCTGCATAGTCGCCGGTTTCCTCAAGGTAACGACTCAGGAACTCGTGGGCCAGATCTTCGCGGCGCCGGGACATCAGGTCCATGAACAGGAATGCCACGTCGCTCATCACATCGATCCAGCGCAAGTCCGGGTCGAACTCCAGGCAATCGAATGGCAGCCACTGCTGCCGCCAGCGCACGACGTTGCGAGTGTGCAGATCTCCGTGGCACTCCCGCACCATGCCGGATCGCAGGCGCGAGTGAATCAATGACTCGAGCTTCGAAAGCGAATCTTCAGTCCAGGTTGCCAGCCGTTCGAGCAGCTGTAACTCTGCTGCGCCACCCAGGTGAGTACGCAGCAGCGCAAAATTGTCCAGCATTGGCGCCCGTACTCTTTCAAAGGTCCCAAACGGGCCTGGTGCCGATGCCACGGCGGCCCGAAGATGCCAGTCTGCGAGCTGCGCGGCAAAGGTACTCATGTCGTGGGGTGTTACGCCGCCCTGCGCAATCTGGGTCGCCAACTCCTGTGAGGGGTCGAACTCATGCATCCGTACCGCAAATTCGACCGGCTCGCCGGGCCCGCCGACTTTGAGGTGTCGATCCCGGCGTGTTATCGGGACGACATCCACGTAGAGATCCGGAGCGAAGCGCCGATTGAGTCGCAGCTCCTCTTCGCACAGGCTGCGCCGCCGTTCGAGGGTGGAGGCATCGATGAAGTCATAGCGTACGGGCTTCTTGATTTTGTAGGCGAAACGGCCGGTGAGCACGACCCAGGACACGTGTGTCTGCTTCAGCTTGAGGTGTGCGACAGGGTGCGGGTACGCTGCGTCGACGAGCAACTCGTCAATACTGAAGTCGCCACTGCCGGCGCCGATGCCCGGTGTCTTTGATGTCGCCATTCCCACATATTCACCTTTGCCGACCGCCGCGCTGGCGTCCATCCGCAGAACTACCTAGGTTTCGAAAGCCGGTCCGCACGATGCACTCAAGTACTTGCTTCAGCTGGTATTTCTAATAGCGTACTGTATATGTAACCAGTCCAGCGGAGCACCCCCACGGAAGGGTGCAATTCGACCGCGGCGAAGCCTGGGCCGAATGGGGCGTGAAGTCCGGCGCCTATTGGCTCCACTGGAAATGCGGGCTGGATCTGCGCGGCGCGGGAGAAGCTGCGGGCGGCGCATGGGCTTGAACAATTGCCGCGCATCGCCGCGGCGATGGTTGCAGGTTTGCTCAGTTACTCCAAAGTACGTGCGATGACGCGGGTCGCCGATACCGTGACAGAGGCCTGTTTCCTGAACGTCGCTCTGCACGGCACGGCGCGTTCCGCTTCATCCGGCCGGATGGCCAATCCATCGATAGCCCGGCTCCGGGTGCTTCGTCGCAGATCGACTGGATGCAACTCGTTGCGGCGCGCCATTCGCCGGCATGATGCTGGCCGGAGTTGCGCATGAGGCTTACCAAGGTCATGCGAACGCGCAGCCGGGGTTGGTGCCAATAGCCGACAATGCGGTAATGCGTTGCTCAATCCGTTCCGCGTTCGCTGCCAGGGTCATGACTTCTTCCTGCGCGAAACAAGTAGTTAAAATCATCTGTACCTGAAGCGAATCCGCTGGTCTTACGGAGATTGCACTGATGCGACGCCCATGGATTTGCGGCATTGCATTAAGCGCCTTCCTATTTGCCGTGGCCGCCTGGTCGCGGCAGGCACTCGTTTTTCAATCCGACTTCGGCACTCTCGACGGTGCAGTCGCGTCGATGAAAGGCGTTGCCGTGGGCGTGTCTCCAGATATTCGCATTTACGATGTGACACACCAGATTCCTCCGTTCAACATCTGGGAGGCGGCGTTGCGTCTGGTGCAGACCGCGGAATACTGGCCGGCTGGCACGGTTTTCGTTTCAGTCGTCGACCCTGGTGTCGGTACGGAGCGCAGATCGGTCGTGCTAAAAACCAACTCGGGCCACTACTTCGTGACGCCCGACAATGGAACCCTGACATTCGTCGCCGCGCGCCTCGGCATCGCGGGAGTCCGGGAGATCGACGAAGCCGTGAATCGGCGCAAGAACTCGCAGAAGTCCTATACGTTTCATGGGCGCGACGTCTACGCATTTACCGGTGCGCGCCTGGCCGCAGGAATCATCACGTTTGAACAGGTTGGGCGCGAGCTACCGCGCCAGGTGGTCACGATTGCGCATCAGGAGCCGCGACACGATGCCGGCGTGATTTACGGCAATGTCCAGACTCTCGATGGCACCTATGGCAATGTCTGGACGAATATCGACCGTGAGACATTTGGCAAGTTGCAGGTCGAGATCGACGACCCGGTCCAGATCAAGATCCACTGGGGCGAAAAAGTGGTTCTTGATCTGACCGTGCCCTATGTCACGACCTTCGGCGCGGTGGAGCTCGGCAAGCCATTGCTGTACATGAACAGCCTCGACACCGTCTCGCTGGCCATCAACCATGGCAGTTTCGCGGATCACTACCAGGTCGGGTCCGGACCCGATTGGAGCATTTAGATTCACCGTTGATCGATTCTTTTTCTAGTCATCGCGAACCTGGGTGCAGGCGCGGACCGGCCCGGCACGGTAGACTCCTTGGGATGTCCAGCACGCAGGATCCGCGCGCCGACGCCGACCGCTCGACGGTATTTCTCAGTTACGCGCGGGCTGACCAGGCGCCGGCAACGAAGCTGGCCAAAGCCCTGGGAGAGGCCGGCCTCGAGATCTGGTGGGACGCGCTCATCGAGGGTGGCGCGGCATTTGCGAAGTCGATCGAGGCGGCACTCGAAAGTTGCAATGCGGTCGTCGTGGTCTGGTCGAAGACCTCGGTGACGTCCGACTGGGTGCTCGACGAGGCCGCCAAAGGCCGCGATCTGCGCAAGCTGGTGCCGCTGTCGCTGGATGGCACGCTGCCGCCGCTGGGGTTCCGCCAGTATCAATCCATCGACCTGTCGGGCTGGCAGGGAAACCCTGCGGCCGCCGAGATCGAGCGTATCGTGCGCGGTGTTGCAGCCGCCGCCCGCCAGGCAACGCATCGACCACACACCGCAGAAAGCGCCCCCACGCATGCCATCACGCGCCGCGGCGTGCTGGCCGCAGCGGCCGGCACCGCGCTTGCGGGCGCAGCCGGGTTCATCGCCTGGCAACAAGGGCTGATCGGCAGTCGTCGCGCGGCCAGCGGCAACAGCGTGGCCGTGCTGCCGTTCGTGAACCTCAGCGGCGACGAGGGCCAGGCCTATTTCTCCGACGGGCTATCCGAGGAATTGCGCGCCACGCTTGCGCGCAACCAGAACCTGCTCGTGATGGCCCAGGCCTCTTCCGCGACGTTCCGGGATCACAAGGATGACGCCGTCACCATTGCCGCCAAGCTGGGTGTCGCTTTTCTGCTGGAAGGCAGCGTGCGGCGCTCCGGGGACATCGTGCGTGTGGCGGCCGACCTGATCGACGGGGCAACGGGTTTCAGCCGCTGGTCGCAATCCTTCGACCGCGCGATGGACGATATCTTTGCCGTACAGAGCGAGATCGCGAACACCGTCGCCAACGCGCTGGTGGCACAAGTCACGCCAGACGGCGAGCCGGGCAATACGTTGGCTGCTTCGGGTGGCACGACCAATGTCGCCGCTTACGATGCCTACCTGCGTGGACGCGCGCTGTATGGCCTGAGCGTCGACGAGGCCACGGAGCGTGCGGCTCTGGCGCAGTTCGACGCGGCAATCACCGCCGATCCCGATTATGCGGCGGCCCATGCCGCGCGGGCGCGATCCCTCACGACCATTGCGAACCAGTATGGCGAGGTCGGGCAGCTGGCCGGTCTGTACGATGCGGCAATTGCCTCGGCGCACCGGGCGATTGTCATCGCGCCCGACCTGGCAGATGCGCATTCCACGCTGGGCTTTACCTTGTTCCAGGGTCGCCTGGATCCTCGGGCGGCGCGCGAGCCCTTCGAGCGCTCGCGCGAGCTGGGCGCGGGCGAGGCAACGGTCATGGCCCGCTATGCGCAATACAGTGCGCGCACCGGCCGCAAGCGCGAGGCCGCAGAAGCGATGCAGCGCGCCTTGCTGCTCGACCCGCTGAATCCGCTCATTTATCGCGCGGCCGGCTCGGTCGAATATGCCGCCCGCAATTACGAGGCCGCGATTCCACCGATCCGCAAAGGGCTGGAATTGAATCCCCGTATGTCACGTGCAAATGCGGCTATCGGCGACGCCCTGCTGATGCTCGGGCGCCTCAAGGACGCCCGCGTCGCCTACGCTGCGGAGCCCGCCGAAGACCCCCGCCTGACGGGTTTGGCCATTGTCGAGCATCGGCTCGGCAACACCGAGGCGGCGCGCACCGCCATGACGCAGCTGGTGGAAGACCAGGGGGACAGCGTGCTCTACCAGCAGGCCCAGATTCTCGCGCAATGGGGCGACCGGGACGCTTCGATCGCCACGCTCCAGCGGGCGCTCGCGATCGGCGACTCCGGCCTCATCTACGCCCGCAACGACCCGTTTCTGGACCCGTTGCGCAAGGACCCACGCTTCGCACAGTTGCTGAGCAGCCTCGGATTCGACTAGGCTCAACGCGGTTTGGGTAGATCGGGCACCAGTAATTCGAAGGGAGCGGAGTATATGAAGCAAGTGACGACAGCCATCGCGGTGGTCGCGGCAACCTTGATGTTGGCGGGCTGCGGCAAGAAGGAAGAGCCTGCTGCGGTACCGGAAGCGGCGCCGGCGGCAATGCCTGAAGCAGCACCGGCTGACGCGGCGCCGGTGGACGCGGCACCGGCAGCCGAGGAACCGGCGGCAGGAGCAGATGCCCCGCAATCGGGCGGCGACCAGGTAAAGCCCTGACAACGACCACGTAGTCATCCCGGCACGGGCCGGGATGACTACGCCTTAGTTCATGGCAGTGAGTTCTTCTTCGGATCCAGTGCCATTGCCTGCTTGATCCAGTCGGAGTACGCCACGATGCTGGTGAACACCGAGGGCTGGCCATCGCCGGTGCAATCCTCCTTGCCCCAGCTGACGATTCCGACCAGCAGACCATCGTTGGTGAGGGTCAACGGTCCGCCGCTGTCACCACGGCAGGTCGACTGGCCCTTGCGGGCGGCACAAACGACTTTGTCGCCGACTCTTTCCGGGCCATAACCCTTCCTGTTCCTGCAGGTCTCGTTGTCCATCACCTGCAGATCCACCTTCAGCAGAATGGCATTCGGCGCATTACTTTTCACCGTCAGGGTCTTGCCCCAACCAGTTCCGGTCACCTGGGTTCCGGCCTTAGGCGGTGGCCCTTCGTACAGCCTTACCGGGCGAATCTGCCTCAAGTCCCGGGGTCGCGGCGGGCCCTCCTCGACGATGTGTACCAGCGTGATGTCGTTGGCATACATGTTGGGCGGCGGCTCAGGATACGTTTTACTCCCGTATTTCGAATGCATGACGATCCGGTCGATCTTGAAGTTCATTCCGCCTTCCACCGCGATGTTCTCCTGGCCGAGGCGAACCCGATACCCCACATCGACCATGTGCTGGTTAACGCAATGAGCGGCGGTCAGTACCCAGTCGGCCGCAATCAGCACGCCGCCGCATTGATGCTGCATCTGCCACAGCGGCTTGCCCTTGCGGAGGTCCTCATCCCACTCCGGGATGCTCTTTGGGTAGTAGATCTGCGCTTGCCAGGGTACTCCCGCGTCGCTCACCGGCTTGCCGCCAAAAGAATAGGGCGTGTCCTTACCCTCTCCTTCGGCGGGCCGCCCAGATTTGGGGGGCTGCACGGCTCCGGGCGGCTTCGCGGCTCCGGGCGGCTTCGCGGCTCCGGGCGGCTTCGCGGCTACGGGCGGCTTCGCGGCTCCGGGCGGCTTCGCGGCTCCGGGGGGACCGGCCCGCGGCCTGACAACGGGCATCTCGCGCGGTTTCCAGATGCCGTCGGGCGACAGGACCGGAACATCCTCGACGCCGTCGCCGTCATTGGCGTACTCGACGGTCTCCCAACCAAGGCCGGTCGGATCCAGCGCAGGATCGGTCGGGATGGCGTCATCCGACTCGTCAAAAGGCGCGTCGACCCACCAGTCTTCATCGTCGGCTGCGTCGGCAACCTGTGTCTCCTCGTCGGCCGGGCCTTCATCCATCGCCTCGTCGGCGACCGGCTCCTCGTCCACGACCGGCTCCTCGTCCACGACCTCATCGGCGGGCGGCTGTTCTTCTTCTGCGGCATCCGCAGCCACCGGCTCATCTGCCGGTATCTCTTCAGCCTGCAGTTGCGGATCGGGCTGCTCCTCTGGGTCTGGCTCCTGCGCATAGGCGATGCCGCCAAAACCAAAGGCCGTTGCCACCACGACCCACAGTGACCGACGTAGCGTCGGCCCGACAAGACTTATCGGCATCGCGCGATCCTCCCTCAATGAAATGGAACTTCGGCTACCAGCGCAAACCGTCGATGCGCTTGTCGCGATGCGACAGGATCCACTGGGCGTGCTCGGCGAGGCAAGCATGACCGAGCGCGCGCAGGATACCGAGCTTGTCGGCCATGCTGCGCGCCGAGCGTAACTCGTGCGCTGCAAATCCGAACAGCGAATCCATGTGTCGATACTGCCGGATGAGAGAGCGATCTGCTTTCTCGGCGAGATAGACCTCGAATATGGCCGTATACGCGGTCAGCAGCGCGAGGGCCGTGAGCATCAGGCCGCGCGGCGCCGGCGCCAGGACGGCCTGCTGTTCGAACAACCGCAAGGCCACATCCGCAGCCAGGGTCACGGCGAGTACCAGACCGCCAATCAGCATGACGCGCGAGATGAGCTCCGCGATTGCAATCCGGCGCTTGAGCGCCACTGCGCTCCGTCGATAGTAGCGAAGCTGACCCGAGTCGCCTGCCCGGTCCGGATCGCCGACCCAGGCTGCAAGCGCGTGCTCGAATCCGTTCGGCGTGCTAGCCCGCGGATACAGGGCGCAACGCAGGTTCACGCACCGCATCGCCGCGCGCATCCATTCGAGCTGGGCGTACTTATGCAGGAAACCCTCGTGTGCGAAAGCGTCGTCGAAACCGGCCCGCACGCCGGCCAGTTCCCAGTAAAAGTCGACGCGCAGGCCTTCCGCGAGCGCACGGTAATCGAGGTAGCGCCGATCCCAGCTGCGGCGCCGCGCCCAGAAAGCGAGCGCCCAGCCGAGCGCGAATACCAGCAGAACGCCCGCGATGGACATGAAACCGTAGATGCCATCCGGTGATTTCTTGAACGCGAGCAACAGGTAGGCCACCAGCGCCCACAGACTGAAGCGACCGGCAAGCGCACGCGTGAAGCAGTGTCGGAAATGCACCGCGAGCCAGTCCGCCGTGACAAACAGGCGATTGAGGTACTGCAGCGCGTCCGAAACGGGATGCGGCGCGGCCCACGCGAGAGGCCGGCCGTGCTCCGCAATCTGTGCGCCATGTTCGCGGGCGTCGCGATTGAATTCCGCGGTTCGCGCCAGCAGAGTCGCAAGCATGGGCGGGATGCCGTGCTCGACACTGCCGAATGCGGTTTCGCCAGTGACGAACCCGATAATGCTGAGACCGGCGCCGCTCGTCCCAGCAACAGAGTTCCTGAGCCGGGAGCAGCGAATATCGTAAATGAGATCGTTGTCTGCGGCGAAGGACAAGCCGTCCGGCTGCAAATGCGGCCGGTCAGCGACAGCACCGGCCCGGCCGCGCCGCCGCTTGACGGATCGAGAGGTACCGGCGCGATGCTCCGTTTCGAGGCCGTCCCAGACCGCGATCATCAGCGAGCTGTATAACGCGATCAGGTCCCCGGCGCGTTCAAACTGCCGATCGCGTGCGTCGCCTGGCTTGGTCGGATCGCCAGAACTCGCACCGGTGGCCGGCGCCAATTCGAGCCTCTCTGCGCCGGCCATCGTGCGATCGAACGCGGCGCGTGCCGCGTCGCTGGTGAGATCGGCACGGCACTGCGCCTCGGTATGGGGCAGCAGGGCGATGATATCGATGCCGAGCTGGTGCGCGACCTCTGCCACCAGAAGGTCTGCCCCTTCCGCCTGCGCCGAAAGCAGTTTGATCGGTACGTCGGGTTGCGCATCCCGAATGGCGCGCAGCAACCGCTCTGCCGCAACGCGAATCGCCGGCATCTCGTCCGGCACCAGATCGCGATGACCGACGACGCCGACAAGCAGCGGTACGCCAGGGGGCTCCGCCGTTGGCCTTGCGGCCGGTGGGTGCGTCACGCTGCAAACTTTGAAGTCACAATTCTCCCCAATCCTACTGCGGACGATCGAGACCATGTGGACCCAAGCTAAGGTATTCCAGTATTATCCGCCGTCTTTCGGGGCGCGTAGCTCAGCGGTAGAGCACTACCTTGACATGGTAGGGGTCACAGGTTCGATCCCTGTCGCGCCCACCAAAAACAATAACTTACAAGACACATTGGATTTCTGTACGGCAAAAGTACGGCACACCAGGACGGCTTCTCGAGTCCTGAGCAGAAACGGCGCAGCCAACCTAATTCAACGAGATGCTCCGATGTCCGCAGCATTTGTTTGAAGTCTTGCGCTGTCAGGCACGCAAGGCACTTGAGAGCCGATTGAGCGGCGCCTGCCATGTCCTTTCGGTCGAATCAGAATATCGACGCCTCGGCGCTTCAAGTGCGGTCCTAAAGTGCGTGCAAGAACATCCGACGGGAGCATGTCGTGCAGGAGCGGGAACTTTGTTCGATCGAGGTGGCGCGGGCCCTGCTTGGTGGCATTGCCCGGAAAACTATCACGTGGACGAGGCGGCCTAGTCTGACACCGCTATTGCGCGTCCCATATCCCATTCACCGGACATTGATCTCAACAGATTTGCGGGAATGCGATCGCGCGCTTCGTGCAGCGTCTGCGTCATCGCCTCCGCAATTCGCTCCAAGACCTGCTCAGGCCGTGAAACCTGGCAAATGGCCCGCCCAAAATCGAGCAGCGTGGCGCGGTCCGGATATTGCTTGGTTTTCGCGAGATTCAGCGCCAGAGTCCGGTCGTACTTGGTGATGCCAGCTGTAGACCGGGACATCGCATAGATGCTGGTCGTCACCACGTCGTAGAGCGGTGCCAGCCTGATCGAAGTACGGTTGCCGGGGTGTGTGTACAGCAGCCCGAAGTTCTTCAAATGCCCATCGCCGTTGCGTACCATTACGATGAGGCTGACGTACTCGAAAAAGCGCTGAAGCTGGGGCAGGGGGTCGCTATCGGTGCAGTAGAGCCGGATCGCCTTCGCGATGCCTTCATAGCTGCCCTGGTACTTCTCGCGATTTGACCGGTTCATCAATACGGTCATGTCCTCAAAACCAAGCGCAGTGCCGCCCTCGAGATCGAATCGCTCCACGATGAACAGTCCGCCATCTTCCGACAACCAGAATTCAGGTACCGGCAGGCCAGCACGTCTCGCGGCGCTCATGCAGAGATATTCGTTCTGAGTCAGTTGCGGGAATTCCTCGCCGCTGGCCTTGACGATCAGGTCCGAGTACGCCAGCGTCGTCCGCTCGGTGAGCGCCGGGGGCTTGTCTGCATCGGGTAGCAGCACCTTGGGCTGCACACCGGAAATTCCCGAATTGAAGTAGATCGCGACCAGCTCATCGAACAGGTCAGCCGTCGGCTGGCGCGCGAGCAGCTCCTTCCGGCCGAACTGCGCGCGCGCGCGCTCTGTCGTGACCCCCGGCACTGCATAACTCAGGCGCCCGATCTGTCTGCCTCCAACCAGGTTGAGCAGTGCCATGTCGTCGAGCGGTCCAACCTTCGCGAATGCTTCCTCGATCTTGGAGAGCAGATACCCTTCGGGCTTGTTCATCTCGAAAATAGGCAGCAGGCCGCCGCTCGAGTAGCTCTCGGCCCGGATCGGCATGGCGAGCGCAATCTCCTTATCGGGCTCCTGCGCGGTGTAATTGAAGATGTAGCGCGATTCCTTTAGCAGGTCGCCGGATTCGCCTTGCGGCGTTGACAATCGCAGATGCCTAATTTTCGTCACGGAAGATCTCGTCGAGCCGTTCGACCTCGACCTGCACGTCGACGATGTCGACAGCCTTGCCGAGCGCGCTCAATGTCCCGAACAGAATCCCGAGTTCAACGTTCTTGCCAGCCTCCAGATCCGCGATCGTCTGGCGCCAACAACCAACACGTTTCGCGATCCAGGATTGCGTACGTCCAAGCGCCTGGCGCTCGGCTCGAATCCTGACTCCCAGGACTTTGGCATTGAGAATTGGTCGCATATGTTACTTATATCTAACATTGTCATACTTTTCAAGCAATAATGTTAGTTATATCTAACAAATTCCGTTCAACTCCCAACCAGCCACCCACCCCCACAAACGCTCATATCATCAATGGGGGGGCACTGTCCGGAGGGCGGGCTTGGCCGAGAAGAGCAAGCAGACATTCGTCGCGGCGCTCGTCACCAGTCACGGGGACCCGCTGCGCCGTTTTCTACGCACGCGCGTGCAGATTGACATGGTAGGGGTCACAGGTTCGATCCCTGTCGCGCCCACCAAATGCCGGTTGGTGATGCATTCGCGACAGGGCAACTCAGACCGGAGGCAGCAATAGCTGGGGCGGGGAGGAGCGGCGCGGGACGGTTGTCCTGAAGCGCCGGGGCTTGACTACCAGCACGTCGCAAGGCGCCCGATCTATCGTTCGCTCGGCTGTACTTCCGATGATCAGCCGGTCAATTCCACGTCGCGAAACGGCACCCATCACGAGCACATCGGCGCGCAGCCTGCGGGCGAGATCAGGCAGTACCTGATGTGCCGCACCCGTTTCCAGGTGCAGTTGGCCTTGCGGCAGATCGAGAGCAGCCACGCTCCGTTCGAGCGCGCGTTTCGTGAAGCGAGCATGGTTGCGCTCGACGTCGGGCTCGACCGGTATCGGGATCGCTTCACCGTAGCCGCCTGGTATGAAATAGGACAAGGGCAGGTAGGCATGGGCCACATCCAGCCTCCCGGAATGGCACGCTGCCAGCGCCTGTGCGACCTCCAGGATGCGCTGATCCAGACGAGCCGGCTTCGCATGCGCGTGCATTGGATCGACGGCTGCGAGAACGCGCGCCTTGCCCCATACCCGGCTCTGCTTGACGAAGAGCAATGGCACCGGGCAGAGCCTGATCAGCTGCCAGTCGGTGTTGGTCAGGAACAGGCGCGCGCCGAATGCGTGGCGACGGCTCTCTGCCACCACGAGGTCAGGCTTCGCGCGCAGCACCTCGCGCACGATGGCCTCGAACGCAGGGTAGTCCCAGACCGCCCTGGTCGTGACCTTAAGGCCCTTTCGCCGCAGCGGCGCTGCCAGCCTTTCGAGCACAGCTCGCCTCTCTGCGATGGTTCTCTTGATTCCACGTTCAACTGTCGAACGGTAAAAATTTCTTCCTGCGGCATAGGGACTGAAGGCGCAATGAAACAGGATCAGACGGGCGCCTGATTGCCGCGCCATTTGTGCTGCCCGGCCCAGTGCGAACTGGCGGCGTTCAGATGGAGCCTCGATGCCGACGAGGATGTTCTTGAAGTATCGACGTGTCATGGGAACCCCCGCGCGCACGTGCTGCGCCCAATATCCTTGATTCAAACTACCATGACCTGCAGGATCCACCATCCGGACAACTACGTACCCCGCGTGCACGACGCCGCAATTGCAGGGTAACCGGAGTGATGCGATGAGTCTGAAGCTGACATTTCTGGGGGCCATAGGCACGGTGACCGGGTCGCGCTACCTGGTTGAAATGGGTGTACGGCGGCTATTGATCGATTGCGGCCTGTTCCAGGGATACAAGCAGCTGCGGCTTCGAAACTGGACGCCACTACCGGTGGATCCGGCGCAGCTTGATGGAGTCATCCTCACGCACGCGCATATCGACCACAGCGGATACATTCCGCGACTGGTCAAGGAAGGATTTGCGGGCCCCGTTTTCTGCTCGCCCGCGACGCTGGAACTGTGCCGCATCCTGCTGCCCGACAGCGGCCATCTGCAGGAGGAGGATGCGAGGTTTGCAAACCGGCATGTGTTCTCGAAGCATCGTCCAGCACTGCCGCTTTATACGATGCAGGAAGCCGAGGACTGCCTGCCGCAGTTCCGGACGGTGAAGGCAGGACAGCGCTGGGAACCCGTGGATGGCGTAACTGCCGAGTTCAGGTCAGCGGGACACATCCTCGGTGCCACATTCGTTCGTCTTGAATATCAGGGGGTTTCGATTACGTTCAGCGGCGACCTCGGACGCCCCAACGATGCCCTCATGCATGCACCAGTTGCGCCTGCGCCAACCGACTATCTTGTGATTGAATCCACCTACGGCAACCGACGGCATCCGACAATGGATGCACAAACAGAACTTGAGCGCTGGCTGCGGCGCGCCCTCGCGCGGAACGGGGTTGTCGTGATCCCGACGTTTGCCGTAGGTCGCGCCCAGACATTGCTGTTGCACATTGCACGACTCAAGGATCGCGGGCTGCTTGCCGATGTTCCGGTATTCCTGGACAGTCCGATGGCGGTTGACGCAACGACGCTGTACGGTGTGTTCCGTGCGGAGCACCGGCTGGACGATGCGGAGTGCCGCCGCATGTGTGGCAATGCGACGCTCGTCAATACGCCCGAGCAGTCAAAGGCACTCGACAGCCGCACCGGTCCGATGATCATCCTGTCCGCGAGCGGCATGGCAACGGGCGGGCGGGTGCTGCACCACTTGAAGACCTTTGCCGGTGATTCACGAAACCTCATCCTGTTTGCGGGGTTCCAGGCGCCTGGCACCCGCGGTGCAGCCTTGATTGCGGGCGCCCAATCACTGCGGATTCATGGGCAGGAGTACGAGATGCGGGCGGAAGTCGGTCAGCTCGAGGCCTCGTCGGCACACGCCGACGCGGACGAGCTGTTGGCCTGGATGAGCCAGCTTCGTCCGCCGCCACGCCGCATCTTCGTGACCCATGGCGAGCCGGGTGCCGCTGATACATTGCGTCAGCGCATAGAACACGAGCACGGGTGGGCTGCGGTCGTCCCGGAGTATCGCGAAGTCACCGAACTAAGCTGACGGCATCCGCACAACTACGTACAGCAATTGTGGGCAGACGGGCGTAGCGTCATGAAAGGAAAATCGGCAAGGAGGGTACGGACATGCCAGTCGGCACAATTTGCACACGTCAGGTGATTACCGTCGATCGCGGCATTGACGTAGCAGCCGCGGCAGGCGTGATGCGCGACAAGGAAGTGGGGTATCTGGTGGTCACCGACGCAGCAGGGGACGGCCGGAAGCCGGTCGGTGTCCTTACGGATCGCGACATCGTGGTCAAGGTGATGGCCCGGAATTTCGATCCGCACGCGCTGAAAGTGGGCGATGTAATGACGCCGGAGCCGCTGGTCGCCGGCTATACGGATGACATTGGCAAGACGCTGCATCGCATGCGCGCCTTGGGAGTCAGGCGCGTACCGGTCATCAGCCCGCAAGGAAACATCGCTGGTGTCCTGTCGCTTGATGATGCGTTCGATCATCTTGTCGTTCAGATGGCGGACGTCGCGGGCTCCATCCGCAACCAGCAATCGACGGTGCAGCGGCCACATGCCTGAGAGGCGCCCTGGACCGCCGGTCCTGCGAGTTACACCGCAGGCGGGCCTCAGACGATTCGAACGGTGCTCGCCTGCGGTCCCAGGTCTCCAGCTTCCTCGACAAAGCGAACGGCGGAGCCCACCGCCAGTTCGTCGAACGGAAAGCCGAGGAGACTATTGCGGTGAAAGTAGATCGACCGGCCGTTATCCGATTCGATGCGGCCGAACTGGCGTTCGCGGTCGATTTCGCTGACGCGACCTTGCGCGGGGTCAGCGTGGAACTTGACTTGCTGCCGGCGTCGTCTCTCGTAGTCCTGAAGCCTGCGCCGTGCGGCGTTGAAAGCGTCGCGAAGAGCAACATAGACATCTTCGTGCGCGTGATCGGTCGGGCCGACGTGCTGGATGGCGATCTCGTCGCCCGGTACGGTGATGCGCAGGGCAATATCAAAAAGCCGGCCCTGCTGCTGGTGGCGGTGTGGCGCTTCGACGACCACATGGCAGTGGATGATGCGCGGGCTGAATTTCTCCAGGCGCGCTGCCAAGCTGCGAATGCGCGCTTCGAGGGCCGAGGAAGGCTCCATGTTGCGAACGACGATTTCCAGCGGAATCTGCATAGCGCCGAACCTGCCGTGAAACTTGCGCCGCATCCGCCCGGCGCGCGCCTCACGAGCCGGGCGCGCGCCGTCAGCGAGGTGGCCGTTACTCGACCTTGATCTGCAGGGCCTGCCGTTTCTCGACCTTCAGCTTCGGTACATGGACACTCAGCACGCCGTCCTTGCTCTCGGCACGGATGGCGCTCGCGTCCGTGTATTCCGGAAGCGTGAAGCTGCGGCAGAATGTGCCGTAGAAGCGCTCGACACGATGGATCTTCTCGCTCTTCTCTTCCTTCTCCTGCCGGCGCTCGCCCTCGATAGTGAGCACGCCTTCATCCAGACTCACTTTCACGTCTTCCCGCTTGAGGCCCGGAAGCTCTGCCCTGACCAGATACTCGCCCTCGGTCTCCTTGATATCGACGACGGGCGTCCACTCGATCTTCATTCCCACATCCTCACCGAGCAGTTGTGGCCACCTGCCGAACATCGGAGGAGGGAGATTCCGGAAGAAATCATCAGTCCCCCTGAAGGGTTCCCAACGCATGAGATTCATGATTGTCTCCTCCAATCGACGACCGGCGTTTCCTTACCGGCCACATGACAGTTTAGGTGGGCATCCCCGGGGATCAATACGTAGAAATACCCATGTCGGCGATCATCGTTATGCGCACATCCAGGGTGATGCAACCTGGTTGCTCCGGATCGCATGCCGCGAGGAATTCCGCGGCCGAGCCATGGGTTTCTGGCTTGCCAATACGAAACGCAAGAGCACCGCGAAGCGCAAATGAAGAGGGTCGGGGACCGCTAACCTCTCCACTATCTTTCCAATCTGCCCTGAGCCAAGCGCATTTGACGGCATTGGCCGTCATCAGCCTTTGCCTAACTCCTTGTCTCCGCCAATCTGGCATTCCATGAAGACATCAGAGCCAATTTTGACATGGTAGAGGTCACAGGTTCGATCCCTGTCGCGCCCACCAAAGGTCCATACCGAGGTCCAGCACCCTCGCCGAATGGGTGAGCCATCCCAACGAAATCGCATCAACGCCGGTTGCCGCAACTTCCCGGACATTGGCGAGCGTGATGCCGCCCGAGGCTTCCGTGTGACAGCGGCCATCGATGAGCCTGGTGGCGAGACGCAGCTGATCCGGCGACATGTTGTCGAGCAGCACCGCGCTCACCCTGCAACGCAGCGCCTCCTCGAGTTCATCCATCGATTCCACTTCGACCTGCACGGGTATCGCGGCGCCAAGCCGCGACCGCACGCGCTCGACGGCGACCGTGATCGATCCCGCGATGCCAATGTGGTTGTCCTTGATCAGCACTGCGTCATAGAGACCGGAACGATGATTGACGCCACCGCCGACGGCCACCGCGTAGCGTTCGAGGGCCCGCAGCCCCGGTGTCGTCTTGCGCGTGTCCTTGATCACGGCTCGCGTGCCGGCAATGAGGCGCACGGCGGCATTGGTGGCGGTCGCGATACCGGACAGCCGGCCGAGGACATTCAGGATCGTGCGTTCGGCGCAGAGGACGGTTCGTGCCGATCCGGAAAGCCCGGCCACGATGTCGCCGGGCGCAACGTCACTGCCGTCAGCCGCGACGATCGTGACCGTCGCCGGGTCCGGGAATCTCGCGACAGCGATAGCGATGACATCCACGCCGGCAATGCGCCCCGCCTGGCGGCTGCGAATCTCCGCCTGGATCGGCGTCCCCGGTGGAATGACCGAATCGGTCGTGATATCGCCCGCGTCTCCGAGATCCTCTGCGAGCGCGACGTCCACGATGCGTTTCAATGCCTCGACCGGTGGCGCCGGCCTCAAGCGACGTGGCTCCGCAGTAGCTCGAGCATCACGGTCGGCACCGGCTCAGGACGCTGAACCGTGCGAATCGGTGTCGCGGCACCGGATTCGCAGGTCCGGGGAAAGTCACTACGCTGATGCGAGCCGCGCGATTCACAACGCCCGAGCGCCGCGAGAAGCAGCTGGCGCGCCACGACGGTCAAGTCCTCTTCCGCGCGCGTGGCGGGTGTCCGGGAGTCCAGCCAGCGTAGCGCTGCCGTCATTGCCGGACCCGAACGCAGGGGACCGAGGTTGTTGCCGATCTGCTCCCTCAGGATCGCAATGCGATCGCCGCCGAAACCCGCCGCCCGTACGCGGCGCGGCACTTCGAGCGAACCCTTGGCGGGCGACAGGCTTGCCGTGCGGATCGCGCGCGCGATGCGCTCGCCGAACACGAGTCCCTCCAGCAGTGAATTGCTGGCCAGGCGGTTGCCGCCGTGCAGCCCGGTCGAGGCAACTTCGCCGCACGCCCACAGACCCAGCATGGAAGTCGCGCCCTGCGCGTCGGTCGCGATGCCGCCCATGTGAAAGTGCGCAGCCGTGGTAACGGGGAGCGGCTGCCGCATGGCATCGAGGCCGGCGTCTCCAGCCAGCGCGCAGGCACCAGGAAAACGTGTCGCGAGACTGCGGACGGACGTTGCATCGAGAAAGACCTGCTTCCCCCGCGCGTTGATCGCAAACACGCTGCGCGCCACGACGTCGCGTGGCGCCAGCTCCGCATCCGGATGAATCGACGCCATGAACCGGTCGCCCGATTCATCGAGTAACACGGCGCCCGCGCCGCGCAGCGCTTCTGTCAGCAGGGGCAGGGGATCGGCATCGACAGCGAGCGCGGTCGGGTGGAATTGCACAAATTCCAGGTCGGCAAGCCGGACGCCGCAGCGTGTTGCCGCCGCGAGACCTGCGCCGCGGGAAGTGGGGGGAGTGGTCGTGCGATTGAAGCAGGCGCCAATGCCGCCGGTCGCGAGCACGACCTGCGGCGCGAGCACCGCAAGCCGCAAGCCGCCGGGGCCCTCGAGCAGCACGCCAGCCGCGCGATTGTCCGCGGTCACCAGGTCGACCAGTTCGAAGCCTTCCAGCACCCGGATGTCATCACGCTTCAGAACCGCTTCGCGCATCGCGCGCATCACAGCGGCCCCGGTCCGGTCGCCGCCCGCGTGCACGATGCGGTTCCGGCCATGCCCGGCCTCGCGGCCGAGCGCCAGAGCGCCAGCCGGGGACCGATCGAATGCAACACCGATCGCCCGCAACCAGTCGACCCGGTCGATCGCGGCTTTGGTGACAAGCGCGGCGATTTCCGGATCCGCGAGGCCCACCGAGACACGCAGGGTGTCCGCAGCGTGCAGGGCAGGGGAATCATCGTGATCGAGAGCGGCGGCGATGCCACCCTGCGCCAGCCTGGATGCCCCGCCGCCGATTGCTTCATTCGCGACGAGGATGCAGCCCTTGAGCGCGAGTGCGGTCGACAGGCCGGCAATGCCGCCGCCGATGACCACGGCTGGCGCGTCCATGAAGTCGTCTACGAACATGACTTGATTGCGAGCATCCGGGTGACGGCCTGGCGCGCGCGCTCCGCAAGCGCCGGGTGAATCGTCACCTCATGGCGCAGGTATCGCAGGGAATCGGCGATGCCCTGCAGGGTTATCCGCTTCATGTGCGGGCAGAGATTGCAGGGCCGCACGAACTCGACGTCGCGTACTTCAGCCGCGACGTTGTCGGACATCGAGCACTCAGTGACCATGACGACACGCCGCGGGCGATTGCGCTCGACCCAGGAAATCATCCCCGACGTGGAGCCCACATAGTCAGCTTCAGCGAGCACATCCGGCGGGCATTCGGGATGGGCGATGATCTGGATGCCCGGGTAGCTTGCGCGATAGGCGCGTAGTTCCTCGCCGGTAAAGCGCTCGTGCACCATGCAGCTGCCTTCCCAGAGGATCATCTCGACGCTCGTCTGCGACGCAACCCAGCGGCCCAGATACTGGTCCGGCAGGAAGATCACGCGCTTGACGCCGAGGGATTCAACGACCGCAACCGCGTTCGACGAGGTGCAGCAGATGTCCGACTCGGCCTTGACCTCGGCCGAGGTGTTCACATAGGTGACCACCGGTACGCCGGGATAGCGTTGTCTCAGCAATCGCACGTCGGCTCCGGTGATGGACTCCGCCAGCGAGCAGCCGGCGCGCAGTTCCGGGATCAGTACGGTCTTGCCGGGATTCATGAGCTTCGCGGTTTCCGCCATGAAGTGAACGCCGGCAATGATGATGACGTCGGCGTCAGTTTCCCCGGCCATGCGCGCGAGCGCCAGCGAGTCGCCGCGCAGGTCGGCGACTCCGTGGTAGATGTCCGGCGTCATGTAGTTGTGGGCCAGAATCACGGCGCGGCGTGACTTCTTCAGGGCCTCGATCTGTTCGATCAGCGGCTCGATGACGGCGATTTCGATGTCGGGCAAAATGCCCGCCAGTCGGCCCATGGCGGCCTTCCCTCTATTTATGCTCTGATTGAGTATTATAGGTCAATAGAGCCGGGCGCGCACCACCTCGTGGCGGAACCGGAATAGCTCCGCCGGACGCCCCCTTTTGGGCCGGTCCAGAGTCCCGGTTGCATCCACGAGCTGGCCGCGTTCGATAAGGCGCCGGAAATTCTGCTTGTGCAGGCGACTGCCGGTCAGCGCCTCGACCGTGCGCTGCAGGCGAAAAAGGGTGAATGTATCGGGCAGCAGCTCGAATACGACCGGCCGGTACTTCAGCTTGCCGCGCAACCGGCCGAGGGCGGTGGCGGCGATGCGCCGGTGGTCGTAGGCAAGTTCCACGCCTGCCGCGAGACCGGGCTTCGGCTTGCGGCCATGATCGCGCTGGTACTCAGGCACCAGTTTCGCTTCATAGAGGAGCTCGTAGCGTTCCAGCACGCGAATCGGGTCCCAGGGCCGCCGCCCGCCAAAGTTCGCGTCCACGCGGTGACGTCTCAACGCATTGCGTCCCACCCATTGATTGAGCGCCGGTAGCAGCGTTCTTGTGACGACGCCGGGGACACCGGAGCGGCGATCCTCCCACGGCAGCACGTCGTAGCAATCGAGCCAGGCGGCGCCCGGCGCGGGCTGTGCTTCCTTGACGAGGGCAAGGTAAGCCACCGACAGAAGGCGTGAGCCGTGCGTCTCGCGTTGCCGGTCGCGATCGCCGAAAGTGTAGAGCTGCTCAACGTAGCCCAGCTCGCAGCCGGTCTGCGTCGCGACCCAGCGCCGCAGGCCGAGCTCGAGCGTCAGGTCCCGGTCAGTGTCCAACGGTCCGAAGGGCAGGGCGGGGATGGAATCCTGGTTGAACCGCGTCGTCGTCAGGATGCGCGGCTGCTCCGCCGTGACTGCGACGATCACCGCATCGAGGCTCAGCGTCAGGCGGCGCGACATGGCGCCGATCATGCCACACGCCCGGTAGCGCCTCAGTCTGCGTTCATCGACTGCGCGAGTCTCAGACCCTGCAGCACCAGGTCCGGCACCAGTTGATCGAAAAGCTTGCTGTCTTCGTACAGTGAGGCAAAGCCGCCGGTTGCAAGCACCAGCGGGCGCTTGCCGTCGAACTCCTCGTCGACCACGCGGCCGATGATCGTCTGCAATGCACCCAGGTGGCCGTAGAACAAGCCGGACTGAATGCTGGTGGCCGTGGTGCGGCCGAGCGCCGTATCAACCCTGACGATTTCGACCGCGCTGAGTTTCGAAGCGCCGGAGTAAAGCGCCTGCATGGACATGCGCAGCCCCGGCAGGATCACACCACCCTTGTAGAGCCGCCCGCGGCCAATCGCGCACAGCGTCGTGGCGGTACCCATGTCAATGATCAGCAGGTCCTGATCCGGGTACATGTGTGTTGCGGCAATCGCGTTGGCGATGCGGTCGGCGCCCACCTCGAGGGGATTCTGGTAGGCGATCTTGAGGCCGGTGCGTACCCCGGCCTGGAGTATGAACGGGGCGATATCGAAGTACTTGCGACAGCTCGCGCTGATCGTATAGACAATTTCCGGCACCACGCTGCACATGGTGATTCGCTCGATGCTCGCCGGCTCGACGCCGTTTTCGCGCAGCACGCTGCGAAAGAACAGGCCGTGCTCGTCCGACGACGCTCCGGACCTGGAAGACTGGCGAAACGTCATGCGCAGCTCATCGCCGGCGAAGACACCGCCGAAAATATGGCTGTTGCCGATATCGAGGCAAAGCATCACGATGCGTGCTCCTTGATGACGACATTGTCGATCAGTCGCGTGCCGCCGATTTGCACCGCGGCCAGCCGCCGTCCCTTGAAGTCCTCGACATAGTCCACGTCGAAGCCCAGTTGCTGCAGGCGCGTCTGCGCGCTTTCCGTGTCTGTGGACTCGCGCAGCACCTGATGAAGGGAGGGTGCCAGCCGGCGCTGTGCCGTATCCAGGTTCTGGTTACGCGAAGACATGGCTAGCCCGTCGGGTTCCCGCACGACCGGACAGGCGACGACATCCACGTCCATGAAGAATGCCTGCGTCATACCGCGCACCAGCAACAGTTGCTGGTAGTCCTTCTCGCCAAAATAGACCCGGGTGGGCTGCACGATGTTCAGCAGTTTCATCACCACGGTCAGCACCCCGTCGAAATGGCCCGGCCGGTGTGCGCCACACAACCGAAGGCTTAACTCAGACTCGCTCACCCGATAATGGAAACCGTCCGGGTAGATCTCTTCGTGTGTCGGAAGAAACACCGCATCCACTGCGGCGTCCCGCAACAGGGCCACGTCGAGCTCGGTCTTTCTTGGGTAGCGGTCGAGATCGTCTGCCTGGTCGAACTGGGTCGGGTTGACGAAGATGCTGACGACGGTTGCGGCGTTCTCGCGCTGGCTGCGCTGCACCAGCGACAGATGTCCGGCATGCAGCGCGCCCATCGTCGGCACCAGGCCCAGCGTGCGGTCGCCAAGCGCGTTTTGCAGCTCACGCCATTCGGCATTCGTGCGGCACAGCTTCATCCGGCGTAGCGCTCCTCGCGGGCGGGAAACGATCCTTCGCGCACATCACGGGCGTACTGATTGAATGCATCCAGCCACAGCTGGTTACCGTCCAGGTAACGCCGCACGAACTTTGGCTTGAAATCAGGATTCAGCCCGAGCAAGTCGTGCATCACCAGCACCTGGCCGTCCGTGTCTGCGCCTGCGCCGATGCCGATAGTGGGTATGCGGAGCTCGGCGGTGATTTCCGCAGCCAGCGACTCGGGCACGCACTCCAGCACGAGCGCGAAGCACCCAGCCTGTTGGCAGTCCCGCGCCTCGGCCTTGAGCCGCGTCCGGTCCGGCTGGCTGCCGCCTTGCACGTGGAATCCGCCAAGTTGGTGCACCGACTGCGGTGTCAGGCCGATGTGGCCCATCACCGGCACGCCGGATTGCACGATGTGGCGGATCGACTCCTCATTGCCGGCGATGCCTTCCAGCTTGACCGCCTGCGCTCCGGCGCGCATCAGTTCGGCGACCGCCTGCATGGTCTCGGACAGCGACTTGCGGTAGGAGAGGAACGGCAGGTCGGCGACAAGAAACTTGCCCGGTGCGCCACGGCGTACGGCCGCGACGTGGTGAGCCATCATGGCCGTATCGATCGGCAATGTCGTATCGAATCCGTGCATCACCATCGCCGCGCTGTCGCCGACCAGGATGATGTCGACATCCGATTGGCCGATGATGCGGGCCGAGGTGTAGTCATAGCAGGTCACCATCACGATCTTCTCGTGGCCTGCCTTGCGCTCAGGAAGTTTCAGGATGTTCATGATGTCGCCTCTGCGTGGAACTCGAGGAATGCCCGATACAGATGCTGCAACCCGTCGCCCGCCAGTGCGGCGAGGTTGCGCTCGATCGTCGCTTTGTCGCCGCGGCTGAGCGGACCGGTCAATGCCGATCCGCGGGCAGCGATGAAATTGTCCGTCACCTGACGCAGGTAAGGATCCAGCGTCTCGGCGGGCAGGCCGACGCTGCCGAAGCGTGTGACCACGGCTTGCCAAAGGATCTGGCTGAAATTGCCGGCCATCACGCACAGCGCGTGGTAGTGCGCCTTGTGCGCGGGCGCAATCTCAAAGTGCGGGTTTGGCAAGCCGGGCAGCAACTCGCCGAAGCGATGGCCGCTTTCCACGATGAATGGCATCTGCCGGTATCGGTCCAGTTCGTACAGATCGTTGCTGAACGTCATCAGCGGATGGGCGCCCGCAATGCCAGGGAAGTTCAGCGCACCGGCGCAGTGCACCAGTTTTTTCTCTTGCAGGAATGGATAACGCCTGATGACATCCGGGATCGCTGCATCGGATACCAGCAACAGCACATGGCTCGCGGGTTCGATGGTCGCGCGCAGGCGCGCCCGGGCATCGTCGATCCCATGAGTATTCAGCGCGGACTTCGGGTCGCGCGCCCAGCCGGAAACCGGCAGGCTCAGCTGGGAAAGGTAGTGGTGCATGTGGCGCGCCAGGCGGCCGCCACCGAGCAGGGCGTAATGTGTCATCGGTACCTGTCCTGAAGGATCAAGTCCTTGGCAGAATATACAGCGCAATCCGGCCGCTTGCAGTATTCCCGGTTAGCTGCCTGGACATCATGATGATCAGATGTTAGCATCAAGATGTGCGCACGACGCTAACCATAGAAGCAGACGTTGCGGCCCGGCTCAGGGCTGAGGCGCGCCGCACCGGCAGGCCTTTTAAAGACCTCGTCAACGAGTGCCTGCGATCGGGCCTCGCTCGGTGCAAGATCTCGCAGCGACCCGCGCGTTTTGTCGTTAAACCGCGGGATTTCGGAGACCTGCGGCCCGGCCTGTCGATCGACAATATCGGTGAGCTGCTTGAACGAGTGGAAGGCCCGGATCACCCGTGATTGTCGTTGACGCCAACATCCTGCTCTACGCCTACAACCCCGGCAGCACACATCACGAATCCTGCCGCGCCTGGCTCGAGGAGTCTATCAACGGCACCGAGCCGGTGGGCCTGCCGTGGCAGGCGATACTGGCGTTTCTCAGGATTTCGACGAGCCCACGCGTATTCGAGCGGCCGCTCGACTGCGCGGAAGCGGTGCTGATCGTCGACGAATTGCTGGCCTGTCCGACGGTTATTCTCGTGGAACCGTCGCAGGACTATTGGCGCGTGCTGAAGGAGCAGCTGCGGGACGCACAGATCAGCGGCCCGCTCGTGAGCGACGCGGCGTTGGCGAGCCTGGCGCTGGAACACGGCGCCACCATTTGCACGACGGACCGCGACTTCCATAGGTTTCGCGGCCTCAAGGTACTGGACCCACTGGCAAGCGAATCTGGACGACAATGAGTTCCATGCCCACCATCACGCTTCCCGACGGCAGCCAGCGGCCCTTCGACCACCCGGTGACCGTGGCCGAGGTCGCGGCCGCCATCGGCAAGGGCCTGGCGCGCGCGGCGCTCGCGGGAGCGGTGGACGGCAAGCTGGTCGATATGTCTCACGTGATCGAGAGCGACGCGAAGCTCCGGATCATCACGTCGAAGGATGCCGAAGGCCTCGAGATCATCCGTCACTCGACGGCGCACCTGCTCGCGCAGGCGGTCCAGTCCATCTACCCAGGAGCGCAGGTGACAATCGGCCCGGTCATCGACGACGGTTTCTATTACGACTTCGCCTTCGAGCGGCCGTTCACGCCTGAGGATCTCGAGAAGTTCGAGGCGAAGATGCACGAGCTCGCCAATGCCGACCAACCGGTACACCGGCGCGTGCTGTCACGCGAGGCTGCGATCGGCCACTTCAAGTCGATCGGCGAGCATTACAAGGCCGAGATCATCGCGGCGATCCCTGCGGGCGATGAAATCTCGCTGTACGGGCAGGGGGGCTGGGAAGATTTGTGCCGCGGTCCGCATGTGCCATCGACCGGCAAGCTCGGCGCCTTCAAGCTGACAAAAGTCGCTGGTGCTTATTGGCGTGGCGATTCGAAGAACGCAATGCTGCAGCGGATCTACGGCACGGCCTGGCCCGACGACAAGCAGCTCAAGGAATACCTGCTGAGGCTCGAGGAGGCCGAGAAGCGCGACCACCGGCGCATCGGCCGCGAACTCGACTTGTTCCATTTCCAGGAAGAAGCGCCAGGCGCCGTGTTCTGGCATGCGGACGGCTGGATGCTGTTCCAGCAGCTGATCAATTACATGCGCGAGCGCCAGACGGCCGCCGGCTATCAGGAGATCAATACACCGGAGATCATGGACCGCGAGCTGTGGGTGCAGTCCGGCCATGTCGAGAAGTTCGGCGAGAACATGTTCCTGACGCAGACACCCGACGAGCGCGTCTACGCCATCAAGCCGATGAACTGCCCGGGTCACATCCAGGTCTTCCGTCAGGGGCTGCATAGCTACAAGGAACTGCCGATCCGCTATGCGGAGTTCGGCAAGGTGCATCGCTACGAGCCTTCTGGCGCCTTGCACGGACTGCTGCGCGTGCGTGCCTTCACCCAGGACGACGCGCACATCTTCATCACCGAAGACCAGATCACGGAAGAGACGGTGCGCGGCATCGAACTCCTGATGTCCATCTATCGCGACTTCGGTTTTGACGACGTGAAGATCAAGTTCGCGGACCGACCACCGAAGCGGGTCGGCGACGACGAGGTCTGGACCCGCGCGGAGAATGCGCTGCAGGCGGGCACGCGCGCCGCCGGTGTCGACTTCACGTTGAATCCGGGCGAGGGCGCCTTCTACGGGCCAAAGCTCGAGTTCGTCCTGAAGGACGCGATCGGACGCGAATGGCAGTGCGGCACCTGGCAAGTGGACCTCAATCTGCCAGCGCGGCTCGGTGCGCAGTACGTGGATGAGCACAGCCAGAAGCGCACGCCGGTGATGCTGCATCGCGCGATCTTCGGTTCGCTCGAGCGCTTTCTCGGCGTCCTGCTCGAGCACCATGCCGGCAAGTTGCCGACCTGGCTCGCGCCGGTGCAGGCGGTCGTCCTGAATATCTCCGAAAAGCAGGCGAATTACGCGACCGAGGCAGCCGATTTCCTTAAAAATCAGGGGCTTCGGGCAGAAATCGACTTGCGAAACGAGAAAGTGGGCTATAAAATCCGCGACCACACGCTGAAGCGTGTCCCGTACCTGCTGGTGGCAGGCGATCGGGAAGTCGAGTCCAGGTCATTGGCCGTGCGCACGCGCTCCGGGAAAGATCTGGGTGCCATGCCACTGGAAGAGGTGGCCACTCGGATCGCTCAGGATGTGGCGAGCCGCGGCCGTCGTTATTTGGAGGATTGAAGTATTTCGACAACCAAACGCGTCAGGCGCAATGAAGAGATCGTTGCGACACAGTTACGCGTGATCGGCGCCGACGGAAGCCAGGTCGGCGTCATGCCTCGCAGCGAGGCACTGGCGAAAGCCCTCGCTGAAGAATTGGATCTCGTGGAGGTTTCGCCGACTGCAGAGCCACCCGTCTGCCGGATCATGGACTTCGGAAAGTACCTGTTCGAGCAGAACAAGAAGGCTCACACGGCGAAGCGCAAGCAGAAGCAGATCCAGCTCAAGGAAGTGAAGTTCCGACCGGGCACGGAAACGGCGGATTACCAGGTCAAGCTGCGTAATCTGATCCGCTTCCTGACCGAAGGTGACAAGGCCAAGGTAACCATGCGGTTCCGCGGCCGGGAGATGGCCCACACGGAGATCGGGCGCAAGATCCTCGACCGCCTGGTGGTCGACCTGGCCGACCACGGCACGGTCGAGCAGGGCGCCTCGATGGAAGGGCGCCAGATTACCGTGGTGATCGCTCCCAAGAAGAAGTGACCGGCGGCTAGCCGCCGATACGCCTCCAGCCCGCGCAAGCGGTGTGAAGAGGTTAGAAGAAGGAGAGACCGATGCCCAAGTTGAAAACCAACCGGGCTGCGGCGAAGCGTTTTCGCAAGACTGCGAAAGGCTTCAAGCGCGGCCAGGCCAATCGCCGACACATCCTTACGAAGATGACCAGGAAGCGTAAGCGTCAGCTGCGCGGCTCGACCATGGTTCACGAAACCGATGTCGGCCGCGTGACGCGGCTGCTGCCCAATCATTGACGCTCGCTGACCGGAGGAATGTGACATGGCAAGAGTGAAGCGTGGCGTCACCGCAGGGCGCCGCCACAAGAAAGTCCTTAAGAAGGCCAAGGGCTACTACAACGCCCGCCGCAAGGTGTTCCGCGTTGCGAAGCAGGCGGTCATCAAGGCCGGCCAGTACGCGTATGTCGGCCGGCGGCTGAAAAAGCGCGACTATCGCGCGTTGTGGGTGCAGCGGATCAATGCCGCCGCGCGCAGTTGCGGGCTGTCCTATAGTCGGCTGATCTCGGGGCTCAAGACCGCCGGGATCGAGATCGACCGCAAGGCACTTGCGGATATCGCGGTGCACGACATCACCGCATTCGGAGTGATCGCCGAGAAGGCGAAAACCGCACTGGCCGCGAAGTAACGCGCGCCCGGACTGCAGGGGGGCGGGTGAAGGACCTGGATTCGCTGGTCAAGCGCACTCTCGATCAGATCGCATCGAGCAGCGACCTTGCCGCGCTCGACGCGGTGCGCGTTGGCGTGCTCGGCAAGAAGGGAAGCATCACCGAGCAACTCAAGCTGCTCGGCACGCTGCCTGCCGCAGAGCGCCGTGCCGCAGGCGCTGCGATCAACGAAGCCAGGGACACTCTGGCGGCCGCGCTCGACGCCCGTCGTGCCGAACTCGAGGGTGAGGCTGTCGGCCGGGATCTCGCCGCCGGAAGCATCGATGTCACGCTGCCAGGCCGTGGCGAAAATGTCGGTGGCCTGCATCCGGTGACGCGCACCAGGCTGCGCATCGAGGCGATCTTCCGCCAGGCGGGTTTCAGCGTTGCCGAAGGCCCGGAAGTCGAAGACGACTTCTACAATTTCGAGGCGCTCAACATTCCCGCGGACCATCCGGCGCGGGCGATGCACGACACCTTTTATTTTAGCGACGGGCGGTTGCTGCGTACGCATACCTCGCCGGTGCAGATCCGCGCGATGCAGAAAGATGGCGTGCCGATCCGCGTGATCGCGCCGGGACCGGTTTACCGCCGTGATTCCGACGTCACCCACTCGCCGATGTTCCATCAGGTGGAGGGCCTCGTCATCGACGAGGACATCAGCCTCGCGAATCTCAAGGGCATGCTGGCTGGTTTCGCCGAGCAGTTCTTCGAGAAGCCGCGCGGGCTGCGCTTCCGGCCGTCCTATTTCCCGTTCACCGAGCCCTCGGCGGAGGTGGACATCCAGTGCGTGTTCTGCGACGGCGCGGGCTGCCGCGTCTGCAAGCAGACCGGCTGGCTCGAAATCCTCGGCTGCGGCATGGTGCATCCGAATGTGCTGCGCGCCTGCGGCGTCGATCCCGGACGCTGGCAGGGCTATGCCTTCGGCATGGGCATCGAGCGGCTCGCGATGCTGCGCTACTCGGTCAATGACCTGCGGCTCTTCTTCGAAAACGACCTGCGCTTCCTGGCGCAGTTCAACCGGGGCTGAACATGCGCGTCAGTCTCGAATGGCTCAATGAATGGGTGGAGACCGGCTGGGACGCGGCGACGCTCTGCCGTCGCCTGACCATGGGCGGCATCGAAGTCGAATCCATCGAGCCGGCCGCTGCTGAATTCACGGGTGTCATGATTGGCGAAGTGTTGAGCGTGGGGCGCCACCCGGGCGCGGACAAGCTGACCGTCTGCCAGGTTGCGGGCGGTGGCGGCGAGCCATTGCAAATTGTTTGCGGCGCGCCAAACGTGCGCGTCGGCATGAAGGCGCCGCTCGCACTCGAGGGCGCCACCCTGCCTGGCGGCCTGGTGATCCGGCGCGCCAAGCTGCGCGGGGTCGAATCCGCCGGCATGTTGTGCTCGGGGCACGAGCTGGGCCTTTCCGAGGATCAGGACGGCATCCTCGAGTTGCCGGCCCAGCTTGTGACGGGCGCGCCATTTCGCGAGGCGCTGAAGCTCGACGATTCCATCCTGACCTTAAATGTGATGCCGAATCGCGGCGACGTGCTGTCCATGATCGGGGTCGCGCGGGAAGTCGCGGCGATTGCGGATCGCAAACTGACGCCGCCCTACATCGAGCCAATAGCCGCGGCGAACCGCGCTCGCTTCGAGGTGCGTCTCGAAGCGCCCGCGGGCTGCCCACGCTTTGCGGGGCGTGTCATCAAGGGCGTCGATCCCAAGGCGAGCACGCCGCTGTGGATGCGTGAGCGGCTGCGGCGTGCCGGGCTGCGCCCGATCAGCCCGATCGTGGATGTCACGAACTACGTGATGCTGGAATTCGGCCAGCCCATCCACGCCTACGACCTGAGGCGGCTCAGCTCGCATATCGAGGTGCGTAAGGCACGACAAGGCGAGCGCCTGACCTTGCTGGACGGGCGCGAGATCGCGATCGATACCGACACGCTCGTGATCGCGGACGCTGCGGGCCCGGTTGCCCTCGCCGGCGTCATGGGCGGGGAGAAGAGCGGCATTGCCCCCGACACGGCGGATGTTTTTCTCGAAGTCGCATTTTTCGCTCCGGATGCGATTGCCGGCCGCGCGCGTCGTTACGGGATGTTGACTGATGCCTCGCAACGCTTCGAACGCGGCGTGGATCCGCGCCAGCAGGAGCGGGCGCTGGAACGCGCGACGCGGCTCCTGATGGACATCGCGGGCGGTCAGCCAGGTCCCGCCGTGTTGACGCAAGTCGAGACGCAGCAGCCGAAGCGCCCGAGCGTCACCTTGCGACCGGAGCGGGTAGCGAGCCTGCTCGGCGTGCAGGTTCCGCGCTCGGATGTCGAAGGCATCCTGCGCCGCCTCGGCATGCAGGTGGCTGGTGCCGGCGATGTCCTCGGCGTCATTCCGCCGAGTCACCGTTTCGACATTGCGATCGAACAGGACCTCATCGAAGAGATCGGACGCATCTATGGCTACGACGAGATTCCGCGCAAGGATGCGAAGGTGCCGCAGCGTCCGCAGCCCGCGACCGAGCAGGTTGTTTCGCGCGAGCGTTTGATGCTGCTGCTGGCGGATCGCGGTTATCAGGAAGCGATCACTTACAGCTTCGTCGATGCACGCACCCAACGTCTCCTGTTCCCGGGCCGCGAGGCGCTTGCTGTCGCCAATCCGATTTCGGTGGAGCTCGGCGAGATGCGCGTATCGCTGTGGCCCGGACTGATCGAGGTGCTGCGTAGCAACCTGCGCAGGCAGCAGGAGCGTGTGCGGCTGTTCGAGCTTGGCACGCGCTTCGAGTTGGAGGGCGGAAAGCTCGCCGAGAGCCAGGTGATCGCGGGACTGATCATGGGCGCGGCGCTACCCGAGCAATGGGGTGCCGATAAACGCGGCGCGGATTTCTACGACCTCAAGTCAGACGTCGAAGCACTCTTCGGCCTGACCGGACGCGCCGGCGCAATAAGTTACATCGCAGCACCGCACGAGTGCCTGCATCCGGGGCGCAGTGCTGCCGTGATGGACGGTAATACCCGTCTCGGATGGCTGGGGCAGCTGCATCCCGAGGCCTCAAGAAAGCTCGAGATCCGCGATCCACCCTGGCTCTTCGAACTGGCAATCGACCTGAGCTTCCGGTCGGAAGTGCCTGTCTTTACAGATATTTCCCGCTTTCCGGCGATTCGGCGCGACCTGGCGGTCGTGATTGACGAAGCGATGACGCTGGACGAACTGAAGAAAGCTGTTAATTTGGCCGCAAAAGGCCTGCTGCGCGAGCTTTGCGTGTTCGACGTGTATCGGGGCCCGGGGGTAGAACCCGGTAGAAAAAGTGTCGCTTTAGGCTTGATTTTACAGGAAACTTCTCGCACGCTTACTGACGTCGAGGCCGATACCGTGATGGCCGCGGTGGTCGCGCTGGTGAAGGGTGACCTGAAGGCTGCGATCCGGGGATAGTCCGAATGGCACTGACCAAGGCAGAAATTGCCGAAGCGCTGTTCAACCAGCTCGGGCTCAACAAGCGCGAGGCACGCGAACTCGTTGACCTGTTCTTCGAGGAGATTCGCGCGGCGCTCGCGACTGGCGAACAGGTCAAGCTCTCCGGTTTCGGCAACTTCGATCTGCGCGACAAGAACCAGCGTCCGGGACGCAATCCCAAGACCGGCGAAGAGATCCCGATTTCCGCCCGGCGCGTCGTTACATTCCGGCCCGGCCAGAAGCTGAAGGCCAGGGTTGAGGCCTATGCTGGAAGCAAGTAACAACAAAGACCTTCCGCCAATCCCCGCGAAGCGCTACTTCACGATCGGTGAAGTCAGCGACCTTTGCGGCGTCAAGCCCCATGTGCTGCGCTATTGGGAACAGGAGTTCCCGCAGCTGAAGCCCGTCAAGCGCCGTGGCAATCGCCGCTACTACCAGCGCCAGGACGTCATCACGATCCGGCAGATCCGCAGCCTGCTCTACGACGAGGGCTTCACCATCGGCGGTGCGCGCAATCGCCTCGATGGCGACGTGGCGCGCGAGGACAGCAGCCTGAGCCAACAGGTGATCCGCCAGATGCGCACGGAACTCGAAGACCTGCTGCGCCAGTTGCGTCGCTGATCCCCCGCGCCGTTCAATCGGCTATCATCATCTACAGTCGGAGCGTGGCGCAGTCTGGTAGCGCACTTGCATGGGGTGCAAGGGGTCCCGGGTTCAAATCCCGGCGCTCCGACCAATCAACTCAGTGCTTGTCTTTGTCCCGGCCCGGGCTTCGTGCCGTGATGAACCACGTGCTCGACGGGGCCCACACGCCGTCCTCGCGCGCATAGACAGAAAGCGTCTCGCGCAGCGCCAGTGCCACTTGCGGCTTGAGCCTTTCGCCTTCCGCACCGGCAAGCCGGATGATTTCACCGGCTGGTCCGAGTGCCATCGCAAACTCCACGGCGTCTTCCAGATTCCGTCCGATGCAGATGTCAGTGTCGAAGCGCTCAAACGTGATGCCGGTGAATCCCGTGGATTTCAACATGGCGCTGACCATGTCGGGGCCCGACATCGAGAAAGGGCCGGGCCCGCAATGGATTTGGTCCGTTTCGTCGTGCGACGTCACGGGCACAATCTCCCGCACCCGCAGTTCGGCTTCGTGCAGCCAGGGATTGTCCTCACGCTTGCGCCAGACGATCTGCGCGAACTTGCCGCCGGGCTTCAGCGCCCTGCGGATGTTGCGCATTGCAGCACCCGGCAGGTTGAAGAACATCGTCCCGAAGCGCGCGAAGGCATGGTCGTAAGGACCGCGCAAGTCGTCAACCTGCACATCTGCCGCGAAAAACGAGGCGTTGCGGACTCCGGCAGCCAAAGCATCCTGCTCGCTGGCACGCACGAAATTCTCGGCGCAATCGACACCGACGGCCTGGCCGGTGGGACCGACTTCGCCGGCAATCCTGATGGTGGTATCGCCGAATCCGCAGCCGACGTCGAGTACACGCTCGCCGGCACGATACAGGCGCCGCGACAGCAACTCGTCGCTATGCCCGGAAAGACCCGCGACAATCAGGTGCTTGAATCGCGAAAACTTGTCGAACAGCACGGTGTTCCAGGCTTCGACGACGACGTCATTGTCGTTCATGGGCTCGCTCTCTCTTCAGGCGGCTTGACGTGGCGAAAGGTCCACAGCAAGGCCAGATCGTAAAGGATTTTCAACCCACCACAAATCACGAACGGCCAGGCCTCGAGGCCCGCCGCAAACAGCGCACCCGCCATCACAGGACTGGCGGCTGCGGCCAGGCTTCTCGGCACGGATGTGAGGCTCGCGGCCGCCGGCCGTTCCGGCGGCGTGACGACCGCCATGACGTATGACGAGCGCGTCGGCACGTCCATCTGCGACAAGGCGGCGCGCACGAGCAGCAGGGCCAGCGCGAGTTCCAGACTCGGGGCGACGGCCGCGAGGATCAGGCACAAACTCGAAGGAATGTGCGTGTAGACCATCGTGTTGATGAGTCCGATGCGGCGCGACAGCCAGGCGGCGGCCGGAAAGGAGAATGCTGCCAGCAGACCCGACCAGAAAAAGAAGATTCCTGCGGCCGTCAAAGACAGGCCGAACTTGTTGAAGAGCCACAGCGCGACCAGCGACTGGACTGCGAATCCGCCGGCGAAAGCGTCGATGCTGAAGAGCGCGGCAAGCTTGTAGACAATGCCGCGCGACGGCCCGAGCGCGGACGTGGGCTTCTTCTCGGCTGGCGAAGAATCGGCGGGGATCAGCCGGTAGAAGATGCCGCCGGCCACGCCCAGCAGGGCATAAAGCAGGAACATGGCCTTGAGCGCCTCGAGGCGTGTCAGGCCGAAATCGACCAGATATTCAGGGCTGGCCGCCGCGAGCGATCCAAGCGCCGCCGCGAGCGCGCCGATCAGGCCATAGACGGCGAACATGTGCGTGCGCCTGGAGTCTGCAACGGAATCTGCGAGCAGCGCGTGCTCGAGCGGCACAAAGATGCTGACGCTGCCGGATGATGGGTTGATGGTCCCGATGAATGCGACCAGCAACAGGACCGCGTAGCTGCTGGATGCCGCGAATGCGAGACCCGTCGCGACCATCAGCGCGGAGGCCATGATCAGCAGCCGGCGGCGTCCGGCCGATGCGCCGAGCAGGCCGATGCCCAATGTCATCAACGCGGAACCAAGAAGCGCCAGTGTCGCGACGATGCCGACCTGGAAGGCGCCGAGTCCGAGATCGGTCAGGTAGACGACCAGCAATACGGCGACGAATCCGTCGCCGAAGTCCCTGATTGCGCGCGCAGCATAGAGGCAGGTGGCGGGTCGAAGCATCCGGGTCAGCGATCGGCTCGACGTGGCAGGCACATCACTGATCGCAGTCTAGCGCCAAACAAAAGGGCCCGGCTTGCGCCGGGCCCTGCGTTCTGGCCTGGCGTGATCGCTCAGCGATTGCCGCTGGCTTTCACTTCCCAGATGTAATCCGCGTGCGAATCGCAGATATCCGTGAAAGTGTCGCCAAGCGCATTGTCCTGCGCCTCGATGATGCTTGCACGTACCTCCATGAGGGTCTTCACGTCGGTGGCCGTCATCGTGGCAAGACGCCGGTATTCACCGCCAACCACGTGTTCCAGCCAGCCCCAGGACTTCAGCTTGCCTTCAGCGACCAGCTTGTCGTAGGCGGGCGCATAGACCTGCATGACGAGCGCATCCACCTGTTCTTCGCGGCTGTCGCAGACATAGTACGTCGAGAAGACAGCGTTGCCGGGCGCGGTGGTGCCCACATTGCCACCAACGCGTCTCCAGATGTAGTCGTCGTGTGAATTACAGATCTTGCCGTACTCGTCTTCCAGCTTCTTGTTCTTGGCGTCGGACTGGTCACCGATCTTTTTCTGCGCGTCAAACAGTGCCTGGATCGTGGGTGCTACCGAGAACATTGCGCGGCGCCACTTGCCACCGGTCTGGTGCGCATAGAGGCCGTAGCCAGAGATGCTGCCATCGGCGACGGCCGCGTCATAAAATTGCTGATCAACTTCCTTGAAGATCTGATCCGACCGCTCCTGCTGAGTCACATCGCAGACATAGTAGGTTCCGTATACGAAGGACTCCGGCGGCTTGTCTTCTGCACGGGCTGCTCCTGCGCCGGCCAGTAACAGGCATCCCTGGAGCATGACTGCCCCTTTCATTAGCTTTCTCATTGTTCCCCCTCAGTTCCGGGCTTGCTGCTGGCCCGGTGACAGCGTCGCGATTATAGACCCCTTGTCAGTGGCCCATTCGCAAGGCGAGACTGTAATCCGTTCCGGGAGGTGCCGCCAATGCGTGCAGGATTAGCCGTCGCCCTTTGCCTGAGCTTCGCCTGTGGCCCGCTTGCGGCACAGGAAGCCACTGCACCGCAAGCGGCCGGGGCAGAGGTTCACCCGCTCGCGAAGCTGGACTGGATCCTCGGGCCTGTCGACGTCGAGGTCGGGAAGCACGCGACCCTCACGGTGCCTGCGGGTTTCATGTACCTGCATCCCAAGGAGACATTGAAATTCCAGGAGATCGTCGAGAATCCCGCCAGTGGCCGCGAGTCGTTGATCGCGCCGGATGACCTGCGCTGGTTCGGCTTGTTCGAATTCGAGGACATCGGCTACGTCAAGGACGACGAGGAAATCGATGCTGACGAAGTGCTCGAATCGGTCCGCGAAGGCACAAAGCAGGCCAACGAAGAACGCAAGGACCGCGGCTGGGCTGCATTGAGCATCACTGGCTGGCACTTCAAGCCACGTTATGACCCCGCAACGCAGCGGCTGGAATGGGCGATCGCCGCCGAGTCCGAGGGTGCGCCTGTCGTCAACGTCAACACGCGCCTGTTGGGCCGCAAGGGTGTCACGTCTGCGACGCTGGTTGCCGGGCCCGACACGCTGGATGCCGACTTCGCGGAGTTCAAGAGTGTGCTCGAGGGCTTTCAATATGTGGCTGGCGAACGCTATGCGGACGTCAAGGAAGGCGACCACATGGCCGAATACGGACTCGCCGCGCTGATCGCGGGGGGCGGCGCCGCGGTCGCGGCGAAAAGCGGCCTGCTGAAGGGACTCTGGAAATTCATCGTGGTCGGGGTGGCGGGAATCGGGGGCTGGCTGGTCAAGCTCTTCAAGGGCAAGAAACAGCAGGACGCATGACGAGCGACCAGTTCGAACTCCTGCTCGCGATCGGCATCGTCCTCGTCTACCTGCTCGACTCGATGCGCTTTCTGGGCCGACGCGAGGCTTTGGTCGAGCGCCTCGCTCAGGGTCGCTGGCAACTGTGGTTCGGACTGGTGCGCATCGAACTCCTCGGCCGCCGCCCCGCAATGCCGAATCCGCTGCGACCGGATCGCATGCTCTGGCTGGCGTGCTGGACCCTGGCCGATGGCGGCAGTGACCCCGGCAAGCTGAGCTTGCCCGCGACGGGCGGCTCGGGGCGCGCAATGGGGTATTTGTGCCTGCTCCTGCTGTCGGTCGTCGTCGTGCTGGCTCCCGCAATGCTGTTGCTGGGTGAGCACCTTTATTTTGCCGTGGCAATCGGTATCGGTTACCTGCTCGCCATCGCAGGCGCTACGCTATTTGTCATCCGCGCTGCGGAGTTCGGCCTGCGGCGTTGGGTGGCGTTCGGCAGGTCGGTGATCAGCGTGATCTGCCTGCCCTGTGCGCCAAACTTGTTGCGGGCCGCCTGCGGCGGCCGGACATTGGACGTAGAATTGCCGGACTTCGGCGAGGGCTCGGCAGGCGAGCCGGAGCGCCAGGGCTTCCGAAGCAGGTTTGTGAGTGTACTGCGCCACGAGTCGTGGTTGAGTTCCGGAGACCCGCAGCAAAGCGCAGAGATCAATGCGATGCTGCGCCGGTATGAGGTGGAGTCATGAGCCCCTATGAGACAGGGATCATCGTGGTCGGCGCGCTGGCCGGTTGGTGGCTGGTGTCCTGGATCATCGACAAGGTCCGGGCCAACAATGCCAGGCCGTCGGTTTTCAATTTGCCGGACAAGAAAGATTAAGGAGGAACCATGAGCGGGCGACTGGCATATGTGACAGGCGGTATGGGTGGCATCGGCACGGCGATCTCCAGGCGTCTGTGCAAGGAAGGATTCCGCGTGGTGGCCGGTTGCGGGCCGGGCTCGAAACGCAAGGAAACCTGGATCGCGGACATGCGCGCGGATGGGTTTGACGTGCATGCGTCGGAAGGCAATGTGGCGGATTGGGAATCGACCCGTGCCGCCTTTGAAAAGGTGCTCAAGGATCTGGGCCCCGTGGATGTGCTGGTCAACAATGCCGGCATTACGGCAGATGGCACATTTCGCAAGATGACCTTCGAGCGCTGGAACAAGGTCATCGATACGAACCTCAACAGCCTGTTCCATGTGACCAAGCAGGTCATCGACGGTATGCTGGACCGTGGCTGGGGGCGCGTGATCAACATCTCCTCGGTGAACGGCCAGCGCGGCCAGTTCGGCCAGACCAACTATTCCACCGCGAAAGCCGGCATCCACGGCTTCACGATGGCACTTGCGCAGGAAGTCGCCTCGAAGGGCGTCACGGTCAACACCGTCTCGCCGGGCTACATCGGCACCGAGATGGTTCGCGCCGTAAAGCCCGAGGTGCTCGAGAAGATCGTGGCGACGATACCGGTCGGGCGTCTCGGCACGCCGGAGGAAATCGCCTCGGTCGTCGCGTGGCTTGCCTCGGATGACGCGGCATTTGCGACCGGCGCGGATTTCTCGCTGAATGGCGGCCTGCACATGGGTTAGGCCCGGGGGAGCTCACGGATGAAAACACGCGCCGCAATTGCCTGGGCTGCCGGCCAGCCGCTGGAAGTCGTCGAGGTTGATCTCGAAGGCCCGAAGGCGGGCGAAGTGCTGGTCGAGATCAGGGCGACGGGCATCTGCCACACGGATGAATTCACGCGTTCGGGAGCGGATCCCGAGGGCCTGTTCCCGGTGATCTTCGGCCACGAGGGCGCGGGCGTCGTGGTGGACGTCGGACCCGGCGTCAGGACGCTGAAAAAGGGGGACCACGTCGTCCCGCTCTACACGCCGGAATGCCGCGAGTGCAAATCCTGCCTGTCGCGCAAGACCAATCTCTGCACGGCGATCCGTGCCACCCAGGGCAAGGGCGTAATGCCGGACGGTAGCAGCCGCTTCTCGATCGGCGGTAAGAAGATTCACCATTACATGGGCTGCTCGACCTTCTCGAATTACACGGTGTTGCCGGAGATCGCGCTCGCGAAGATCCGCGAAGACGCGCCCTTCGACAAGGTCTGCTACATCGGCTGCGGCGTGACCACCGGTATCGGCGCCGTCATCAATACGGCGAAGGTCGAGCCCGGCGCCAATGTGGTCGTGTTCGGCCTGGGTGGCATCGGGCTCAATGTGATCCAGGGCGCGCGCATGGCGGGGGCCGGCAGGATCGTCGGCGTGGACATCAATCCGCGCCGCAAGCTGCTCGCCGAGCGTTTCGGCATGACGCATTTCGTGAATCCGAAGGAGGTTGAGGGCGATCTGGTCGCGCACCTGGTCGCGCTGACGGATGGCGGTGCCGACTACAGCTTCGAATGCGTCGGCAATGTGGACCTGATGCGCCAGGCGCTGGAATGCTGCCATCGTGGCTGGGGCGTCTCGGTCATCATCGGCGTCGCCGGCGCCGGTCAGGAAATCAAGACCAGGCCATTCCAGCTCGTTACTGGGCGGGTGTGGAAGGGAACGGCATTCGGCGGCGCGCGTGGCCGCACCGATGTGCCGAAAATTGTGGACTGGTACATGGAAGGCAAGATCAACATCGACGACCTGATCACTCACACGATGCCGTTGAAGCAGATCAACGACGCCTTTGACCTGATGCATCGGGGCGAGTCCATCCGTAGCGTCGTGACATTCTGAAACCGCAGCAAGAGGAACACATCATGGCTGTCAAGATTCATCCATCCGTCGACAACGGCGTCAAGCCCGGTGCCAAGGATTTCAAAGGGGGTACGCTCACCTGCAAGTGTGCCAGCGCACCGGTCACGGTGACTCTCGCGAGTGACGTGGCGTTCAACCACGCCTGCGGTTGCAGCAAGTGCTGGAAGCCGGAGGGCGCGGCGTTTTCAGTCGTGGCGGTGGTGGGGCGCGACAAGCTCTCGGTCACAGCCAATGGCAACAAACTCAAAGTGGTGGACGCCAGCGCCGCCATCCAGCGCCATGCCTGCACCGGTTGCGGCGTGCACATGTTCGGCCGCATCGAGAACAAGAATCACCCGTTCTACGGATTCGATTTCGTGCACGTTGAGCTATCCAAGGACAAGGGTTGGGCTGCTCCCGAATTCGCGGCATTCGTCTCTTCCATCATCGAAACGGGCAGCGCCAAGCCCGAGCAGATGGCTGCGGTGCGCGCACGGCTGAAGGAACTCAAGCTGGAACCCTACGATTGCCTGTCCCCGGCGCTGATGGACGCGATTGCCACGCACACGGCCAAAGCGAAGGGTGTACTCAAGGCCTAGTGAGCGAAACGATCAGCCGGCACGGCGCCTTCGGCGGCGCCGTCAGCTTTCATCGCCACGTTGCGGTCGAAACGGACTGCGCGATGCGCTTTGCGGTGTTTCTGCCGCCGCAGGCTGCGAGTGGCAGGGTGCCCGTGCTCTATTACCTTGCCGGTCTCACCTGTACCGAGGAGACCTTCATGATCAAGGCGGGCGCCCAGCGCGTGGCGGCGGAACTGGGGCTCGCACTGGTCGCGCCGGACACGAGCCCGCGTGGCGTGGAGCTGCCCGGTGACAGCGAGAACTGGGATTTCGGCGTCGGCGCGGGCTTCTATGTCGACGCCATGGTGGAGCCCTGGTCGCGGCATTACCGGATGTATTCCTATGTCACGCGTGAACTGCCCGCGCTCATCGCCTCGAACTTTCCGGTGGATCCGAAGCGCCAGGGCATCTTCGGGCACTCGATGGGCGGCCATGGCGCGCTGACGATCGCGCTGAAGAATCCCGATCGCTACCGCTCGGTTTCCGCCTTCGCGCCGATCGCGGCGCCAATGCAATGCCCCTGGGGGCAGAAGGCCTTCACAGGTTATCTCGGCCCGGATCGCGACAGCTGGCGCGCCCATGACGCGAGCGAATTGATTCGCGGGCTCAAGACGGTTGCCGGACGGCCGCCGCTGCTGGTGGACCAGGGGCTGGCGGATCCCTTCCTGCAGCAACAATTATTGCCCGAACGGCTGGAGCAGGCCTGCGCAGAAAGCGGCTATCCGCTGACGCTGCGACGTCACGCCGGCTACGACCACGGCTATTACTTCATCTCGAGCTTGATCGAGGATCACCTGCGCCACCACGCGCGATCGCTTCAGGCCTAGTCGCGTAACTCGACACCGGGCGCGAAACGCTGGTGATGTTCTTCGGAAAGTGCCTCGGCCACTTCCGGCAATGGCCGGTAATGGTGGACGAACTCCGCGGGCATGCGCTTGGGCCGGCCGCTGTCGAGATCCATGCAGACGTAGTGGATCAGGCCGCGCAGCAGCGTCTTGCCATCCGTCGGCCGGAGAATCTGGAAGCGACGGTCGACACGCAGCCGTGCATCCTCGAATACGAGCCAGGTGCCGATCTCGAGTGCATCGCCGGCGAAGGTCGACGCGAGGTAGTTCAGCTGGCTGCGCCAGACCACCATGCCGCGTCTGGTAGTGACGCAGTGTGCCGGCGTCACGCCGAGCGCCGACGAATGCGCCCAGGCCGTTTCATCCAGCCAGCGCAGGTAGACCGAATTGTTGACATGCCCATAGGCGTCGACATCCGAGGCCTGCGCGCTCACGCGATGGATGAAGGGCGAAGGCAGGTCCCAGGCCGGCGTCACCGGTAGAGGATCCTCAGGATGGCGCGGAACATCCGGCCGTAGGGCGGCACCAGCAATCGCGAACCGCTCAGGCGGCCGTCATAGAACACGGGCTTCTGCTTGGAGAAGGTATCGAAGCCCGCCTTGCCGTGGTAATGACCCATGCCACTGGGGCCGACGCCGCCGAAGGGAAGGTCTTCCTGGATCACATGAAAAGCCGTGTTGTTCACCGTGACGCCGCCGGAGATGGTTTGCGTCAGGACCTTGTCGAGCGCCGCACCGCGGGCGCCGAAATAATAGAGTGCCAGCGGCCTCGGCCTCGCATTCACATAGGCGATCGCATCGTCGATGGAGCCGTAGCCGACGATTGGCAGCAACGGTCCGAAAATCTCTTCCTGCATCACGCGCATGTCGTCGCGGACCCCGGTGACAGCCTGCGGCGTCATGCGACGGCGCTCCGAATCGGTCGGATCCGGGTGCAGCGAGTGCAGTGTGGCGCCCTGGGCGCGTGCATCCTCGGCGCTTGCGGCAAGGCGGCGGAACTGGCGGTCATTGATGATGGACGTGTACTGCGGATTGGTCGCGAGTGTCGGGTAGAACTCGCGGGTTGCGGTCCGGCAGGCATCGAGAAACCGGTCGATGTCCGGTTTCGGCACCAGCACGTAATCGGGCGCAACACAGGTCTGGCCGGCATTGATCAGCTTGCCGTACATGATGCGGCGCGCGGCTTCGGCGAGGTCGAATCCATCCGCGACGATCACCGGCGACTTGCCGCCAAGCTCGAGCGTCACAGGCGTCAGGTTTGCGCTCGCGGCCTTCATGACCTCGCGCCCGATGTTGGTCGAACCCGTGAACAGCAGGTGATCAAATGGCAGCGCGGCGAAAGCGCGCGCGACGCCCGCGTCGCCATTGACAGCCATGACCTCGTCGGACGCAAAGGTCCCGGCAATCAGCGACTCGAAAAGCGTGCCGAAGCGTGGCGTGTGCTCCGACATCTTGAGCATGACGCGATTGCCCGCGGCGAGCGCCGCCGTCAGCGGCGATACCGCGAGATACAAGGGATAATTCCAAGGCACGATGATGCCGACCGCACCCAGCGGCTGGCGCATCAGTCGCGCGCTGCCCGGCAGGCTCCACCAGGCGACACTGCGCCGCTCGGTTCGCATCCAGCGGCGCAGGCGCCGGCGCGCATAACCGATGCCGTCGATGCTCGTGAACTGTTCGAGCAGCAAGGTTTCCTGTTGCGCGCGAATGCCGAAGTCGGCGCTGATCGCGTCGCGGATGCCGGCATCATTATCACGTAACATGCGGCGCAACCGGTCGAGCCGCTCGCGTCGTGTTGCAGGTGACGGAAATGGATCAGCGTCGAATGCGCGGCGCTGCCGCGCGAATGCCTGCGACAATTGGGCCGGATGGGCGGCGAGCCGGGTAGGGTCGTGTGCCGTGGCCATGCAGGGTATTCTAAGCGGATAATTGCACCCCGTCCCGTGGGAGGACATATGAAGATCGGTTGTCCGAAGGAAATCAAGGTTCACGAGTACCGCGTCGGCCTGGTGCCGGCAGGCGTCCGTGAACTGGTGACCGCGGGTCATCAGGTGCTGATCGAGTCCGGCGCAGGTGCCGGTATCGGCATCAGCGACGACGCCTATCGTGCGGCTGGGGCCGGCGTACTGCCGGATGCCAAGTCGGTATTCGACGCCGCCGAGCTGGTCGTCAAGGTCAAGGAACCGCAACTGCCGGAGTGCGCAATGCTGCGGCGCGGGCAGGTGCTGTTCACCTACCTGCACCTGGCCGCCGATGCCGCGCAGGCGCAGGCGCTCGTGAAGTCCGGCGTGACGGCAATCGCCTATGAAACGGTGAGCGTGCCGGACCGTTCGCTGCCGCTGCTGACTCCGATGAGCGAGGTGGCGGGCCGCATGTCCATCCAGGTGGGCGCGACGGCCTTGCAGAAGGCCAATGGCGGCTTCGGCGTGCTGCTGGGCGGCGTGCCGGGCGTGGCGCCGGCGCGGGTCGTGATCCTGGGCGGCGGCGTCGCCGGCACGAACGCGGCGCAGATGGCCGTGGGCCTCGGCGCGCAGGTCACGATCGTGGATCGGTCGCTGCGCAGGCTGCGCGAACTCGACGCGCAATTCGGCAACACGATCGAGACGGCGTACTCGACGACCGAGTCCATCGAGCGGCTCGTGACCCAGGCTGATCTCGTGATCGGCGCGGTGCTCGTAACCGGCGCCGCAGCGCCCAGGCTCGTCACGCGCGACATGGTGCGCCGCATGGAAAAGGGCGCGGTGCTGGTGGACATCTCGATCGACCAGGGCGGTTGCTTCGAGACCAGCAAACCGACGACCCATGCCGACCCGACTTACGTTGTCGACGGGGTCGTGCATTACTGCGTGACCAACATGCCGGGCGCCGTTCCGCGCACCTCGACCTTCGCATTGACCAACGCGACCCTGCCTTACGTGCGCGCACTCGCCGACCTTGGCTGGCGCAAAGCGCTGGAGCGGGACGCGGGCTTCGCCGCGGGTCTGAACGTGCATGACGGGGCAATCACGCATGAGGCCGTTGCACGCGCCCTCGGCGTGGCGTATCGCCCGCTCGCCTGAGCAGTCGACTCAGAATCCGGAATCGGGAATGGCTAGCGCAGTGTCGTCCAGCGAACGGAGCAGGGCGAGCGAGGGCGTAATGCGCGGCAACTCGTAGCGGAAGAAGAACCGGCAGGCCGCGAGCTTGCCCGCGTAGAAATCACGATCGACTGTGCCGTTTTCGGCGCGCACCGCCGTGAGTCCCTGTGCAAGCCAGCGCCAGGCGACGACCACGTGGCCCAGGCTGTCCAGATAGAGCGTTGCGTTGGCGAGGGCCCGTTCAGGGTCTTTCACCATGGCGCCGACCAGGATTTCCGTGGTTCGCCCGATGTCCGAAAGCGCCGCTGCGAGGGCCGCCGCGTATTCCGCCAATTGCGCCTCGTCACGCGCGAGCGCGATCGTTTCCATGATGCGAGCCGCGAGTTCGCGCATTGCGCCGCCACCCTGCATCGAGACCTTGCGCCCCAGAAGATCGAGGCCGTGGATGCCGTGCGTCCCTTCGTGAATGAGATTGAGGCGATTGTCCCGATACAGACGTTCGACCGGGTAGTCACGCGTGTAGCCATAACCGCCCAGCACCTGGATCGCGAGCTTGTTGGCCTCGAGGCAGAATTCCGACGGCCAGGATTTCGCGATCGGCGTCAGCAGTTCCAGCAGCAGGTGCAGGCCCTGTTTCCTGGCCGGATCCTCCGCACCGCGCTCCTCGTCGCTGAGCCGCGCGCAATAGAGCACGAGTGCGAGGCCACCTTCGACCCAGCATTTCTGCGCCAGCAGCATCCGGCGCACGTCGCCATGACGCAGGATCGGCACCGGCGGCGCCTTCGGGTCCCTTGCGCCGACCGGCCGGCCCTGCAGGCGCTCGCGCGCATAGGCGAGAGCATGCAGGTAACCGGCGTAGCCGAGCGCGACGGCATTCATGCCGACACCGATGCGGGCGGCATTCATCATCTGGAACATGTATTCGAGGCCGTGATGCGGGAGCCCCACGAGTTCTGCACGGCAGCGGCCCTGTTCCCCGAATGACAGCACGCAGTTGACGGTGCCGCGCCAGCCCATCTTGTGATTGATGCCGGCGAGGCGCACGTCATTGTCGGAACCCACGGTGCCGTCGTCATTGACGCGATCGCGCGGCACGGCGAACAGCGAGATGCCGCGCACACCCGGTGGCCCACCGGGAATCCTGGCGAGTACCAGGTGCACGATCGTCTCGGCGAGTTCGTGATCGCCGCCGGATATCCACATCTTGCTGCCCGACAACAGATAGCTGCCGTCGTCCTGGGGCAGCGCCTGGCAGCGGATGTCGGTCAACGATGAGCCCGCATGCGGCTCCGAAAGGCACATCGTTCCCGTAAAGCGGCCGGCCAGCATCGGGCGGGCAAGCCGCTCGCGCTGCACCGGACTGCCGAAAGTGATCAGCAGGTTCGCGGCGCCGGCGGTCAATGTCGAATAGGAATGGAATGCGACATTGGCGCTGCTGAAAACGGCGGAAGCCGCTTTCACGATCAATAGCGGCAGTTGCATGCCGCCGTCCCCGCTGTCGAAGACCGCCGCCGTGAACGCCGCCTCGTTGTAGGCGTCAAACGCCTGCTTCGTTTCCGGGATCATCCAGACCCGGCCATCGACGACGCGCGGCTCATCGACATCACAGGCATCGGCGTAAGGCGCAAAGCGCTCCTGGGCGATCCGGCAGGCGCTGTCGATCACGCCATCGAATACCTGGCGATCGTGCTCGGCGTAGCGTGGCAGCCGGCACAGCCCCTCGGCATCCAGGACTTCGAAGACCTGAAAATCGAGGTCGCGGCGCGGTATCGTCATGGTGGGGCCCGGCACAAGCGCAGTGGCGCGCTGCGCCGATTGTAGCGAGCGGCGCCTTTGGCGGCCCGCCGGAATGCTAGGATTTGGTCGCTGATCGGGGCGGCGGCTGGGGGAATTCAATTTGAGCGACGGCACCTTCGACTTGAGCGGCCGCGTGGCGCTGGTGACCGGTGCGAGTCGCGGCATCGGCCGCGCGATCGCGCTGTTGCTGGCTCGACATGGCGCTGTGGTCGTCGTCAGCAGCCGCAAGCTCGAGGGCTGTGAGGCGGTTGCCGGCGAAATCCGTGCGGCCGGCGGCAAAGCCTCCGCGCTTGCCTGCCACATGGGCGAGGTCGAGCAGATCGCCGCCGCGTTTCGCGAAATCGATGCGCGCCACGGGCGCATCGACATCCTCGTCAACAACGCGGCGAGCAATCCTTATTTCGGTCCCGCCGTGAACATGGAAATCGCCGCCTTCCAGAAAACCGTGGACGTCAACATCCGCGGCTTCTTCTGCGCGTCCATTGAAGCGGGCCGCCGCATGATCGCCCAGGGCAAGGGCGCGATTGTCAATGTCGCCTCCGTGAACGCCTTTCGCCCCATGGACGGGCAGGCCGTTTATTCGATGACCAAGGCGGCGATCGTCAACATGACCCAGGGGCTCGCCAGGGAATGGGGACGTCAGGGCGTGCGCGTCAATACGCTGGCGCCGGGGCTGGTCGAGACGAAGTTCGCAGCTGCAGTGCACAGCGACCCGAAGCGGCGCGCAATTGCCGAAGGCCTGACACCGCTCGGGCGCATCGCCCAACCTGATGAGATCGCGGGCGCCGCACTTTATCTCGTTTCAGATGCGGCCTCGTTCACGACCGGCAGCTGCCTGACGGTGGATGGCGGCTGGCTGGCCTGAATGAGCCGCGTCTACCTGGTGCGCCACGGGCAGGCGGCCTTCGGTTCCGACGACTACGACCGGCTGACGGAGACCGGAATTGCACAATGCCGGCAACTCGCGCGGCATTGGCGCGCGATCGGGCGCCGCGTCGATCTGGTTTACGCCGGCACGCTCAGGCGGCAGCGCGAATCGGCCGAGGCCTTTGTGCATGCCGCGGCCGAACAGGGCGGTAGTGCACTTCCGGTGCATTCATTGCCAGGCATCGAGGAATACGATCATCTTTCGCTGCTGCTCGCGCATCAGGGCGTCGGCTCGCTGCCCGATGCCAGCGAAGATCGCCGCGCATTTCACCGCCAGCTGTCGGGAGCACTCCAGGCCTGGGCAGCGGGAGAACTGAGCGCGGTCGAGCCCTTTCCCATATTTCGCGACCGCTGCGCGGCGGCGCTCGCAAAGCTCCTGCGCGATGCCGGGCGCGGTCGCAATGTTGTCCTTTTTGGTTCGGCCGGATCGCTGGCCGCGGCCATGCAACCGGCGCTTGGCCTCGCTGACTGGGACCTGTTGCGCCTCAAGCTGACATTCTTCAACTCGGGCGTCAGCAGCTTGCTGTTCGACGGCGAGACGGTCACGATCGAATCACTGAACGCGGTGAGCCACCTGGAGCAACCGGCGTTCACGCAGTTGATCACGCACCGCTGATCCGGGGGATCCCGCGCATGGATTTCCAGCTCGAACCCACCAAGCAGTTGATCGTCAACCGGATTCGCGAATACGTGGATCGCGAACTGATTCCGCTCGAAACCGCATTCCTGCAATCCGGCCTTGGTCCGTTGCTGCCGGTGCTGCGCGGCAAGCGCGCCGAGGTCAAGAAGCTCGGTCTCTGGGGGCCGATCTATCCGCACGAGCATGGCGGGCTCGGTCTCGACCTGATCACGCATGGGCTGATCTCGGAGGCGCTCGGGCGCTGTCCATTCGCGCACTATGTGTTTGGCTGCAATGCTCCTGATGCCGGCAATGTCGAACTGCTTCATGAATTCGGCAGCCCCGCGCAGAAGCGGCGCTGGCTCGAGCCGCTGGTCGCGGGCGAGATACGGAGCTGCTTCGGCATGACCGAGCGGGGCAACAGCGGTGCCAATCCGCTGATGCTCGAAACGCGCGCGACACTCGGAGGGGACACCTGGGTCCTGAACGGCCACAAGTGGTTCACAACCGGCGCCGACGGCGCGAGCGTCTGCATCGTCATGGCGGTGACCGACCCCGATCGGCCGCCGCATGAACGGGCCAGCATGTTCCTTGTGCCGACCGACAGCGCGGGCTATCGCCTGCTGTGCAACACGCCGGTCATGGGAAATTCGGGCACCGATCTTTTCTCGCACGGCGAGATCGCGTTCGAGAATTGCCGCATACCGGCTGACCAGCTGCTGGGCCCGCGCGGCTCCGGCTTCCGGCTTGCACAATCGCGGCTCGGGCCCGGGCGCATCCATCACTGCATGCGATGGCTCGGTATCTGCGAACGTGCACTGGCGATGATGATCGAGCGCGCAGCGACGCGCGTCATCGATCCCGATGGCCGGCGGCTGGGTGACAGCGACATCGTGCGCGCCTGGATCGCCGAAAGTGTAGCGGAGATCCGCGCGGCTCGCTTACTCGTGCTGCACACCGCCTGGCGCATCGGTCAGGCTGGCGCCAAGGCTGCGCGTGATGACATCAGCATCATCAAGTTCCATGTCGCCGACGTGCTGCAGCGGGTCGTGGATCGGGCGTTGCAGGTACATGGCGGGCTCGGCATGACCGATTACACGCTGCTGGCCTGGTTCTACCGCGAAGAGCGCGCCGCGCGCATCTATGACGGGCCGGACGAGGTGCACAAGATTTCGGTCGCAAGGCGCATGCTGCGAGACCATGCGGGATGAGCCTGATTGACGATGCGGCGCCGGTGCGTGCCGGCGAGGCGCTCGACGATGCGCGGCTTGGGGAATACCTGACCAGCCGCATCCCCGGTCTTGAATTGCCGCTGCGCGTGCGGCAGTTTCCTGCGGGATTCTCGAATCTCAGCTACCTGCTGACTGCCGGAAGCGTTGAACTTGTCCTGCGCCGCCCGCCGATCGGCACGCGGCCGAAATCCGGTCACGACATGCACCGTGAATTTCGCGTGCTGTCGGCTCTGCGCGCGGGATTCGCGGAATGTCCGAAGCCGCTGCATTACTGCGCCGACGAATCCGTGATTGGTGCTCCCTTCTATTTGGTCGAGCGAATCCGGGGGATCATCCTGCGCCGCGATTACCCTTTGGGACTCGAGGCGAGGCCCGCGCTGGTGCGCGCCCAGCAGGGTGCGCTGATCGACGTGCTGGCAAGGTTGCATGGGCTCGATTACCGGTCGCTCAGGCTCGCCGATCTCGGCCGGCCCGATGGTTATGCGGCGCGGCAGGTACGCGGCTGGACGGAACGATACGCACAGGCACAGACAGCCGACGCGCCGCAGGCCGCCGAAATTACCGAATGGCTGGTGGCCAATACACCACCGGACTCCGGCCGGACTGCGCTCATCCACAATGACTACAAGCTCGACAATGTCGTGTTTGATTCCCGCCAGCCCGAACACCTGATCGGCGTACTGGACTGGGAGATGGCGACCATCGGCGATCCGTTGATGGACCTCGGCTGCTCGATGGCTTATTGGGTCGAAGCAGGCGATGAGCCCGAAATGCTGGCTACCCGCATGCTGCCCACACACCTGCCCGGCTCGCTGAGCCGCATGGAAGTCCTCGCGCACTACTCGAAGGCAAGCGGCGTGCCCATCGACGACTTTGGCTTCTACCGGGTATTTGGCCTGTTCCGGCTGGCAGTGATCATCCAGCAGATCTACTACCGCTACTTCCACCGCCAGACCCGGGACGAGCGGTTTGGCGCGCTGGGTCCCATGGCCCATATCCTGGTCCGCCGTGCCATGGTCGAGGCGAGGGCATAAGATACGCGGAATCCTCGTTCAGCCTGCATTCAGCGCTGCGGGCCGATGCTGGCTGCATGGGTAATTGCGCGATGGCGCGCCATGCCCTATATACAGGCACAGCTCCCGGGAGCGATCGTCGATGAATGTCCGAAGCACACGCTGGTTGCCCGCATTGATTACAGGCCTCGTCATGAGCGGCCCGGCGGGCGCCGCAGATGCGCGTCCGCAGACCGAAGAGAAATGCGTTGAGCGCTGCGACCTCGAATCGGACAAGTGCATGGCCGATTCCGAAGGCGACCCGGACAAGATGCAGGCCTGCGACGACAAGTACGCCGAGTGCCTGCAGGCCTGCGACCGGCCCGGCTGAATCCTGCCCGCCGCCCCCCTGGCGGGCGGGTCAACCTGCAATTTCGGCAGGGCAGTTGATAACTGAAACTTTTCGTATATATTGCGCAGCCCGAAGCTTGTCGGGTTTGTGGTGGATATCATTGATTTCGCTAGGAATTCATCCGAATGAAAGAGCGCAATGATGAGTCCTTTGACCTCGAGGACGAGTTTCTCGGGGAGCCCAGCAGCGACCAGGATGGCGACCTCGACAAGTTGATCGTCGTCGAGCGCCGCCCCAAGGGACCGCGCAGGCCGGTGCAGCAATCCGCCTGGAGCAAGGTGGAAGACGTGCTGGCCGAGAGGCGCCTGAAACGCGAACTGTCCGAGTACGACCCGGACGAAATCTGACGAAGCCTGCCGAGATTGATCGGGGCAGCTGGTGGCGCATGGCGCGTGATGCGCTGATCGAACTGCTGCGCGACCGCCAGTGTGCCTATGTCTACGACCTGACGACAGTTGCCGCGCAGGCGCAGCTTCTTGCCGGCATGCAATCAGTGTCGCGCGTGTTCTATGCCATCAAGGCCAACCCGCATCCCGCAATCCTCCGGATAATCGCTGCACAGGGCCTTTCATTCGAATGCGTCTCGCGCGGCGAGGTCGAGCGCGTGCTCGAGGCCGTGCCGGGCATCACCCGCGAGCGCCTGCTGTTTACGCCTAATTTCGCAGCGCGCGGGGAATATCAATGGGCGCTCGACATGGGATTGCGCGTCACGGTGGACAATCTCTACGTGTTGCGCAATTGGGGCAGCATGTTCCTTGGCCGCGAAATATTCGCGCGCATTGATACCGGCCTCGGTCACGGCCATCATCAAAAGGTCCGCACGGCCGGTGTGCATTCGAAATTCGGCGTGCCACTCTTTGAGCTCGCCGACCTGCGCCAGGCGGCCGAACAGGCCGCGGCGAGGATCGCGGGACTTCATGCGCACACCGGCAGCGGCAATTTTGCGGTCGACAGCTGGGTTGAGACTGCGCGCGTACTTGCCGAAGCGGCGACGCGGTTTTCCGGGGTCGAGGTGCTCAATATCGGCGGCGGGCTCGGCGTCCCGGACCGGCCGGGCCAGCGCCCTCTGGATCTTGGGGAACTCGACGCCGCGCTTGGGCAGTTTCGCGGCGCCAATCCCGGCCTGGAGCTGTGGCTGGAACCGGGCCGCTACCTGGTCGCAGCCGCGGGCGTTCTGCTTGCGCGCGTTACCCAGTTGAAAGGAAAAGGGGCCGTGCAGTATGTCGGCGTGGCGACCGGCATGAACTCCCTGCTGCGGCCCGCGCTTTACGGTTCTTATCACGAGATCGTCAATCTGACACGTCTCGACGAGCCAGCCGGACAACTGTGCACCGTGGTCGGGCCGATCTGCGAGAGCGGCGACGTGCTGGGCCATGACCGTCTGCTGCCCCACTCAGCCGAGGGCGACATCCTGCTGATCGCCAACACCGGCGCCTATGGCCATGTGATGGGATCGCACTACAATCTCCGCGCGCCGGCGGAGGAACTGCTCTTCGATTCCCGATGACCGAGGTCAGTCAGCGGCACTTCATACGGCTGATGCTGATCAACGCGATCTGGGGTTTCAACCTCGTCGCGATCAAGGTGGGCGTCGACCGGTTTCCACCCGTGTTCGTGGGATTTCTTCGATTCCTGATCGTCGGGCTCGTGGTGTTGCCCTGGTTGCGCGTCCGGCGCGGCGAGATGCGCTGGCTGCTGATTGCTGCGATCTTTGGCGGCGGCCTGCAATTCGCGATGATGTACACGGGTGTGGCGCTCTCGGGAAACATGTCCTCGGTCGCGATCGCGGGGCAGCTCGGCATCCCGTTCGCGACAATCCTGTCGGTCGTCGTGCTCGGCGAGCGCATCCACTGGCGGCGATCACTCGGCATCGCCTTGTCATTCGCGGGCGTCGTCGTGCTCGGCTTCAATCCCGATGTCATCAAGTCCTGGCAGGGTCTCGCGCTCGTTGTGCTCGGCGCTTTTATCGGTGCGATCGGGCTGGTCGCGATCAAGCGCGTCCGTGACCTGAATGCCCTCGAACTGCAAGCCTGGCTTTCCTGGGGAAGCCTGCCGGTCTTCCTGCTGCTGTCGCTCTGGCTGGAGGACGGGCAGATCGAAAGTCTGCGCAATATCGACCTGGTTGGTGCGGGCGCGGTGCTTTACTCAGCGCTGGCCGCCAGTCTCTTTGCGCACACGGCCTACTTCGCATTGGTGCACCGCTATCCGGTGACGAGCGTCGCGCCCCTCACGGTGCTGGGCCCGGTGTTCAGCGTCGCCTTCGCAATCCTCTTTCTCGGCGACGTACTGGACTGGCGCATGGTCATCGGCGGCGTGATGACCCTGACCGGGGTGGCCGTGATCGTCATGCGGGAAGGCAAGGCCGCAGGTACCGGCAGCCTGGGTCCGACTTGACCCGATTGCGGGCCGGGTTCCGTTAGGTGTTTTATGACACCCACGTGCCCGGCCGCCGCTTGCAGTCGCAACGGCCAGCCGCTAAGGTGGCCGTGCCGGATATCGGGCGCACGGAATCGTGCAGCGACCAAGAAGTTTGGCGGGGTAGTAGCCCGGATTCCGGGCCACTGCGACCAGCGAAAAAGTCGAGGGGACGAACAGGGTCGGATATGGCGAATGTATATTCCGCGGGAGTAACGCGTCGGACGGCAGTATTTGCCGCGATCATCGTCCTGCATTTCGGTTTCTACATGGCATTGAGAGCAGGGCTGGTCCGGGCCGGCATGCAGCTGGTCGAGGACCTTTCGATTATCGATCTGCCGCCACCGCCGCCGCCGCCGAAGGACATGGAAGAGCCGCCACCGCCGCCGCCAGTCGATGTACCGCCGCCGCTCGTGCCGCCGCCACTGATCGACCTGCCGTTATTCGAGGGTCCGTCCACGGCAATCACGGCCCGTGTCAGCGAAGCAGCACCGCAGCGTGCGCAGACGGCGCCGGCACGCCAGGTTCAGATCACGCCGCCGAGGATCAAGGCGAAGGGCGACCGCATTTCCGCCGCGATCAATGCCTGCTATCCATCGGCGTCCCGCCGCCTGAGCGAAGAGGGCCGCGTGGTCGTGACCATCACGATCGATGCAGCCGGCAAGGCAGGCGCGATGCGCGTCTCGCAGAGCAGCGGATTCGAGAGGCTTGACGGAGCCGCCGAGTGCGTGATCCGCAGGCTGCCATTCGATCCGGGCAAGCGCGATGGCCAGCCCGTCGAGGCGCAGGCCACGCTGCCAATCGTATTTAAGCTGGAGTGACGCAGCAGTAATCGTCAGGGACCGGGAAGCAGCGACACCGAGTGGGTCGGGCGCGAGAATCCGGAAAACTAGTAACTGTTAGAGGAACTGCAGAATGGCAGCTGAAACCGGACTGACCGATAACCCGTACGGCATCCAGGCGCTCTGGACCCAGAGCGACTATGTCGGCAAGGGCGTGTTCATCATCCTCACCGTGATGTCGCTCTGGTCATGGCTCGTAATGATCAACAAGTGGCTGGACCAACGCACGCTCAGGAAGGTGGCCATCGAGGCCGAGAAGAACTTCTGGTCGGCCAGTTCGATGCAGGAAGGCATCTCCAAGCTGAAGGGCAAGGTCAATGCCTTCCGCGACATCGCCCAGGATGGCCTGCAGGCCGCTGATCATCACCGCAAGAGCGCGGCGCGCGATGTCTCGAGCGGGATCGATTTCAACACCTGGGTGCAGTCGCATATCGACAAGCGCACCAACATGCTGCAGTCGAGTCTGCAAGACGGCATGGTCGTGCTCGCGTCGGTCGGCGCCACCTCACCGTTCGTCGGGCTGTTCGGCACGGTGTGGGGCATCTATCACGCACTGATCGCGATCTCGATTGCGGGACAGGCGTCACTCGACAAGGTCGCCGGCCCGATCGGCGAGGCGCTGATCATGACGGCGATGGGCCTCGCAGTCGCGGTGCCGGCGGTGCTCGGCTTCAATGGCCTGCTGCGCGGCAACAAGGGCCTGATGGAACGTGCGAACTATTTCGCCCACGACGTCCAGGCCGCATTGATCGCGGGTTCGCGGGTCTCCGGGAAGTAGGCGATGGCGATTTCAGTCGGCAAGGACGAAGGCGACCCGATGGTCGAGCCGAATGTCATTCCGCTCGTCGACGTCATGCTGGTGCTGCTGATCATCATGATCATCACGGTGCCGGTGATGCTCCACGCCGTGAAGCTCGACCTGCCCAGGGAGGTCAACCGGCCGACCGAGACCAAGCCGGAGAACATCAATCTCTCGATCGATTTTGACGGCACCATCTACTGGAACGACAACGGGCTCGACAAGAGTTCGCTGTTGAATTACGTGCTCCAGGAGGCTGTCAAGGATCCGCAGCCGGAGGTCCATATCCGCGCTGACAGGCGGGCGCGCTATGAGTACGTCGCCGACACCTTGTTTGTCCTGCAGCGTGGCGGCATGCGCAAGGTGGCCTTCATCGCGGAACGGCCCAAGGGCGAATGAGCGCATCGTCGGCGCAGCCCGGTTGACATCACGGGGCCCGCCACGGCGGGCCCCGTTTTTTGGCGGGAGATGCCGCTGAACACGGGCTGAACCGTGGGATATGTTTCAGGCGCCGGAACCCGGTGCCACAGCCGCAGTCCACTTGACAGGGCGGGCAAGACAAGCGGGCGGGTTTTGGGTTATAAACGCGCCCTCGCAGGGCAGCCTGCCGGATCGCGATCCGAGGTGGCGGACGATGAAGGGCCAGAGTTACAGCGCGCAGTGGATCATCGCGGCGGTTTCGGCGGCCGTACTTGCCGCTGGGTTGCCCGCAACCGCGCAGGCGCAATACGGGGCGTCGCCCGCGCCACCGGCCGACGTCGAAAAGGGCGCGAAGAAGGAATCAAAGAAGCAGAAGGCTGAAGTGGCCACGCCCGTGCCCGGTGCCGATTTCAGCCCCGAGTTTCGCAAGCAGGCCCCCAAGGTCCAGAAGTCTGTCAACGAAAAGCAATGGGCTGACGTCATCGCTGCGCTGCCGGCGCTGGACGCCCTGCCGGGCCTGACCCCGGACGACCTGAAGGTGCTTGCGACCTGGCGCCTGCAGGCGACGCAGGCAACCGGCGACACGGAAGGATTCACGGCCGCCATCGAGAATTACCTGTCCAAGGGATACGCGCAGCCCGAACAGATTGGGCCGATGAACCAGCAGCTGGCCGCGTATTACAACGGCAAGCAGGACCGCCTGAAAACGGTGACGCATTACCGGCAGTTCATCGACGCGACGCCGGATGCCGAACCCGAGGAGCTCCAGACGCTCGGGAAGCTTTACCTTCAGAGTTCGAATTACACCGAAGCGGCACAATGGCTGGGTAAGGCCATCGACGTCGCGAAGAGTCGCGGCGCGCGACCCGACGAGTCCTGGTATCAGCTGCGTGACCGCTGCTACGTCGAGTTGAAGGACCAGACGGCGCGCCTGAACAATCTGGAAGCGTTGGTCGGGTACTATCCGAACAAGGAGTACTACAGCCGCATCGTCGCGATCTATCAGACCGAAGCCAAGGACGACCGTACCGTTATGTTGAATGCCTATCGGGTCGCGGTGGCGGATCCCAAGGGCGGATTGGCGACAGTGGGTGGCTACCTGGGCTACGCCGATACGGCGCTCGTGGCCGGCAGTCCGGGCGAGGCCGCCAGGGGATTCGAGCGCGGCATGAAGGAAGGTATCGTGCCGAGCGCGGGCAGCAACCAGGTAACCTTGCAGGAAGCCAAGGCGGCTGTGGCCGCAGACCGCAAGAGCCTGCCGGACGAATCGGCAGCCGCAGCCAAGAGTCCGAAGGGCGAGTTCGCCGTCAAGGTCGGTCTCGGTTACTACAGCACGGGCGACTATGAAAAGGCTGTCGAGATGATCCGCCTCGGCATCAGCAAAGGCGGTGTCGGGCGGCTCGATGACGCCAATCTGTTGCTGGGCGCGGCGCTCATGGAACTGAGCCGGCGCGATGAAGCCAAGGCGGCGTTCGAGGCGGCTGCCGCAGCGGGCGCGAATCCGCACATGGTGCGGATCGCGGGCCTCTGGCTGACCCTCTTGGGACGCCAGGAATCGGCCCCGGCGGGCGGCTGAAGCAGGGGAGGAGTGATGCTCAAGATGCCGGATCTTCGTGCCAGTTTGCTGGCGACCGTACTCGCAATTCCGCTGGCTGGCATCGCAGCGATTGCGCTGCCCTCGGAGGCTGTCGCGCAGGCGCAGATGCAGGCCGGGTGGCACAAGGAAACCGCAGACCGGGTCAAGGCTGCGCAGGAAGCCGGCCAGAAGGGCAATTTCGGCGAGGCGATCCGTGTGCTGAAAGAAGCCAAGGTCAAGGGCCCCCTTCCGCTGTCCCCGCAGGAAGAGCAGGCAGTCAACGAATACCTGATTTATGCCGCGAGCAGCGCCAAGGACTACCGGCTGGTCCTGCAGACCGTCGATGAGCGCCTGGCGACCGGCCGCATCACCGGCGCAGACCTGGTCCGCAAGCTGCGTCTCAAGGCAACCACACACTACGCGCTTGCCGATTATCGCGGTGCCGTCGCTGCGTTCGACAAGCTGATCGCAGCCCAGGGCTCGGCAACCGCCGATGACCTGATCCTGTTGGGGAACTCACAGATCGCATTGCGCGATTTTCGCTCGGCGACGACCACGCTGGAGAAAGCGGTTGCTGCTGCGCAGAAGGCGGGCAAGCCGGCCGCGACTATCGGCAAGCTGCTGGAGGCCCTCAACTCCGCGTACTTCGAGACCAAGAACGACGCCAAGCGTGTCCAGACACTGCACCGGCTGATGTCCGTTGCGCCGAAAGCCAGTGTCTTCAAGCAATTGGCCAGCGCCTACGAGTTGGAGTCGAAAAAAGATCCGGTCGTGATGGTCAATGTCTACCGTCTCGGCTCGTCGCGCGGGCTGCTGTCGGCCGAACATTACGCGAAATACGCCGAGGTGGCGCTGGACCTTGCGAGCCCGGGCGAAGCAGTCGCGATGCTCGAGAAGGGCATGGCGAGCGGTGCGATCAAGAAAGACGACCGCAACAACCGCGTGCTGGCCGACGCCAGGTCGCAGATCGACCGGCTGAAAGCGGGCCTGGCGCAGCTCGAACGCGAAACGTTGGCAACCAAGAACGGTGAGGCCGAAGCCAAGCTCGCAATTGTGTATTTCACGCTGAAGAATTACGCCAAGGCAGCCGAAGCCGGCAAGCGCGGCATTTCCGAGGGTAAGTTGCGCCGGCCTGATGACCTCAGCATGCTGCTCGGCATCGCGCTCGTCGAAAGCAAGAAACCGGCCGAGGCGAAGGATGCGTTCAAGGCGGCTGCTGCAGCCAACGAAAAGATGCGCGGTGTCGCGGACCTGTGGAGCTCGACCACCGCCTGATCCCGCAGTCTTGAAACCGGCCCGGCATGCCAGTAAAGGCAGGACCATTCCCCGGAGCCGGCGCGCCCATCGCGCGCACGGCGCAATGACCATTCCAGAGGTGATGACGACCATGACGATCAAGACAGGCGACCGCATTCCAGAAGGCAAATTGAAAGTGATGGGCAAGGAAGGACCGATGAATGTCTCCACGGAGGAACTGCTCGGCAAGGGCCGCGTAGTGCTTTTCTCCGTGCCCGGCGCGTTCACGCCGACCTGCGATGCCAAGCACCTGCCGGGATTTGTCCAGCAGGCCGGCGCGTTGCGGGCCAAGGGTGTCGGCAAGCTGGTTTGCCTCGCCGTCAACGACGTGTTTGTGATGAACGCCTGGGGCAAGTCGGCGGGGGTCGGCGATGCGATCGTCATGGCCGCCGACGGCAATGGCGATTATTCGCGGGCGCTGGGTCTTGAACTCGACGCTCGCGGCTTCGGCATGGGCATGCGCGGCCAGCGCTTTGCGCTCGTCATCGAGGACGGCGTCGTAAAGCAGGTGCATGTCGAGGCACCGGGCGAGTTCAAGGTGTCGAGTGCCGGGTACATCCTTGGGCAGCTCGCATGATGTGGCTGTCGCCGTCGATTCTTTACACGGCCCTGCTCGGGTTGTTGTTGATCGCCCTGTCCGTGAATGTCGTGCTCGCGCGGAAACGCTATCGCGTGGGGCTGGGAGTTGGCAGCGAGCAGGGAATGCAGCAAGCCGTGCGCGTGCAGGCCAATTTCGCGGAGTACGTGCCGTTCGCGGTCGTGCTGCTGGTCCTGTCGGAGTTGATGGCCCTGCCGACGGTGGCGGTGCATGTTGCCGGCATCGTCCTGTTGACGAGCCGCGTGCTTCACGCCTGGGGCCTGTCGCACAGCCCGGGACGGACCTTTGGCCGGTTCTATGGCACGGCCGGAACCTGGCTGGTGATCACCGGCCTCTCACTGTGGCTGCTGTATTCGGCTATAGATTTTTCTCGATTTCAGGGATCAGGCTGAACAGGTCGCCGACCAGGCCGTAGTCCGCGACCTCGAAGATTGGCGCCTCGGCGTCCTTGTTGATCGCAACGATCGTGCGCGCATCCTTGATGCCCGTCAGGTGCTGGATGGCACCGCTGATCCCGATGGCGATGTATAGCTCAGGCGCGATGATCTTGCCGGTCTGACCGACCTGCAGCTCGTTCGGCGCGTAGCCGGCGTCCACCGCAGCCCGCGAAGCGCCGATCGCAGCGCCGATGCGGTCGGCAAGGCGCTGGATCATGGCAAAGTTCTCGGCGCTGCCAAGTGCCCGCCCACCCGAGACGACGCGTGAGGCCGTCTGCAGGTCGGGGCGGTCAGTTCTGGCCGCGGTCACCGATACGAAGCGCGTGTGGGTGGGCAGGGGAATGTCGAGGCTGACCGCCTCGATCACAGCGCTGCCGCCCGTGGTGGCCGGCTGATACGACGCGACACGCACGGTCGCGACGATTTGCTGACCGGGGACCGCTTCGACGGTCACGATCGCGTTGCCGGCGTAGACCGGCCTGCGGAAGCGCTGGGCGGATTCGACGGTCATGACGTCGCTCACCTGCGCCGCGTCGAGGAGCGCCGCAACCCGCGGCATCAGGTCCTTGCCGAAGGTCGTGGAAGGTCCGAACACATGGCTGTGGCCCTGTGCGAGACGCGCAACCTGCGGTGCCAGTACGGCGGCGAGTGCGGGCTCATTGGCCGGGTGATCCACGAGCAGCACGCGGGCGACGCCCGCGATGGCGGCCGCCGCCTGCGCGACGGCGGCGCCGTCTGCTGCGAGCACGGCGACAGTGATCTCCGCATCCGGGATGCTGGCTGCGCAATTGACGCATTTGGCGACCGCCGCATTGAGTTTGCCGGCCTCGTGCTCGGCAACGACCAGTATGCGATTCATCAGACCAGTCCTTTCTGGCGTAGCGCCGCGACAAGCTCGGCGGCGTCCTTGACGATGATGCCTTTCTGGCGCTGCGGCGGCGGCTGGTACCTGAGCACCTTGAGGCGTTGTGCCGCCTCGACGCCGAGCGCCGCCAGATCGGTCACTTCCAGCGGTTTCTTCTTCGCCTTCATGATGTCCGGAAGCTTGACGTAGCGCGGCTCATTGAGACGCAGGTCGGCCGTGAAGACGGCCGGCAGGTCAACCACGATGGTCTCGAGGCCGGCGTCGACTTCGCGCGTCACTCGCGCGGTCTGGCCCTCGATTGCGATCTTCGAGGCGGATGTCGCCTGCGGGCGATCCCAGAGCGCGGCGAGCATCTGGCCCACCTGGTTGCAGTCGTCGTCGATGGCCTGCTTGCCGAGGATCACGATGATCGGACTCTCGCGGTCAACGAGCTTCCGCATCACGCGGGCGACCACCGGTGGCTCAACGGCGAGATCCGTCCTGACGAGTATTGCGCGGTCGGCGCCCATCGCGAGCGCCGTGCGCAGCTGCTGTTGCGTGTCGTCCGTTCCGAGGCTGATGACGACGACTTCGTCGGCTTCGCCGCGCTCCTTGATACGCAGCGCCTCTTCGAGCGCGATCTCGTCAAACGGGTTGATGCTCATCTTGACGCCATCCATGACGACACCGCTGCCGTCCGGCCGGACCCGGACCCGGACGTTGTAGTCGATCACCCGCTTGATTCCGACCAGCACTCTACGCATACATCAATCTCCCCGAGGAATGCGAATCGTATCATCCACAGACACTTAGGAGACATGTTTGCAGTGTATTCTCATCGCATGGCAGAAGATGGACTTGCTACCCAGTGCGCATAGGGCTAGTTTCCGGCAGCAGCGCAGGGAAAGACATGCGCACCGAGGAAGCCGCCCCACCGACAACGAGAACCAAGATGTGGGGCACGAGGGGAGCATCCGCATGACGCACGACGCGCGCGGATGCATAACAAGAGCGGCTTCGCTGAAGCCGCTTCTTTTTTTGTGCCGGCACAACCGGTCATCGTGACAATGCTCGCATACGTCGCAAGACGGCTGCTCGGCGCGATTCCGACGCTGGCCGTCATCGTCACGCTTTCCTTCGTGATGACGCGACTCGCGCCGGGCGGCCCGTTCGACGAAGAGCAGGCGCTGCCACCGGAGATACGCGCGAATCTCGAGGCGGCCTATGGTCTCGACCAGCCGATGGCCGTGCAGTTCGGACGCTACGTCGCAGGCCTCCTGCGCGGCGATTTCGGGCCGTCCTACAAGTTCCGCGACTTCACGGTCACCGAACTGATCGCGAGCGGACTCCCGGTCAGCCTGACGATCGGCGCCGCGGCCATGCTGCTCGCGATCACACTCGGCATCCCGGCTGGCATCTGGGCCGCGCTTCGCCAGGACCGGCTTGCGGATCGGCTCGTGATGTCACTGGCGGTCGCCGGCATCTCCGTACCGGTATTCGTGATCGCGCCATTCCTGGCACTGGTGTTCGGCATCTGGGTGCATTGGCTGCCGGTGGCGGGCTGGACGCCGGGAAGGCCCGGTGATCTCGTGCTGCCGGTCGTGACATTGGCATTGCCGGTGATCGCGTATCTCGCGCGCCTCACGCGCGGCAGCCTGCTCGAGGTGTTGCGCGCGCCCTGGATCCGCGCCGCGCGCGCACGTGGTCTGCCGCCGCACCGGATCCTGCTGGTGCATGCGCTGCCGGGCGCGCTGTTGCCGGTCGTCAGTTACCTGGGCCCCGCGGTCGCGGCGGTGCTGACCGGCTCGCTGGTGGTCGAAACCATCTTCGGACTGCCAGGCATGGGGCGCCATCTCGTGCAGGGCGCGCTGAATCGCGATTACACCCTGGTCATGGGCATGGTCATCGTCTACGCGACATTGATGATCACCATGAATCTTATGGCAGACCTGGTCTACGCGTGGCTCGATCCGCGTATCCGGCGGGAGCGGCGCCTGTGAGCGGTCGCGGCGGCCTTTGGCGCGATGCGCTGAGTCGCCTGGCCGGCAATCGCGTGGCGCTCGTGAGTCTCGCGATCCTCGCTTTGATGGTTGTGGCGGCCGTGGTCGGGCCATTTTTGCTCGACTATCGCGAGGACCAGATCGACTGGGCGCATATGGCTGCGCCGCCGCTATCCGCGCAAGGGCATTGGCTCGGCACGGACCGGCTGGGCCGTGATCTGCTGGTGCGCACGCTGTACGGACTGCGGGTCTCGATGGGCATCGCGCTGCTCGCAACGCTGGTGAGCCTCGCGATCGGCGTCAGCTGGGGCGCGGTCGCCGGTTACCTGCGCGGTCGCACGGACGCGCTGATGATGCGCGTTGTGGACGTGCTCTATGCGCTTCCGCAGGTCTTCTTCGTCATCATCCTGACAGTCGTGTTCGGGCGGAGCCCGGCGACACTGCTGGTTGCGATCGGCGCGTTCGGCTGGCTGACCATGGCGCGCATCGTGCGCGGCCAGGCGCTGGCATTGCGCGAGCGCGAATTCGTGGAGGCGGCGATCGTCGGTGGCGCGGGCACCGCGCGCATCGTCACGCGGCACATCATTCCGAATCTGCTGGGGCCGGTGATCGTCTTCGCGACCCTGACCGTGCCGCAGGTGATCCTGGTCGAGAGCTTCCTGAGCTTTCTGGGCATCGGTATCCAGGAGCCGCTCGCGAGTCTCGGCAATCTGATCGCCGACGGCGCAGTGGAAATGGAAACGGCAACGTGGATTCTCGCTGTGCCTGCTGCTTGCCTCGTGCTGCTGGTGTTCTGCTTCAACTTCCTGGGCGACGGCTTGCGCGACGCCCTCGATCCGCGGAATCACTGATGGCGCTGCTCGAGATCAACAGGCTGACGGTGGATTTCGACGGACCACGCGGCATTCGCGCGGTTGATCATGTGGAGCTGTCGGTCGAGCGTCAGAGTTGCGTCGCCATTGTGGGCGAATCAGGATCGGGCAAGAGCCAGCTGTTGCTGGCCTGCACCGGGTTACTCGCCGCCAATGGCCGCGCCAGCGGTTCGGTGTGCTTCGACGGAATGGAATTGCTGGGAGCGGGCGATCCCGCAGCGCAGATCCGCGGCAGCGGAATCGGCTTTGTATTCCAGGATGCGTCGGGTAGCCTGACGCCCCATCGTCGCATCGGTGACCAGCTCGCCGAGGCGGGCGGCGCAACAATGGCCGACGCGGAGCGCATGCTCGAGCGTGTGCGGCTGCCGGACGCGCGCCGTCATCTTGCCGAGTACCCGCACGAACTTTCGGGTGGCATGCGTCAGCGCGTCGCGATCGCTGCCGCGCTGATGCCGCAGCCGCAGTTGCTGTTCGCGGACGAGCCGACCACGGCGCTCGACGTGACCGTGCAGGCCGAGATCATCGCCTTGCTCGCCGACCTTTGTCGTGAACTCGGCATGGCGATGCTGCTCGTGACACACGACCTCGGCGTGGTATCGAGTCTCGCGGAGCGCATCGCGGTCATGTATGCGGGGCGCATCGTGGAGTCAGACGAGGCCGCACGCTTTCTGGCGGGGCCCGGCCACCCTTACAGCGCCGGGCTATTGGCCGCCGTGCCGCGGCTCGATGATCCGCCAGGCTCGGAATTGCGGACCATCGCCGGCACGCCACCGCGTCCGGGCATGATCCTGCCGGGTTGCCGCTTCGAGCCGCGCTGTGCGCATGCACAGGCGCGTTGCCGCGGCGAGGATCCGCCATTTGTCAGGCACGGCGCCGCAGGAGTCGCTTGCCACTTTCCGTTGAAACAGGGCGAGCGATGAGCGCGCTACTGGATCTGCGCAACGTGACCGTGACATACGCATTGAATCACGGTCCACGGCGACGCGAGCTGACGGCGGTCGATGACGTCAGCTTCACGCTCGAATCCGGCGAGATGCTGGGTCTGGTCGGTGAGTCGGGCTGCGGCAAGTCCACGCTCGGACGCGCGATCCTCCGGCTCGTGCCCCTGGCCGCGGGCGAGGTGCATTGGCAGGGCCGCCGCATCGACCAGCTCGGCCGGAAGGAGTTCCGCGATTTGCGGCGTGGTCTCCAGCTGGTGTTCCAGGATCCGCACGCCTGCTTGGATCCGCGCATGACGATCATCGAGAGTGTCGCCGAGCCGCTGCGCTCGTTCGAGCCGGGACTATCCAGGTCACAGCGGGCTGCGCGCGCCACTGCGTTGCTCGATGAGGTTGGACTTGCGTCTGAGCTTTCGGACAGGTATCCGCACCAGGCGAGCGGCGGCCAATTGCAGCGCGCGGTCATCGCGCGCGCATTGATCGTTGATCCGCGCCTGGTCGTGTGTGATGAACCGGTCAGCGCGCTCGATGTATCCGTGCAGGGCCAGATCGTCAATCTGCTGGCGCGCATCCGGCGCGAGCGCGGGCTTGCGAGCCTGTTTATCAGTCACAACCTGGCCGTGGTCGCGGGCCTCTGCGAGCGCGTGATGGTCATGTATCTCGGGCGCATCGTGGAAATTGCGCCGCGCGCGGTGCTCGTGCCTGCGCCGCTGCATCCCTACACAAGGATGTTGCTCGATGCAGTACCCCGTATTGCGCCCATAGCGCGCCGAAGATCGGCGGCGGTTCCGCCTGCAGAGGTCCAGGGCAGCGCTGGGGCAGGCTGCGCATTCGCTGCGCGCTGCCCCCACGTCATTGCGCACTGCCACACCCAGCGGCCGCCGCTGCAGCCAATGCGCGGCCGGCGTCTGGTTGCCTGCCACCGCGCCGCGGAATGGCCGGCCGGCCTGCCGCCAGCCGCAGGCTGAACCCGCGTACGCTCTGGCTCGTCCCTTGAGCCACGCCCTGGGGTAGGCTCATGGGCGTGATATTGCTGACCCAGAACCTTCGACAGTCGCGCATCCTGCGCCGCCTGCATGACCGCGCGCAGATCGCGGCCGGCCGGGTGGTCTGGCCGTCGGCGCAGGTGTTGCCGCTCGATGCCTGGCTTACGCAGCAATGGCGCGACGCCGGAGCCGCCAATCAGGACCTGCGACAGCCGTTGCCGGCGGTCGCCTTGCATTGGCTCTGGCGGCGCCAGGCGGCCGCAGATGCGCCGGGCCTGCTGGATCCGGCGGAACTCGGCGCGCGGGCACGGGCCTGCTGGTTGCGCCTGCGGGCGTATGGCGGCGACCTCGATGACATCACGCGCTTCCCGCTGACCCGCGATCAGCAGGCGTTCGCCGCCTGGGCGCGCGGGGCCGAGCAGGAATTGCGCGAACGCGGCGCCTGCGATCCCTCGGATCTGGCGCGGCTCCTGGTCGAGGCGGATGCCGTGCCGGTTTCCGGACCTCCGCTGATGCTGGCCGGATTTCGCCGCCTGACGCCGTCGCAATCGGCGCTGCTTGCGGCTCTGAGGGCGAAAGGCTGGTCGGTCACCCAATCCGAGCCCGCGATCGACGGCCATGCGGTCTGGAGCCATGCGGCGCCCGATCCTGAATCCGAGCGCACCGCGATGCTCGACTGGGCGCGACTGCGGCTCGAACAGCAACCGGATGGCCTGCATGCGCTGATCGTGCCGGATCTCGCCGCGAACCGCGGGGTGATCCAGCGCGCGCTTGAGGCCAGGCTGCAGCCGGAACTCGAGCTGCCCGGCAGCGCGCGACGCGAGCGCCTGTTCGATCTTGCCGGCGGTTATCCGCTGTCGGTGCAGCCGGTCGTCGAGGCCGCGCTAGCGGCACTTGCCTGCTCGCTCGGGCATTTCGACTGGACCCTCGCGAGCCGCTTGCTCCGAAGCCCGCATCTGGCAGGCAGCCGGCCCGAACAGGACGCGAGGATCCGGCTCGATGTGGAATTGCGCAGCGCGCAGGGATTGCCGCGCGCATCCGTTCACGCGCTCGGCGGCCGCGCCGCGGCGGCCGAAGCCGGCCAATTTGCCGCGCTGCTCGCAACGGCAAGCGCGCGGCTCGCCGGCCCCACGCGCCGTGGTGCCGCGGCATGGGCGGAAAGTTTTGGCGCCTGCCTGGCGGCCTGGGGATGGCCCGGCGAAATCGTGCTGGGCAGCGACGAGTTCCAGGCGGCGAAACATTTCCGCGAATTGCTGCGTGAACTCGCGGCGCTTGCCGCCGTCGCGCCCGATTTCGGCGGAGCGGCCGCGCTCGATGAACTGCGCCGCCTCGCGGCGGCGCCATTCCAGGCGGAGAGCGGCGAGCCGTCGGTGTTCGTGCTCGATGCGTATGAAGACCCGGGCGTGAGCTTTGACAGCCTGTGGGTCGCCGGGCTCACGGCAGCGGCCTGGCCGCGACCCGTCACAGTCGATCCCCTGCTGCCGATCGAGATCCAGCGCCGCCGCGCCATGCCCTGCGTGACCGCCGAAGACTGCGTCGATGATGCGCGCGCGATCATTGGCCGCTGGCGCGCGCGCGCCGGTGAATTGGTGCTGTCCTGGCCGCGCCGCGAGCACGACACCGAGGTCGACGGCACGCCACTTGTGCCCGCGGAGGCACGGTCATTGGAGCCGCCGGCAACGCGGGCAACGCGCGAGCATCTTGTGTTCGCGGCCGCGATTCTCGAGCCATTGCCGGACGATGGCGTGCCGCCCCTCGCGGATGGCGCTGCGTACGGCGGCGCACGGGTGCTGGAATTGCAGTCGCATTGTCCGTTTCGGGCATTCGCGCAACTGCGGCTGCGCGCCGAGCCGCTCGAGGAGCCGCAGACCGGCATCGACCGGCGCCTGCGCGGCATCGTCCTGCATCGCGCGTTGCAGCGGTTCTGGGCGGAGCTGCAATCGCAGCAGGCGCTGCTGCGACTCGATACGGCGGACTGCGACCGAAAAGTGACCGCCGCGATCGATCAATCGATGTCGGAAGTGCTGCCGGCGCAGCGTGGTCAGCGGTCGCTCGCGCTCGAACGCGACTGGCAACGCCGCGCCATCGGCCACCTGCTGGCGCTTGAACGCGCGCGCCCGGCCTTCACGGTGGTCGAGACGGAGCGGGTGCTGAATGGCCGCATTGGCGGGCTCGACCTGCGTCTGCGCGTGGATCGCGTGGATCGCATCGGCGACGAACGGGTAGTCATCGATTACAAGAGCGGTGCAGTCCGGAAGGCGCAATGGCGCGGCGCGCGCATGGAGGCGCCGCAGTTGCCGCTGTACGCCGTGCTGCATCCGGAGCACCCGGCTGGCATCGCGATCGCAGAACTCGGCTCCGATCGCGCGGACTTCGTGGGTATCTGCCGCGACGAGGGCCTCATCGCGGGCTTGCAGCCAGCTCGCGATTTCGAGTTGACGGAGGATCGCGAAAACGGATTCGACTGGCCCGTGATCAAGGAACACTGGTACGCCTGGCTCGACCGCCTGGCACGCGATCACGCTGCGGGGCATGCCATCGTTGATCCCAAACTCGGGGCCGATACCTGCCGCTACTGCCATCTGGATGCGCTGTGCCGCGTCGCATCCGACGTGCCTGACGAGCCAGGCGCGGAGGAGGGCGGCGATGACGACTGACGCAGTCCGCGTGGACCTCGAATTGCGCCGGCGCGCCGTCGATCCGGAACGCTCGTTCATCGTCCAGGCGCCGGCGGGCTCCGGCAAGACCACGCTGCTGACGCTGCGCTACCTGCGTCTGCTCGCGACCGTGGATTGCCCGGAGCAGATCGTTGCGATCACGTTTACGCGCAAAGCGGCCGCGGAAATGCGGCACCGCATACTGGCGGCATTGGCGGGTGCCGCGGAACCGCCGCTGGCGACGGCCAAGCCGCACGAACAGGAAATTCACCGGCATGCGAGCGCCGCGCTGGTGCGCAGTCGCGAACGCGACTGGGGTCTCGAACACAATCCGGCGCGCCTGCACGTGCAGACCATCGACGGTCTCAATCACTGGCTTGCACGGCACCTGCCGCTCGCGGCACGCATCGGCACGTCTGCGGTGCTGATCGACAATGCCCGGCCGTTGTATGCCGAGGCGGCCCGGCGCACCGTTGCGGAGCTCGATGCCGATGGACCAGTCGCGGCGCTGCTCGAACGACTGGCGCGCGCCTTGAATCACGAGCCGCAACTGCTGGCGCGCCTGATCGAAGGCATGCTGGGCGCGCGCGAATTGTGGCTGCCCAAGTTGCTGGCGCTGGGCGACGGCCCGACGCTTCGCACCTCGATCGATCGACTGCTCGAGTCGGCCATCGAGACCGAGCTTGTGCGCGTCAATGAAATTATTGCGCCGGCGGGCATGCAACCCCTGTTTGGATTGATTCGCGAGGTGGCGGCGGCGGGTCCCGGGGATGGGCCGCTCGCGGCACTCGCCGGGCTCGATGGATTGCCGCCACCGGCGGTTGCCGCGGTCTCCCAATGGCGCGCGCTCGCTGACCTGCTGCTGAAAGCGCCGCCGAGCGTCGAACTGCGCAAGACCGTCGATCGCAAGCAGGGATTTCTGGCTGCGAGCGAAGGCGCCGGCTGGGCCGCCCGCAAGAAACACATGAAGGAATTGCTCGCCGCGTTCGCGGAGCGGAGCGACTTTGCCGCGGCAGTGGCGGAGCTGCGGCGCCTGCCTCCGCCTGCACTGACCGGCCGGCAATGGGAACGGATCGACGCGCTTTCGGCGGTGCTGCCGCACGCCGCTGCCGAGCTGCTCGCGCTGTTCTCCGAGCGCGGCACCCTCGATCATCCTGCGGTCGCCGCGGCGGCGCGCGCTGCGCTTGGCGACGAGTCGTCACCCACCGAACTCGCGCTCGCGCTCGACTACCGCATCCGCCACCTGCTGGTGGACGAGTATCAGGACACGTCGCCGTCGCAGGAACGGCTGCTTGAACTGCTGGTCGCGGGCTGGCAGCCGGGCGACGGGCGCAGCCTGTTCTGCGTCGGCGATCCGATGCAGTCGATCTACGCGTTCCGCGAAGCAGATGTCACGCTGTTCCTGCAGGCGCAGCGTCAGGGCATCGGCGGGGTGCAGCTCGCGTCCGAGCGGCTCGGCCAGAATTTCCGTTCCTGCGCGGCGATCGTCCGCTGGGTCAACGAGACATTTGCGGCGCTGATGCCCGCTGCGGACGATTTCGAGCGCGGCGCAGTGCAGTATTCACCGGCGACGGCCGTGAATGCGGACGCAGCGACGGATGGCGTGGTCGTACATCCACTGCTGGATGCGGATGAACGCACGATGGCCGCCAGGGTGGCTGGAATCGCTGCAGCGGCACTGCGCGCAGAGCCGGGCACCGCGCGATTGACCATCGCGATTCTCGTGCGCGGACGTGCATCGCTGCCGCCTCTGCTCGCGGCGCTGCGCGACGCCCGCATCGAGTACCGCGGCGTCGAACTCGAATCGCTGCTCGATCGTCCCGCGATACGCGACCTGGTCGCGCTGGCGAAGGCGATGCTGCACCCCGGCGATCGAACGTCCTGGCTCGCCGTGCTGCGCGCGCCCTGGTGCGGATTGGCGCTCGCTGACCTGCTGGCTCTGGTCGGCGACGACAGCCGCGCGCTGGTGCCGCTGCGGATCGCGGACCCGGTCGTACGGGCCAGGCTTTCCCGGGACGGTACGATTCGACTGGCACAGCTGCAACAAGGTCTCGACGCCGCAATGGCCGGCCGCGGCCAGCGCTCGCTGGGCTGCTGGCTGAAATCCGCCTGGTTCGCAATCGCGGGTCCGGCGACCGTCGGCGATCCGTCGGACCTTGCCAATGCCGAACTGTTATTCGCCGCACTGGACCGCCTGGAACTGGAGGCCGGCGGCAGTCCGGAAGGGTCGGCGATCGATGCCGCGGTCGAAGGCGTCATGGCTTCGCCGGTCGGCAGCGATTCCGCGCGGGTGCAGGTCATGACGATCCACCGCGCCAAGGGCCTCGAATTCGATGTCGTGATCGTTCCCGACCTGCAGCGCGGCGTGCGTGGCAGGGAGCGGCCGCTCTTGTACTGGGCACAGGTTGCAACCGGCCCGGGCCGCCGCGGCATCGTGCTGGCGAGCCGGGCGGAGTCCGGCGAGCACGGCGGCGACGCAGATCCGCTCGAGCAATGGATGCGGCACCTGGCGGACCAACGCGAGGCGCTCGAACTGGGGCGCGTCGCTTACGTCGCGGCGACACGTGCGAAGCGCCAACTGCACCTGATCGGTTCGATGAAGGTCAAGTGGAAGAATGACGAGCCGCAGTTGCGCAAGCCGGGTGCCGGCAACCTGCTCGGATTCTTCTGGCCGGTGCTGCGCAAGGACTTCGAGCGGGAACTGGCGGCCTGCACCGCGGTGCGCGGAAGCGCAACGCAGGCCGATAACAGCCGCCGTCGGCTGACGGCGCCACCGTTGCTGCGCCTGCCAGCGGATTTTGTGGCACCGGCACCGAGTGCTCCACCGCGAACCAAGGGTCTGCGGATTGCCGGCCAGCCAGAAGGCTCGATCCGGCCCGAGTTTGACTGGGCCGGCGCGATCGCGCAGGCGGTCGGCCAGGTCGTGCACCTGGAACTTCAGCGCCTGGCGCGTGTCGGCTTGAAGCCAAGCCAGTGGCCGCTGCGACCCGTGGTCTGGCAACGGGAACTGCGCGAATTCGGCATTGACGACATGCATCTGACGGAAGCGCTTGCGCGCGTGGAACGGGCGATGACCAGGGTTGCCGGCAGTGAGACCGCAGCGCGCCTGCTGGACCCTGCGCTCGCCGAAGCTTCAAGCGAGCTCGCGCTGACCGCAGTAATCGACGGAGTCGTGCAGGGACTCAGGATCGATCGCAGCTTCGTGGACGCCGGGGGCCTGCGCTGGATCGTCGACTGGAAGACGAGCTCGCACGAAGGTGGCGACCTCGACGCATTCCTCGACAACGAACTTGCGCGCTACACCGATCAGTTGCGGCGCTACGCCCTGGTGATGAAACGCTACGACGGTCGCCCGCAAAAGGTCGGTCTGTATTTTCCGTTGCTCGATGCCTGGCGCGAGCTAGATAGCTAGTTGGTGCCGGGTCGCAAGCTAGTTGGTGCCGGGTCGCAGGTTCGTAGTTCTCAAGCAAGAACTGCGAACCTGCGAACCTGCGACCCGGCACCTCACAGCCTCACAGCTTTCCTTCGACGGTGAAGGGTCGGCGCCCCGAGATATCGGGCGGTCCGAGAAAGGCGAGGGTGTCAAAGATGGCAGGGCCGGCGCCCGGACCCGGCGCGACTTCACCGCTCACGAAGTAGCTGCGATCGCGCTTCAGCTCGATGGTGCCGCGCACGCGCAAGGGCCCGCCAAGATCGCTTAGCCTGCCGGTCAACGTGCCAGTACCGACCGCGCCTTCGCCGATCGTCAGTTCGAAATCGCCGAGCAACGCACCACCCGAGCCTGGCGCCTTGAGGCCGCGCACGAAGAGCTTGCCTTCCGCATCCTGCGGCATGCCATTGGCGATTCGCGCCCTTGCGACCTCGAGGTCGAGCCGGCCGGTCCAGCCCGCAGGCGTAACGAGGCCCTCGAGAAATGCGATCGGCAGGTTGCCCGTCAGGTCACGGGCCTCGATCTCGTTGGCATCGAAGTCGCCGGATAGCGAGACCGATACCTGGCCAGCGGACGGCTGCAATTCCACGCGGCAGGACCATTCGAGTACCAGCAACGGCCATGGGCGGCAGGACCAGCTTGCGGCGCCCATTGCGCGGCCCTGCAGGCTGACGCTGGACGCCCGGCCCGACCAGATCGTGCCATCGAGGCCGGCGACGGCGACGCCTGGCGGCAGCCAGCGTGTCAGCACTGTGGCAGGTACCAGTGCGATCACGAAAACCAGAAAGGCGGCGATGCCCGCCGCGACCAAGAGGCCTTTACGCGACATGCCTAATGACCGCGAAGTACCAGCGTCGCGTCAACGCGGCCCGGCTCGCCGCTCGCATTGACACTCGCGGTTTCGGTGACCGCGCCACGCTCCTGCTGCAGCCGCGCGAGGCAAAGCGCCAGCGCGTCGAAGGAAGCGTTCTTGAAGCGCACGCGCAGCGATCCGGGTCCGGCGGGCTCGATGCCTTCCAATGCGTCGCCGAGACCTGACTCGCGCGCGGCGCGGTCCACCGCAATCGCCAGCGACTCTCCGGCTCGTGCCGCAGGCGTCGCCTGCAGGCGCGGAGTGACGGCCTCGATCCACGCAAGCTGCTCCCGCTTGCCTTCGACTCGTTCCTCGGCCGCCGCGGCTGTGCTGCCAAGTTTCCAGACCAGGCCGGTCAGCAGCAGCACGGCCGCCGCCACCGCACCCCAGGTCACCATGCGCTGTTCGCGTTCCGCAAGCGACGCATGCCATTCGCGCAGGGTCATGACACGGGCCCCGTCGTGACGTTGATCTGCGCCGACACGCCTTTCTCGCCCGGCGTGGTCGACTCGACGTCTGCGGTCAGGCCGCGCGCGGTCAACGCCTGCGCAAAGCGCGCGAGCGCGTCGGTGTCCGCCGCAATCATGTGCAGCTGCAGCGAGCCGTTGCGCCAGCCGAGCGACTCGAGCGTGGGGCCGGTGGCACCGCTCATTGCGCCGCCGACAGCAGCGAGGCTTGCCAGCAGGCCCTGGGGATCGGCGGCAGCGCCGCCGGCGAGCCGCTGCTCGATCTGTGCGCGGGCATCCACGATGCGCTCGACATCGGGCATCGCGATGCGCACGGCCTGATCGATCGCGGCATCGAGACGCTGCTCCTCGGCGCGCAGGCGGATCAGGTCATAGCCGCGTACGCCGACGTGCAGGGCAAGTGCGGCAAGCGCAAGAAACGCAGCGATGCGCCAGCGTTGCCATTCCGCCCGCCAGCCGGTACGCCGGGCGAAGTCACCCTGCAGCAATGACAGCGCGTCACTTCGCACACTGGCTGCCGCCATCAACGGCAATGCGCCGTCGGGCAGGAGTTGCAGGTCGAGACTGCCGGTCACTTCGCGCAGCGCGTCGATCATCTCGCGCGAATGCTGCCAGTCCTGCTCCGAGACATAGAGCTGCACGTGGCGGTCCTCGCCCTCGAGACCCGCGAGTGCGAAGGCTTCGGTCAGCGGTTCGGCATCGAGCGCCACCGGCAGTGCGCCGGGCGCGCGCACGAGCAGCCGGCCGGCGTCGATGACGGCAACCGTCTTGCCAGGATTGTCCGGCACGCAGAGCGGCTCGGGCACCAAGGCTTGCGGATCGAGCCCGGCCGACTTGAGTGCGTCCATCCAGCCGCGCAACTCATCGCGCCGCACCGCCGCGACCAGTGTTCGACCCTCGGCGTCGGTGCGGCCCACGGCAAAGTGAAACTGCTCGACTTCGCCGGCCAGCAATTCTTCCATCGCATAGGGCACGATCTGCGCCACACGCGCGCCGCCCTTCACCGGCAACTCGGGCTGCGCGAATGTCACGCTTGCGCCCGGTGCGATGACGACCAGCGGGCGTTCGGCGGCGAGCGGCGCCGCATCCGCGAGCCCGCCGATGGACACCGGGCCGATGCGCCCGCCATCCGCGTCGGTGATGATCCAGGAGATCGGATCCGCCAGCCGCAATACCAGAAATTGACTCATTGCCTCACTCGGTGCCTGTTGAACGCAGCACGGCCCGGCTGCCGCCGGCGCCGTTTCGCTCGATCAGACTGTACAACGTGAGTTCGGAGGTGCCAATACTGACCGTTGTCACGGCACGGAACCAGTTCGAAGATTCGGAAATTGTGGGCTGCAGGGCCTGGAATTTCTCGGTGCTCAAGGTCGCCTTCAGGTCCTCCATGGTCGGAAAACAGCCGTTCCGGCGATTGGCGAGCAAGGAATCGGCATCGCCGAAATCCGTGCCTCCCTCGACCAGGGCTGCCAGCAGCGGCGCCGAGGCCGTGCAGATGTTGATGTTCGAGCCGACCGGTAATGCGGCCAGGTAGGGCCGGATGCGCAGGTACTCCTCGGGTGTCATGCCTGGCAGCGCCATCAGCTCGGTGATGGTCGTCACCGGGCCATTGGCCGAGCGATAAGGCGGATTCTGCGAAAGATAGTTACCGTCCTCCGCGCCATCGGGAAACCCGGGCACGGTGTCGGAATCGAGCCAGTCCGCGGCGATGCGTGCCCAGCGCCGGTCGGCGCCGGCATTCTCGAGCAGCCGCTCGAAGCGCGCGACGGCGGACTCATTGACCGTTCCATCGTCTGCGAGCAGGTTGTTCAGGTTGAACCGCCCCTGCATGTCCTCGAGGGTCCCGCGCACCGCGCCGCCGTCCACCGGAAGCGGGGGGATCGGCTGCGCCCAGCGCTCGCCCAGGTGATCGGTCTGTGAGTCCTCGCGATCCTTGCGCAGCACCTCCGCGGCCCAGGCTTCGGCGCCGAGCGCCACGTGCCAGGCCTGGTCCAGCGCGATCAGCCCCGCCGTGCGCCGCAGATCGAGTGACGCGCGCGTGCCGATGCGCACGGCGAGTACCGTCGCGATCGCGACCATCACGATCGCCATGATCAGCGCAACGCCACGCTGCCTCATCCGGCCACCTCGATCAGGCGCTTCAGCTCGCCATAGTCTGTCAGCACGATGGTGATCTCGACTGCCATCGGGCGCGACCGGAGTTCGGCGTCGCCCGGGCTGCCGAGCGGCGGCCACTGGGTGACCCATTCGCGGCCCGCATTCATGTAGCGGATCTCGATGCGCTCGACCTGGTTGAGCAGCCGGCGCGGGACCGGCAGGTTGGCGAGAGTCGGGTCGCTGACATTCCAGTATTCACGGATCAGCGTGCGTTCTTCCAGGCGGTAGCTGACACGCTGCACCGTGCCGCGCGGCGTGCCCGCGCCATTTGGCCAGCCCCCGTGTGAAAGCTCGACCAGTGTCACGGCATTCGGGTCACGCCGGAGTGCGGCGCGATAGCCGTCGCCGATCGGCTCGCGTATCGGCCGCGGTGCAAGCGTGCGGAAATCACCGGTCAGCAGATTCATCGCGCGCTGCACTTCGCGCAGGCGGTCCATGTGGCCGCCGGCATTCTCCACGGAAACGCGCGCCTCGCTGACCCCCCGATACGCCATCACGCTCATGATCGCGAGTATTGCCACGGCGACCAGGATCTCGAGCAGGGTGAATCCCCGGTTGCGATTGGGCATCATGAATCGTCCTCGTCGCCCGGATTCTCCTCCGGGGCACCGGTATTCCACGGAGTCGACGACGGCCCGGTTGCGGTCGCGGTGGATCCGACGAAGCCGGCCAGGCTGACGAGCGAGGAATCCTCCGCATCGCCATCGCGGCGTACCTTCATGTCGATGCGGCGCAGGCCGTCGACCGGCGTCTGCGAAACGATCGCGATCCAGTGCCAGCGCCGGCCAGCGTAATCAACATCGCCCTCGGTCTTGTCCACCGAAGGATACTCGCCCGAGAGGCGCATCTCCGTGATCCGGTTGTCCGCAATCCACGCAGCCATGCTGCGGTCGCGCAGATAGCCGATGTTGCTGGTGGTATCGCCGATCGACTTGAAAACGGCGAACATGCCGAGTGCGACGATCGCGAGCGCGACCACGACCTCGATCAGCGTGAAGCCCCGCAGCCTGCTACTCGGGTTCATGGCGCTCGATCTTGATCATGCCGTCGGCGGCGCCGACCAGCGTGACACGCCGCCCGGTGTCGGGACGCGCGAGCGACAAACGATAGGGGGTCACGTCGCCGCTGCCATAGGACATCAGTTGCGGAATTCTTGCGTCGGCACGAGCGGGCTTGCGCAGCAGGACGAGCCTGCCCTCGATCTCGAGCTCGAATGCGAGGCCGGGCGGTAATTGGCGTGGCAGCAGCCAGGGGTCTCCCTCGACATCCACCCAGCGTTGCTCGAAGCCGTCGAAGCGCTGGAATTCATAGCCGGCGCTTTCGATCCGCAGGCCATAGTCGCGTCCTTCGAGCTGGGCCTGTTCCTGCAGCAGCGCAATCGTGTCGGTCAGGCGTTCGGTCTCGAGTTCCAGTTCGCGATCGTCGCCGAGCACGCCGATCGATAGAGTCGCGACAGCCGCAAGAATGGCAATGATGACGACGACGACCAGTATTTCGATCAGCGTGAATCCACGCTGGTCGCGTTGCAGGCGGATGGCTGCGATGGTCACGGCCCGCTCAGGCCGTCAGTCGGTGTTCCAGTTGCCGAGGTCAGCATCGGTTCCTTCGCCACCGGGCTGGCCATCAGCGCCCAGCGTGTAGAGGTCATAGGCCCCGCCCCTGGTGCCCGGCTGCAGGTAAACATATTCATTGCCCCATTGATCCTTCGGCACGGTCTTCGACCGAAGGTAACCCTGCGGCCGCCAATTGCGCACCGAGGGGTCATCCGGCTTCTTGACCAGCGCCTCGAGGCCCTGATCAGTCGTCGGGTAGCGGAAGTTGTCCATCTGGTACATATCGAGCGCCGTGCCCAGCGAGCGGATGTCCAGCTTGGTGGCTTTTATCCGGGCAGTGTCCACCTGCCCGAGAATCTGCGGCGCAATCAGCGCGCCCAGGATCGCGATGATCACGAGCACGACCATGATCTCGATCAGCGTGAATCCGGATTCGCGGTGGAAAGCCTGGCGCATTCAGTTCTCCTGCCCCGGCGCGAGGCGCGACCTCCTGAGCACCCGCATGATATCAGAGCGACTGCGCGGACCCCGGCGGCGACTCCCGCCTTGTGACGCCGCGCTCAACCTATAATCGGCGCGTCTGGTGGGCCGGGAGCGCGAATCTTGAAGCTGGGGATGATGTTTCCGGGGCAGGGCTCCCAATCGGTCGGCATGCTGGCGACATTGGCCGATGCCGAGCCGGCCATCGGCGAGACCTTTGCGGAAGCATCGGAAGTCCTCGGTTATGACCTCTGGCGGCTTTGCCAGCAGGGCCCGGCAGAGCAGCTTTCTGACACCGAGCGCACGCAACCCGCGATGCTGGCAGCCGGAGTTGCCGTCTGGCGGGCCTGGCAGCGGCGTGGCGGAAGAGTGCCCGACATGATGGCTGGACACAGTCTCGGCGAGTACAGTGCGCTCGTCTGTGCCGGCGCCATCGATTTCAGGGCTGCTGTGGCACTCGTGCGCCTGCGCGGACAGGCGATGCAACGCGCGGTGCCGGCGGGCAGCGGTGCGATGGCCGCGATCCTCGGTCTCGACGATGCGGTGATCGAGGCCGCCTGCGTCGAGTCGGCGCAGGGCGAAGTGGTCCAGCCGGTCAATTACAACTCGCCGGGCCAGCTCGTCATCGCGGGCCATGCCGCGGCGGTCGCGCGGGCCATTGAAAACTGCAAGGCGCGTGGCGCGAAGCGGGCCGTGCTGCTACCCGTCTCGGTGCCTTCACACAGCGCCTTGATGAAACCGGCCGCGGAGGAAATGCGCGAGCGGCTGCAGACCCTCGCGGTGCAGGCGCCCGCGACTCGCGTCTACGCATTCGATGGCGGGCAGTACGACACGCCGCCGGCGATTCGCGACGGCCTGTACCGTCAGCTGTTCAATCCGGTCCGCTGGTCGGCTATCGTGGCCGCGATGATTACGGCGGGTGCGCAGCAACTGATCGAATGCGGACCCGGGAAAGTGCTTGCCGGGCTGGCGCGGCGTGCGCCGGGCGGCCGCGATCTGGCGATCAGCGCGATCGACGGGGCGGACACATTGCAGGCTGCGCTGACGGCGGCCGCGGGGAGCGACAACCGATGACGACCCAGACACTTGCGGGCGAGATCGCACTCGTGACAGGCGCCTCGCGTGGTATCGGCCAGGCGATCGCGCTTGCCCTCGGCGCGCAGGGCGCGAAGATCATCGGCACGGCGACCGCTGCCACCGGCGTTGCGGCGATTGACGCGATGCTTGCCGGCGCAGATATCACCGGGCGCGGCCTGGTGCTGGACGTCGCAGACGGTGCGGCCATCGACGCCGCGATTGCTGACATCGAGGGGCGCGAGGGTGCGGTCACGATCCTCGTCAACAACGCCGGCATCACGCGTGACACGCTGCTGCTGCGCATGAAGGCCGAGGACTGGGACGCGGTGATCGATACCAATCTCGGCTCCGTGTTCCGTCTCAGCAAGGCCGTGCTGCGCGGGATGATGAAGGCACGCAAGGGGCGCATCGTCAACATCGCCTCGGTGGTCGCGATGACCGGCAATCCGGGCCAGGCGAATTACTGCGCGGCCAAGGCTGGCATCGGCGGGTTCACGCGCTCGATGGCGCGCGAAGTCGCCTCGCGTGGCATCACGGTCAATGTCGTCGCGCCGGGCTTCATCGACACCGACATGACCCGAGCCTTGAGCGAGGAGCAGCGCAACTCGCTCGCGGCCCAGATACCGCTCGGCCGCCTGGGACAGCCACAGGACATCGCTTCGGCAGTCTGTTTTCTGGCCTCGCCGGCGGCGGGCTGGATCACCGGGGAGACCCTCCACGTCAATGGCGGAATGTACATGTCCTGAACGATTTCGGGTGCTTACGAACGCAAAAAAGGCTTTCAGAAACAGTGCACAAGAAAGGTTTCTGGTAGCCTGTGGCGGGTCCGTGGCATAGAATGGCGACCCTTGGCCGGCCCGCACGCCGCCATGGGCATCACTAAAGGCAAGGGAAAAAAAACCGATGAGCACAGTCGAAGAACGGGTGAAGAAGATCGTCGCCGAGCAGCTCGGGGTGAAGGACGAAGAAGTCACGAACGACGCGTCTTTTGTCGATGATCTGGGTGCCGATTCCCTGGACACGGTCGAGCTCGTGATGGCGCTCGAGGAAGAGTTCGAGACCGAGATTCCGGACGAGGATGCCGAGAAGATCACCACGGTGCAGCAGGCGATCGACTACATCGTCCAGCATCAGTCCAAGTCTTAAGGCCATGCCTGCGCGAGCCCTGGCCCCTTGGTCGGGGCTCGTTGCGTCACGCCAGCTCCGGCAGGCAGAGGAAACCGCTTGAGCAAGCGTCGCGTGGTTGTCACCGGGCTCGGCATGGTGTCGCCGCTCGGCAATTGCGTCGCTGACAGCTGGACTGCCTGCCTCGCTGGCAGGAGCGGCATCGGCCCGATCACACGCTTCGACACCACGGGTTTTCCCGTGACCTTCGCCGGCAGCGTGCCCGGCTTTGACGCGTCGAAATTCATGCCCGCCAAGGAAGCGCGGCGCATGGACCTGTTCATGCAGTACGGCGTGGCGGCCGGCGTGCAGGCGATCGCCGATTCGGGCCTCGAGGTCACCGATACCAACCGTGCCAGAATCGGACTCGTCTTCGGCGCAGGAATCGGCGGCCTTGCGACCATCGAAGAGAACTACAGTCGCTATCTCGAGACCCGGACGCCGAAGAAGGTTTCGCCGTTTTATATTCCGGCCAGCATCATCAACATGATCTCGGGCCACCTGTCGATCATGTACGGAGTCACCGGACCCAACCTCGCGCTGGTCACGGCCTGCACGACCTCGACGCACAGCATCGGCATCGGCATGCGCACGATCCAGTACGGCGATGCGGACGTCATCGTCGCCGGGGGCGCCGAGATGGCGCAGACACCGACGGCAGTCGGCGGCTTTTGCCAGGCGCGCGCGGTATCCACGCGCAACGACGACCCCGAGCGCGCCAGCCGCCCCTGGGACCGCGACCGCGACGGCTTTGTCATGGCCGACGGTGGCGGCGCGATCGTGCTCGAGGAATACGAGCACGCGAGGGCGCGCAATGCGCCGATTCACGCGGAACTCATCGGCTTTGGCATGAGCGGGGACGCGTACCACATCACCGCACCACCGGAAAATGGCGCCGGAGCAAAGCAGTCGATGGTCAATTCCCTGCGCGATGCACGCGTCAACGTCGATGAGGTCCAGTACGTCAATGCGCACGCGACCTCGACGCTCCTCGGCGACATCGCGGAAACGACCGCGATCAAGGACGCATTCGGGGCCCATGCGAAGAGTCTTGCGGTGAGCTCGACGAAATCCATGACCGGCCACCTGCTGGGCGCCGCGGGCGTCGTCGAAGCAATCTTCAGCATCCTCGCGATCCGCGACCAGGTCGCTCCGCCGACCATCAATCTCGACCATCCCGGCGCAGGCTGCGATCTCGACTACGTGCCGATCACCGCGAGGCGCATGAAGATCGACACGATCGTGAGCAATTCTTTCGGCTTTGGCGGAACCAACGGCACGCTGGTTTTTCGCGCGCTGCGCTGAAGCCGGTGGAGGGCGATCCGGTCGGGCGGATGCTTGCGCTGCACGAGCGGTATCCGGAGCGCTATCCGGTGCTGCTCGACAGCTCGGCGGTCGGCATGCCGCTCGGCCGCTTCACGCTGCTGCTGGCTGCGCCCGAGGGCCGCCTGTTGCTCGATCGCGATCGGAGGCTGCAGGGCGAGGGTGAGGGGGATCGCTTCTGCGATCGCCTGGATGCGTGGTGGAGGCGCGAGAGAAGCGTGGCGCCGCCGGCGCCCTGGCCCTTTGCGGGCGGCTGGTTCCTGTACCTGGGCTATGAGCTAGCCTCGGAAGTCGAACCCTCGCTACGGCTGCCCCCGTCTCCGCTGCCGGTCGTGGCGCTCGCCTGGCGCATGCGCGCGGCCGTTGTTCATGACCATGAATCGGGCGAGAGTGTGGTGCTCGCCGAGCCCGCGGCCGCCAGCATTGCGGACCAGCTGCGATCGGACCTGCAGGACATCGGGCGCGGCCCAAGCCCGGCGCTGGTCGGGCCGGTGACTACTGTGTCCGAGGACGATCCGGAGCGGTACCTGGAAGCCTGCCGCGCAGCCCTTGCCCATATCGCGGCCGGTGACGTCTACCAGGCCAATCTGGCCCGGACCTGGCGCGCGCCCGTCCCCGGCGGCATGACGACAGCAAAGCTCTATGCGCGCCTGCGTGCTGCCAATCCCGGCGCCTTTTCCGGTATCGCCCAGCTCGACGATGTCGCCATCCTGTCGAGCTCTCCGGAGCGCCTCGTGCGCGTGTCTGGCCGTCGCATCGACACCCGGCCGATCGCGGGCACCCGGCCGCGGCTGGCGTCGGGTGACGCGGCATCGATCGCCGAACTGACCGCGAGTGCCAAGGAACGCGCGGAACATGTGATGCTGATCGACCTCGAGCGCAATGATCTCGGTCGGCTTTGCGAACCCGGCAGCGTGCAGGTGGACGAGTTCATGGCGGTCGAGAGTTATGCGCACGTTCATCACATCGTCTCGAATGTCTGTGGCCGGCTGCGCGAAGATGTCACGCCGGGCGCTGTCATCCGCGCATTATTCCCCGGCGGCACGATCACCGGTTGTCCCAAGGTCCGCTGCATGCAGTTGATTGGCGATCTCGAGGGCAAGGGCCGCGGCGCCTACACGGGTGCCATGGGTTACCTTGCGCTGGACGGCAGCCTGGATCTCAACATCCTGATCCGGACCATGACCGTGCAGGGCGGCGAGGTCGAGTTGCGCGCCGGCGCCGGGATCGTCGCCGATTCGGATCCCCTGCATGAACTCGACGAGACCCGCGCCAAGGCGCGCGGCGTTTTGCGCGCGCTCGGGAGCAGCGGCTGATGCCGGTTCTCGTCAACGGCCGCGCGGGACAGCTCGATCCACTCGATCGCGGGCTGCAGTACGGTGACGGCCTGTTCGAGACGATGGCTGTGCGCGACGGCCGTGCGCGATTCGTCGAATGGCACCTTGCGCGCCTGGCCGAGGGTGCGCGTCGGCTGGCGTTGCCGTTGCCGGATCAGGACCGGCTGCCTGGGCAGATCGCAGCCGCGTGGCCAAGCGGCCGGGGCGTCGTCAAGCTGATCTGGACGCGCGGTCCTGCCGGGCGCGGCTATCGGCCGCAGGCAGCTGTAGAACCGACCTGCATCGCGGCAGGATTCGAATGGCCGGCATGGCCGGCAACCGCGTCGAGCGAGGGTGTCCGCCTTCGCTATTGCAGGACGCGCCTCGGGCGCAATCCCATGCTTGCCGGGATCAAGCACCTGAACCGCCTGGAACAGGTATTGGCGCGCGCCGAATGGGACGACGAACGTATTGCCGAGGGATTGATGCTGGACGATCGGGGTCAGGTGATTTCAGGCACGCAGAGCAATCTGTTCGCTGTCATCGCGGGGCAGATCGTGACGCCAGCGCTCGATCAATGCGGTGTCGCCGGCGTCATGCGCCGCGCGCTCTGCGGCTGGGCCGCTGATCACGTGAGCGCGGTCGTAGAACGCAGCTTGGCACCGGAGGAGCTCGAGACAGCCACCGAGATATTCGTGACGAATGCGTTGATCGGCGCCTGGCCTGTGCGCGAACTCGCACAAAGGCAGGTGCCGGCAGGGCCCCTTGCAGCGCGGTTCAACTCATGGCTTGCGGGACAGGAATGAAGCGCCTGCGTTTTCGCATTGCGCTCGTCGTGATCCTGATCATGGTCGGCTGGCTCGGCCTGCGTCAGTACGAGGAATCCTGGCTTTCAACACCACTCCCGGCATTGCAGCAGCCGGTCGTTTTCCAGCTGCCGGCCGGCGCGTCACTGACCGCGGTCGCGGCGTCGCTTGAAGAGGCGGGTTGGCTGGACCGGCCGTCGGTCTGGATCCGGCATGCGAAGCGTACCGGCGGCGCGACCCGCATCAAGGCTGGCGAGTACCTGCTGCAGCCCGGCACGACGCCTGCTGCGCTGTTGCAGCAGTTCGTGACCGGGTCGGTGCTGCTGCATGCCCTGACCATCCCGGAAGGTTGGACCTTCAGGCAGGCACTGGCCGCTATCCAGGCGAATCCAGCCGTGGTCGTCGAATTCGCCGGACTGTCGCAGGACGAGATGATGAAGCGCCTGGGTCTCACGGGCCGTCATCCCGAGGGATTGTTCTTCCCGGACACCTATCGCTTTCCGCGCGGGACGAGCGACCGCGAACTGCTGCAGCTGGCGCAGACCCGGCTCGAGGAAGAACTTGCCTCCGCCTGGAGGAAGCGTAAGCCGAAGCTTCCGCTCAGCACGCCTTACGAGGCGTTGATACTGGCCTCGCTGGTCGAGAAGGAAACCGGGGCACCCGATGAACGGCCTCTGATCGCCGGTGTTTTCGTCAATCGCCTGCGCATCGGCATGCGCCTGCAAACCGATCCGTCGGTGATCTACGGAATCGGCGAATCCTTCGACGGCAACCTGCGCCGCCGCGATCTGCAGACCGACACGCCTTACAACAGTTACACGCGCGCGGGTTTTCCGCCGACACCGATCGCATTGGTCGGGCGCGCGGCGCTCGAAGCTGCGGTACGACCGGCCGCGACCGAGGCGCTTTATTTCGTCGCAACCGGCAAGGGCGACGGCCGCCATTACTTTGCGGCTTCGCTGGTCGCGCACAACTCGAATGTCGCGCGGCACCTGGCCAACCTGCGCGGCGGCAGCGGCCTTCAGGTACGCTGACCCGGTGCGCGGCCGGTTCATCACATTCGAGGGTATCGAGGGCGTCGGCAAGTCGACGCAGCTCGCGCAAGCTGCGCTTCACCTGCAGGGCCGCGGCATCGATTCGCTGCTGACGCGCGAGCCCGGTGGCACGCCGCTCGCGGAGGCATTGCGCGCGCTGGTGTTGCAGCGCCGTGAGCAGCCGGTCGGCGTCACGGCTGAACTCTTGATGATCTTTGCCGCGCGAGCAAGTCATGTCGCGGACGTGATCGCTCCGGCGCTGGCACGCGGACGCTGGGTGCTCTGCGATCGCTTTACCGACGCCACGGAGGCCTATCAGGGCGCTGGCCACGGTGTCGCGCAGCCCACGATCCGCCAGCTCGCCGCCATCGCACATCCGGGCCTGACGCCGGACCTGACCTTGTTGCTCGACGCGCCGCCAACTGTCGCGCTCGCACGGGTTGCTTCGCGCGGCTTGTCGCTGGATCGATTCGAGGCCGAGAGCGAAAAGTTTTTCGAGCGCGTACGACGCGGTTACCTTGACATCGCCGCGCGCGAGCCCGTTCGCGTCCGCCTGATCGATGCGACCGGCGATGCGCGGCAGGTTGCGGTGGCGGTCGCACGCGAACTCGATGCGTGTTTGCCCAACACGGAGTGAGACAGGTGGCGGGCTCGAAACGCGAAAGCGGGGAGATCGTGGCGGCGCCGGATGTCGGCGAGATGCTCGCGCGCGCCGGCGTCGAATGGTTCGCATCGTTGCGTCGGCGTCTCGCAGCGATGCAAAGCCAGGATCGGCTACCGCATGCCCTGTTGCTGCTGGGCCAGCCGGGAGCGGGGCAATCCGAGTTCGGCCTGTGGCTCGCGGCACTGCTGCTCTGTGACAGGAAGGGCGAAACGTCCTGCGGTGAATGCGCCGGTTGTTGTCTCTTTCTGGCAGGCACACATCCGGATTTCTACCGCGTGGGCATTGAGGAGGACGCCGCCGTCATCCGCGTCGAGCAGATCCGCAGCTTGTCCGAGAGCTTCTCGCTCAAGAGTTACCGGGGCCGCAGCAAGGTAGCGCTCGTCGATCCGGCTGATGCCATGAATATCAACTCGTTCAATGCCTTGCTGAAGACTCTTGAAGAGCCTTCTGACAACACCTACCTGATCCTGACTGCCAGCCGCAGTGATTGCCTGCCACGCACCATCGTGAGTCGCAGCGTGCGCGTGCGCCTGCCGCTGCCGGCTGCGGGCGAGGCGCTGGCCTGGCTTGAACGGTACCGGGCGTACGCGGGCTGGGAGCGCCTGCTTGCGCTTGCAAATGGCGCGCCATTCCTGGCGTTGCAATACGCGGATGCGGGCCTCGAGGAGATCGACGCGAAGATGCAGGAGACGCTGGATTCCGCGGAAAAAGGCCAGCTCGATATCATTGCGACCGCAGCGACCTGGAGCCGTGATCAGCCCGAGGCGCGCCTGTTCTGGCTCGAATCCTGGCTCACGGGCCGGCTGCGCGAGGCTGCCCTGGCTAGTGAACTGGTTAACAATAATCGTTTACCATGGTTGCGGGTTTCGGCACGCGAACCGATGATACAGGCCGGCTATCGCCTGCTGGACGCGCTGCGCGAAGCGAGGTTGCTCGTGAGCGGCGCGCTCAACACGCAGCTCCTGTTCGAAGGGTTGCTGATTTCGCTCACGGCGTTCGTGGGCGAAGGCGCCGGCAAGCTGAGGGAGTCAGTGGATTGAAGATGCGGGCACCATCGACCAAGCCGGGGCTGCTGACTCTCACCATCAAGGACAAGAGCGCGCTGTACCTTGCCTACATGCCATTTGTGAAGAATGGCGGGCTGTTCATCCCCACCAACAGCAACTACCGGATCGGCGACGAGGTCTTCATGCTCCTCAACCTGATGGGCGAGGATGAAAAGCTGCCGGTCGCAGGCCGCGTGATCTGGCTGACGCCGAAAGGCGCGCAAGGCAAGCGTACCGCCGGCATCGGCGTGCAGTTCAGCGAACAGGATCGCGGCACGACGCAAAAGAAGATCGAGGCTTACCTGGCCGGCGCGCTCGGCGGGGACAAGCAGACCCACACGATGTAGGCGACGCGGCACCGCGCGGCGCGCTTCATTCCGGCCCGAGTTTGTTTCCCAGCAGGCCGTCACGCAGGCAGTAGGCCTCGAAACCCCGTTCGCTCAGCAGGTACGCGGCGGCGGAGCTGCGCCGCCCGGTGTCGCAGACGACCACATAGGGCGTCTTGGTATCGAGCGTCCGCACCTTCAGGCGGATGAAGTACAGGGGGACATTCAGCGCATCGTCAAGGTGATAGCTGTCGTACTCGCTCGGCAGCCGTACATCCAGCCAGCGGCCGCCGTGCGCGATCAGTTCACGCGCATGCTCGAGATCCACCGTGTGCAGCAGCGGCTCGTTGAGGAGCTCGCGGAAATCGTCCTTACCCAGGCGCACCAGGGCGCCATCGCCCTGCATCGTGATCGTCGCATTGCGCTTGCCGTCGGAGAGCAGCGCCTCCTCGCCGAAGGACTCGCCGATCCCGAGGTCGGCAAGCTTGATGCCGGCGCGGTTCGTCGGCGTCTCGCGTGTGACCACCGCGCTGCCCTTCGTGATTACGTAGAAATAATCGCCTTCGTCGCCCTGCTTGATGATGACCTCGCCGGCCTTGCAGGCCACGTGCTGCATGCGCATGAACAGCGCCTGCAAATTGGCCGGCGGGATGCGGTGGAAGGACTTGGTTTGCAGCAGTACCGTCATCCAGTCATCGGCACTGCCAATGCCGCCAGCCGAGATTTCGCCGACTTCATAGCTGCCGGTCTGGTCCCAGGTGACCAGCACGTCGAGCAGCTCGCTATCCACGGCGATAAAGGTCACGTCGGAGAGCGCCCGTGCCGTGAAGCGCCTCGGCTGCCCGGGCGCGATGGCGATGCGCGCCTCCGGCGTGCCGGCGCTCAATGTTGAGACCGTGCGCTCGGCGCTCAGCAATTCGACCTCGCCCGCGACCAGGTAGACCGTGCGCTTGTCGGAATCGCCTTCCTTGAAAAGCACGCGGCCGGAGTCGAGCTCCTGCAGCCGGATCTTGCGCGAGAGTGCGTGCAGGTTCTGCCGCTTCAGGCCGTCAAGTGGGCTGAATCCACGCAAAACATCGAGTGCGACCGGTTTATCGTCCAGGCGTGAATCTTTCATGCGAGCGCAATCTATCACAGGCCTCAGCGTGACGCGGCCAGGGCCGCCCAGCCCGCATCGGGGCGAAACCGCGGGCCATGCCGCGCAGCAAGCTGTTCGAGGCGCGCGACGATACCGGCAACACCGCGCGCGCGCGCGTAGTGCAATGGCCCTCCGCGGAATGGCGCGAAGCCAGTGCCGAATATCATGCCGGCGTCGAGCAGGTCCGCATCGCCGATCACAAGCTCGCGCAGGCACGCGACCGCCTCATTCAGGTATTGCAGGATCAGCCGGTCCTCGAGATCTTCCGGCACGCTGCCAACGGCTGCCGGCTTGACCGGCTTGCCATCGCGCCACTGGTAGAAACCCTGGCCGGTCTTGCGGCCGAGCTTGCCGGCTTCGACGAGCGCGGCCGTGCTCCTGGGCGTCGGCCTGGCGAAGGCTTCGGCGAGAATCTTCCCGACGTGCGCGGCGACGTCGAGCCCGACCGTGTCGGCGAGCTCGATCGGCCCCATCGGCATTCCGAATTGCGTCGCGGTCCGGTCGATCAGTGCGAGCGGCACGCCTTCATCCGCAGCCAGCATCGCCTCGGTCATGTATGGCATCAGGATGCGGTTGACCACGAAGCCGGGCGCGCTGCGGCAGGGCAGGGGCAGCTTGTCGAGTTTTCGCGTGAACGCCAGCGTGTCCTCGACCACGTCATCGCGCGTCTGGGGCGAGCGGATGATCTCGACCAGCATCATTTTCGCAACCGGATTGAAGAAATGCAGGCCGACCAGCCGCCCGGGATCGGCGAGCCCGCGCGACAGTTCCTCGAGCATGATGCTCGAGGTGTTTGTGGCAAGCAGCGCTGCTGGCTTCATGGCCGGTTCGAGCTTCGCGTAAAGAGCGCGCTTGGCGTCCGCATTCTCGAAGATCGCCTCGATTACGATATCGGCGCGTGCGCTGCCTGCGCCCTCGACATCGGCGGTGAGCCGTGCAGCCATCTCCGCCGCCTTCCTGGGATCGCGTGCGCGCTTGCCGAAGAATTCGCGGGCGCGGCTGAGCGCCGGCTCGATGTATTTCATCTCGCGGTCCTGCAGCGTCACGGTCAGGCCGCGCGACGCGCACCAGGCCGCGATGTCCCCGCCCATGACGCCCGCACCGACCACGTGCACGTGCTCGAAGCGGCGCACGCCCTTGCCGCCGAGGGCCTTCATGCGGTTCTGCAGGAAGAACACCCTGACGAGATTCCGCGAGGACTCACTCAGGAGCAACGACGAAATCGAGCGCGCTTCTGCTTCAAATGCCGCCGCACCGTGGGCACCGTGCCGTGCGAACAGATCGACGATTGCGTAGGGCGCAGGGTAGTGCGCGCGATTCGCGCGTCGCGCCACCTGCTTCTCGGTCTGTGCGGCCACGAAGGAGCGCAACAGCGGAAGCTCTAGCAGACGCAGTGCCATAGAGGCACGCCTTGGCGGGGGTGCCGCAAGTACTATCTCGCGTGCGGCGGCGTCGAGCCCTGCGCGCGGTACCAGTCGGTCGATCAATCCAAGTTTGAGCGCGGCATCACCACGCAGCGGGCGGCCGGTCAGCATCAGGTCAAGCGCGGCCGGCGCGCCGATCAGACGCGGAGTCCGGACCGTTCCACCAAAGCCCGGGTGAATGCCGAGCAGCACTTCCGGCAGACCGAGATTCAGGCGGCCATCGTCGGCGCCGACCCGATAGTCGCAGGCGAGCGCGAGTTCGAGGCCGCCGCCCAGCGCGAAGCCGTGGATCGCGGCCGCGGTCGGCATCGGCAGAGCCTCGATGCGATTGAATACCTGCTGGCCGGTGTGCACCAGGTGATAGGCCTGCTCAACGTCGGCGAAGCCGGTGAACTCCGAGATATCGGCGCCCGCGATAAAGCCGCTGTCCTTGGCCGAGCGGATCACCAGCGCCCTCGGCCGCGCGCGCTCGATCTCGGCAAGGCGCGCATTGAGCTGCCCCATGACCTCGCTGCCGAGCGTGTTGGTACTGCCGCCCTGCTGGTCGAGGGTCAGCCAGGCGACCTGGTTTTCATCCGTCTCTAAGCGCCAATGGGCTGGTTGGTCAATCATGACTTCAATTATGCATGCCGCCGGCTGCTCAGGCATGGGCCGCGGCGGCAGTATCCGCAGCCCGCACTTTCTGCGGCTCAACTTGGAAGTCGAACACCAGAGGCAGATGGTCGGACAGCGGTACGGTCGGGATGTCGAATCCCTTCGGCACGATGCCTTCGCCGTACAGGATGAAATCGAGTTCCTTGCGCGGCCAACGGCTCGGGTAGGAGGGGAGGCCGGCGACATTCGCGCTGCGCAGCCCTGCCGCCTGCATGAACAGGTAAATCTCGTGCTCGCCCCAGAACGTATTGAAATCGCCTGCGACGATCACCGGCTTTGACTGGCGGCGCACCAGCTGGTGCAGGTGGCGCAGCTGAGAGTGGCGGTGCCGGAACTTCAGCGACAAGTGCACCAGAAAAATGGCGACCTGCTCGAGTTCGAGCTCGATGATCAGTTTCTTGATCCCGGTGTCGAAGTAGTGGAAGCGCTCGCCGTGAACCCGCGGTGCGGCGAGAAAGGCATTGGCCTGCTTGCGCACGATCGGCATGAACTGATTCAGTGAATCCTCGCCGTACTTGCACTGGTAGGTCGAGTAGTGCGCCAGATGGCTCGCGATGAATTCGGCCTGATTGACCATGCCGCTCCTGATCGAGCCGGTATCCACCTCGATGAGCCCGACGACATCGGGATCACGCTCGCGGATGAAATCGGTGATTCGCTCGAGGACCTGGCGGCTGCTCCGCAGATAGCCCGCGCCGGGCACTGGCAGGTGAAACGCCGGGCCGGTGCCGGTCGCATAGCGGATGTTGTAAATGAGCAGTCGCATGTGGCGTGGATACCCGCTGGGCGGCAAAAGACGTATTCTAGGCGCAGGATCCTGGTGAGGGGCGCGATCCATGTCCGAAAGCAATCCGGTCCGACTGTTCGTGAGCCATCTGTATGCGCCCGACGAGGCGTACTTTCGGGTATTCGAATATCTCGAAAGCGCGATCAACTTCTTCTACAAGAATTGCGCGATGCCCGACAAGCCGCCCCGCAGCATGGAACGGGAGGCGCTCAAGGAAGACCTGCGCAAGCAGATCAACGAGGCCGAGGTGGTGATGATCCTCGGCGACCTGTATGCGCGCGACCCGATCCTGATCCATTTCCAGGCGTTGTACGCGAAATCCTGCGACAAGCCGGTGATCGTCATGGAGCCATTCGGGACCGGCAAGCCGCTGGCGAAGGAGCTACGCGAGCTGGCGGACGAGGTAGTCGGGTGGAATGGGCGCGAGATGGCGGACAAGATCCGCCAGCAGGCGCGTCACGAGGACACGACCCGCTGGGACGTCATCGAATTCAAACTCGATTGATGCTGATCAGGGTCGGAATGCGGGCGGTCGTTGCCGCGGGCGTCTTGGGCCTGCGGCTGCCGTGACCATTGCCCAGATCGCCAGCCAGGCGATTGCCGGTAGCCCCGTTGTCCTTGCCCTCCACACGATGCAGGGCATCCAGGAGCGCCACGATGCGCGCGGCGCAGGCAGCTGCTTCATCGAGTGACATCTTGCGCACGGTCGCCGCTACGGCGGTCTCACCGCTCAGGGGGCTGACCTGGGTCATGCGCTGGCACAGCGACTCGAAGTCGCTGCGCAATTCGCCGGGCATCTCGGACGCCGGCATGTCCTGCAAGTGACATGAGAAGGCGTCCGTAAGCCTTTGTTTTAATGCAGCGGGCTTGGCCAGCTGAAGCGTGGCCTTGTGAAAGCTCTCCCAGGCGGCACCACTCATACGGTCTCCGTAACTCCCTAATTCATCAGCTAATTCAAGTTCGATGCAACAATCCGGAAATTCAAGCCTGGACACCGTGTATGGACCGTCGGATCCCCGCTCCTTCAAGTCCTTACGAACTGAATATAGCGCAATTTCTAGAAATGTGAAGTGACGGCTGGCGCATTACTTATGCTGGTTCAATAAATTAAGTTCTATATTTCTAGGATTATTGTTATAACGACTCGCGATGAATCAAGCCGCGAATCGAAAAGTCCTGATCCTTGGAGCGCTGGCACAGCCGACGCGGCTGCGCATCGTCGCGATCGTCGCGGATGCGGGAGCGAAGGGCATTGCGGCCGGCGAAATCGGGCGCGCATTGCATTGCCCCGCGTCCACGCTGTCGTTCCACCTGAAGGAACTCAGCCGTGCCGAAGTGCTCGAGGCCCGGTCGCGGGGTCGATTCATGATCTACGCCTTGCAGCCGGGAGTCCTCGAGGAGTTGGCGCAGTTCATAACGGGACTCGGCGGCGCGGAAGCGGCTGCAGCGGCGAGGGCGCGTCCGGCGCGTGCCAGGCGGAGCGCCCGCAAGGGGCGCGTGGTGGATCGCGGCCAGTTAACAATGTTCGGCGACTGAGAGCGAGATGCGCGCCTTCCTAGTTGCGCACCAGGTGTGCGACGAAATCGTCCACCGCCATGGCGTCGAGTCGCCGGGCATCCGCGAACAGCGCATGGATGTGCCGGCACTGCCGTTCCGGGAACAGGGCCGCCACCGATGACTCGAATTTGTGCACCAGCAGGGGGTTGCCCTCGGCGCGCCGCTTGCGGTGCCCGATCGGGTAATCCACCTGGCTGCGTGGCGTGCTGCTGCCGTCCCTGAAGAACACCTGGATCGCATTGCCGATGTAGCGCTTGTCGGGCGCGTAGTAGTCCGCCGTGAACTGCGGATTTTCGCGGACCTCCATGCGTGTGCGCAGCCGGTCGATGCGTGGGTCGCCGGCGACGCTGTCCTCGTAGTCTTCCGCGCCCAGGCGGCCAAAGATCAGCGGCACGGCCACCATGTACTGGATGCAATGATCGCGATCCGCCGGATTCCCGAGCGGGCCGGTCTTGTCGATGATCCGTACGCCCGGTTCCTGGGTCTCGATGATGATGCGCTCGATCGACTCGATCCGGTCCTTGACCTGAGGATGAAGTTGCATGGCGCATTCAACCGCCGTTTGTGCGTGGAACTCGGCGGGATAGCTGATCTTGAACAACACGTTTTCCATGACGTAGCTGCCGAATGGCTGGCGGTAGACGAAGGGCTGGCCCTTGAACAGCACGTCGTAAAAGCCCCATTTGGGCGCCGACAGCGCCGACGGATAGCCCATTTCGCCGCTCATCGCGATCAGCGCATGACGCAGGCCGCGGCTTGTCGCGTCGCCGGCTGCCCAGCTCTTGCGCGAACCGGTATTCGGCGCATGCCGGTAAGTGCGCAACGCCCCGCCGTCGATCCAGGCATTGGAAACGGCGTTGATGATCTGCTCGCGGGTGCCGCCAAGCATGGCCGTGACCACCGCCGTCGTCGCAACGCGCACCAGGATCACGTGATCGAGCCCGACGCGGTTGTAGGCATTCTCAAGCGCCGTGACGCCCTGGATTTCGTGGGCCTTGATCATTGCGGTCAGCAGGTCGCGCACCGTAAGCGGCTTGCGTCCTTCGGTGACCGCCTGGCGCGCCAGCCAGTCCGCGACCGCAAGGATGCCGCCCAGATTGTCGGACGGATGCCCCCATTCGGCCGCGAGCCAGGTGTCGTTGAAATCGAGCCAGCGGATCATCGCGCCGATGTTGAACGCGGCCTGCACGGGGTCGAGCTCGTAGCTCGTGCCCGGCACCCGCGCGCCACCGGCCATGGTCGCGCCAGGCACGACCGGACCCAGCAGGCGCGTGCAAGCGGGATAGGCGAGCGCCTGGAATCCGCAGGCCAGCGTATCCATCAGGCAGTAGCGCGCGGTCTCGTAGGCGACCGGGCTTTCAATTACGGCATCGCGCGCGTATTCGGCGATGTCCACCAGAACCGGGTCCGGAGGCTGGCGTTCGGCCGACCGGCTGTCGTGATGACTCATGCGGGCAGGCTCAGCGCTGGTCCGCGGGCGGAACCTTGCGCGGCTCCGGCCCGGTGTAGTTCGCACTCGGACGAATGATTTTACCGTCCTGGCGCTGCTCGATCACGTGCGCGCCCCAGCCCGTCATGCGCGAGATCACGAACAGCGGCGTGAACATCGCGGTCGGCACACCCATCAGGTGATAGGACACCGCGCTGAACCAGTCGAGGTTCGCGAACATCTTCTTCGCTTCCCACATGACAGACTCGATGCGCTCCGCGATCCGATACATTCGCTCATCGCCGGCTTCCGCCGCGAGCTTTGCGGCGACGCGCTTGATCACGGCATTGCGCGGGTCGGAGACGGTGTAGACCGGATGGCCGAAGCCGATGATGACTTCCTTCGCTTCGACGCGCCGCCGGATGTCCCGCTCCGCCTCATCGGCACTGCGGTAGCGGTGCTGGATCTCGAATGCGACTTCGTTGGCGCCGCCGTGCCTGGGGCCGCGCAGTGCGCCGATCGCGCCTGCAATACAGGAATGCATGTCCGAACCGGTGCCCGCGATGACGCGGGCCGCGAATGTCGAGGCATTGAACTCGTGTTCGGCGTAGAGGATCAGCGAGGTGTGCATCGCGCGCACCCAAGAGCGTTGCGGCTGCCTGCCATGCAGCAGGTGCAGAAAGTGGCCGCCGACCGAATCGTCGTCGGTCATGACCTCGATGCGGCGTCCGCTCCTCGCGAAATGGTGCCAGTAGCACAGCATCGAGCCCAGCGATGCGACCAGCCGGTCCACGATGTCCTGGGCGCTGGAAACGCCATGCAAGGCATTCTCTGGCCCCTCGCAGCCAAGGGCGGCGACACCCGTGCGCAGCACATCCATCGGATGCGCCGTCGACGGCAGCAGTTCCAGCACGGCGCGCAGGCGGTTCGTGAGTCCGCGCAACCCGCGCAATCGCGCCTTGTAGGACAGCAGTTCTGCCGGATTCGGCAGCTTGCCGTGCACCAGCAGGTAGGCGATTTCCTCGAATTCGCAGGTCTCCGCGATGTCCAGGATGTCGTAGCCGCGGTAGTGCAGGTCATTGCCACTGCGGCCGACCGTGCAGATGGCGGTATTGCCGGCCACCACGCCCGACAATGCGACGGATTTCTTCGGCTTGAATCCCACTGCGTCGTCGGTTGCCATCGTCATGACTCCCGGTTGCCCTTGAAGAGCTCGTCGAGTTTCCGCTCGTACTCGTGATAACCGAGTACCTCATACAGTTCCGTGCGCGTTTGCATCTGTTCCACGACCGCCCGTTGCGATCCGTCGCGGCGAATCACGTCATAGACAGCGATCGTCGCGCGGCACATGGCGCGGAAAGCCGACAAAGGATAGAGCACGAGCCGCAGGCCCGCGTCGCGGAGCTCCGAAACCGTGAACAGCGGCGTGCGGCCGAACTCCGTGATATTGGCGAGCACGGGCACACCGACAGCGCGCGTGAACTGCCGGTACTCGTCAAGCGTTGTTAGTGCCTCGGCGAAGATCATGTCGGCGCCGGCTTCGACATATGTCGCGGCGCGCTCGATTGCAGCCTGCTGGCCTTCGACGGCATGCGCATCGGTGCGCGCCATGATGACGAAACCAGGGTCGGAGCGAGCATCGACCGCGGCGCGGATGCGATCCACCATTTCCTCGCGTGCCACCAGCGCCTTGCCGGGGCGGTGGCCGCAGCGCTTGGCCTGCACCTGATCCTCGATGTGCATGGCCGCGGCGCCTGCGCGGATCAGCTCGCGGGTCGTCCGCGCGATGGATAACGCGGCGCCCCAGCCGGTGTCCGCGTCAACGAGGAGTGGCAGTTCGCTCGCGCCCGTGATCCGGCGGACATCCTCGCAAACGTCATTGAGGGTCGTGACGCCGAGATCGGGCAGGCCGAAGGACGCATTGGCGACACCGGCACCCGAGAGGTAGATGGCCCGGAAGCCGCACCTGGCTGCGAGCAACGCGCTGTAGGCATTGATCGTGCCGATGACCTGCAGCGGCCGTTCGCTTGCGACGGCGGCAAGGAATCTGTGTCCGGCGGAGACGGTCGGCATGGCCCCAATGATAACCAGTTGGGGGCGATTGTTGCGCCCAAAGAACAACCGGCAGGGCCTGCGGGACACCCGAAATACCCCGATAGTTTGCGTGTTTGGCGGCAGGTGTTAACCTTGCGCACAGCAAACGCGAGGAGTCCGATATGCCTGTCTATTGCACCCGTCACTCGGCAATTGCGTCTGCCGTGATGCTGGCGCTAGCCAGCGCCGCCGCAGCAGCCCAGGAGGACGTAATAACGCTCTCCGAGATCACGGTGACGGCGCAGAAGCGCACCGAATCACTGCAGGATGTCCCGCTCGCAGTCAGTGCCGTTTCGGGCACCAAGATCGCCGAAGCCGGCATCATGAAGATCGAGGACCTCAAGAATTACGTCCCGTCGCTGTTCATGACCGAGACCGCGATCGGCAACAATATTTCGATCCGCGGCATCTTCTCGGGCGTCAATCCCGGATTCGAGCAGTCGGTCGGCACCTATGTGGATGGCATCTATCGCGGACGTCCCCAGCAGACCCGCGCGCCGTTCCTCGATCTTGAGCGGGTGGAAGTGCTTCGCGGTCCGCAGTCGATCCTGTTCGGCAAGAACAGCGTTGCTGGCGCGCTCAACATCACGACCGCGCGGCCGACCGACGAGTTCGACGCGATGGTGTCGGCACTCTACGAGCCGCGCTATGAAGAGCAGGAGTTCACCGGCCATGTCTCGGGACCGTTTACTGACCGCTTCCGTGGCCGGCTGGCGGCCAGCTATCGTGAACTCGATGGCGCCATCCACAACGCGACGCTGTCCACCGAGGATCCGAGCCGCGAAGAGACGATGGTTCGCGCCTGGCTCGAGTTTGATGTCACAGACAACGTGACAGCCTCGCTGAAGGCCGAGCATGGCGAGTTCGACGTCGTTGGCCGCCAGATCGAGATCGCCACCGAGCTGCCGGCCGCGGCCGGCCCGTTCACCGGGCTGACCTATTCGCAGATCCTGCGCGCGTTTGGGCAGGACGTCAGCGTGCTGAACAACACTGCCGACTACGTGCGCTCGGCGAATGGCGACTTCAGCAACAATGACACGGACGAGTTCGTGCTGCAGTTCGACTGGCAGGTCGGTGAGAACACGGTGACCTCGGTCACCGGGTATTCCCAGTACTCGTTCGACGAGTTGTGCGACTGCGACTTCACCGGTGGCAATGTATTCAACGTTGTCATGGGCGAGGAATTCGACCAGACCAGCCAGGAAATCAGGCTGACCTCGCCGACCGGCGGCAAGCTCGAGTACATCCTGGGCGCCTACTATGAGACTTCTGACCTCGAGTTCCGCGACTCGATCCAGGTGGCGTCCAACAGCGTGCTGGTGCCGTTGCTGAACAGCAACCCCGCACTCTGCGTTGGTCCGTTTGCCAACCCGACGCCTCCACCTTGCGGCAGGGCGGGGACCATGATCGCGAACACCGGCACGCCGCGCGTGTTTTCGCAGAACGCGGACAGCTACTCGGCATTTGCCCAGGTCACCTGGAACATGTCCGAGGAATTTCGCTCGACCTTCGGCCTGCGTTACACCAACGACAAGAAAGACGCATCGCGCGTATTTACGATCACGGACATCAACGGCGCTCCCCTGACTGGGCTGCAGGCAGCGCTTGCACCGGCAGTTTACCGGCTCGTATTCAACGCGCGGCCACATGACTTGTCCGGCAGTCGAAGTGAGGAGCAGCTGCTGCCGTCAGTGACCGTCGAATGGAAGCCCGACGACAGCACTATGCTTTATGTGAGCTGGAAGCAGGGCGCCAAATCAGGCGGCTTCGACGCGCGTTCCAACAACCCGACGGCGCCGCCGGCAATTCCATGTACGGCACCGGGCGTGCCCGCCGGCTGCACACCACTGAGTGGCATCGGCACCTTTGAATTCGAGGAGGAGAAGTCGGACAACTTCGAACTGGGCGCCAAGCTGAATCTGGGCGGGTCTTTCGAAATGAACGCCGCGTTCTACGTGACGGATTTCAAGGATCTGCAGGTCAGCACTTTCGACGGCGTGCTCGGCTTCAATGTCAAGAATGCCGGCGAGGCGCAGATCAAGGGTCTCGAGATCGATGCACGCTGGCAGGCGACGCAGAACCTGATGCTGTCGAGCAGCATCGCCTACACGGATTTCGAGTTCCAGGACTACATCGGACAGTGCTTCTTCGGCCAGCCCTCTAATGCGGGAGATGGCCTCAACTGTAACTACCGCGGCAAGACGAACGAGTTCGTTGCGCCCTGGGTTGCGACGCTCGGTGCAAACTACACGCGGCCGATCGGTTCCAGTCTGATGATGCACCTCGGCTTCGACGTCTATTACACGGACGAGTACTTCGTGGCGCCGACGCTCGATCCCAAGCAGAAGCAGGAGTCTTACTTCAAGGTGAATGGCAGCCTGGGTGTCAGCGATGCCGACGGCTCCTGGGATGTCTCGCTGATCGGCAAGAACCTGTTCAACGAGCAGGTTCTGCCGTATGGCAATGACACGCCGCTCGCCGGCCGCACCTTCGGCGCGTTCAGCGCCTGGCGATTCGTGGAGGCGGGAAGCTCGCTGGCACTGCAGGGCACGGTCCGCTTCTGATGATCGACTGACCAGGCCCCGGCCCGGCAACGGGTCGGGGCCTTTTTCTTGCATCAAGGGCAGGCGGGGAGTCGACCGATGCGGTTGGTGACAGTGTGACGAAGAGGCCATTTCGCCGCGGCCTCGAGGATTTCGGCAACAGCCTGTATGCCTGGATGCAGCCGGATGGCAGCTGGGGCTGGTCCAATGCCGGCTTCATCCGCGATGGCGATGAATCGCTGCTCGTGGATACGCTCTTCGACGAGCCGCTGACGGCGAAGATGCTCGCGGCCCTGCAGGATGCGACCGGCATCGCGCCGGAAGACATCAATACGCTCGTCAATACGCACGCGAATGGCGATCACACACACGGCAACGCACTCGTGCCCAATGCGGAGGTGATCGCATCGGCCGCGGCCGCACGCGAGATGGCGGAGCTGACGGCCGCACAAATGGCGCAATTCAAGGTCGCAGGCAGAGCGGGCAGCCTCGGTGAGGCTGGCAGCTATTTTGCCGAGGTCTTCGCGCCCTTCAATTTCGCCTCGGCTCGCGGTCGCGAGCCGACCCGCACCTTCGAGCGGCGGCTCGACTTGAAGGTTGGCGGCAAGAAAGTCGAGTTGCACATGCTGGGCCCGGCGCACACCACGGGCGACACGCTGGTCTGGGTGCCCGATGACCGAGCGGTGTTCACGGGCGACCTTCTGTTCGTCGGCGGCACGCCCATCATGTGGGCCGGCCCGGTCGGCAACTGGCTCGCGGCCTGCGATCGGATCCTGTCCTTCGAGGCGGACATCATCGTACCGGGTCACGGACCGATGACAGACGCCGCAGGCGTGCGCCGGGTTCAGGACTATCTGCGCTACCTGGACCGCGAAGCGCGCCTGCGCTTTGATGCCGGCATGACGGTTGAAATTGCAGCCCTCGACATCGCGCTCGGCGAATATCGGCACTGGCTGGATCCGGAACGCATCGTGGCGAATGTCGATGCGCTTTATCGCGAGTATCGTGGCGATCATTCGGTGCTGGACATGGCCCGGTTGTTTGGGCTGATGGCCCGATTGCGCCGATCGCAGAGGTCCTCCGCATGAACAAGTGGCTGCGTATCGCGATGACCGTATGGGCACTCGCGTGTCCGACTTCAGCGGGCGCATCGGAATGTGCTTCGCTGTCGGTGGCGCGCTGGGTGCTGGGTGATTGGGTCACCGGCGGCGAAAAGACTGTATTTCATGAATGGTGGACGGAAGTCGGGTCACGAGCCTTCGAGGGCATGGGATCCGAGCGTTCGATGGCGAATAGCAGGATGGTCGTCGCGGTCAGCGACGGCAAGGACAAGGGCTCCACGCTCAACTTCAAGCGCGGTGCTGCGGCGGCCGATCCCGGAGCGCCGGTGCTCGCAGCCGAAGATGCGCGCTTCGCCGCGATGATCGGCGGGAATGCCGCGGAACTTGATCAGTGGCTCGCCGATGACCTCCAGTATGTACATTCGACCGGTCAGGTCGAGAGTCGCGAGCAGTTCCTCGCGTCGATTGCGGGCGGTGCTTTCCGCTATCTGGAGATTGCGCCGCTGGAGAGACAGGTGGTCACGCTGGGGGACAATTCTGCGCTGGTTCGGGGCCATGCACGGTTTCAGGTCATCGCCGGCGGCAACCGACTTGACCTGGAGATCCGCTATCTCGCCATCTACGGTCTGGGCAGCGACGGCCACTGGCGCCTGCGGGCCTGGCAATCTCTCCGACTACCGCAGCAATCCGGCTGAGGACTATGATTGAGAGAGGAGGACACCATGAGCAAGGGAATGGACAAGAAGCGGGAAGAGAGAAAGAAGCCACAGCGCACGCTGGAGGAGAAGCGGGCGGCCAAGCGCGAGAAGAAGCGCAACACCGGCCTGATGTAGGCGCCAGCATTGCTGGCCTACGTTTTCTGGCATGTCCGGCGTGCGGGTGTCACGGTGCCGGAATACGAGGCTGCGCACGGCACATTTCATGACACGTTGTGGGCGGCGCCTGTGCAGGGCTTGCTGGGCCTGCGAATTCATCGCCTGGCGGACATTCCCTGGCTGACACCGGGGCAGGGCGGTTACGAGGACTGGCACCTGCTCGAGGACTCGGGGGCGCTCGATGTACTGAATGAGGCCGCAGTGACCCGTGCGCGGCAGGCGGTGCACGATCGCATCGCCGGCATGGCCGAAAATGGGACTGCCGGACTCTACGGCCTGCGATCGGGCGCGCCAATTGAGCCTGCTGTCGCCTACTGGCTGTCGAAGCCTGCCGGAATGAAATACGCGGAGTTCGACCAATCACTGCGGGCGCTCGTCGCGGGCGGCTGCTGTCTCTGGGGCCGGCGCATGACACTCGGTCCTACACCCGAGTTCTGCCTTCACGCCCCGGCAGAAGTCAGACTGCCGCACGCGGCTCTTGCCCTGAAAATTGAAATCCTGCATCGTAAATTTCATCGATGAGTTCCGCGCACATCAACGCGGATCCGGGCGCCTTTGCCGACACAGTTCTGCTGCCCGGCGATCCCTGTCGTGCCAGGCACATTGCAACCACGCTGCTCGACGACGCGATCGAAGTCAGCAATGTGCGAAACATGTCGGGATTCACAGGCGCTTGGCGTGGGCAGCGCCTGTCGGTCATGGGAACCGGCATGGGCATTCCCTCCCTGCTGATCTACGCGACGGAACTGGCCCGGGATTATGGCGTGAAGCGGCTCGTGCGCCTGGGCACCTGCGGCGCCATCGTGCCCGAGCTTGCACTGGGAAGCATTGTGGTTGCGCTCGGCGCCGGTACGGACTCGCGGGTCAATCGCATCCGCTTTCGCGATTACGACTTCCCCGCGACGGCAAGCTGGCCGCTGCTTGAGCGGGTCACGCAAACGGCCCGCGACCGCGGGCAGACAGTGCACGTCGGCAACGTGTTTTCGAGCGACCAGTTCTACCACCCGGACGCGGAACTGAGGGATTCACTGGCCCGGCTGGGTTTCCTGGCGATCGAAATGGAAACGGCAGGTCTCTATGGCGCGGCTGCGGAACTCGGCGTCCAGGTGCTGGCGGTGCTGACGGTCAGCGACCAGCTCGGCCAGTCGAGCGGCATGAATCCCGCGCAGCGTGAAACGGGCCTGGACGACATGACGCGCCTCGTGCTCGACGCGCTGACCGCCGGCTCATCGGCAAGCGGGAGTAATCCATGAGCGCCTACGTAATCGCAGATGTCAAAGTCGTGGACCCGGAAAAGTACAAGGAATACGTCAAGCAGAGCCCGATCTCGATTGCCGCCCACGGCGGCCAGTTCCTGGCGCGTGCCGGCAAGGCGGAGACGCTGGAGGGCAACGTGGCGCCGAACCGGGTGGTGATCCTCGAGTTTCCGAGTTACGAACGCGCTAAAGAGTGGTGGAACTCGGAGATGTACCGGTTGCCCAAGGCATTGCGCCAGAGTGCGTCCGAGGCCAGTTTTGTCCTGGTCGACGGTGTCCAGTAGGGAGAAACCAGTGACACTCATGCGCCGCACCTTGCCATGGACCGGCTTGCTGCTCGTGGGCGTCACGATGATCTCGTCTTCGCACGATGACACGCAGGGTGCGCGCTTCGTGGACCCCGATGGCGTCAATGCATCCGAATGCCTCGAGCACCACGAGCCTTGCCGCAGCATCCAGTACGCGCTGGCTCAGGCTGAGCCCGGCAATACCGTCAAGGTCGCCACCGGCATCTACGACATGAGCGGTGTCGAGCCGGAGAGCTTCCTGTTCGGAGTCATCCGCGCCCAAGGCGGCTATGAAGGCGGGCACTTCGAACTTCAGGACCCAGCCGTCAACTCGACCATTCTGGTGGGCGTGGACCCGCGTTACCGCCTGCAGATGATGCATCTGGGCTTCAAGTGGGCGGCCGACATCGCGTCCGCGCGGCAAGGCATGGTCGACGAGAGCGCGGCACCCGCTTTGCAGGCGACCGCCATCGCCACCATGCCCTGCGTACAGGGGTTTGCCGGCCAATTCCCCTGCCGCAATGTCGATTTCCAGTCGCAGATTTCGCTGAACCAGTTCGCCAGCCAGCCGACGTCGGCCGCAAATGTCTGGGGCTTCGTGGACCTCAATGACAATCATGAATATGCCGTCATTGGCCTGAACAACGGCACGGCGGTTGTCGATGTCACCGATCCCGTGAACCCACGTCAGGTGGACACCATTCGCGGACCGTCCTCATCCTGGCGCGAGGTCAAGATCTACCAGCGTTTCGACGCCGCAGCGAACCGCTATCGGGCCTACGCCTACATCACGACCGAGGCGGCGAACACGGGCCTGCAAGTCATCGACCTGTCCGGATTGCCGAATTCTGTTTCTCTTGCGACAACGCTCGTTGATACCGGCTCTCAACACACGGACTATGTATCGAACATCAATTACTCGACCAATGTGGCATTGCCGGGAGCGACGGCTTACCTGTACCTCGCCGGCACCAACATTGATGGCGGCTCCTGGCGGGTCTACAGCCTTGCGAATCCCGCGCAGCCACAATTCATCCGGCAGGCGCCGGGCGGCACCGGGTACATGCATGACTCGACCAGCATGCTGATCACCGACCAGCGCACGACGCAATGTGCGCTCGGCCACAATCCCTGCGAGGTGCTGGTCGACTTCAACGTGGACACCGTGGATCTCTGGGATGTCACCGAAAAGGCAATGCCGGTGATGCTGTCTTCGACAACTTACAACGACGTGAGCTTTACGCATTCCGGCTGGCCAAGCATGGATCAACGCCACATCTTCGTGCACGACGAGCTCGAGGAGATCCGTCGTGGGCTCTTCACCCAGATCTACACGATGAATGTGGATGACTTGCGCAATCCTTTCATCCAGGCGAGCTACCAGGGGCCCGACACCACGACCGACCACAATGGCTACACCAAGGGCAATCTGCTTTATGTCTCGCATTATCGCCGGGGTCTGGTCGTGTTCGATGTAACGAATCCGGACCAGCTTCGCGAACTTGCGAACTTCGATACCTTCCTGGCGCCGGTCGCGAATTCGGCCGGCACCGATGGCGCCTGGGGTGTTTATCCGTTCTTTCCGTCCGGCACCGTCGTCATCAGCGACATCAGCAATGGTCTCTTCATCCTGCATGACCACACGGCAGCGCTTTCCCAGAGCGCAGGCCGCATCGGCTTTGTCGGCACCACGGCAAGCGTTAACGAGAGCGCGGGCACGGTGCAGGTGAAAGTACTGCGTAACATCGGTTTCGCAGGAGCCGTCAGCATCGAGTACGCAACCAGCGATGGCACGGCCACGTCAGGTGGCGACTACACGACGACGAATGGCACGCTCAATTGGGCCACCGGCGAACTCGATGAGCGGATCATCACCGTGCCGCTCGTCAATGACGCCCACAGCGAAAGCACCGAGACGTTCCGCATCACGCTTTCGAATCTCACCGGCGGCGCCGTGATCGACGGCTCGACGACGCTCGACGTTCAGATCACCAACGACGATGTCGTCGTACCGCCGGGGCCGGGTATTGGCGGCGGGGGAGGCGGTGGCGCGATCGGAATCGAGTTGCTAGGACTGCTTGTCCTGCTGCTTGCGGCGGGCGGCAAGCAACAAACCCGCTGCCGCGCCGACCAGCGCACCGATCAGATGCGCCTGTGGTACGACGGCCGCGCCTAGCCAGCTGAGCCAGGGAAAGGTCTCATTGTTCCAGGGCTGCTCGAACAGCACCTTGACCGTCCCGCCGGCGAGGGCCGCAATCGGCAGCCAGCGTTCACGACCGTTCGAGGTCAAGAGCCAGAGCACACAGCCGGCAAAGTAGAGCGCGTGCAGGTCACCGGACAGGCCCCGGTACCAGATCAGTCCCGGCATTGCGATCCAGAACACCAATGAGATCAGTAAGGACGCGCCCAGAAGCACGGCCCATTGTTCCCAGGCGCGCATGATCACTTCGAAGAGCTTGGTCAACAGTATCAGCGCGACGCAATTGACCATCGCGTGCAGCAGGGACAGATGAGTGAAGTGCCCGGTGAAAAGCCGCCAGGGTTCGGAGAGGAGGAGGGCGCGCCGGTATTCGAGCGCATCGCCCCACAGCAGGAACTCGACCAACAGGATGAGCACAACCAGAATGGTCACGCCCCAGTTTGAGAAGATGCGGCCGGGCGGTGGCTTGATGTCCATCAGGGCGGATGATCGCACGCCGATCGGAAAAGGGTGCTGTTCAGGGCGGCGTTAGTCGCAGGGAGTGCGATACTCTCGGTGTGGCAGGCATGAACACCATGGCGAATATCCTGCTCGCGTACCACAGCGTTTACGGATACACACGCAAGATCTGCGAGACGCTGCAGGCGGAACTGGCGAGCGAGGGGCTGCGTGTCGATGTTGCGCCACTGGTGGGCGGCAATGCGGATCCAGCCCGCTATGACGTGATTGTCATCGGTGCGAGCATCCGAAATGGCAAGCACAACCCAGCGGTTATTGACTTCATTCGCGCGAATCAGGCCCTGCTCCGGTCGAAGCCGAGCGGGTTCTTCTCGGTCAACCTCGTCGCGCGAAAACCGGACAAGAACACGCCGGAAACCAATCCCTACGTGAAGAAATTCCTCGCCGGGATTCCCTGGAAGCCGCGGCTGGTCGGCGTGTTCGCCGGAAACCTGGATTACCCGCGCTACGGACCCTTTGATCGCAATGTCATTCGATTGATCATGTGGATGACCGGCGGGCCAACCGATCCGCAAGCCAGGGTCGAATTCACCGACTGGGACGAAGTGCGACGTTACGCGGGGCAGATCGGGGCGCTGGCGAGCGGGCGTACTGATTGAGATTACCGCTGAAAAGGCGGCTACCGAGGCCGCAGCAAGATCGAACTAATAGTTCGCATAATGTATATTATGTTAAATAACGTATGTATAGCTGACTACAACACCCGCTGGATCTGAAGCCCGCAACTCCCCTCTTTTCAGCTTCCCAGGTAGCCGCCCGGCAACAGACTCGTTGCGA
>Ga0315273_10000039_pt1 | contig 106864 bp, 103 predicted proteins | sample YL17G02_0_MG_FD_205753 | JGI IMG/M metagenome (GOLD analysis project Ga0315273, IMG submission 205753) | Sediment microbial communities from Yellowstone Lake, YNP, Wyoming, USA - YL17G02_0 | ecosystem: Environmental > Aquatic > Freshwater > Lake > Sediment | place: USA: Wyoming | collected... | reverse complement strand
GGGAAGAACACTCTCAAGGCGCTCGAGCTGCTGGGCTTCGAGGGCGTGAAGGGTGTCAAAACCGTCAAGGTCTTCGAGATCGAACTCACGGGCAACGCCGCGAATGCCGACAAGACCGTCGACGAGATGTGCCGGAAGCTGCTCGCGAACCCGGTCATACACAATTACTCGGTCAAGATCGAGTGAGGGAACCGGATGCCTACGGATCGGTTGTACACGCGCCGGGACGTCCCGTTCGAGTTCGTCGAGATCGACCTCGCGAACGCCACGGACGATGAGCTGCTCGAGATCAGCAGGGACAGCGGCACGGGCCTCTCCCTGGACGAGATAAAGGTGGTCAGGGACCACTTCCTGGGCAAGGGCAGGAACCCGACGGATGTCGAGCTGCAGTCCATCGGCCAGGCATGGAGCGAGCACTGCTGTTACAAGAGCTCCAAGGTCTTCCTCAAGGAGTATGTTTTCGGAATCAACACGCGCCATGTCATAGACCGTGGCGACGCGGGCGTGATGGAATTCGACAGGGACCACGCATACGCGCTCAGGATCGAGAGCCATAACCACCCAAGCGCGGTCGAGCCCTACGGCGGCGCGGCCACTGGCATCGGAGGGATCATCCGGGACGTCCTGTGCATGGGCGCCCAGCCCATAGCGCTGGTCGACCCGCTGTTCTTCGGACCGCTCGACTACCCGTTCGAGAAACTGCCGCCAGGTGTCAAGCATCCGAAGTACCTGTTCGGAGGCATAGTCGCTGGCATCAGGGACTACGGGAACAGGGTGGGCCTGCCGACCGTGTCTGGAGGGCTCTGGTTCGACGAGGGATATGTGGGCAACTGCCTCGTCAACGTGGGCTGTGTCGGCATAGCCGAGAAGAGGCACATCCGGAGGAACGCGGTGCGCGGTCCCGGGGATGTTCTCGTCCTCGTCGGTGGCAGGACCGGGAGGGACGGCATACACGGGGTCACTTTCGCATCGGCCGTCCTCACCAAGGAGAGCGAGACCGAATCGAGGGGCGCCGTCCAGCTGGGCGACCCGATCATGAAGGAGCCGGTCATGCACGCCGTGCTCGAGGCGAACGAGAAGGGCCTCATCAACGGCATGAAGGACCTCGGGGGCGGAGGCCTGTCCTGCGTGGTCGGCGAGATAGCCCTCGCGGGAGGCTGCGGGGCCGAGGTGGACCTGTCCAAGGTGCCGCTCAAGGAGGAGGGTCTTGCCCCGTGGGAGATATGGGTCTCGGAATCGCAGGAGAGGATGATGCTCGCCGTCTCGCCCAAGAACGTGGACGATGTCATGCATGTCTTCAAGAAGTGGGACGTGCCCGCGACGCCGGTCGGGAAGGTCATCCCCGATAAGGTGGTCAGACTCAATTTCCAGGAGGTCAGGGTGTTCGACCTCGAGCTCGAGTTCCTGACGGCGGGCCCGATGTACTGTCGGCCCTGCAGCGTCGCCAAGACGAAGAATAAGCGCGCCGAGAAGGCGCCGAAGGCGAAGGCCCGGTACGACAAGGAGCTGCTGAGGCTGCTCTCGTCGCCGAACATATGCAACCGGGACTGGGTCATCAGGCAGTACGACCACGAGGTCAGGGGCAGCACGGTCATCAAGCCGCTCCAGGGGAAGCTCGGCCACTGGAGCCACGGGGACGCTGCGGTGCTGAAACCGGTCGAGGACTCGTTCCGCGGACTGGCGATCGCGACCGCGTCCAACCCGTTCGCGGTGGCCCTCGACCCGTACAGGGGCGGCAAGATATGCGTGGACGAGGCTTGCAGGAACCTGGCCGCCGTCGGGGCGGTACCGCACTCGTTCACCGACTGCCTCAACTTCGGGAACCCCGAGAAGCCTGACAGGCTCTGGCTCTTCAGGGAGGCCGTGAGGGGCATAGGGGAGGTCGCGTCCGCGCTCAACATACCGATCCCTTCGGGCAATGTCAGTCTCTACAACGAATCGCAGACGGGGGCGGTCCTGCCGACCCCCACGATAATGGGATGCGGGATAGTCACCGACATCAGGAGATGCGTCACATCCGATTTCAAGCACGAGGGCAACACCATCGCGGTCATCGGGTCGACCGGGCCGGAGATGGGGGCGTCCGAGTACTATCGCATGGCGAAGGGCTACTCATGCAAGGTGCCCGACGTCGACACGGCGGCGCTCAAGGCGGGCATAGATGTCGTCCTAGGCGGGATAGAGAGGGGAGCGGTCGTCGCGTGCCATGACATATCCGACGGCGGGCTCGCGGTCACGCTGGCCGAGATGTGCATGGGCGGTGACACGGGCGCCGACATAGACCTGTCCAAGATCGTCAATCTGAGGTCCGACGTCAAGCTGTTCTCCGAGAGCCCGAGCAGATGGGTCGTCGAGCTCAGGAAGGGCAAGGAGAAGCTCCTGCCCAAGGACCGCAGGGCGAAGGCGACCAGGATCGGCACTGTGGGCGGGGGGGCGCTCAGGATCGCTTCGAGCAAGACGCTCATCGACCTGTGCCCCGAGGAAATGGCCCGGAGCTTCAACACGCCGCTGTGGAAGGTGATGGGATGAAGGCCAGCGCCGTGAAGGTCTGCGTACTCAGGATCGAGGGCACGAACTGCGAGGAGGAGTCGTACCAGGCGTTCCGCAGGCTCGGGACGAAGCCGGAGAAGGTGCACCTCAAGCAGCTCACTGGGAGCGACGTCACCGCCGAGGAGAAGCGGTCGCTGTCTGACTACCACATACTGGTGTTCCCCGGTGGGTTCTCCGCCGGCGACTATGTCCGCGCCGGCGCGATATTCGCCGCGAGGCTGAGGAGCAGCCTGTCCAAGGACCTGACGGACTTCGTCAGCTCCGGGAAGCCCGTGCTGGGGATATGCAACGGCTTCCAGATACTGGTCGAGGCGGGGCTTTTGCCCGCGATGTCCGGCGTGATGGCGGACGTGCCGGAGGCGGTCCTCGGGACCAACGACTCGGGCAGGTTCGAGTGCAGGCCCACGCTCCTGAAGAAGGTCAACAGGGGCAGATGCGTCTTCACGACCAGGATCCCGGCGGACAAGATATCGCTCATACCGTCCGCGCACGCGGAGGGGAAGCTGATGTTCCCGCTGGATCGAGCAGACAAGATCGTGCGCGAGCTCGAGGAGAACGACCAAATCGTGTTCAAGTATGTCGACCCGGAGGGCAACCTCGCGGGCTACCCGTGGTGCCCGAACGGGGCCACGGCGAATATCGCGGGCATATGCAACCGCGACGGGAACGTCTTCGGCCTGATGCCGCACCCGGAGCGAGTCTTCTTCAAGTACACCCACCCGGACTGGACAAGGAACCCGGACGGTCCAGGTGACGGAAAAGCCGTGTTCGAGTCGGTCATCGACTACGTGACGAAGAAGCTCTAGAGCGCAAGATGGCCCGTACAACGGGCCGTCCCCCTCTTTCATGATGCGCCTGGACATTGAACACACTGGAACGGCACCGTGCATGGCTCACCGGGAGCGTCGGCCTCACAGCGACACTATGAGCTCGACCTGGTCGCCGTCCTTGAGCCCGAGGGACCGCCTCAGGTGGTACTTGCAGATGACCTCGATGATGTCCGTGTGGTGCGACCTCACGGGGAGCACGACGGCGCACTCCATGTTGTGTATCGTCGCGAGGAAGCACTTTACGTCCCCGAAGGTCCTGCCTTCCTTCTCGAAACCCTTGATCGTGATGCCCTCGGACTTCTTCAGCACGTCGAGTTTGGCCAGCTCTGGGTCCGCGAGCCTGAGGTTCAGGGTGCCCTCGAACGGTTTGAACCAGAGCTTCTTCTGGAACTGCTCCGCGTAGAACTCCTGGTTGATGTAGTACTGTCCCTCGCCCAGGCCGGATGTCACAGTCCCGATGATGACCAGGTGGTCCTTCATCTCGAAGATCCGTTGGTAGTCGGAGTACTCCTTCCTAAGGAGGTCGAAGCCCTTGTCCGTGAGCTTTATCCTCTGTCGCCTCGCGCCGAGGTCCCGCTCGATCAGCCCATCGCCCAGCAGCTCGAGGATCTTCTTGGAAGCCGACTGCTGGCTTATCTCGAGCACGTTGCCGAGCTCGCGAGAGGAGATTGCGATGTAATCATGCACCCCACCCATAAGGGCGATGTGCTTGAGCGTCGCAATCTGCTTCTCGTGCATGTCAGGCTCCGATTGACGAGGTCTATTAATAGCTTTTCTCCGACCTCCGATGGCCGGGACGGAGGCGCGCTCACGGATGGCGGCGCTTCATGGTGATGAGTCCCGCGAAGAGAAGCGTCAGGCTGACCACGGACGAGAGCACTATGTCCATGAGCCAGAGCGCGTCGTCCGCCCCGTAGTGCTCGTAGGAATAGGCTCCGTATATCCCCCACCACAAGAAGTAGAGGGATGTGACGATGATGGCAATAGAAACCAGGTTGTCTGAGACCAGCTTCAGGAAGCTAGGTCGAGGGGACTCGCGGACACTTGCCGGGCACGCATAGACCGGGCCCGGCCGTCGGCGAGCCGCCCATATGAAGATTGCCTCAGGCATTGACGGTCAATATACGTTAGACTCGAGATGGCCCTTGCTCCTTAGCCTGACGACCTCGATATTCCGCCCGTTCAGACGCTGGATGAGTTCACGGTCGTTCGTGACGACGGCTGCGGATGTCCGCTCCGCGACGTCTATGACACCGTCGTCCCCGCGGAGCTCCGTCTCGACGATGGGGTACCGTCTCGCCAGCGCCAGCGCGGCCTTGGCATGCTTGTCCTCGATGTTCGCGAGCTCGGCCAGGACCGCGCTCGGCACGACGACCGGGATGTCTCCGAAAAGCCGTCTGAGCTCCTGGTCGATGTTGAACCCGAACTGAAAAGGCATCAGGAGAGCGTTCGAGTCGAGGACGACTGCGGTGGCCAAGGGGCAGCCCTCACTGGACGATGCCGAACCCGATCAGGCGCCACTTGCCCGCGATGCGCCTCGATATGGCCACGCGCTGGCCCTTCTCGGCGCACACCGGGATCTTGAGGCCTATCTCGGCGCTGTCCGCCCTGCCGCTGGTGACGATCCCCACCGTCGTGGCCGTCCCCACGCTCAGCATCAGGGGCTCGTTGGTCTTCAGGTTGTCGACTGCGAGCTCGGACGCGATGCCCACGACGCGCTTCATGAGCTCGGTCTGCATCGTGAACGCCATCCGGACCTCGGGGAGAGTGCCCGGCTTACCGGCGATCCTGCCCACGAGAGAATCGGACTTCGTGAAGGCAGGGTCGAGTCCAGTACCGATTGCTATGAGTCCTCCCGGGCGCGCCGTCTCCAGGGGCGAGCCGCCTGCGAAGAGCGACCTGACATTCGTGACGATGGGCTCCCAGGTCGAACCCCTGCTCGACTCCACCTTGCGCCCCGGCCGGATCTCTATCTCGTCGTCGACCTCCAGCTGGCCCTGGGTCAGCGAGCCGCCGACCACGCCGCCCTTGAGCGTGTCGAGCTTCGTGCCAGGCACGTTCACATCGAACGACCTCGCGACATGCATGCGCGCAGGCTTCGAACGGTCCCACTTGGGCGTGGGAATGTGCACCTCGATCGCCTCGATGAGCGCATCGATGTTGACATCGTGGTGCGCGGATATCGGGATTATAGGGGCCTTCTCCGCGAGGGTCCCCTTGACGAACTCCCTGATCTCCTTCAGGTTCTGCCTCGCCTCATCCTTGGTGACGAGGTCGATCTTGTTCTGCACTATGATGATCCTGTCGACGCCGATGATGGACAGTGCCATCAGATGCTCCCTGGTCTGCGGCTGTGGACACTTCTCGTTCGCCGCGACCAGCAGGAGCGCGCCGTTCATGATCGCCGCGCCCGACAACATCGTTGCCATCAGCGTCTCGTGGCCCGGGGCGTCCACGAACGAGACGGACCTGAGCAGCTCGCACTCGCCTCCGCACTCGGGGCAGGTGGGCTTGTTCGTGAAGCGCTTAGAGCCGGTGCAGCTCTTGCACTTGTAGAATGCGACATCGGCGTATCCGAGGCGGATCGAGATGCCCCTCTTGACCTCCTCGGAGTGCCTGTCGGTCCACTCGCCGGTCAGAGCCTTCGTCAGCATGGTCTTGCCATGGTCGACGTGGCCGATCATGCCGATGTTAGTCTCTGGCTGGGAAGGGACCTTCATTACTGCTTCTTCTCCTCTTTCTTGATGAGCTCGGAAACGGGTTTCATGCCATGCTGGGTGACCTTCATGTTGATCTGGAGGGTCTCCGGCGAGACCGTGTTCCCCCTCATGGTCTTCCTCCGTCTGAGGCCGCCCTCGAGGGCGTTGAATCCGATGCTCTTCGAGACGAGGAGCTTCTTCCTTCTCGGTCCTGGCAGGTCCTTCCTCATGGGGAAGCCGTCCTTGTCGCTCCCGCCCGTGATCTCCAGCTTGAAACCAGGCAGGCCGACGAAGATGCCGTCCACGACATCTCCGATCTTCTTGCCGATGAGCGAGTTGGCGTGGTGCCCCGATACCGAGGCCTGGTACGACATGCCATCCTTAGGGTCATTGACAACGGCTTTGAACTCCGCCAAACAATCCACTCCGCTTAGCAGGACGCCCTAATGCGAAAGGAGTTATATAGGTTTCGGAACGGTCCGCAGATGCTGGTAGGTCGTCCCACGGCCTTTCGGAACGGACCCGGACGCATCAGCGGCCCCAGAAGGGGGACTCCTTGCGCTTTATGACAGCTGTCTCCTCGAGCGCCTCAGCCTCGTCCGGCTTGAGCGCGTATTTACCCAACTCCCTGGCATGGCTCTCCGGGATGTCGACCATGAGGACCTCCTCGACTTCTATCTGCCGGCCGACGGTCGCGTCGTCGATCGAGACCGCGACCTCCGCGCCCATGATCGCCTCCTTGAGGGTCTCCTCGCCGCTCCTGATGCTCTTGATCCTCCCGACCCCGTGCCCGTCCAGCTTCATCAGGCCCTGTCCGGGGCGTATCCGCCCTGACAGCACGCGCACTCCCACGATCGCGGGCTTGCTCGCGCGGAACACATGGTCCCTGAGGATTATGATCTTCCCCGGGAAGACGATCTCGAGGCGCTTCTCCACCTCGATCTCCTTCGTCCGCTCCACCGTCCAGAGCTGGTACTCCTCGAGCAGACGGTAGATCACGTCGTTCGCGAACAGCTTCACCCCAGTCTCCCTGAGCGCGGCCTCCACGTCCGGGTTGACCTTGACATTGAACGCGAACACCACCTTGTGCAGCGGGTCGTCGAAGTGCGACGCCTCGACGACGTCCTTCCTGGTGACGTTGCCGATGTCGATCTTCCTGATGGGCAGCTCCGCGCTCTTCGCCTCGAAGGCGAGCGCCTCGAGCGACCCGATGGCGTCCCCCCGGACGATGATACCCTGCTCCTTGAGCTCGACCTTGATCTCGTTCTCCTGCCGGGTATCTTCTATGAGCTCCTCCAGGTTCCCGCTCACCGACTTGACCGTGCCGCCCGCCATGGCGTTCTCGAGGCCCTGGGCGACGATCCTGATCCCGGCGGCGGCGGAGACCTCCTTGACCCTGTCGAACCTCTGGCTCGGGTCCCTGATCTCGTCGAGCGGCCTGGGCCTCTGGAGCCCCTTGACCTTGGTCACGATCGGCTCGCCCTTGACGCTCGACACGACGATCTGGTCCCCGACCTTCAGGGTGCCCTTGTAGATGATCGTGTCCACGGCCGTGCCTATGCCCTTCTCCTCCTTCACCTCGAGGACGGTCCCCTCGCCAGGGCCCTCCTCGGTGGCGAGCTTTTCCTCGAGGAACTTCTGTGCGAGCCCGACCAGGATCAGCAGCAGGTCCGCCAGGCCCTCGCCCCTCTTCCCGCTTATCGGGATGATGGCGACGGTCTTCGTGAAATCCGTGATCTTGTCGAACCTGTCCGCGCTGAACCCGCCCTTCTCGTACAGGCGTCCGGCCAGCGCATAGAGCCTCTCCTCGAGCTCCGCCGCGACCCTCGGGTCCTGCGCAGCAAAGGTCTCCCCGAAGGTCTTCCCGTCGTGGACCCTCCAGCCCGGAATGAGGTCGATCTTGTTGGCCGCGACGACGAACGGTGTCCTGAGGTTCTTCAGGATGTTGAGTGATTCGACGGTCTGTGGCTTGAGCCCCTCGTTGATGTCTATCACGAGGACCGCCATGTCGGCGAGGGCGCCGCCCCTGGTCCTGAGCGACGCGAACGAGTAGTGGCCGGGCGTGTCGATGAACAGCAGCCCGGGCACGTTGAACCTCCGTTCGCCGATGAGCGGGCCGCACATCGCGTAGATCGTCTCTATTGGCACATCCGTCGCACCTATGTGCTGTGTGATGCCGCCCGCCTCCCGCGAGACGACCTTGGTCCCCCTTATCCTATCCAGGATGGTGGACTTGCCATGGTCGACATGGCCCATGACCGACACGATGGGTTGCCTTATGGCCATTGGCTCACCAAAGGTAGGACGGTATATCAATCTAACTCAGTCTGTCAGTGCGCGCGCGATAGAAATGTGTGAAACGGTTTGTGAATGGGTTTCTCGGGACGCCTACTTCTCGAACAACCAGGCCTCGTCGGCCTTGTCGTACTTCTGTATCTCGTAGTCGTTGAAGAAGAGCTTGATCTCGCGCTTGGCGCTCTCAGGTGAGTCCGATCCGTGGATGAGGTTCCTGCCGGTGACCTGCCCGAAATCGCCCCGGATCGTGCCCGGCGCGGCGTCCTGGGGGTTGGTCTTCCCCATCATCGCCCTGCACATGGCGACGGCGTTCTCGCCCTCGACCACCATGCAGACGACCGGGCCCGACGTGATGTAGGCCAGGAGCGGCTCGAAGAACGCCTTGCCCTTGTGCTCCTCGTAGTGGCGCTCGGCCAGCTCCCTGGGGATCCTCATCATCTTCATCGCGCAGACGTTCAGGCCCCTGTCCTCGAACCTCTGGACGATCCTTCCGACGAACCCCCTCTGGACACCGTCCGGCTTGATCATCACGTAGGTCTTCTCGATCATGCCTTCGCATCCTCCGCGGGCTTGGCCTTCGCAGGCTCCTTCTTGGGCTGCTCGGACCTCTTCGCGGCGGGCTTCTTCTCGGCCTTCTTGGCATCCTTCGGCTTCGCCTCGACCTTCGCCTCGGGCGCCTCAGCCTTGGGCTCCGCATCTGGCGCCTTGGCCGCCTCGGCCTCGCCCTTCTTGAGCTTCCTGGCCTTCGCCGGCTGCGGCTGCTCGGGTGCGCCCTTCATGCGGACCTGCTTCTCCCTGGCGTAATAGACGGTCCAGGTGGTCCTTCTCGGCACCCTGCGGAGCTGGACCAGGTTCTTGAAGCATTTCGAGGTGCAGAAGTTGTATATCGCGCCGTCCTTCTTGATGTACATCCTGCCCGTCCCGGGCTCGATCTCGTTCCCGCAGAACGTGCAGACCTTTCGCTCGACCATTGAAATCACCTCTCGGAGGGCCTAGAGCTCAGCGGACGCTGAGCTTCTTGGCCTCTCTCGAAGTCTCCTTCAGCATCAGCACATCGCCGATCCTGATCGGACCCATGGCGTTCCTGGTGATGATCCTGCCCTTGTCACGGCCATCCATTACCCTGACCTTGACCTGGGTCGCCTCACCCGTCATGCCCGTCCTGCCGATGATCTCGACGACGGTAGCTGGAATGCTTTCATCTTCAGGCATCTAGCCCACCTACTTCTTCAGCGCCTTCAGCTTCTCGGCGAGCTCGTCGAGCGCGGGCTTGCCCTTCGCTGCATCGAGGATCGCCACGGCCGCCGTCGGCTTCTCCAGCCCACAGGCGTTGCCGAGTTCAGCCTTGCTCGGGACAAAGGCGTACGGGACATTCTTCTCATCGCAAAGCGCAGGGATGTGCATCAGTATCTCAGGCGGGGAGACGTCCTCGGCCATGACGACCATCTGGGCCTCGCCCCTCTCGACGAGCTTCGTGACCTCGTTCGTGCCCTTCCGGATCTTGCCGCCGTCCCTCGAGAGCTCGACGATCTCGTAGGTCTTGTCCGCTAGTTCCTTCGGTGTCTCGAACTTTACGTAAACTGGCTTTGCCAAGTTGATACCTCCTTCAGGTGCGCTCAGGCACCGTCATCATTCACAGGCCCTTTCTTGCGAAAAGAGCAAGTTGAGTAGAGGGTCATGGTATAAAAGAGTTGCTCACCGTGGATGACCAGGCAGATCGGCCTGGGCCACCGAACGGGTCCTGTCCGCGCGACATGATATATCCCCGCTAGCGATGTCCCATTGGGTCTCGACATGGCGGATCAGACCATCCATTTCCAACCGTTCGGCCGGAAGGTGGCTCTCAGGCGCGGGGCGACGGTCCTCGGACTCGCTGGGGAAGCAGGGGTTTCGATCGAGTCCATCTGCGGGTCCGCCGGCAAGTGCGGCAAGTGCAGGGTGACGGTCACCTCCGGCGCCGAGAGCCTGTCCGAGGCGAACGAGGTCGAGAGGAAGCTCCTCGACGACAAGGACCTCGGATCTGGCACAAGGCTCGCCTGCCAGGCCATCGTCACAGGCGAAGGCAGGGTGACGGTCGATGTCCCCGAGGAGAGCAGGCGGGAGCACCACCGGCTCCTGGCAGCCGGGGTCGACCCCAAGGTCAGGCTGAGGCCAGCTGTCACAAAGGTCCTGCTGACGGTGCCACCCGCGACGCTCCGGGACACGCGCGCGGACGACGACCGCCTTATGTCCGTCCTCAGGAAGAAGGCTAGGAAGGCCGGGCGCATGGGCCCGGGGGTCCATGCGCATCTTCCGGCCGCGCTGAGGGACGGAGCGTGGCAGACCACGGTCACGATGTTCAGAGAGGATGAGCTCATCAGGGTGGAACCGGGGGACACGACCGACAGGCTCTACGGCGTCTCGGCCGACATAGGCACGACGAAGGTCGTGGCCTACCTGATCGACCTGCGCACGGGGGCGGTGGTCTCGACCGAGAGCATGCCCAACCCGCAGATACCCTACGGAGAGGACCTGATGTCGAGGATCTCCTTCGCCACCAGGGACCCCGAGGGCGGTGGGAGGCTGCAGAAGGCGGTCGTGGACGGACTGAACACACTCATCGGGCGCCTCTGTGAAAACGCGGGGACGGACAGGGACGACGTGCTCGAGGTGATGGTGGTCGGGAACACGGCCATGCACCACATGTTCTTCGGCATCCCGTCCCAACATCTCGCCAAGTCGCCCTACGCGCCCGTCGTGCGGACATCGCTGACGGTCAACGCGACGCATGCAGGCATCGACATCTATCCTTTCGGGAAGGTCTCGTCCCTGCCCAACATAGCCGGTTTCGTCGGGGCCGACGCGGTCGCGGACCTGCTCGCGAGCGGGCTGCACAAGGACAGGGACATCGGCATGATGATCGACATAGGGACGAACACCGAGATCGTGGCTGGGAACAGGGACAGGCTGATCAGCTGCTCCTGCGCCTCCGGCCCCGCGTTCGAAGGGGCCCACATCAGGTTCGGGATGCGCGCATCGACAGGGGCGATCGAGCGGATCTGGATAGATCCAGCGACGAAAGATGTCCTCGTGCGGACCGTGGAGGACAGGCCTCCCAAGGGGATATGCGGTTCCGGGATAGTCGACGCCGTCTCCGAGCTGCTCAAGGCGGGCATGATCGACCCGTCCGGCAGGCTGGACCTGAAGGGCGGGGCGCGCGGCATCCGCAGGAACGGCGAGGGGGTCCCTGAGTTCGTGCTCGTGGACGCCGAGGACACCGCCATGGGCGAGGACATCACGGTCACGCAGCACGACATACAGGAGATACAGCTGGCGAAGGCGGCCATATTCACCGGTGTCTCGATGCTCATGAGGAGGCTGCGGGTCCGATGCTCCGGCCTCAGGCGGATCTACGCCGCGGGCGCGTTCGGGACCTATGTGGACGCCGGGAGTGCCATCAACATCGGCATGTACCCCGATGTCCCGGTGGAAAGCATCAGATTCATCGGGAACGCTGCTGGCGCGGGCGCGCGCATGACGCTGAGGTCGGTCGATGCGAGGGACCTGGCGGAGCGGCTGTCGAAGGAGGTCGAGTACATAGAGCTCGCGGCGGAGAAGGATTTCCAGCTCGAGTTCGCCAAGGCGATGTACCTCCCGCACAGGGAGCCAGGGAGGTTCCCGAACCATGGAAGGACCGAGAACGCCTTACCGCGGGCGGGACGGAACGCCGCCCCTGAACCTGGTTCTGCACAGCGGCGGCCTGTTCGAAAATCGTGCGCCTAATGACGCGTTTTCAGCCCCACCTTCGAAAAAACCCCGCGATGCTTAAATAAGTTCAGAGCAATCGTGCCCCATCGGATGCTGGCGAGGCTAGGGGACCAGCGTTCGGGGTTGTAAGTGAAATAATGAAGACGATGGTCTTGGGAGTAGGAGCTGTGGGATCCGTCACCGCCGAGATACTGGCACATTGCGAGGAGTTCGACAAGGTGATCCTCGCGGATGTGAACATGGAGAGGGCGAAGAGGGCGGAGAAGAAGATTTCGAGCGACAAGGTGACGGTGAAGAGGGTCGACGCGTCCGACGTCGACGCCATGGCGAAGGCGTTCAAGGGGATAGACCTGGTCCTGAACGGCGTCATACCACGTTTCAACCTGAACATCATGGACGCCTGCGTCAAGGCCAAGGCGAACTACGCGGACATGGCCTGGGACATAGCACCTGACAAGACGCCCGCGAACGGTGTGATAAAGAAGACCCCGGCCTGGATACCGCTCAAGAAGGATGCCGCGTTCAAGAAGGCAGGGATCGCTGGCATGATGGGTCTCGGGTGCGACCCCGGTCTCTCCAACATATTCGCCAGGAAGGCCGCGGACAGGATGGACAGGGTCAGCGAGATACTCATCAGGGACGGCGACAACGGCTACGTCGACGGCTACGACTTCGCGCCCCTGTGGTCCCCCGAGACGCTCATAGAGGAGGTCCTCATGCCCGCGACGATCTACAAGGACGGCGCCTACAGGAAGGTGCCTCCGTTCCATGGCAGGGAGGAGTTCACGTTCCCCGACCCGGTCGGCAAGCTGCCCATCTACAACGTGGACCACGAAGAGGCGGAGACGCTCCCGACGTTCATAGGAGAGGTCCTGGGGAAGGGTTGCGACTACTGCGACTTCAAGATCGCGCTCGGAGACGAGTACGTGGACGCGATCAAGATGCTCGGCAAGCTCGGCCTGGACAGCCCGGAGAAGGTCCGTGTGAAGGGCGTCGATGTCGCCCCGAGGGACGTCGTGGCGGCGGTGCTGCCGGACCCGTCCACGCTCGGGCACAAGGCGAAGGGCGACTGCGCCATAGGCGCCGTCGTGAAGGGCACGAAGAACGGCAAGAAGCTGGGGTACTTCATCTGGACGCAGCTGAGCCACGAGAAGACCTACAAGAAGTACGGGCACAGCGCGACCGCGTACTCTGTCGGAGCTCCGTTCGCGATCGCAGCCATACTGTTCGCCCAGGGGAAGATCAAGCAGAAGGGCGTGTTCCCGCCGGAGATGCTCGACCCCGAGCCGTTCGCGAAGATGCTGCCCAAGTTCGGCATGAACTGCCTCGAGAAGAAGCTCTAGGCGGTCGCGACCGGAGGGACGCACCCTCCGCGCACAAACCCCGTACCGGAGAGGCCGTGGCGGCCTCTCCCGAACCACCTTTCTCTCATTTTACACAGTCCGCCCGCGCGCACGAGTTGGTTAATTAGGCCGATGGCGTTACGGGCACGCATGCTAGAGGGAGACGCCCGCATCAAGAGGTTCTATCTGTTCAGGGCGGTCACGGCGTTCTCTGTCTGGATGCCGTTCTGGACCCTCTGGGTCTACGGCAACCTCGAAAGCGTCTTCCTGATCACGGTCGTCGATGTGGCGTTCTGGGTCACGATGATCGGGTTCCAGATACCCGCGGGGTTGCTCGGTGACAGGTACGGGCGCAAGAAGGTGCTCTTCCTGGGCGAGGCGCTGTTCGCCGTCGGGGTGCTGTCCTTCGGCCTGAGCACGGAGTTCTATCAGTTCGTGATAGCCAACATAGTCTGGGCGCTCGGTGCATGCTTCATCGTCAGCGGGGACACCCCCTTCCTGTACGACACCCTGATCGAGCTCAAGAGAGAACGGGAGTTCATGAAGATCATGGGCACCGCGAACGCGGTCATGTTCATGGTCAACGCGGTCGCGTGCGTCGTCGGCGGATACATCGCTTACTCGACCGAGCACATCAACCTCACCCTCATCGTGGCCGCGCTCGTGAGCCTGATGGGCACTTCGACGATACTCCTGCTCAAAGAGCCGAAGGTCAAGAGGGCGGAGTTCGCCTCGTACAGGACGCAGTTCAAGCACGGCTTCAGGCATGTCTTCACGACGCGCGCGATACTCGTGCTCGTGCTGTTCCAGATACTCCTGCAGGTCGCCGTCTACGTGATGGCCGTCTTCAGGTCCGTGTACCTCTTCGAGGACCTGGAGCTGAGCCTCTTCTGGATAGGCATCTCGTACGCGTCGTTCGCGATAGTGGGAGTGATCGTCGTCCGCAAGGCCAGCAGTTTCGAGGAGCTCGCAGGGGAGAAGGGGGCGCTCATGTTCATGTACGCATCCATGTTCACGTCGTTCATCGTCATATTCCTGATCCAATCGCCGGTCGTCATCGTGATGCAGTACCTGATATACGCCGTATCCGACCTCCAGTCGCCCATAATCGGAGGGTACATAAACAGACGCGTGGACTCCGACCACAGGTCGACCGTCGTGTCGATATCCAACTTCATGTTCACCGCGGTCCTGGTCGCGATCGAGGTCAGCGCCGGGTGGGCGGCCACCGAGTGGGGCGTCAGGTCCAGCCTGCTCATCCTCGCGCTCTGCACCGCGCCGGTCGGCATGTACCTCCTCAGGCTGTGGTCGAGGATAGTCGACGCCGAGAAGGCGGCGCGCACGGCCGCGGAGACGCCCGCCGCCGCATCGAATTAGAAACAGGCCGGCCCCGCCTCAGCGGGGCCGTGTTATCACAGAAATGGGGGAGGATAACATGCCTCCAAACACCCGCGGAGTAATAAACGTTATCATTTTTGATACGATAGACGACCTGCGCAAAGGAGCGACCGCTGGCCAGCGCATGCACCGGGTCACGGAACTATGCCGAGCTCCTTCTCCTTCTTGGCGACGATCAGACGCGTCTTGATGACGCTGTCCGGGTTGAGAGAGATGCTGTCGATGCCGCACTCCACGAGGAACTCCGCGAACTCCGGGAAGTCCGAAGGCGCCTGACCGCAGATCCCGATCTTCCTCCCCTTCGCCTTCACGGTCTTGATGACGTTGGCGACCATCTTCTTGACAGCGGGGTTGCGTTCGTCATACAGGTGCGCCACCAGCTCCGAGTCCCTGTCCAGCCCCAATGTGAGCTGCGTGAGGTCGTTCGAACCTATGGAGAACCCGTCGAACACCTCTGCGAACTCCTCCGCCAGCATGACGTTGCTGGGTATCTCGGCCATGACATACACCTCGAGCCCGGACTCGCCCTGCTTGAGGCCGTGCTCGGCCATGATCTTGATGACCTTCCTGCCCTCGTCCGGTGTCCTGCAGAACGGCACCATGATCTTGATGTTGGTCAGGCCCTTCCGCTCCCTGACTTGTCTCAGGGCCTTGCACTCGAGCGCGAAGGCCTCCTTGAACTTCTTGTCGTAGTACCTCGACGCGCCGCGCCAGCCGATCATCGGGTTGAACTCGCTCGGTTCGTAGAGCACCCCGCCCAGCAGGCTGGCGTACTCGTTCGTCTTGAAGTCGGACAGTCTCACGATCACATCGCGCGGGTAGAACGTCGCGGCGATCTTGCCCACGCCCCAGGCGAGCTTGTCGACGAAGTACTCCTCCTTGTCCTCGTACCCCAGGGTCCGCTCCTCGATCTTCTCGACGATGGAAGCAATCGATGGCTCTGTCTCGGCGCGTAGCTTGAGCTTCTTGAAATCGACGAGCGCGAGCGGGTGGATGCCTATGTGCGACGCGATCATGAATTCGAGCCGCGCGAGGCCGACGCCGTCGCACGGTATCTGCCCCTGAGTGAACACATGCTCAGGCGTGCCCACGTTCATCATGATCTTCGTGCGCGTGCTGGGTATCTCCGCGAGGTCCGTCCGGTCTATCCTGAACTTCAGCTCCCCGTCATAGACGCGCCCCTCGCCCTCGGAGGTGTCGATAGTCACCTTCTGCCCTGTCTTCAACAGGCGTGTGCTGCTGCCCGTCCCGATTATGCACGGGATGCCAAGCTCACGGGAGACGATCGCGGCGTGGCAGGTCCTGCCGCCCCGGTCGGTGACGATCGCGGATGCGATCCTCATGATGGGTTCCCAGTCGGGATCGGTCCTGTCCGTGACGAGGACCTCACCCTTCTGGAACTCCGCTATCTCGAACGCGCTCTCGAGCAGCCTGACCGGCCCCCTGCCGATCTTCGAGCCGACGGCTTCGCCGCTGACGAGGACCTCGGACCGCTCCTCGAGCACGTAGGTCTCCAGCACGTTGCCCTTCTTGACCGCGTGCACGGTCTCCGGGCGCGCCTGGACGATGTACAGCTCGCCCGTGATGCCGTCCTTGGCCCACTCGATGTCCATCTGCTTCTTGTAGTGCTTCTCGATGATGACCGCCCACTCGGCGAGCTTCTTGATCTCGCTGTCCGAGAGCACGAACCTCTGCCTGTCCGCCTCGGACACCTCGGCGTCCTCCATCCCGCTGCCCTTGGAGGCGTACACGAGCTTGTGCTCCTTGCTGCCGAGCTTCTTCTCGATGATAGGGTCAGGGAACTTGCCGAGCGATGGCTTGAAGACGTAGAACTGGTCAGGATTCACGGCGCCCTGGACGATCATCTCCCCGAGACCCCATGAACCCGTGATGTACACGACCTGGTCGAACCCGCTCTCGGTGTCCAGCGTGAATATGACCCCTGAGCACGCGAGGTCGCTCCTGACCATCCTCTGGACGCCAACGGAGAGGGAGTTCTCGATGTGGTCGAACCCCTTGTGCGCCCTGTATGCGATCGCCCGGTCCGTGAACAGGCTCGCGTAACACTGCCTGATCGCCTTGAACACCGCGAACTCGCCCCGGACGTTCAGGATGCTCTCGTGCTGACCCGCGAACGAGGCGCCGTCCAGGTCCTCGGATGTGGCGCTCGACCTGATGGCCACGCTGGGGGCTTCCATGTTGAGCCTGCGCCCGAGCTCCCAGTAGCCGAACGCGACCTCGCGCTTCAGGTCATCGGGGAACTCGGCCTCTAGGAAGACCGCCCTCACCTTCGCGCCCCGCTCGGCGACCTGGGCCGGGTTGTCGGGGTCGAACCCGTGGAGTATCGCCTCGATCTTCTTCTTGAGATGGTTGTGCTCGACGAACTCGCGGAAAGCGTTGGTGGTTATGGCGAACCCTTCGGGCACTCGGATGCCCTTCGCCGTGAGGTGCCTGAGCATCTCGCCCAGCGATGCGTTCTTCCCGCCCACCTTGGCGATGTCAGAAAGGCACACCTCGTTCAGCCATAGCAGCTGCTCGTTGGCCTTCATCTGTGGAGTGCTCGCCCCCTTCGGCATCTCGAAGCCCTACCTGAAAGAGGTTTGCCCGAGACGATCCGCGGCCGTGCTCCGTTCGTCCGTCTCCAACACATCAGAGCAACCGGTCACGCCGTCGCGCGTGGAGTCCGTGTCGGGCCCCGCGCGTGCACCAGGACCGTCTGACTGCGAACTTCAACTCTGGGTAAATACCCGTGCCTTAATAACATTTCCCAGATACTTTGCGCGCACGATGATGTGTCGAGATGACCAGCGCGCCGCGCGATGACTCATCGCACAAGTGTGTGCACCGCGTCAGCATCGTAGACGCGATACGGAAATCGAAATCCCGGGAAATGAATTATCTATCGACCGCGTTGGGGATTCGGATGACCGACCTGAAGGTCGCGATGCTGACATACAGCACAAGGGCGAGGGGAGGGGTCGCGCACGCGCTGAAGCTCGCGGAGCGCTTGCGCGGGCTCGGCGTGGACCTGACACTGTACGCGCTCGCCCGCGACGATGACCCTGTGGCCCGGGCAGGGTTCTACAGGGAGGTCGCCGCGCCGTTCAGGATACTCGACTACGAGTGGGACCCTGACATGGTCACGCGCCTGGAGAGTATGATCAAGGCGTACTCTGACAGCCTCCCAAGGGACACGGACATATACCACGCGCAGGACTGCGTGGGCGCGACCGCGCTCATGAGGATGAAGGAGGACGGGCACATCACCGCCCCGGTGTTCAGAACCATACACCATGTCGACGACTTCGCCGAGCCCCGTCTGTTCGAGTTCGAGAAGCGAGCGGTAGAGAACGCGGAGCACAGGTTCGTCGTCTCGCAGTACTGGAAGACCGCGCTCAAGAGGGACTACGGTTTCGATTCGATCGTGACATACAACGGACTCGACAGAGAGGACTTCGCGGACCTCCCGACCAGGAGGTCCAAGACCCCGAACATCCTGTTCGTCGGAGGGCTCGAGGCGAGGAAGGGGCTGGAGCATCTCGTGCTCGCGATGACCGGTGTCGTCCGCGAGCTCCCGAACGCGAGGCTGACCGCGGTAGGGAAGACGGGCTTCCGAGGGAACGACGAACAGGGCTGGTTCAGGGTGCTGGCGAACAGGGCCGGGGTGGACGCGTCGGTGGATCTCAACGAGTCCGTGAGCCAGGGGGCGCTGATGCAGATGTACGCCGACTGCGACCTCGTGGTTCTGCCGTCCAGGAACGAAGGGTGGGGGCTCTCGCTCATGGAGGCGATGGCGTGCGCGAAGCCGGTGGTCGCGACGAAGGTGGGTGGCATACCCGAGCTCGTCAGGGACGGCGTCGAGGGCGTCCTCGTGGAGTCCGGTGACGTGAAGGGGCTCTCCGACGCCATCGTGAGGCTCCTGCGGGACCCGGGCGAGCGGGCGCGCATGGGCGCGGCGGGCCAGCAGAGGGTCGCACAGTTCTCCTGGGACCGGACGGCCCTGACCGTGCTCGACGCCTACAGAAGCGCGCTCTAGAGGTCCCTGCCGAAGCCGTGCATGAAATGCACCATGAACTTCTCTATCTCTGGCAGGCCTGCGATCCTCTTGTTGCCCTCGATGACCATGTACTCGTTCGGGCTGTGCGCGAGGTCGCTGTGCCCGATCGCGCTCATCGTGAACGGCAGCCCGAGGGTCTTGTTGAACACATAGAACGGCACCGCGCCGCCGCTCGACGGCCATATCATCGGGTCGAGGCCGAACTCGCCGAAGGAGCGGAGTATCGACTGGACGACGGGCTCCTTGACGCTGGCCCTGCAGGAGTCGTAACCTGTGTCGACCTCCGTGACCTTGATGTCCCGGTACCCGTGCTCGTCCAGATGCCTCCGGACGAGCGGGATCATCTTGTCCTTCTGCTGGTTGGGCACCAGCCTGATGTCGATCTTGCATGTGGCCTTGTGCGGCAGGACGGTCTTCGAACCCTTCTCGGTGTACCCGCCCCAGATGCCGTCGATGTTCAGCGTGGTGCTGAATGTGAACCGCTTGAGGAGCGCCTCCTTGTCGTCCTCGGGTATGGAGAACCTGTCGACCTTCATCACATCCTTGAACGCCGCCGGGTCGAACCTCTTGGCGAGCTCCCTGACCAGCATCCCGTCCTCCTCCGTCGGCGGGGCGATGTCATCGTAGAACCCATCGATGAGGATCTTGTTCCCCTCCTCGTCGGCCATGGTCTTGAGGGCGTCGACCAGGCGCCAGACGGGGCTGTCCACCCAGGCCTTGTGGCTGCTGTGTATCGCGAACTCCTGAGGACCCCTGCCCCATGACTCGCCTGAGCATTCCATCTCGAAATAGACCACGCCCTTCACGCCGAGGAACAGGTTCGAGCCCCCGTCGGAGTCCTGGCCGAAGAACGGGAAGTAGCATGCATCAGCCTTCGAGAGGCGCTTCTTGTCCTTCTTCACATACGCGGGTAGGCTGGGGCTGCCGAGCTCCTCCTCGCCCTCCGCCACGAATATGAGGTTCACGGGCGGCCTGCCGTCGGTCCTGACGCACGCATCCACGGAGTTGAGGAACGCCGCCAGCGGCCCCTTCGTGTTGTCCGCGCCTCGGTTCACGATCGCCTTGACCTTACCCGCAGGGAGCTTCATGTCGACGATCTTCGCATCCATCGGTGGATGGTCCCAGCCGGGCTCGTTGAACGGCATCGTGTCGTACATGAAATAGGCGAGCATGGTCCTGTCCGAGAGGCCCTTGCACTCGCCGTAGACGACGGGGTTGCCCTTCGTCTTGACGACCTCGACCGTGTCGCAGCCCACCTCGCGGTACATATCCGCCACTAGGTCCGCACACTCATCGATCCCGATATCCTGCTGGCTCGAGCTCGGCTGTCTCAGGAGCCTCCTGATCCGCGATACATGCTTCTTGTTGTCCTTATCGATGCGCGCATAGACTGATTCGAGGGCGGTCTCCTTGGGCATGGTATCAGCACACGAATGTCATCCATCGGCAAATTGGTTTCGGACAGACAGTGAGAAGCACACAAATACCCGGATTCCAGTCCAGGTCTCGCAATGGCCGTCGAGTTCCTAGTCGTGTTCATCCCGATGTTCATCGTCATCGACCCGTTCGGAGTGCTCCCGATATACCTGGCGCTCACCGGAGGGATGGTGCCACGAGACAGGGCGAGGACCCTTAAGCTGGCGCTCGTGTTCTCGACATCCCTCCTGGTCGCGTTCGCGCTCGTCGGGAAGGCCATCCTCGACTACCTGTCCGTGTCGATCGATGCGCTCAAGATAACGGGCGGGCTGCTCCTGCTGGTCATCGGTGTCATGATGCTGTACGAGGGGGACACGCCCAGAGCCAGGAAGGGCAAGGAGGAGGAGCCGGACGGACTAACGCACTCGCCCGAGGACGTCGCGTTCGTGCCGCTGGGGACCCCCATGCTGGCTGGGCCGGGCGCGATCTCGGTCGTGATCATCCTGACGGGCACGGCGGCGGACATACCTTTGGTGGTCGCGGCCCTGCTCCTGACAATGACCTTCGTCGCGTTGCTCCTGTGGAAGGCGGGGCTTCTGTACAAGATCATCGGGAAGGCGGGGACGAGGGCGTTGACGAGGGTCATGGGGCTCATCACTTCGGCGTACGCGGTCCAGATGATACTCGACGGGATCTCCAGCTATGTCATGTCCATCATCTGAAGGGACCCCCACATCCTGACACGGGATCGCCCGGACGCCGGTTCTGCACAGAGGATTCCGGGAGCACTCAGGTGTGGCTCACGGAAGGGCGCTCCTCCGGAGACTCGCCCGCGGACACGAGGTAGATGGCCGCGAGCACGAACGCCGCACCCACGATGGCCGTGTTCGTGAGCGTCTCGCCCAGCAGAATCATCGATATCAAGAGCGCCGTCACGACCTCTATGAGCATTATGGTTGCAGATGCGGTCGCCGATACGCCCTCGAGACCCATCGCCCAGAAGAGCGTCGCCATCGATGTGCAGAACAGGCCCAGGTACACCACCGACACCCACGCCATCGGCTGCACCGACAGGTCTGCCCCGGTCAAAGACAGGTAGCAGACCGGTATCGTGAGCCAGATCGTGGATGTCACGATCGCGGCCGAGGATATCTCCACCGCGCTGTGCTTGTCCAGCATCTTCTTGTTCAGGACTATGAAGAACGCCCAACCCCATCCGGCCAGGTACACGCAGGCATCACCCATGAACTGGCTACTCGTGAAGGAGAAGCCGCCGTCAACCGTCAGGAGCACTATGCCCGCCATGCCGCCTACGATCCCGAGCGTCTGCATGCGTCCGAGGCGCTCCCTGAACGCGAAGTACGAGACGATGGCGACCGCGATCACGTTGATGTCCACGAGCAGGGCCGTCTTCGAGGCCGTCGTGTAGTTCAGGCCGACATACTGCGCCACGAACGAACCAGCGTTGAACGCCCCGATCAGCCAGATGACCGGGTTCCTCAGCACAGAGAACGAGAACCTCCGGAGGTACAGCACGACGGACAGGGTGATGGCCGACGCGATGACGAACCTCAGCCACAGGAACAGGATGTCGTTCCCGACGTAGTCCAGACCCCACTTGACCCCGGGGAACGATGTGCCCCATATCAGGCTCGCTAGCACAGTCAGATAGACCGCGTTGCGCCTCTCCCTGGGGGCCATCGAGCCGGGAGACTCCAGGGTAGTATTTGTAGTCTACTTCGGAGGCTCCTTCGGCAGGTCGATGTGGAAGACGCTCCCCTTCCCGACCTGGCTCTCGACCCACAGCCGCCCGCCGTGCGCCTCCACTATCCCCTTGCTGATGGGCAGGCTCAGGCCGATCCTGTCGACCTGGTGCGCGAGGTCGTTGCTCGCGACTATGTAGAACCTGTCGAAGATCCTGCCGAGGTTCTCCAGCGGGATGCCCACGCCGTTGTCCTTCACCCAGACATGGATGATCTTGCCCTCGTCCCTGGCCCCGACGTGTATCCGCCCGCCGTCCTGGGTGTACTTGACGGAGTTGTCCACGAGGTTGTTGAAGACGTCCCTGATCCTGCGCCTGTCGGCCATGATGAGCGGCATCCGGCCCTCGATGGTCAGCGTGAGCGTCTGGCCCTTCTCCTCCGCGTCCTTGAGCCTGGCCTTCACGAGGTCCTCAAGGACCGTGTCGAGCTTGACGGGCTCGGGGTGTATCTGCAGCGAGCCCTTCTCGAGCCTGCTCACATCGAGCATGCTCTCGACGAGCCCGTAGAGCTTGTCCGTGTTCGTCTTGATGATCTTGAGCTTCTGAGAGAACTTCAGATCCAGTTTCGGGGAGTACTCCGACTCGACGAGGTCGACATATCCCCTCATGACGGTGAGGGGCGTCCTGAGCTCGTGGGACACCACATCGATGAACTGGCTCTTCATCTTGGTGACCCGTTCGAGTTCCTGGTATGTCTGCGTGAGTTTCTCGTAGGACCGCTCGAGCTGGTTCTCCAGCCGTACCTTCGACGAGGTGTCCATGGCGACCATTATGGCCCCCTCGGGCTCGCCTCCTTCGGATACGAGGGGCACGACCTTGACGTGCAGGTAGTATGCCTTGTCGGGCTGCAGCACAATGTGGATGTCGGTCCTCTCGCTGGGGTGTCCGTCCATGGCCTGGATCAGCAGCCCGTCCAGCCCGGACCTGTTCACGCACGGGACCTCGAAAACGCTCGTCCCCTGGACATCCTCGGCGGACTTCCTGTCGAACAGGCGGACCATCGTCGCGTTCAGCGACCTGACGATCCCCTTCGAATCGATGTGGAGCAGGCCTATCGGCGCGAGGGATAACAGCCTGTCGACCTCCTCAGACGCCAGCATGAGCTTCGTCCGGTTCCGGACGTCGTCGAAGCCCACGGCGACGTGGTCTGCGAACCGTGTCATGAGCGCCTCGGCGTCGGGTGCGAATCCCGGACTCGTCGTCTTATTTGCGATTGCCAGGATGCCGACAACCTCACACCTCAGGGCCACCGTGCAGACGATCGAGGAACCTATCGAAAGCCTGCTTGCGAGTTCCTGGGCCTCCTTCGACGCTGTCTCGAAGGACGGGTAGACCTTCCCGTGCGAACGATCCACCTGCGAGAACAACCGCTTCAGGTCATCCGTGATCAGCAGTCTGTCAGGATTTTGGACGTTCTCAGGGACCCCGTGCGAACCTACGATGAGCACGAGGCCGCCCCCAGGCTCGATGACCCCTACGAACGACATGTCCGAGTGCATGACTTCCGCCAGCGTAGCGGCTATCGCGTCGAACGACTCTTTCGTGTCGGTCGAGACCCGGAGTCTCTCGACGAGCGTGGACATGAGATCCCGGCTGTTGGCGAGGCTGGCTTCGTTCTCTGGCAACGGCAGTGTCTCCATGGAGGGTGTGCGGCACGGCTCCGCAGGTGATACTGGTTTGGAAACGGGTTCGCGGTAAATAAGGTGTTCGTACGAGTCCTGCGTGGTTATCATCGACGGGAAAGTGCAAAACCATAATGCGCAGCAAGAGCAATCACCACGCCGATGGTGCTCCGACCGTTCGGGAAGAAGAGGCCCGTGCTGGGCGATGATGTATACGTGGACGAGTCGGCCGTGGTCATCGGTGACGTCAGGCTGCACGACAGGGTCAGCATATGGCCCGGAGCGGTGGTCCGAGCTGATGACGACCAGATTGAGATCGGTGAGGGCACCGCGATAATGGATACCGCATTCGCAGAGGCCCCGAGAGGCAGGAAGGTGACCGTTGGCGAGGGGTGCATCATATCCCACGGCGTGCGGCTCCACGGGTGCACTATCGGGGACGGTGTGCTGATCGGCATAGGAGCGACCATCCTGGACGGGGCTACGATAGGCAACGGGTCGATCGTGGGCGCCTGCGCCCTTGTGACGCAGGGCACGACGATACCTGCGAACTCGATGGTCGTCGGCTCTCCCGGGAAGGTGACGAAACAGGTCGCGCAGGAGGACCAGATGTGGATCAAGGCGGAGCTGGCGGCCATCCACGGTAAGGTGCGCATATATAGGGGAGCAAGGTGACCAACCAGGTCTGCTGGCAACGGCCGTGCTCACCATCACTTGCTAGAAACTTGTCGCTCGTTTTAAATACGGCGATGTGCATCGATTCCTGCTACAGAATGCGGGGTTCGCGCGGAGGAAAGCGGGCGTACGCAGCAGGTGCGTAGACTTGGAAGTACATTTCGGAAAGCCAGTAATCGCAAGGGTCCGCAAGTGCAGACTCGTGGTCGTCAAGAACAAGCGGCAGCAGGACGAAGACTCCGCGGCTGAAGATCGAAGATGATCTGAGCAGCGGCCGTGGCGGCGTCCGGGATGGGTGATTTGACAGGCGAGCGTGGGCCCTGTCATCGAAGCACCAGTTTTATACTTCGCCCGAAAAATATATACAGCCTCGAATACGATATCCCGGCGGAAGGGATAAAATGGCTTCTGGACAACCACCAGTACAAGGACCGCAAGGTCCGTACCCGACATACCAGCCAGTATATCAGCAACCGCACAGGCAGCCGATAGAGTACATCCGGCCGCTCGTATCAGACGTGATACTGGCGATCGGCGTCATCATAGGCCTGTTCCTTGTGATGCTGGCGTCTATACTAGCAGGGGTCTCTGACACGGGTTCCGGATGGGACATATCGATGGCCCTGAGGGCCTTCGGCGTGTTCCTCCTGACCGCGACCATGTTCCTCGGCGGGCTCATCAGAGTGGACATGGAGAAGTGGGTCAGGGTTGCGCTGATCTTCGGCGCGGTCCTCCTGATCAGCTGGGTCGGGTTCTGGCTCTACTGAGTGCCAGGGATTCACTGACGGCGAAACCTCTATGTGAAGAGGCCCTCGCGCCTCTTCCAAATCACTTTCTTTCTTCTTTTCTCTTTGCCTCATATCGATGATTCTCTTCTCGTTCGCGGGCTGGGGAGTTTAGCGGACAAACCCCCTATTTTTTCAATTCCGGCCCTGTTGCGGAACTCCGGTGATTGAAACCTCGCACTCAGAGCTAGTCGAATGACATCGGATCATCGGTGCCTGGTTCGTGCACCGGTTTTGCCCTGTGCCTCACCGCATCGACCCCACACCCTCCTGCCAGGGCGCTGATCTTGCAGGACGACCGTCCACCTGGAATGTCCGTTCCGCGGTCAGGAGGAAGTGACCCGCCGATCTCTCGTGGTCATTCGCGCTCTCGTCTGTTGCCCGCGGGATGTCCCCGGCAGCAGGGGTGCCTGAGTGGAGCGCGAAAGGGTAGGTAGATGTTACATGTAGTGGATGGGAACAAGCACCACGACCGCCTAGGAACATTCGATGCTCGTCAAGGCGGTGTCTTTTCGTCTCGAGGACGAGCTGCCCGTCCAGGCCAGGTTTCTCCTCGAGGACTTCCGTCTTGCCGTGAATCGTGCCATAAGGGCGGGACTGCAGACGCGCGCTACATCGAGGAATGCCCTGTGCAAGCTCGCATACAAGGACTTCAGGACCGAGCACCCTGGGATGTACGCTCAGCACCTCGTCTCGGTGTTCGAGGTCGCTGCAAGCGTCCTGAAGAACCATCGGAGGAAGGCCAGGAAAGGGAAGACAGGCAAGATTCCGTATGTCCGACGGCTGTTCATGAAGACAGAGAACCAGGCGTACAAGCTCGACCGGACGAACGGCGCGGTCGACATGCCCGTCCGGGCTGGGTGCCACGTCGAACTCAAGCTGGTCCTAAGTAAGTATCACAGGAGCTTCCTGGACGACCCTTCCTATTCCCTCGGTTCCCTGACGCTCCTCCCGGACAGGGTCGTGATCGCCTTCAGGAAGACGGAACCCCTGCCGTATGTCCCGGAATCCGTGGTCTCCCTCGACACGAACGAGAGGAGCCTCGACGGGGTGTTCGTCTGTGAAGGGAAAGGCGTCCCGGTCAGGGCACCCTTCCCGGAGGTGGCGATGATACAACAGAGGCACCATGACCGGCGGAAGCGCCTCCAGACGAAGAAGTCACACGACCGCCGGACCTCGAGACGACTGTCCAGGCGAGAGGGAAAGAGAGAACATGACCGGGTCGAGTACCGGATGCACCAGGTGGCCAACGCCGTACTCGACTTCGCCGAGGAGAGAAAGGCGGCCATAGTGCTCGAGGACCTCAAAGGGGTCTTCAAGCCGAGAGCGGACAAGACCCTCAACAGGCGGCTGAGCATGTGGCCGAGGAGGACGCTCCACTGCTTCATCGAGTACAAGGCCAAGTGGAGGGGGGTGGCGGTCCTGAAGGTGGACCCGAGGAACAGCAGCAGGAAGTGCCCGATGTGTGGGAGAATACAACATTCCCGAAAGGGCACCGAGTTCGCATGTGAGTGCGGCTGGCATCTCGACAGGCACATCAACGCCAGCATCAACCTGCTGCAGACAGCCGTCTCGAAAGAGATGGTAGGGGGTCTACGGTTCGACCCCGGCGCGCTCCAGCGTGACGTGATGATGATCCTCTACGACCCTGAGAAGGGCGCACGGTCGGAGCCGAATGGAACGAGTCGCGAGGGGACAGCGGCCATTCACGCCGCTGCCTAGTTTCGCGACAGAACCAATTCCTTGCCCAATCTCCGTTCGACCGACGCGACCTTCGACTCGAGCGCGTCGACCGCGCCCTTCCTGTCGTCTATCTTTATGGACGTGATCACACGCGGGCACATCATCATGACCGCCATGTGACAATCCCTTATCACGGCCATGACCTCGTCGTACCCCCCCTCCAGCACAGTCCCCATGGGATTGATCCTGTACCGCACTCCAGAGGCCTCGACGACCCTGATGCACTCGGCCACCTGCTCACTGACGCTCTCGCCCTTACCGATGGGGACGACGCTGAACTCCGCCAACATGATACGACCCCTCCTAGGTACGCTTTTGGGCATAAGGTTCACTGGCTCGGAATCATGTCGCTCCGGACCATGTCGAACTGCCCATTCGTCGAACGCGAACGTATTTATACCGCGACCTGCTAAATAACTTTCGTCGCGCATGTTCTGATCTTTGCATGGACGCGATAAAGATAGGGGTTTGATTGGGTGAAGGGAAGAGGGGGAGAAACTTTGAACATCCTCACGAAGCTCAAGAAGACCGAGGGGGATGCCGTCGGGAACACGCTGACCGTGGAGCACCTCACAAAGGCCATCAAGAACAGCATCGACAAGTCCGGCATGCCTGAGGAGGAGGCCCGGGCGATGGCTCAGCACGTGATGAACTTCTTCGGATACAGCGAACGGATCATAGACAACGTCCTGGAGCCCGAGGACAGGGACGCCTTCTACATGCTCGAGGACGCCGGCATACTCATGACCGAGCGGGAGGAGACGACCCTCTACGACGGGCGGGAGTGGCGCATCCACTACTGGATGTTCAGGAAGACGCGCATACAGGAGCTCCTGTCCGGCAGGCTGAGGGACAGCCTGGCCTCCAACGAGGACGCGAGCGTCTACGACGAGGTCTCTGACGACATCTGGAACAGGGAATAGTCCCTGCTTAAACCCCTAAGAAACCATTTCGTGTTCTCTACTTTCACCTCACTGAGCGAAAGCGCTTAGACCATGCCCGGCGTCACCGGGGTGGATGCACTCCGCGCTCTTCCCGTACGATCCCAGGCCGGGCCAGGACAGGCTCATGGAGCTGGTCCGCTCGGCCTGCGAGGACCGGGCGCACCTCGTGCTCGAGAGCGGAACTGGCACCGGCAAGACCGCGTGCGCGCTCGCGGGATCCATAGGGAGCGCGCGGGCACGCGGGAAGAAGATCCTGTATCTCACGAGGACCAACTCGCAGCAACGGCAGGTCATGCTCGAGCTGCGGCAGATAAGCGCGAAGGGGAAGGTGTTCGGGGTCGCGCTCCAGGGCAGGCGGAACATGTGCCCCCTCGCACGCACGGACGAAGAGCTCGTCCAGGGAAGCTCCGAGGAGCTGGCCAAGGTCTGCAGCGAGCGCAAGGCCAGGGTGCTGCGTGGGGACGAGGACGCATGCATGTATTATGCCAGCACCGTCTCCGAGGATCTCCAGCCCGTGCTCAGGTACGCCCGGGACGAGCTCCCGACCGCGGAGGAGTTCGTCGACCACTGCATCGACAGGAAGCTGTGTCCATACGAGATCGCGAAGCTGCATGTCCCCGTGGCGGACGTCGTCTCGGCGCCTTACATCATGTTCTTCGACAAGTTCATCCGGCACGCCCTCCTGGATTGGATGGCGTGCACCCTCGCGGACATCATACTCGTGATCGACGAGGCGCACAACCTGCCATCCTACGCGAGGGAGCTGGAGTCCGCGGACCTGACGTCGGTCGCGCTCAAGCTGGCCGAACGGGAGGTCGACGAGTTCGGGGACCCTCAGGTCTCCGAGGGTGTGAGCCTGAGCGACCTCGTCATGATGATGCAGGACATCCTCGACAAGTGCGTCTCGGAGTACCTCATAGACGAGGACGGCATCATGCCCGACCAGCTCGTGTCCGAGGAGCTGATGTTCCGCACGCGCCTGACGAGCAGGGGAGTCGCTGGCCTGGTCTCGCAGGCATCCAACTTCGGGGAGATGGTCCGGGACCACAAGAAGCTGGCCGGCCGGCTGCCCAGGTCCTACATCTTCCACACGGCCAACTTCCTCACGTTCTGGCAGGCCCTCGAGGAGGGGGAGTACATAAAGCTCGTCGTCGAGAACGACAAGTCGAGGGCGCTCGAGGCGTACTGCCTCGACGCATCGATTGCATGCAAGCCAGTGATGGAGTGCCACGCCAGCATCCACATGTCTGGCACGCTCAGACCGCTTGACGAGTACGTGGACAGCACGGGACTCCCCCGGGACGCGCGGAGGGCCGAGGTCCCGTCCCCGTTCCCTCCTGAGAACAAGCTAGTGCTCTATGTGGACGATGTGACGACCAAGTACGAGGACATCGAGCGGGACAAGGGTCTGATCGACTCGATCGCGGGGCACATATCAGGCATCCTGTCGGCAGTGCCCAGGAGCACGATCGTATTCTACCCGTCGTACGCGCTCATGCAGCGCCTGTCATCGAAGACCGCCGACGCGACGGCTGGCAGAGCGGTGTACTCGGAGAGCCGGGGCATGGACCAGGCGGACCTGATGGAATCGGTCCGCGGATTCAAGGCCGCCCCGGGGAGCTCCGTCATGCACGCCGTCTCCGGCGGGAGGGTGAGCGAGGGGATAGACTTCCCCGGCGAGGAGCTCGAGGTGGCCATCGTGGCCGGCATCCCCTATCCGAAGCCGACCGCGAAGCAGCGGGCGCTCCAGCACTTCTGCGAGGTGCGCTTCGGGCGCGGGTGGGAGCATGCGGTCCAGGCGCCGACCGCGAGGAAGGTCCAGCAGGCCATCGGCCGGCTGATCAGGAGCGAGACGGACAGGGGCGTGGCGGTCATACTCGACAAGCGCGCGGTGCACTTCAAGGAGCCCCTGGGCGCGCGCCGGTCCGAGGACCCCGCAGGGGACATCCTGAGATTCTTCTCCAGGCCCGAGGGGGTCCCGGATGCCGTCGAGCCCGTCCCGGGGAAGCGGAAGCGCGGGCTCCAGCTGTGACCGCATTGTCGCACCGTGAAACCTGCGAACCAAATTAATAAACCCCTACGCGATATGCCCTCGAAATGACCCCGCTCGAAAGCGCCCTGGCAGGGCTCTGGCTCATGCTGCCGGCGCTCATACCCAACTCCGCCGCCGTGCTGTTCGGCGGAGGCACCCAGATGGACTTCGGGAGGAGCTGGAGGGGCAGGAGGCTCCTCGGGGACGGGAAGACATGGCGCGGGTTCTTCGGAGGGTCCCTCTCGGGAGCGGCGTTCGGCATCGCCGCGATACTCATCTCGAACAGTCTCGGCACGGAGGAATCCTGGGGGTACGGGCAGTGGCCCGAAGCGCTGGGGATAGTGCTCTGCCTCTCGTTCGGTGCGATGCTCGGGGACAGCATCGGCTCGTTCGTCAAACGGAGGATCGGCCTCGAGCGCGGCCGCAAGGCGCCGGTCCTTGACCAGTTCAACTTCGTCGCAGGCGCGATCGTCCTCGTAATGATCTTCCAGGCCAGCTGGTTCACCACACACTATGTCGATGGGAACGCGATCTGGGGGCTGGTCCTCCTGCTGATCGTCGTCCCGGCCCTCCACCGCGGCATAAACATCATAGGTTATAAGTTGGGAAAGAAGGATGTGCCCTGGTAGGGGAGAGGCATGCTGAAGCAGATGCTGAAGGACCTCAAGGTCGTGCAGACGGGTGACTTCGTCCTCGCGTCAGGGAAGAGGAGCAACTACTTCGTCAACATCAAACGGGCCAGCACGGACCCGAAGGTGCTCAAGGAAATCGCCAAGGAGATGGCGCCCCATGTCGGCGACGCAAAGATCGCGGGCATGGCCCTGGGCGCGGTGCCGCTGGTCGTCGCCTTGGCGCTGGAGACTGGCCGATTGTTCGTGATGGTCAGGAAGGAGCCGAAGGACCACGGGACCAAGGAGCTCATAGAAGGCGAGGTGCTCCCTGGCGAGAAGTTCATCATCGTGGAGGACGTCGCCACGACAGGAGGGTCCACGATGAGGGTCGTGAACGCGCTCAGGGGGAAGGGCGCGCATGTGGTCAAGGCCATCGTCGTCGTGGACCGTGAGGAGGGTGCGACGCAGATGCTCTCCGAGAACGGCATCGAGCTCGTCTCGATCTTCAAGGCCAAGGACCTCGCATGAGCTGCGGTGGTTTCGACCCTGGGTGCAGGCGCTGCCGGCTGAGCGAGGGGCGGACGCAGGTCGTTCCCGGCGTCGGCCCGTGCGATGCGCGCATCGTTTTCATAGGCGAGGCCCCTGGAAGGGACGAGGACGCGAAGGGCGAGCCGTTCGTCGGCCGCTCCGGGCGCATGCTGGACGAGGCCTTCGAAGCGGCCGGGGCGACGAGGAGCCAGGTGTACATCACGAACGTCGTGAAGTGCCGGCCTCCCGGCAACAGGAGGCCGAAACCGGACGAGGTGGAAGCTTGCCGGGCGCACATCAGACAGGAGATGGACCGGTTGCGGCCGAAGGTTGTGTGCGCGCTCGGGTACACCGTCGCGAGGAGCATGTTCGGGTCCGAGGGCAAGATGGCCGACCTGGCCGGCAGCCGCTGGGAGACCGAGGTCCTGGGACACCGTGTGATCGCCTACATCGCGTACCATCCCGCGGCGTGCCTGTACAACAGGAAGAACGTCGGGAGCTTCAAGAGGACCATAGAGGCATGCCTGGCAGAGGCACGGTTGGAATGAGGTTCCTTTCGGGGCGGCCCTGGTCGGCGGCCGCGGTCTGCCTGCTCGTGGCGGTCATCACGCTCTGCGCGTCACCAGGCCATTCCAACGAGCCCGCGACCACATATGCCACGGACTCCCAGACCTGGACCGTGATGGTCTACATGGCTGCGGACGCCTACCCGGAGATACCCTGGGAGCCCGACATAAACGAGATGGAGGCCGCATCCCAGGCCGAGGGCGTCACTACGGTCGCCCTCGTGGACCCGCTCGGGCCGGGCAACTCTGTGATCTACAGGATCGACGAGGACCCGTTCTTCCTCGACCCGACGATCGTGTCGACCGTGCTCGACGGCGCGGGCGTGCTGCCCACGGACGGCGAGGCGGACATGGCGGACCCTGCGACTCTCACGGCGTTCGTATCGTACTCCACGGAGCTGTTCCCGGCGGACAGGTACGTCCTGGTGCTATGGGGGCATGGGGGCGGATGGCTCGGGATATGCCCTGACGGCTTGGACCTGATGACGCTCCCGGAGCTGAGGGCCGGGCTCGAGGACGCGGACCAGGCCCTCGGACGGACAATCGATGTCATTGTGGCGGACGCATGCGCCGAGGCGACCGTCGAGGTCGCGTACGAGATCAGGGAGACCGCTGACTACCTCGTGGCCAGCGAGAGGTACATGTCGGTCGACGGGCTTCCCTACACGCAGATACTGGGCGACCTCGCAGCGGCGCCTGACATGTCTCCCGAGCAGTTCTCGAGGACCGTCGTCGACAGATACACCCAATGGGCCGAGTACGGCTCCTCCATATCGACGACCATGGCCGCCTTCGACCTCTCCGCGGCGGAGGGGTTCGTGGACGGTCTCTCCGAACTGTCGTTGCTGGGGGCGAGGTACGACGGGCTGTTCGACGACCAGCTATTCGGGGCATACTCCGATGCCGACAGGTTCGAGGACCCGCTAAGCATGGACGCAGGAGACTTCCTCGCAGAGCTGGCCCGGAGCGACACGCCTGTGGACCTCAGGTACACTGCGGGCCGGGTCCTCCTCGAGTTCTCAGCCATGGTATTCCACTCGGGACTGTACGTGAGCCCTGAGCCTGTAGACTCGATATCCGCCGCAGGCGCTTCGGGCGCGGCCATCTTCGTGGATACGGACATGAGCGCGACCGACTATGCGGACCTCGCCATCGCAGCGACGCCCTGGCCGCGGTTCGCCGAGCTCGCCATGGAGGACAGCGGGACCGTGGTCCTCAACCAGGAGCCCGAGTATTCCGCGCACGACTCCGATGCGGACGGGGACGAACTCGACGACGCTGTCACATTCACATGGGACCTTCCAGCTGCCGGCACATACGAGGTCTGGGTGTTCTCGTCCGGGCCGAACGGCCTCACGCATGTAACCACGATCGACAGCGACCTGCCCGAGGTCACCGTCGCAGGCATCGCCGGGCGCCTTGTGCTCTCGGCGGTAGGGTGCGACATGAACGGCTCGGCGATATCCTACCTGAGGCTTGACATATCACTCTACCAGAACGTCACGGTTGAGGTCCGCGTGGATGCGACGCACCTCGCGCCCGATGTGGAGTTCGATGTCTACCTGATGCTCGACGGCGGCCCACGCAGGATGGACATGACAGCGCCCGGGACATACGATATCGCCGTCACGATACCCGAGGACGCGCTCCCGGGGCAGATGGTCGGGGTGCAGGTCCTTGACCGCCACTCGGGCGATGTCCTGGGCTGGAACTGGACCGTCTTCACGAGATACGGGGCATCAGCGGATGTGCAGGTCTTCGAGAACGGTGCCGATGACGCCGCGGATCTTGAGGGTACCATCGTGCTGGCGGCGCTCGTCAGCGCGGCCGTCATCGCCGTCGCGCTGTTTCTAATCGTCCGGAGGGCGAAGGGGCGGCGTTAGAACCGCAAGTCTAGTTTGCAGGTCTCGCTCTCGGTCAACGGCGGCTAGAATTCCCCATGTCGAGCTCAGTTCTTACCGGTAAGAAATCAAGCTATCCGACCGACCATTCATGCTCTGAAAACTACGTCTTCCTGCTTCAATTCGGGGTAAATTCCGGGCTGAAATCCGGGCCCTCGCACTTTATTATTCTGTTCGCGGAATTTATGTGCGGGTGAGCTCGAACCGCTTCTTGAACAGGAATCTGAGGTTCCCCCAGCCATCCCGCCAGGAGTTGAGCTTGACCTCGCCCATCCGCGGCCTGTAGGTTATGGGCAGCTCGACCGCCTTGCCCTTCCGGAACGCCTCGATCTTGATCTCCTCGGACATGGCCATGCCGTCGCTGTCCAGCCGGAGGCGGCCCACGAGGTCCCGCCTGAACACCCACATCCCGCTCTGCGAGTCCTTGACGCGTATCCTGAACAGCACGCGGGTGGCCGTGGACAGTATCCAGTTGCCGACCCTGTGCTTCGCGCTCATGGCGCCCTCCTCCATCCGCGCGAGCCTGTTCGTCGTGATGAAATCCAGCCCGTCCGCCTCGAGGCGGTCCGCGAGCACCGGGACATCCGAGGCCGGATATGTCATGTCGGCGTCGAGTGTCGCGATGATGTCACCAGTGGCCTTCTCGAAGCCCGTCTTGTAGGCCCGACCGTATCCCCTGCGGGGCTCGTCGATCACGACCGCACCGCTGGCACGGGCGATCTCCCGGGTGCGGTCCTTGGAATCAGTGTCGACGACGAGTATCTCGTACAATCGCTTGCCGTCGAGCGCCTTCTTGACCTCTTCGATGACCAGGCCGATGCTCCGCTCCTCGTTCATCGTCGGAATTATGACGGAGACCTTCGCCCTGTCCATGCACGATCACCGTCCCGGGAAGAGGAACTTGAACTTCTTCCTGGGCTTCATCGCGGCCTCTCGGTTCCCCATGAGCTCCTCGGGGACCCTCTCGTATGCCTTGCACATCGCGTACCCGAGCACCGCCACGAACAGCCTGGCCATGGCCCAGAGCGACTTCGAGGTCTCGAACAGCCTCTGGGGCTTGTAGCTCGACCAGAGCCTCCCGTGCTTCATCGTCAGCTGCTTCCTGCCCCAGCCGTTCCAGAAGGCCTGCTTGAAGAATCCTTTGAAGCTCCCCTTGGTCCGGTGGTAGATGATGGCGTTCGGGTCGTACCCCAGCGTATAGCCACGGGACACGGCCCTCAGGTTGACATCGATGTCCTCGGCGGTGACGAACCAGGGGTCGAACCCGCCGACATCGTCCAGGACCTCCTTCCGCCAGGCCATGCTGGCGCTCGGGTGGGAGATATCGAAGCCTTTGTGGTAGAACTCCACTCGCTCGAGGTCCTCGAACGCGTGATATCCGATGTTGATCGTCTTCCCTGCGACGACGTCGTACTTCCTGAGGGACCTCCTCAGTTCGGCGAGCCAGAACGGGTTCGCGATGCAGTCCCCGCCCGTCGTCGCGACCGCGTCGCCCTTCGCCTGCGATATGCCGAAGTTGGTGCTCTCCCCGCGGGTGCCCGGGTGGTGGAAGAACCTGATGATGCACTGGTGCCTCTCCATGTAGTCGTTCACGATCTGGACCGTGCCGTCGTTGCTCCCCGCGTCGACCACGATGATCTCCATCGGGCCCTCCTGTATGATGAGGCTGTCCAGCAGGTCCCGTATGTGCCTCTTCTCGTTCAGGATGTTGAGGACTACACTGATCATCATGCTAGCACGACACCTTCTGAACCCATTCGGTGCATATTATGATTTCCAGCATCGGCAAACGGGCTCACACGCCTCTGGCCTTCCCGTAGCCCACCCCGAGGTACCTTGCACCCGCACGCGTGACCTTCTCCGGGTCCAGGCATCTCCTGCCGTCGACCACGACCGGGTCCCTCATCGCGGAGAACTCCTTCCTGCCAAGGGCCTTGAAGTCCTTCCAGTCTGCCTGGACGATGCACCCGTCCGCCCCCTTGAGGCACTCGGCCGCCGAGGAGGCGTACTCGATGGTCGGCATCAGCCTGATGAAGTTGGGCATCGCCAGCGGGTCGAACGCCACGACCTTCGCGCCCTTCGAGAGCAGCCCCGTGATGAGCGGGACGGCGCGCGTCTCCCTCGTGTCGTCGACCCCGCCCTTGAAAGCCAGGCCGAGGACCGCCACCCTCTTGCCCTGGAGCGATCCGACGGCCTCCTCGAGCAGGACGATCGCCTCCGTCGGCTGAGAGTCGTTGATCGCCAACAGGGTGGAGAGGAGCCTGGAGGAGTATCCGTCCTGGCGCGCTCTATCCCTGAGCGCCCTCACATCCTTCGGGAGGCAGCTGCCTCCGAAACCGAGGCCGGGTTTCAGGAACAGTGAACCTATCCGCGGGTCCTTCCCGGCGGCCGTCAGTACGACCTCGGAGTCTATCCCGAACCGGTAGCACATGTCCGCGATCTCGTTCGCATAGGATATCTTGGTCGCTAGGAACACATTCGATGCGTACTTGATCATCTCAGCGGTCCGGAGGTCGGTCCGTATCTTGTCCGACTTGATCGGCCCGTAGAGCTTCATGAGCAGCCGCCCCGCCCGCTCGTCGAGCGAGCCCACCACGACCCTGGACGGCTCGAGGCTGTCCTTGAGCGCGCTGCCCTCCTGGAGGAACTCCGGGTTCATGCACAGGCCGAAGTCCACGCCCGCGCGCTTCCCGGAGGACCTCTCGAGGATGGGCCTGACGACGGAATCCGTGGTGCCGGGGACGACCGTGCTCTTCATCACGACGACCTTGTAATCGTCGCACGCCCTGAGGGCCTTGCCTGTGCTCCTGCAGGCAGCCTTGACCGGCCGGACATCGATCCGTCCAGACGGCATGGACGGTGTCTGGACGCAGATGAAGACCGCAGCCGATGACTTCACCGCGGGGGCTGTCTCGGTAGTCGCGGAGACCCTGTCGTGCTTGACGAGCTTCGCGAGCTCCTTCTCGAGAGGTGGCTCGTAGAAAGTGGACTTGCCCGAGTTGACGGTCCTCACGCGGGAAGCGTCGACATCGACGACCACGACCTCGTGCCCGAGCTTGCCGAACATGACGCTCGTCGCGAGGCCGACATACCCTGCGCCGATCACGCATATCTTCATGAGGCTGTGAACCGGCCGGAGCCGTAATAACCCTTTTCATCTGACCCCGGCGGAGCCGGGAAAACATTATATCCAGACCAGCCGTTCATTTGCCCGATGAAGGTCGTCATCCCCGCCGCGGGGCTCGGGACGAGGTTCCTGCCCGCGACGAAGGCCCAGCCGAAGGAGATGCTCCCGGTCGTCGACAAGCCAGCGATACAGTACGTCGTCGAGGAGGCCGTCGAGGCCGGCATGACCGACATCATCATCATCACTGGCAGGGGCAAGAGGGCCATCGAGGACCACTTCGACAAGTCCTACGAGCTGGAGCACAAGCTGCGCGAATCCGGCAACCGGGAGGCGCTCGAGATGGTCCAGAGGATCGCCTCGATGGCGGACATATTCTACATCAGGCAGAAGGAGCAGCTCGGACTCGGGCACGCCATACTCTGCGCCAAGAAGCACGTGGGCGACGAGCCGTTCGCAGTGATGCTCGGGGACGACATCGTCGTGAACGACCACCCGTGCATAGGCCAGCTCGTCGAGGTCCACGAGGACATGGATGCCTCCGTGGTCGGGGTCGAGCGCGTGCCGAAGGCCAGGATATCGAGGTACGGCGTCATCAAGGGCAAGAGGGTCCGGGACGGCATCTACAAGGTCGATGACCTCGTCGAGAAGCCCGCGCCGGAGGACGCCCCGTCGGACCTCGCGATAATCGGGAGGTACGTGTTCCAGCCTGAGATATTCGCGTTCCTCGAGAAGATAGGCCCGGGTAAGAACGGGGAGTACCAGCTCACGGACGCGATGCGCCTGCTGTGCCGCAGGAAAGGCCTGTACGGCCTCAAGTTCACGGGCCGGAGGTTCGACATCGGCTCGAAGGCCGATTGGATAAGGGCCACGGTCGAGCTGAGCCGGGACCGCACGGACCTGGGCGACTAGCCGAGAGGCGGTCCCCGCAGGGCGTGATTCGAGCAGCCAGACAAGCGCGTTTACGGAACCCCTCTTTTGCACTATGTTGCCAAGCATATTATAGCCGCCTGGGGATTCTGGCGCGAGGGTGTTCCGATGAAGCTTATGGCGCAGTACTACAAGATCGACAACGCCGATATCGGAGAGGACACCATCGTCCGCGACTTCGTCAACCTGTACGGCTGCCGGATAGGCAAGGCCTGCAGGATCGCGGCATACGTCGAGATACAGCGCGGGGTCGTCATAGGCGACAGGTGCAAGGTCGAGGCGTTCGCGTTCATACCGTCCGGCGTCACGATAGAGGACGAGGTGTTCGTCGGGCCGCACGTGTGCTTCACGAACGACAAGGTACCCAAGGCCGTCGGCGACTGGGAGGTCGCCCCGACCATCGTCAGGAGAGGCGCGTCGATAGGCGCGAACTCCACGATAGTGTGCGGCGTGACCATCGGCGAGAACGCGCTCGTTGGCGCAGGCTCGGTCGTCACGAAGGACGTGCCCGCGAACACAGTCGTCGCCGGGAACCCCGCGAAACCGATCAAGCGGACATCACGATCGAGAGCATCCGGAGAAAAGAAATCCAGGAGGGGCAAGAGATGAAGGTACCGTTGGCACAGCCAGTCATGACCGAGAAGATGATCGAGGCCGCTGCGGCCGCCTACAGGAACGAGAGGCTCACGCTGGGGGACAGCGTGTTCAAGTTCGAGGAGATGTTCGCGAAGATGTGCGGGGTGGACCACGCCATCGCAGTCAACTCAGGCACGGCCGCGCTCACACTCTCACTCCAGGCATACGGCGTCAAGCAGGGGGACAGGGTCCTGACCTCCGCGATGTCCTTCGTCGCGACGACCAACTCCTATGTCATCTTCGGGGCCGAGCCCACGTTCGGGGATGTCCTCGAGAGGGAGTACACGCTCGACCCGGCGAAGCTCAAGTTCGATGCCAAGACCAAGGCGGTCATCCCGGTCCACCTGTACGGGCAGCCCGCGCACATGGACGAGATCAACGAGGCCGCCAAGAAGGTGGGGGCGATCGTCGTCGAGGATGCGTGCCAGGCCCACGGCGCCAGATACAAGGGCAAGCGCGCAGGCGGGCTCGGACACGTCGGCTGCTTCTCGTTCTACCCGACCAAGAACATGCATGTCGGCGGCGACGGCGGCATGATTACGACGAACGATGCGAAGATCGCTGATCTGACCAAGAGGCTGAGGCACTGTGGTCGCAAGGGGCAGTACGAGCACGACATCATCGGGCACACCGCGAGGCTCAACACGGCCAACGCCGCGATAGGCATCGAGCAGCTGAAGCTCCTCGAGGGCTGGAACGACAAGCGCAGGGCCGCGGCGAAGAGGTACGACGCCCTCCTCAAGGGCGTCGGGGATGTCATCGTGCCCCCTGGCCCGAGCAAGGACGTCGAACCGGTCTACCACCTGTACTGCATAAGGACCAAGCGCCGGGACGAGCTCAGGAAGTTCATGGAGTCCAAGGGCGTGGGAGTGGGCGTCCACTACGAGATACCGATCCACCTCCAGCCCGTGTACCGGGAGATGTACGGCTTCAAGGAGGGCATGCTGCCCATCACCGAGAGGGCGTCCAAGGAGGTCCTCACGCTCCCGATGTTCGCGGACATCACCGAGGAGCAGGTCAACTACGTCGGTGCATGCGTCAAGGAGTTCTTCGGTTAGGCGGTTCACATGGCCAAGTTCAACGTCGGCATAATAGGGGCAGGCTACTGGGGCAGGAAGATCGTGGACGAGTTCTCGAAGGTCGAGAACGTGAACATCGTGGGCGTGTCCGACCTCGACGAGAAGAACCTCGCGTTCTGCGCGGAACGGTTCGGCGTCAAGACCGGCTTCACGGACTACCGGCAGCTCCTGGCCGTGAAGGAGCTCCAGGCCGTGAGCATCTCCACCCCGAACTCGACGCACTACCAGATCTGCAAGGATGCGCTCGAGGCGGGCAAGCACGTCCTTGTCGAGAAGCCGATGACGATCACGTCCAAGGAGGGAAAGGAGCTCGTCGAGCTGGCGCACAACAAGGGACTGACGCTCACCGTGGGCCACATATTCCGGTTCAACGCAGCCCTCGCCGAGGTCAAGAGGCTGATCAAGGAGGAGAAGTTCTTCGGGAAGCTTTTCCTGATGGAGATGAACTGGGTCAACCTCGAGAAGGCGTTCCCAGACAGGGATGTGATCTGGGACCTGGCGCCCCACATGTTCGACATCCAGCACTACCTGCTCGACCATTGGCCCGAGGAGATAGGGTGCGTGGGCGGGCCGTTCAGGCGCAAGCAGGGCGAGGAGACCGCGTACATCACATGCAGGTTCAAGGACGGCATGATCGCCATGGCGAACATCAGCTGGCTCGTGCCGCGCAAGACGAGACAGATCATGCTCGTCGGGGAGACCAGGTCCGCGCTCATAGACGCCGTCGCCCAGGAGGTGACGGTCTACGAGAGCGGGTACACCTACAAGCTCGGGATCGAGAGGAACAACACCATCAGGGACGAGCTCGTGCACTTCGTGAGATCCTTCGCCGACCCGACGACCGAGACGAGGAACAGCGGCGTCATCGGGCTCAGGACCGTCGAGCTCATAGAGGCCGCGAAGCGGTCCATGGCCGAGTGGAGGACCATCAAGGTCTGAGCCTCAGCTCCCATTTTAATACCCCCTGAGGGGATTCACCGGCGATGCCGACCAGCCTGATGCTGCTCTCGAACCCGTTCAGGCCTGACCCGCGCGTGCTGCAGGAGGCCAGGGCGCTCACCGGAGCGGGGTTCGCCGTGCGCCTGGTCGCCTGGGACAGGGATTCCGGAACGGCCCGGCGGTCCAGCGAGCATGGCATCGTCGTCGAGAGGCTCGGGCCGGCCTGCCCGTTCAGGTCACCATCGATGCTTCTGACGCGGCTCCCCAGGTTCTGGTCGCGGGCGCTCGCGGCCGCCAGGGACGGCAGGTTCGACATCGTACACAGCCACGACCTCGACACGCTGCCCGTGGGCATGCTAATCGCACGGCTCCACGGGAAGCGCGTGCTCTACGACGCCCACGAACTCTACGCCAAGATGATCGAGAAGGAGGTCGGGCCCGTGGTCGCGGGTCTCGTGTGGCGCCTCGAGAGGTTCCTGGCGCGCCGGGCCGACGGGGTCGTCACCGTGAGCGAGGCCATGGCAAAGGTACTGTCAGAGGGCAGGGCGACGCCCGCGCGGATAGTCACGACGAGCCCCGACCCCTCGGTGGCAGCGGACGCCGATCCGAAGACCATCAGGGCGAAATACGGGATGAAAGGGTTCACCGTCTCGTACCTCGGGTCCCTGGAACCAGGGAGGTTCGTCGAGGAACTCGCCGGGGCGTTCGCACCCGGGGACGGCATCACGGTCCTGTTCGCCGGAAGCGGCACCTTGAGGGAGAAGGTCGAGCAGGCAGCCAGGGAACGACCGAACGTGCGGTACCTCGGAACGGTCGACACTGACGAGGCGTTGCGGATCACGCGCGCGAGCGACGCGGTCGTCGCGATGATGGACCCGTCGGACCCGATCAACCGGGTCGGCACGCCCGGGAAGGTCATAAACGCGATGGCCTTGGGGAGGCCGGTCATAGTCACCGAGGGGGTCGACATAGCGAAGCGCGTCGCGGAGGCGGGATGCGGTTTGGTGGTCCCGTACGACGCGAAAGCCTTTGCGGAGACCGTGCGCAGGTTCTCCCGGGACCCGGGGGCGCTCGCGGGCATGGGACAGAAGGGGTTCGAGCACTACGGGAAGCACCTCTCATGGGCGAGCAGCAGGGACCAGCTCCTGGACGCGTACAGGGCCCTGGCGGGCCCTACCAGCTGAAATCTGGCGCGAAGTATTATATACTCTGGAGACCATTTTATTGCGTGTCCGACATATGTCGGACCGCTAGGGATGGGATGCGGAAATCAGCATTGGGTCTAACCCACGGTCACGTCTAGTTTTCGCATTCTGATGGGAGTCGGGTGCTGATGTACCTAAAGGAAATCGAAGTCGAGAACTTCAAGTCATTTGCGAAGAAAACGAGGATCCCCCTGCTCGAGGGATACACTGCGGTCACGGGCCCCAACGGTGCGGGGAAGTCCAACATCGCAGACGCCATCCTGTTCGTGCTCGGCCCCAAGAGCTCCAGGGTGATCCGCGCGGGCAAGCTCACCGACCTCATATTCAACGGTGGAAAGGAGAAGAAGCCCGCCACGGAGTGCAAGGTCAGCCTCATCTTCGACAACGCTGACAGGCTCATACCAATCGACTCCAACGCCGTCAGGCTGACGAGGGTCGTCAGGACTTCCGACAACACGGAGGGATACTACTCCTACTTCTATGTCAACGACAAGAAGTCGTCCCTCGGGGAGTTCGACAACCTCCTGGCCAACGCAAGGATCAGCGCCGACGGATACAACTTCGTCCAGCAGGGGGACATCACGCGCATAGTCAACATGAGCAACCTCGAGCGCAGGCGCATCCTCGACAACATCGCGGGGATCACCAAGTTCGACGAGGACATAGCCTCTGCCGACAACGAGCGACTGGCGGCCGATGAGAACGTCCAGCGGCTCTCGATCATACTCGACGAGATCAAGAAGCAGATGAAGCAGCTGGATCACGACCGCGAGGGCGCTCTGAAGTACAGAGAGGTGCACGAGAAGCTCAGCGTGGCCAAGGCCGCATTGACGCTCAAGCACAAGGAGGGCGTCGAGCGGGAGATCGCGTCCATCCAGGAGCAGATCGCGAATTACACTGGCGAGAAGGAGAAGGCCGAGGCGAAGAAGGTCGAGCTCCGGGAGGAATTCAGAAGGATTTCCGAGGAGCTCAAGGCCGCCGAGGACGAGATCATCGAACGCGGCGGCGAGGAGGCCAGGCAGATCAAGGAGAAGATCGACGGCCTCAGGATCGATATCGCCAGGGCCAAGGACGCGGCGTCGAACGCCCAGGAGATGGGCGAGTCGCTGAAGGAAGTCAGGAAGGCCCAGGGCGAGGACCACAAGGCCGTCGAGAAGGACCTGAAGACGCTCCAGGACAAGCTGGAACCGATCAAGACCGAGCACGAGCAGAAGGCGGCCACGCTGAAGCAGAAGCGGGACGAGCTCAACGGCCAGCATGATGCCATATCCAAATCGGACTCCGAGCTGAACGTGCTCCAGAAGGAGACGCTGGAGCTGACGGTCCAGGTCACCACCAAGAAGGAGAAGATGCATGCGCTGACGCTCGAGCAGGACAGGATCGACGAGCGCATATCCAGACTCAAGATTGACATCGCGAACCTGGAGGAGAACAGGAAGACCTACGAGTTCGAGCTCAAGGACGCGGAGTGGTCCCTGAAGGAGGTCAAGAACGACACGAGGACCGCCGCCCAGGACGTGAAGAAGGTCAACGAAGAGTACTACGCCCTCAGGAACAAGGAGAAGAAGCTCCTGACGCAGTACCACGACCTCGACAACGCGGTCAAGAGCCTCACAAGGGAGTACAACCAGCTCAAGGCCGAATCAGAGGCGGTGGACATGGTCAGGAGGGGATACGCCTCCGCCACATCCGCCATCCTCGAGGCCAGGAACAGGGGCATGATCAAGGGGATCCACGGGACCGTCGCGGAGCTGGCGGACGTGGACGAGGAGTACGAGGTCGCGCTCAACGTGGCGGCCGGCAACAGGATGCAGTCCATCGTGGTGGACAACGACCAGGTCGCCGCGGAATGCATCGACTACCTCAAGAAGAACAGGGCGGGCCGAGCCACATTCCTCCCGCTGAACAAGATGATGGACGGGCGGCCCCGCGGCAAGGCCCTACTGGCCGCGAACAGCTCGCTCGGGTTCGCGATCGACCTCGTGAAGTTCGGCGAACAGTACCGCACGGCATTCTGGTTCGTCTTCGGAGACACGGTCGTGGTCAAGACCATGGACCAGGCCAGGAAACTGATGGGCGGGATAAGGCTAGTGACGCTCGAAGGCGAGCTCGCGGAGGCGAGCGGCGCCATGATCGGCGGGACGCTCGAGAAGAACATGCTGAAGTTCGGCGCCCCCTCCGAGAGCAGGATCGAGAAGAAGGCCGCTGAGCTCAGGGAAGCCGTCGAGCAGACCGAGAAGGTCCAGGGCGAACTCGCCCAGATAAAGACCCAGCTGGCCGAGCTCGAGGGCCTGATCAGGGACACGACCGCGAAGGACAGCGGCGAGAGCATCAGGCTCAGCACCCTCGGGGCGAAGAGGAAGGAGTTCGAGACCAAGCTCCAGTCCATGGACGCAGAGCTTCAGACCAAGAACGGGGAGCTGGCGGAGAGCCTGGAACTCCTCGAGAAGGTCAAGCAGGACCATGCGACGATGCTCGATGACCTGACCAAGACCGAGAAGAGGAAAGAGGCCAGGGACAAGAAGCTCCTCGACGCGACGCCACACGAGCTCTCGCAGCAGCTGAAGAAGCTCGAGAAGGAGATCTTCGACCTGTCCAGCGACGTGTCGGAGCTCAGCTCCGAGATGCAGACGCTCGCGAAGCAGATCGAGCTCGTGACGAGCAGGAAGCAGGAGCTCGAATCAGGCATCGCGTCCACTGACAACAAGATCGGTGAGCAGACGGTCAAGGGCGAGGAGAACGCCGAGAGGGCGACGAAGCTGGACACGGAGCTCAAAGCGCTCGCCAACATGGAGCGGTCCATGGGCGACAAACTGAACGCCATCAGGAACAAGCGCGATGCGCTCTTCAAGAAGAAGACAGACACAGAGGCCGGCATCGACAGGTTCACGACCAAGGCGCAGACCAGCGCAGACTTCGTCCTGAGCCTCCAGAGCAAGGTCGCGGACAACGACCGCAGGCTCAAGGATGCCGAGACCGACCTCGGCCAATACGCCAGCGTGAAACTCCCAGAGCAGCTGCCACCGGCCGAGGAACTCAGGGCGACCGTGGTCGAGAGCGAGCGGTTCATATCCACCCTCGGAGCGGTCAACCTCAAGGCCATCGACGAGTTCGAGGAGATGAAGACCAGGTTCGACGGGCTCAAGGGGGAGATATCCCAGCTCGAGAAGCAGAAGGCGAACCTGCTCAAGCTCGTGGCCGAGCTGAACGACAAGAAGAAGATCGGCTTCCAGAAGATCTATGTCGGCATCAACGAGAACTTCAAGAAGATATTCGGCGAGCTCTCGGCCGGAGGCGACGCCGAGCTGCTGCTGGAGAACGACGCGGACCCGCTGTCCGGAGGCCTCATCATAAAGGCCAGGCCGAAGGACAAGAAGGTCGTCCGGCTCGAGGCGCTCTCCGGAGGCGAGAAGTCCCTGACGGCCCTGTCGTTCATATTCGCGATACAGGCGCACGAGCCGTCGCCGTTCTATATGCTCGACGAGGTCGACATGTTCCTCGATGGCATCAACGCGGAGAACGTCGCCCGTGCGGTCAGGCGCAGCTCGAAGAACGCACAGTTCATCCAGATATCCCTCAGGAAGGTCACCCTCAAGGAGGCGGACCACGTCATCGGCGTCACGATGCAGCGCGAGGGCATGTCCGAGGTGGTGCTCAAACCGAACATCGGAGAGGGCGCGGACGTCGGACCGGCGCAGGGACCACAGGAGCAGACATCACAGGAGGCGGGCTCGGCATGATGGCGACGGAGACGGACTGCGGACAGATACTGGGACACCTGATGTTCCAGAAGTCGATGATAGACGACGACGCCGGAGAGAGCAGGGTCGAGGGCTACCTGAGGATGGTCGAGGACATGTCGAAGGGCGTGCTCATGCCATCGGAGGACCCCTTCGAGAGGAGCGTCGCGCTCGTGTTCGAGCTCGTGATCCAGCAGAGGTTCAACCCGTGGGACATCAACCTGATAGAGTTCGCCAAGATGTACATGGCCAGGGTCAAGAAGGCCACCGAGGTCAACCTCGTCATCGCAGGCAAGATCGTCTACATGGCCTGGGAGATCCTCAGGCTCCAGAGCGAGCAGGCGCTGCAGCGCGCGGACCGGCCCGAGACCGTCGAGGTCATGTTCGACGGCTGGAACCCTGAGGGGTTCGACATGTTCGTGGACCCGTTCGACCTCGGCGCCGGCGAGGTCATGCTGCACTCCGAGAAGCTGCCCATCGACGAGAAGATCAGGCGCAGGTCCGACAGACCGGTCACGCTCATAGACCTCCTCGACGCGTTCGAGGAGGCGAAGCGGGAGAGCGACATACGCCAGGAGCTCTCCAAGTTCATGCAGAAGTACAAGCGCCCGGACTTCGACGACCAGGCCCACAAGGACAACATAGAGGAGGACATCGCGATGGTCTGGGAGCGTATCCAGAAGTGCGGCACGGGCGCCATACCTCTGGCGGACCTGTACGACGGCGGCAAGGAGGACAGGATAACGGTCTTCGTGTCGATCCTCTTCCTGTCGAGGTTGGGCAAGATCACCATCTGGCAGGAGGAGGTGCCCTACGGGGAGGTCTTCCTCGAGACGAAGGTGGCGTGGGACATAGCCCAGATCGTCGACGCAGCGCCAGTGGCTGAGACCGCGATCGAGCAGGTGTCGGTGGTCAAGTGAAGAGCGAGAGGATCGTCGAGGCGGAGCTGTTCTCGGCGAACAAGCCAGTCACCGTGACCGACCTCCAGGCGGTCTCCGGGCTGGACGCCAGGACCGTCAGGTCCGCCCTGAAGAAGCTCGCGGACGAGTACAACGATTCGGACCGGGCCATCGAGGTCGCCAAGATGGGCACGCGCTACGCGTTCCAGGTCAAGAAGGAGTACACCAACTGCGCGGAGAGGCTGGCCGACATGAAGGTGCCCAAGGACATGCTCAAGACCGCCGCCCTGATCGCATACTACCAGCCGGTGCTCCAGAGCAAGATGTTCGACCTCGTCGGTAACAAGGTCTACGAGCACGTGAAGGCCCTCGACGAGCTCGGCCTGGTCAAGACGAAGCCGAGGAAGAACAGTGTCGAGCTCACCACCACGAAGAGGTTCATCGAGACCTTCGGCATAGACGCCCGCTCGCGGGACGAGGTCAAGGCATGGCTCGAGGGCGAGCTGACCAGGAAATCTGGCAGGCCCGGCCAGTGAAAACGCGGGACTGGCCCGACAATGCAGTTACGCAAAGGTTTAAGTCGGAAGTGCGCATTGAGTAGGACGTGATTTAGATGGTGATGCCTCTAAGCCTACTCGAGAAGTCGATGAACAAGAAGGTCTCGCTGCTGCTCAAGGACAGCAGGTCTCTCGAAGGCACGCTCGTGGGGTTCGACGACTACCTCAACATGGTCCTCGAGGACACCGAGGAGACGAACGGGGACCAGGTCAAGAGGCTCGGGACGGTCATACTCCGCGGTAACAACGTCGTCAGCATAGCCCCCCAGTGAGCCGGGGCCGTCGCTGGATGGTTCTTCCATCGTTCGCCGATGCCAGGCGGAGCCCTGCCCGGAGCTTTTATACGCCCTAGGCCTTTCATGGGACCGATGAAGGCAGTGCTGCTGGTGGGAGGGATGGGCACGCGTCTCAGGCCCCTGACCTACCGCATACCGAAGCCGCTGGTCCCGGTCGTGGGGAAGCCCCTGATCATGCACGTCATCGACTCGCTGCCCGCGGAGGTCGACGAGGTCATCGTCCCCGTGAGCTACAAGAAGGACGTCATGGAGGCCTACCTGCAGAGGAACAGGCCCAAGAGGAAGGTCACGCTCGTGGACGAGCCCGAACCGCTCGGGACGGGCGGGGCGGTCAAGAACGTCGAGGGGTACATCGACGGCAGGTTCCTCGTGATAAACGGGGACAGCATCTCATCGCTCGACGTCGCGGACTTCGCGAAGTTCCACACGGACAAGGGGGGCATCGCGTCCATCTCCCTGTGGGAGGTCGAGGACCCTTCCCCGTTCGGGATAGCCGACCTCGACGAGGCTGGTCGGATCAGACGGTTCCAGGAGAAGCCGAAGCGCGAGGAGGCGTTCTCCAACCTCATCAACGCGGGCGCGTACGCGCTCGAGAAGGACGTGCTGGATTTCATCGGGCCAGGGTTCGTGTCCATGGAGCGCGAGGTCTTCCCGAAGCTCCTCGACAGGGGCATGTACGGCCTCAGGTTCGACGGGTACTGGGTCGACTGCGGCACCAGGGAGAATCTGCTCAGGGCGTTCTGGACGCTCATGGGGGACCGGCGCGAGGTCAGCAGGAAGAGCGTCAGCATGGGCGCCGAGATCAAGGAGCCCGTGGTCGTCTCGGACGAGGCTGTCGTCGCAGGGGCGGTCATCGGCCCGAACGCCTATGTCGCTCCCAGGGCGGTCGTCGGGCTCAGGTCCCATGTGGAACGGTCCGTGATCTACGAGAACGCGCGCGTGGGCACGCGGTGCAGGATCATCGACTCGATAATCGATGCAGGGGTCACAGTCCCCGACGGGTCCGAGGTCGTGTCAACGATCATGAGCGACGCCCGGCCACCCGAGGGCACCTGATCACATACCGAGGCCGTGGAGCAGCAGGAACAGGAGACCGGAGATCGTCGCTGCGGCAGGTATCGTCAGTATCCAAGCGATCATGATCTTGCGGCCCACGCCCCATCTCACGGCCGAGAGGCGCCTGGTCGCGCCGACGCCCATGATGGATCCAGCGATGGTGTGCGTCGTGCTGACCGGGATGCCGAAGTGCGCGGTGGTGAAGAGCATCGTCGCAGCGCCTGTCTCCGCACAGAACCCCTGATAGGGCTCCAGCTTCGTGACCCTCGTCGCCATCGTCTTCACTATGCGCCAGCCCCCGAAGAACGTCCCGAGGGATATGGCGGTCTGACATGCCACCATCGCCCAGAATGGCACGCTGAACGACGCTGACGGGTCGGAACCCGCGTCGATCAGCAAGACCAGCGCGATGATGCCCATGCCTTTCTGGGCGTCGTTCGTGCCATGGGTGAACGAGTAGAACGCCGACGACCCTATCTGCAGCTTCCTGAAGTACTTGTTGACCACGACCCTGGACACCCTGCGCGCCAGCCTCATGACGATGATCGTCAGCGTGAACCCTATCACCAGGCCCACGGCCGGCGAGATCACGATGAACGCGATGGTGCTCAAGGTCCCTGTCCACACGATGGCGCTCACGCTCACCGCGGCGGCTACCCCTGCGCCTATGAGACCGCCCACGAGCGCGTGACTGCTGGATGTCGGGATGCCATACCACCAGGTGATCAGGTCCCAGATGACCGCTCCCGACACGGCGCAGAATATTATCACTACCCCGTATTGCCAGACTATGTCCGTGTCGATGATGCCCTTGCCGATCGTCTTCGCGACCTCCTGACCAGCCAGGATGCCCATGAAGTTGAAGACCGCGGCCATGCTCACCGCAGCCACTGGGGACAGGACCTTCGTCGCGACGATGGTCGCGATCGAGTTCGCCGAATCGTGGAAACCGTTCACGACCTCGAAGCTCAAGGTCATGGCGATGGTGATCGCAGCGAGGAGGGACAGCCCGAATAGCTCCATGAAAGGCACCTACGAATTCTTGTTGAATACGTCATTGATGACATCGGCTGCGTCCTCGCACTTATCCGTGGCTTCTTCGAGGTATTCGTAGATCTCCTTCAGCTTGATCAACTCGACGGCGTCCTTCATCTTGAACAGGTCCGCGACCGCGCCGTGTGTGATGTCATCCGCCACGTTCTCGAGCCGGTTGATCTCGATGCAGTGCTTCGAGATCTCGTTGTCACTCCTCTTGAAGTTCCTGAGGTCCTTGACCGCGTGGTTGACTTCCTTGGCAGATGAGAGGATGACCTCGACGAGCTTGACCATCTCAGGGGGAGGGCTCTTGATCTCGTATGACCACATGCGGTGCGAGGCCGCCTCGATGTAGTCGAGTATGTCGTCGAGCCTTGAGGTCAGTTTCGAGATGTCCTCATGGTCTATCGGGGTGACGAATGTCTTGTTGAGCTCCTCCGAGATCGTGTGGACGAGATCGTCGCCCTTGTGCTCGATGTCCTTGATCTTGTCGCGCTTCTCCGCGACCCTCTCGAAGTTCCTGGCGAGATCCATGAGCGCCACTGCGCCCTCCAGGACGACATCGGCCTGCTGTTCCAGCAGGTCGAAGAAGTGTTTCTCCTGCGGAATAATCCATTCCTTGAATCCCATAAGGTCACTGCCCCTGAAAAGCCCAACAGTCAGGGGCATATTAACACTTGCGAACGGACAATACCAGCACTGCCAATCGAGACAATATTTCTATAGAGACTACATAGACTCAATAGACCGCATCTGCGACCCTTCCCTCTCAGGGAACGGGGCGCGCGGCCCATAGCAACCTTTTATTTGACCAGTCTACATCACTGGTCGATGGAATCCATGGCCGCAGAGGAGAAGGCTCCCAGGCTCTTCGGGACCAACGGCGTCAGAGGGGTAGTCAACACACCCCAGATGGACTGCAGGTTCGCACTAAGGCTCGGCATGGCCATCGGGACCTTCATGAACGGGACCGTGATGATCGCCACCGATGCGAGGACATCCAACGAGATGCTCAAGTCCTCCTGCGTGGCAGGCATCATGGCGACGGGCTGCGAGGTGCTGGACCTCGGAGTGGTCCCGACACCGGCGATACAGTATGCCGTGAGGAAAAAGGGCGCCGCCGGTGGCGTCATGATCACGGCGTCACACAACCCACCCGAGTTCAACGGCGTCAAGTGCATCGACCCAGATGGGACCGAGATGAGCCGGAGGAACGAGGAGACCATCGAATTCATCTATCACAAGGAGGCGTTCGAACGCGCCGGGTGGGAATCCATCGGCAGGTCGAGACCATATCCGACCGCGGCCGAGGAATACGTCGATGGCATCCTGGCAAAGGTGGACGGCGCCGCCATCAGGAAGGCTAACCTCAGGATCGCTGTCGACTGCAGCAACGGAGCGGCCGCCTACACGACGCCGAGGCTCCTGGAGAAGCTGGGCGTCCGATACGTGACGCTGAACGGCGACCCTAACGGGGCGTTCCCAGGCCATCACAGCGAACCCACTCCAGAGAACACCGAAGAACTCGTCAACCTGGTGAAGCAGGGCGGGTTCGATTTCGGCGTGATCCACGATGGCGATGCCGACAGGAGCATATTCGTGGACGATCAGGGCAGGTACATGTACGGCGACAGGAGCCTGGCGCTCGTCGCGTACAACCGCGTGCTCGACATGAAGGGCGGCCTGGTCGTGACCACAGTGGGTTCGTCCATGTGCGTCGAAGACGCCGTGAAGATCGGAGGAGGGACCGTGATGTACACGCGCGTCGGCTCCCCTGTCGTGGCGAGGGCCATGATGGAGACAGGAGCGGTCTTCGGCGGCGAGGAGAACGGCGGGCTCATCTTCCCCGAGCACCAGTACTGCAGGGACGGAGGGATGTCCGTCGCTGCGATCCTCGAGATCATCGCCAAGAACGGCAGGCTTTCGGACCTGCTGGAGCGCATCCCCCAGTACTCGCAGTTCAAGACGAAGACCCCGTGTCCCGACAAGAAGAAGGAATCGGTCATGGCCAAGCTGGCCGCGACCACAGAGGGAGTCAGGGTCGACACCACGGACGGCGTCAAGATATTCGTGGAGGACGGCTGGGTCCTGGTCCGGCCGTCGGGCACGGAGCCGATATTCAGGGTGTTCACCGAAGCGAAGACCCCTGAGCGGGCAGAGGCACTTGCGGGCCTGTACAAGAAGCGCGTCAACCAGCTTATCAGGGGCTGAAGCGGCTCAGCGCCTGCCCTTGCCCGCCTTCCACTTGACGGCGACGACCTCTCTTATCAGCCTCGCCGCGAGTATGGACGTGTTCCCGTTGTCGTACGGAGGGCAGACCTCGACGACATCGAACCCCACGAGCCTGTCCCCGAGCTCGTTTATGACCGTCTTCACGTCCATCGGTGTCAGCCCGAACGGTTCTGGCGTGCCCGTCCCCGGGGCGTAGGCCGGGTCGATTCCGTCTATGTCGAGCGACAGGTAGACCGGCTTGCGCTTCAACTTCCCCAGCATCTCCCTGAAGACCTTCCTGCACCCCTTCTCGTGGATGGTGAAGGCATCGGCGTACAGGGCGTTCTTGGAGTCCTCCTCACCGGATATGGAACGGACCCCGAAGGCGAAGACATTGCCCTTGCCCACGATATCCTCAATGCGCTTGTGCGCGCACGCGTGGCTGTTCTTGAGCCCCTGGTACTCGTCCCTGTAATCCAGGTGCGCGTCGATCGTTATGACCGAGATGCCCTTCCCGAATGCGCGGACGATCGGGGGCGTTATCGAATGCTCCCCGCCTACGGTGATCGGGAACTTGCCCGCGGAGACCATCCGCCTCGACTCCTCCTCGATCGACTTGACCATCTCGTCGACCGTGCCCTCGTCGTAGAGATCACCAGAGTCGTTGAACTTGATGTCGTCGAAGGTCACGCCGTGCTCGAATAGCTCCTTCTCGAAGTTGGAGGATGCCTCACGGACCGTGGTGGGGGCGAACCTCGCGCCGCTCCTGAAAGTGGTGGTCCTGTCGAACGGCACGCCCAGCATGACGAACTGGGCGTCCTCGAACGTGTCAACCGCGTCCGCGAACCTGAGCATCCCGCGATTCGGCATCCTCACACCCGGGTGATCTTCCTTCGATCCAGGGCGACGATGTACTTGACCTCCTCGCCCGCCTTGAGAGAGTCCTTGAGGTCGTCGGTGATGGGCAGCTGGAACATCTCGTAGGTCTCGAGGTCCATGAGCTGGACCTCGGTCCCGGCTATCGACACGATCTGCGCGTCCCGCTTGTCGATCAGGGGTACCTGGACCTTGTGCTTGACCGGGAAGACGACCGAACGCTTGCTCCCGTCGAATATGCCGACGGCCTCGATCCTCGCCTTGGCCTCACCATGCTTCCCTGGCTTGGACATCGAGATGCTGAGAATCTTGCACGGCTCGTCGTCTAGGACCACGTACCTGTTCTCTTTCAGTTCTCTGACTTCGGCCTGCTCGGTCGGCATGGGTACCACTTTCCAATGACCGTAAATGGTCGACACTTAAAATGTTTGCCTATCAGCGCCTACGCCGGTCCTTCCTGCCAGCGGGCTTCCTCGGCGGGGATGGGCGCTGTCTCCTGATCTCCGCGGCCCGCTTGTCCAGCTGGTCCTTCAGCAGCCCGGTCAGATCGTTCCTGGAATACGCATCCGCCCTGGCGGCCAGGCTGAGCTTCGCAGCGAGGGTCCTGGCGAGCGGGCCCCGCTGCCAGAGGGGGGCGTTGTGCACCAGAGGGTGCTGGAATATGATGCCATGCTTCGGCGGGTCGCTGCCCTTCTTGAGATGCCTGAACATGGCCTTCTCGGCCCCTAGGAGTTGGACCGTGCCCGTCGGCAGGGACGCCAGCCTCGTCAGGCCACCGGCCTGCATGATCAGCCGGGCCCCGATGACTGGCCCGGCCAGCGTGGCCAGGTTGGGCGCCACCTGCTGCATCCTGACGTCCAGGTACTTCTCGAGCTTCGCCCGGGAAGCTTGAGACTCCTGCATGGCCCTGGACAGGTTCTTGACTGCCTCCATGTCCTCCGGGGCGATGTCGGCGCCGATGGAGTCCATCTCCAGCTTCAGGGCGGCCATGATGGCATCCCTCGAGCCGTGCTCCGATATCGCCTTCACGAACGCCTCGTTCCCCACGACGTTCTCGAACTCTGGGAAGTGCAGGCCGTACCACTCGTGCAGCCGCTCGGAGAGGATGTTCACGGTGAACAGGAGGTCGTCGTAGGCCCTGACGGCCTGGCCAAGATGCACATCCGGGCCGACGCTGCTCTTGACAGCGGCCTTCGCGAGCAGTATGGTCGCCGCCCTGTACATGTCGACGGAGAAACCGTATGTCTCTGGCTTTATGAACGACGAATCGAACTTGACGACCTTGCCGTACTCAGACAGCCTCCGGTCGACCACCTGCTTCGCAGAGGAGGCGAGAGAGTGGTCCTCTGCGAGCACGGCGTTGCGCCGCATCAGGTCAAGGCGCTGGGCGATCTCGTTCGGGTCCTTCGGGAAGAGGGCGGCCCTCATGACCTTGCCCTCCTCGCACAGGAAGCTGCCGAACCACTTGGTGACCAGTATCATCCGAGGCCCATATCCGGCACATGGCTAAAAAGCCTGCCGGGGGTCACTTGCCCCTCAGCTTCGAGAACTGGCCTGCTTTGACGACCCCCTTCTCGGTCATGAAACCGGTCACATACCTGCCAGGTGTGACATCGAACGCAGGGTTCAGCGCGTGGCTGCCCCTGGGGGCTATCCTGACGCCATCGATGGACAGCACCTCGTCCTCGGGCCGCTCCTCGATCACGATCCTGCGACCGTCCTTGAGCGAGAGGTCGAACGTGCTCGCGGGTGCGGCTACATAGAACGGGATGCCGTTCTCCTTGGCGAGGACGGCCTTCTCGTAGGTGCCGATCTTGTTCGCGAAGTCACCGTTCGCGGTGATCCGGTCGGCACCGACGATCACCAGGTCGACATCCTCCTTCATGTAATGCCCCGCGGCGTTGTCCGCGATGATCCTGTGGTCGATACCCTCGTTCAAGAGCTCCCACGCGGTCAGCTTCGCCCCCTGGAACCGGGGCCTCGTCTCGTCGACGTAGACGAACAGCTTCTTGCCCGACCTGTGGGCCACGCGCATGGGTGCGAGCGCGGTTCCGTAGTCCACGGTCGCGAGCGCGCCCGCGTTGCAGTGCGTGAGCACCCTGGAACCGTCCTTGATGAGCCGGGCGCCGCTCTCACCGATCGACCTGCATTTGGCAACTATGCTGTCGGCGTATGCGTCAGCCGCCGCGGAGAGATCTCCGTCCCTCTTCGACATCATCGAGTCGATTGCATAGAAGAGATCGTACGCGGTCGGGCGGGTCGACCTGATGAGCTTCGCGGCCTTGTCCAGGTCCTGCCCGTTCAGCCAGGCCAGGGCGATGCCGTAGGCAGCGGCCGCGCCTATGGCTGGGGCGCCCCTGACGGTCATGTCGGAGATGGCATCGGCCATCTGCCTGTGGTCCTTTATGTCGAGTATCTTGAGCTTCCCAGGCAGTAGGCGCTGGTCGATCGTCTTCACGGTGCGCCCATCGAGCCAGAGTGCGCGTATGTCCTTCGTGCCCTTCGGTGTCCTGACCAACATGCTATTCAGGAAGCGAATGAGCAAGCCTGGATAAAAGCGTGGGGGGACCTTGCCAAAAGGATATTAAACCAATGGGGTATTCATCGGCCTACCCAAAGGGCCCATGGTCTAGCGGTTATGACGGCGCTCTCACACAGCGCAGATCGCCGGTTCAAATCCGGCTGGGCCCACTCACACTCCTTGTGCGATCACAGATGGAGATGACCATTAGCCGTGCAACGACTCTTGCCAATCTGTTGGTCGCCCGCCGATCGCGTAGCGTGAATCCACCTGACCCTGAATCTGCAGGACCAAAGACAAAAACATTCTTCGATAGAACTGCATTCTGAGACCAACGGGCCTGCGATAACATGCCTCCACGAAAGAGAGCTGAACGCACGCGGAAGACACTGACCGGCGAAAGGATATGTCTGAGACCATTCTGCAGGGATGACCTTTCCCACGTCCTGAGATGGTACAAAGACCCCGAGATGAGACGACTCATCGGCGAGGCGGAGCCCATGACCCGTGCGAAGGCCGAGAAGTGGTACAGGGGAATCCGCGTTGACAAGGACCGGATATGGTTCGCGATCGTCCTGAAAGAAGGGAACCGTGTCGTGGGTGAGGCCGGACTGTTGCACATGTTCAGACCATGGCGATGCACCGACATGACAGTCATCATCGGGGATAAGGACGCATGGGGGAGAGGCTATGGGACGGAAGCGGGTCATCTCCTTCTCGACCACGCCTTCAAACAGCTGGCCTTCCACAGGATATCAATAGGAGTGGTATCCTTCAACGAGAGGGCACTCAGGTTCTGGGAAGGCCTTGGCTTCAGTAGAGAAGGTGCCCAAAGGGATGGATACAACTGCGACGGCGAGTTCAGCGACTTCGTAATGATGAGCATCCTTGAGGATGAGTACAAGGGCCTGCGCGCACCACCACGACCACGGGCGTCGCACATCATGGGTCAGTAACCTAGATACGCGACGTACGCGATTCCCCCCTGGCCCGGCCCGATGGGTCGGGACGAGGGGGAGGAAGAGTGAACAGCAAGATAGGGGCACTGGCCGCGCTGGCGATAGGGCTCGTCTTCGCATGTCCGATGTGTTTCGTGTCGGCGGATGTCTCAGCGGAGGACGATGCGACGGAGTTCGTCCTCGGGGCCGTGGGCGACATAGCCACGACACAACTGCCGCACAGCAACCTGAACAGGAACCAGTACGACGACGTCGCGCGCCTTGCGACGGACATGGGGCTCGACGGCCTGCTGACCGTCGGGGACGCCCAGCACAACGACGGAACCTATGAGGACTACATGGCCTACTTCGACCTGTACTTCTCCACCCTGCACGACACGATCTACCCCACCATCGGCAACCATGACTACTCCATGTCCGACTCGGCCGAGGGATACTTCACGTATTTCGCCGACAGGGTCAATGCACTCGTAGGCGATGACGACGAACGCCTGCGCTGGGGCTACTATTCGTTCGACATGGGTTCCTGGCACATCGTCTGCCTGAACTCGATCCTTGGTCACCCCTGGTGGTACTGGGGCTGGAACGACACATCACCCGGACCAGCGGAGGCGCAGCTCGCATGGCTGGACGAGGACCTCGCAGCGCACGACGGCGACTCGACAGGCACCATAGTGTTCTTCCACCACCCGAGATACGATTGGGAGTCGTACTACACGAGCCAGTCATGGGGCCTGGACGAGATGCTCTACCTCACACCGTACTGGGAGGTCATGTACGAGCACGGAGTCGACCTCGTGCTCGGTGGCCACAACCACAACTACATGAGGTGGGCGCCACAGGATGCGTACGGGAACTACGACCCTGCCGGTCCGAGGCAGCTGATAGTCGGCACGGGCGGGTCCTACTTCTGGGGATTCAAGCACAACCCCTGGCCGGCGAACCTGGAATTCGGCGTGGACGACTCCTTCGGCATACTCAAACTGAAGCTGAGGGACGGCAGCTACGACTTCGAGTTCGTGTCCACGGAAGGAAAGGTCCTGGACGGGATGTACGACCAGGTCTGCCACTAGAAAGACACGGTATGGGTCACCGGGTCGGCGGCGGAGGTACCTTCTTCGACGGTTGCATCAGCTACTGCTCTATCCTCGTGGTCCTCACGCTCAGTCTGTCGACAGTTGCGCGTAGGTCCACCACGGCGTTCGGGACCTCCTTGGACACATCGGGTCGCCCCTACCGCGCCACCTGACACCGGCGCCGCAGAGGGAATCACTTCGTCTGCCCTTCCGATTTGGCATCACTCTTGCTGCGCGTGGGCGCGGGGCTGGGTGCGTCCTTCTTACCATCGAGCAATCCCTTCGCAACGGCCTGGGCCAGCCACGTCGACAGGAGCGATGTCGCCCCCTGGTCGCCGCCCGCGGCCGAGATCATTATGTCCGGCGTGATCTTCACCCCGTTCACGCCGACCTCGTCCATGAGCTTGATCGCAGCCGTCGCGGTCGGTCCGAGCACCTGCGCCTGGGCGTTGTAGGCATCGGCTATGCCCTTACCGACCTCGCGCTGCTCGTACGCCTTGCCATCCGCGATGGTCTTGAGCTGGTACGAAGTGCCGTCGCCAACCTGCTTCAGCCTGTACGCGTCCGCCTCGGACAGCGCCTGGACCTTGTACTTCTCACCGTCCGCCGTGATCTTGTTCTGGTCCCTGTCGCCCGCCGCGAGCCTCCTCTTGGCCTCCGCCTTGTTGTCCTCGATCTGTATCGACAGCATGGCGGCGACCACCTCTGGCTGCTTGTCCGCGTTCGCGGCCTTGGACTGGACCTCGATGCGCTTCTCCTGGGCGAGCGCCTCCTGCTGGTACTGCGCCTGCTGCTGGAGCGCGATCTCCCTCTTGGTCTGGGTGTCCAGCAGGGCCTGGTCGACCTTGATGTAGGCGATCAGGAGGTTCTGGGCCTCGACGTGATAGACCTCGAACTGCTGCTGGGCCTTCTCCAGGGCGGAGCGCTGCAGCTCGGTCCTGCTCATGATGAAGTTGATGGCCTTCTCCTCGCCCGCCTTGTTCCTGAACGAGGAATCGATCAGCGGGTGGACGATCTGCTCGATCAGGTTCTTGACGGACCCGAACCTCGCGATTATGAACGCGGCGTTCTGAGGCCGTATGCGTATGATCATCCTGACATCGACCTCGAGCTGGAAGCCGTCCATCGATGTCACCCGGAGCTGGGAGAACTTGAAGAACTCCGTTGCCTTGTCGCTCTCCACCTCGTCGTGGGCCTCGGTGCTCGTCTTGATGTTGCTCATCGCGGCGATCTGCGGAGTGTTGTGCTGCGCCCTCTGGTCGACCCCTGACGCCCAGTCGATGGTGACTGCGCTCGTCGGGACCAGGTAGGGCGTGAAGGCCAGCGGGTTCAGGTTGTACTTGCCCGGGGCCACTGGCTCCTTCCAGATCCCCCTCATGTTCTTGTCGAGTATGAGGAGGGCCTCAACGTCCTCGTGCACCGCCTGCCCTATCTCAACCAGCTGCTTCGAGGGCGTGACCACGGCGACCGGTCCGACCGCACCGACATTGGGGATCGGCGAGCCCAGCTTCTTCTCGAGCTCTATCCCGACGTTGGACCTCAGGACCGCTACATATCCGGGCGGAACCTCGGTGACACCGTACTGCTCCACTTTGAAGAGTAGAGGGTTGATGTAGTATCTGCCGGGCTGGAGGGTGTCCAGCTGCGGGCCCCTGTGCCCTGCGCTGACGAGGAACGCCTGGCCGTCCTGGAAATACTGACAGTTCTTGACCTTGGGGTATTCCGGGGTCGGCGTCTCGAGCATCCTCGGCGCCACGATGTACCCCGACGGGAGCGGAAGACCGTCGTTCGCGATCACGACCCCGATCTTCTCGGCCAGGACCTCGGTTATCGAGGCCTTGGTGACCTTGAATGCATATGTGTTTATCCTGTACGTACCGGGCCTCAGGATGGCGACCTGCGGCCCCTTCATGCCTCCGCCGTCCAGGAACATCTTCGCGTCCTGGAAGTGGTTGCACTCGATCTCATCGCCCAGGAGCCTCCCCCTCGGGATGGCCCTCCCGTCGATGGACTCGACGATGCCGACCTCCACGGGGAGTATCTCCGTGACCGGCTCCTTCTGGATCTTCCATATGATGGGTATCCTCCAGTAAAGGCCGGGCATCAGGATGTCCGCCTGGACACCGATCTGGCCGTTCCTAGCGACGACCTGTCCCTGGGGCATCTTCCTACCGAACATCCTCTTGGTGAGAATCCCGACCTCGGAATCGGTGATCAGCTTCAGACCGGGTATCAGCAGGAATATCGTTACGACTATGCAGACGAGTAATAATGCTGAGATTACTTCCATGTCCATCTACCTCCATGTCCCTTCGTTCCACTGAGTGACCACAGTGTTTCCTAGCTCGAACTCAGAAGTCTGTCTGATCCCCCTCGACGTCAGTCCAATCCCTCCGCTAGACCGCTCATTGTGGAAATCGAGCTATATACTTTTGCTGGGAGGACCGGGACCTGACTAGGGATGGTCGCACCACGGGCCGATGAGGGTGCACGTTGAGAAGGGACGGAGACGTGAATGGCCGTGGGGATTGCACATCGATGGTCCGGGACGGACACCGTCAGCTCTCCACAAGGTATTTGGCTCGCCTAATCGTCGGGGTATGACAGAGGGAGAGGGGAAGGGACCTCGGAGGGTGTCTGGATTGGAAGTTGACCTGCACATACACACGCATCGCTCTCCCGACTCCATGTCGAGACCGGAGAAGGTCATCAATCGGGCGTCGAGGGCCGGTCTGGGTGCGATCGCGGTCACCGACCACGACACGTGGGAGGGGTATCTGGAGGCAAAACGCATCGCCCCTGAATCCCTCCTGATAATCCCCGGCTCGGAGCTGAAGACCGACCGAGGAGACCTCATAGTCCTGTTCGTCGAGGAGGTCAAGTCCAGATACTGGCCAGAGGTGATAGACGAGGTCAGGTCTGCGGGCGGGATCACCATAGTCCCCCATCCGTTCGAATCAAAGAGGCTCAGCCAGCAGGATATCGCGCTGGCGGACGCCATGGAGGTGTTCAACGCCAACTGCGGGAGGGCGAGCAACGCAGATGCGCTCGCCCTCGCCCAGAGGCTCGGCAAGCCGGGCTTCGGCTCCTCCGACGCCCATGTGGTCTGCGCTGTAGGGAACGGCAGGACCCTGGTCCCAAGCAGCTCGACGGTCGAGGAGCTGCGGTGCAACCTTCTCAAGAATCCGGTCGTGTCGCGCCACGAGACGACGAACCCGGTGCTCCACTACGCGAACGCCGGACTGTGCCTGGGGCTCAAAGGCGTCTGGAAGAACCGCCTCTAGGCCCTCGGGGGGACGCCCTTCTGCCTGGTGAGCTGCACCAGGAACTGCTCGATCTTCATCGTGCGTGACTGGAGCCGTTCGAGGTTCTGCTTCACGTCCGAGACCGCCAACAGGACCTCCTTTGACACATCGTGCCGGTCCTTGAGGGCGTTGAACCCCTCCTCCAGGAGGTCCAGGCGCTTCTCCAGCTCCTTCGCGGCACGGTCGCCCCGGCCCGGGGCCGATGCGGCGTCCTGGATGGCCTGCAGCCCCTTGTCGATCTTCCTGTCAGATGACGATAACACGACGGCCAGGCCCTTCCCGATCTTCTCGTCTACGCTCCTCTGGAACTCCGTCAGGCCCTTGTTCATGGCCTGCTCGATCTCCTCGAGCTTCTGGTCCTGGGACTCGACGCGCCGTATCACATCGGTGAGGTCCCCAAGCTCCCTGTGTATGTCCTCGAGGAGCTGTTTCTCCTTGATGTCAACGCTGACCTCGACCGGCGCCGTGGGGTAGTTCTTGAGGGCGTCGATCATCCCGAGCATGTCGATGTCCGGCCCGGAGTTCCGTATGGCGTCCTTGATCGGTTGGAGCCTGGACATCTCCATCTCGGCCAGCTTCAGGAGGCTCTTGTTGCCCTTCTCGACGCTCGTCAGGTCGGTAAGGATCTTCTCGAGCTGGCCGACCGCCTTCGCGACGCTCGAGTCCTCGAGCGACCTGATGTCCCTGACAGCGTCCTTCTTGCCCCTGGCGATGGCGTCCGCGACCGTGGGCCCCTCGTGCGCGTACACGGTGACCATGTGAGCGACGCCCGACATCACCTTGCTCTCAGCGTAGTTCCAATCCTTCTCTGAGACCGTGACGCTCTGCCTCTCCGCGCGCTCGAATAGCATGACGAAGCAGTGGTTCGGCATGAGACTGACCTCTACGTCGTAGGGCGCGTTGCGGGCCAGCGGCGGTTGGTGTTCGGGGCGCTCCTTCTCCACTGCGTTCAGGTATGCGCCCATGTACGCGCTCGCGTAGTTCTCGAGGTTCTTCTTGGACGGCAAGCGAGCCTTCTGAGAGGGTTCTTCCATCAGACCGCTCGGGTATTGCCCATGTGCGGTATTGAGCTTTTGCATGTCGCCACGGATGATTGGCTCGGCTGGAAATCAGAAACGACATCCAAATGAGTGCGTATCGGGACGGTCAGCAAGAAGTCGGAAAGGATTATGTAGTGTGTTCGCGATGAGAAGCTGAGCTGGGCCAAAACGAGTACCGTACACCCCCCTACGTGCCTTTGAAGACCTGGTGATAACCTGAGCATCATCCAATCGAGGCGTTTTATCAAGAAGGTCGCCCTGGTGGGCGACTCATCAGTAGGCAAGACCTCCCTGATCCGCAGGTTCGTCGTCGACGTCTTCGAGGACAAGTACATCGCGACAATAGGGGCGAAGGTCAGCAAGCGGGACATCGAGTACAGGATGCCCGACAAGACGATCTACCTCACCATCATGACCTGGGACATACTCGGGCAGAAGGACTACAAGAAGATGCGGGTCCAGGGCATGACCGGGGCGCACGGGGCGCTCATCGCGTGCGACCTGAACCGGATGGAGACCGTTGAATCGGCGGAGAACTTCTGGCTCCCCGAGGTCAAAGAGATGATGGAGCACGCCCCGATCATACTCGTCGGGAACAAGGTGGACATGGCGGGACCTGACTCCCCCGGGGCGAAGGCACTGATCGCAGCCGGGGCGAAGGCCAAGGTCCCGGTGGTGCTGTCCAGCGCCAAGACCGGCGAGAACGTCGAGACGGGGTTCAGAAGGCTGGGGGAGATGATGGTCTCAGGGGACTTCTCCGACAAGAAGGCCGCGCTCGGGGACGGCGGATCGATCGCCCAGGCGGTCGACGAGATCGTCTCCGACTTCTGCGAGCAGTACGGCGAGACCGCCAAGGCCATGGACATCGTCGAGAGGGAGTTCAACAAGGCCAAGGTGAACATAACGAAGCCGACCAAGGAGTCGCTCCTGATGGCCATCGAGTACCTGTCCGACATCGAGAGGGATGTGCACGGAAGGGACGTGTCCGAGGTCAACAAGATGCGTCGGTGGAAGATGATCGACGAGGTCGATTGACCATCGGCCCCACCCATGGGACGGTGACCGCCTCTTGAAGAAACGCCAGCTCGAGATCGCCCTGCAGGGCCTGAAACCGCTAGCGAGCCGCTCCCCCAAGCTCGAACAGTACATGACACCGGCGGACATCGCCGCGGACGTGCTCTGGGAGGCTTTCGGGAGAGGGGACATCGCCGGGAAGAGGGTCGCTGACCTCGGCTGCGGGAACGGGGTCTTCGCGATCGGGGCGAAGCTGCTCGGGGCAGAGGCCGTCCTGGGCATCGACATAGACCCGGAGGCGGTCAGGGTCGCCAAGGACAACGCCGCGAAGGAGGGCGTGGACATCGATTTGAAGACCGTGGACGTCGCAGCCCTCGCAGGGGTGTTCGACACGGTCCTGCAGAACCCCCCGTTCGGGGCCCAGACGAGGCATGCCGACCGGGCGTTCATAAAGAAGGCTCTCGAACTGGCCCCGGTGGCCTACTCCCTGCACATGGACGGCACCCAGGAGTTCATCGGGACCATGGTCGGGGCGCTCGGGGGCGCACTGGAACCGGTCAAAAGGTATAAATTCGAGATTCCATATGCGTTCGACTTCCACAGAAAGGCTAAGGAGACCGTTTCAGTCGTTCTGTTAAGGTTCAAGAGATAGGTGATTCATTTGGCAAAGACAGGTCGAAAAGTGCTCCCGGGGGACGAGGTCGCGATAGCCGAGGAGTACATGTCGGGCGAGGGCACGTACGAGGCGGACGGAAAGATCTATGCGAGCGCCATCGGAGAGCTGGACCTTGACCCCAAGGAGAAGCTTGCGATAGTCATACTGGTCAACCCGCCGGCCGTGCTGACCGAAGGTGACACGGTCATGGCGCAGGTCACGGACACCAAGCCCGCGATGGCCATCTGCACCGTCGTATCCCAGGAAGGCAACGAGAGGGAGGTCTCCGGCGAGACCCTTGCCTCGGTCCATGTCTCCAAGATCGCCAGCTCGTACGTAGAGGACGCCGGGGACCTTCTCAGGCCCGGCGACGTCATACGGGCGACCGTGATCCAGGCAGACCCATCCGTGCAGCTTTCGACCACCGGGCCCCACTTCGGGGCAGTGCTGTCATACTGTGGCAGGTGCAGGTCGCCCCTCGAGAGGAAGGGCAGGGACCTGTACTGCGAGAGATGCGACAGGACGGAGCAGCGGAAGACCTCGGACGACTACCGCAACTTCATGAAGTAGCGGCGAGGACAAACCCTAAATGCGCGTCCGCGAATCAGAGGACAGGAGGGGGACAGTTTGGCAGAATGCGACAAAGAGCTTCTTGCTGAGATAACTCGTCTGAGAGAGGACCTCAAGCAGCTGCGAGAGGTCGTGAACGTCCTGGTGAACGTCGTGATGGAGGACGACCTGGAGGAGGATGAGCCCGAGTTCCCCAACTACAGGTCATCCGAGCCCCGGTTCAACATGTACAACTGAGCCAAGCGATGCGACGGCCAGGCGGGCTGCGGCCCTCGAGGGGGTTCTGAAGATGAAGAGCAGTTACTTTCTGGACAGGATGAGGGAGCAGGAGAAGTGGCGCCAGGAGGACTCCATCAACCTGCTGCCTTCCGAGAACTCCGCGAGCCCCCAGGTGAGGGCGCTCATGGCGTCCGATTTCGGGAACAGGTACACCCTTCCGCTCAACACGGGCTCGGGCAAGGCGTTCGTCGAGAACGCCTACCGGGGCACGAGGATATCGACCGAGGTCGAGCAGGCGGCTGAGGAGGCCGCGTGCAAGGTCTACGGTGCGGGGCACGCCTGCGTCCAGCCGATGGGCGGACACATCGCGGCCCTCATCGTCATCAAGTCGACCACCACCAGAGGGGACAGCATGTGCTCTGTCCATGTCGAGAACGGCGGCTACGACGGGTACGCGCAACCGTACATACCCGACATCTACGGCCTCAAGGCGTGGCATCTCCCCTTCGACCCTGAGAGACAGAACATCGACACGGACGCGACAGCGAAGGCCATCAGGAAGAGGAAGCCGACGCTCGTGATCCTCGGTGCGTCCTACCTGCTGTTCCCCTACGACATCGGGCCCGTCAGGGAGGCCTGCGACGATTCCGGCTCGACCCTGGTCTACGACGGCTCCCACGTGATGGGCCTCATCGCGGGGGGAGGGTTCCAGCAGCCTCTCAAGGAGGGCGCGGACGTGCTCTACGGGTCCACGCACAAGAGCTTCTTCGGGCCCCAGGGAGGGCTGATAGTCACCGACCGGGACGACCTCGACGCAGCGGTCAGGAAGAACCTCACCTGGAGGATCGTCGACAACGCCCACTGGAACAGGATCGCGGCCCTCGGCCAGGCCCTGCTCGAGATGGACAGGTTCGGGAAGGCGTACGCGAAGCAGGTCGTGAGGAACTCCAAGCGCCTCGGGAAGGAGCTGTCGGAGCGCGGGTTCCCGATCATGTTCGAGGAGCTGGGCTACTCCGAGTCACATCAGCTGCTCATCGATCAGAAGCGGTTCGAGAAGGCCTACGACGTGTCCATCAACGACTTCTCCGTCAGGATGGAGCGCTCGAACCTCATCACCGACGCCGTCGGCAGGCTGGGGACATGCGAGATCACCAGGCTGGGGTTCAAGGAGAAGGACCTGCCCGAGCTCGCGGACCTCTTCATGGAAGCGGCCGAAGGCCGGGATGTCAGGAGACGCGTCAAGGCCATGAGGGGCAGGTTCGACATGGACTACAGGTTCCGATGACTGGCTGGCCCGGCCCTGAAAGCCATTTATACCGTCAGTACATATGTCCATCCTGTTGAAGGAGAACAGGTACTCCAGACAGACACTGCTGCCCGAGATCGGCAAGGTGGGACAGAGGAAGCTCGGGGCGGCGAGCGTGCTCGTCGTGGGCTGTGGTGCGCTCGGGACGCACGCGTCGTCGTTGCTCGCGCGCGCGGGTGTCGGGGAGGTCAGGATCATCGACAGGGATGTCGTCGACATCACGAACCTCCAGAGGCAATCTCTGTTCACAGAGGCGGATGTCGGAAGGCCGAAGGCCAAGGTCGCCGAGGAGCAGCTGAGGCGCGTCAACTCCGAGATAGACATCGAGGGGCTCGTCGCGGACCTCAACCACACGAACGCCGAGCGACTCGTGAAGAGGGCGGACGTGGTCGTGGACGCGACCGACAACATGGAGACCAGGTTCCTACTCAACGATGCATGCGTCAAGAACGGTGTCCCCTGGATATACGGCGGGGCGGTCGGCGTGGGAGGGATGGTCCTGGCGATCGGGCCACGGGGGCCGTGTCTCAGATGCCTGTTCCCTTCGCTCCCGCAGCCCGGGGAGCTGCCCACCTGCGACACCGCGGGGATCGTCAACACCCTTCCGAGCGTCATCGCCTCCTTCGAGGTCACGGAGGCTTTCAAGGTCATCATAGGGGCAGTGCCGACGAAGGAGCTCATCGTCGTCGACGTCTGGTCCGAGGAGGTCCAGAAGGTGAGGGTCGCGAAGGACCCGCACTGCAGATGCTGTGGGGAGAAGGACTTCGAGTTCCTGATGGCGAAGACCAGGAAGCTCGCGGTGTCCCTGTGCGGCAGGAACGCGGTCCAGATCGTCCCGGCGAAGCCGAGGACCGGGGACCTCGCAAGCATCAGGAACAGGCTCTCGAAGCTCGGGACGGTCACGGTCTCCGATGGCGTCCTGAGGTTCAGGTCCAAGGACGCCGACCTGACGGTGTTCCCAGATGGCAGGACCGTGGTATCAGGGACGACTGACCCGGCCGCGGCAAAGACCGCGTTCTCCAAGTACATCGGTGATTGAGTGCGCGGCATCGTACTTCTGTCCGGGGGGATCGATTCGCCGGTCGCCGCCTACCTGCTCGGCAGGCAGGGGATGGACCTCGTGTTCGTGCATTTCGACAACAGGCCGTTCACGAGCGACACCGAGGTCGAGAAGGCCATGGACCTCATGCGTCAGCTCGACAAGGCGGTGGGGCGGGAGTCGAAGAAGCTCCTCGTGCCCCATGGCAAGGCGCAGGCAGAGTTCGCCCGGAACTGCAGGAGGAACATGGAGTGCGTCCTCTGCAGGCGGATGATGCTGAGGGTCGCGGAGAAGCTCGCGGCCCAGCACGACGCAGGGTTCCTGATCACCGGGGAGTCCATGGGCCAGGTGGCCTCGCAGACGCTGGCGAACATCTATGTCGAGGAGAGGGCGACGAAGCTCCCGGTCCTGAGACCGCTCATAGGCTTCGACAAGATCGAGATCGAGAGGATCGCGAAGGAGATCGGCACGTACGAGATCTCCATCAGGCCGGGCATGTGCTGCACCGTCGCCCCGAAGAAGCCCTCGACCTACAGCAAGCTCGACACCGCGCTCGAGGAGGAGTCCAGAGTGGAGCTCGAGCTGCTGGCGGACGAGGAGTCCAGGGGCGCGAGGGAGGTCAGGTGACGCCGTGAAGGGGTTGGTACTCGACACATCCGCCCTGTTCTACGGGAAGGATCTCCCCCCCGGGTACGAGCTGGTCATATCGCCAGGGGTCGCCCACGAGCTCCAGAGGGAGGGCATGGGCGACAGGCTGGAGATGCTGCTCGCGACACGCGTCAGGGTGCTCTCGCCGTCGAAGCGCTCCGCGGACAGGGTCCGGAAGGAGGCCGAGGGCACGGGCGATTCGCGCCGGCTGTCGGAAACGGACATCGAGGTGCTCGCGCTGGCGCTGGAGCTGGGATATCAGATCGTGACCGACGATTACAGCATCCAGAACCTCGCGACGGTCCTGGGGGTCCCGTTCAGGGGACTGGACCAGAAGGGCATAGGCGCCGTCTTCGAGTGGGAGGCACGGTGCAAGGGATGCGGGAAGAGGTTCCCGGCGGCCGTCAAGGAATGCGACATCTGCGGGAGCGAGACCCGGACCGCCCGGAAGAGGAAGGGCGGACGCTAGGACAGGTCAGAGGAGGACGCCTTTGCACCTGATGACGCGGTCCAGACCGCGCCTGCCGAGGACGAACATCGCGAGCCCGAGCCAGAGGTCGTAGGGGAACACCAGGTCGGCCATCCTCCTGGCCCTCAGGGCGGTCATGAGTGGACGGCCCATGACATCCCGCCAGCGCTGCTCGTACCGCTCGAGCGGCAAGCCCCCGGTGATATGCTCGCGTATGGTCCGCCCGGCGATCCGCCCGCCGATCATGGCGGTCGGGATGCCTCCGCCGTTCGTGGCCATCACATGTCCCGCCGCATCGCCCACAAGCAGCACGTTCCCGCTCACGGCCCTCGGGAGCGGGCCGGATATGGGCACGAAGCCCATGGAGACATCCGAGTACTTGCAGCCGAGGCCCGAGACGAACCTGGAGAAGACTTCGCTCGGGTGCTCCTTCAATATCCTCTGATCGAACCCCACGCCGATGTTCGCCCCGTCGCCCTTGGGTATGACCCAGGCGTACCCGCCCGGCGCCACGCTCCCGAAGTACATCTTCACATCGGTGCCGAACGCCCCCTTCGCCTGGCATGCGACCGCAGGGTACATCTCAGACGGGTTCCCGAGGCCCGCCTGACGGGCCGTCCTCGAGTTCGGCCCGTCCGCACCGACGATGACCTTCGCCTTCACATCACCCAGCGTGGTCCGGGCCACTCCGTCCCTGAGCCCCAGGAACGACGCCCTCGTCTCGAGCCTCGCGCCGGCCTCGACCGCCAGCTTCGCAAGGTGCTTGTCGAACGACCTGCGGTCCAGCACGTGCGACCTGAACTCGCTCCTGTAGGTCCTGCCGCGGGGCGAGACCATGTCGACATGCTCCGACTCGCCTGCGACCAGCGATGCGTCGACTGTGAAGAGTTCCTCGAGGTCGGCCCCCTTCGGGAAGATCGAATACATCTCCTCCGTGTGGGGCAGGAGCTCGCCGCACTGGACCGGATGACCGATCTCGGACCTCCGGTCGATCATCAATACGTCCACGCCTCTGCCAGCGCAGAACCTGGCGACCGTGCTGCCAGCGGGCCCCGCGCCGACTATGAGGACGTCGACGTCCAAGGCTTCGTCCCCATGGTCATCGCTGCGCCCCTCGCCTTCAGATAGTCGGTGGCGACCGCGGCGAAGCCGCTCCGCCTCAGCAGGCCCTCGTGCACCGTCGCGAACCCGAACGCCTTGTAGGTGTCCGCGAAGGTCCGATACGGATCCCGCTCCCAGCGCGCACGCGCCGCGGGGGGCACCGCGACCATCGCGAGCTTCGGGACGACATGCTTGATGTGCATCTCCAGCAGCTTGGCGTAGGGCCCCGGCGGGGGTTTCGCGACATCCACGATCCGGACCTCGCCTCCGGGCCTGAGCACGCGGAACATCTCCCCAGCGCCCGCGGCCCTGTCGAAGAAGTCCCTGAAAGAGAACACGCAGAACACCTTGTCGACGGACTGGTCGGAGAGCGGTATCTTCTCGCCCACCCCCCTGATGATCCGGACATGCTCGTCGTCCAGCATCCTCCTGGACATCGACGCGAGCTCGCCGGACGGCTCGAGGCAGTAGACCGTCTTCGACGCCAGGTGCCTGGCGAAGTTCCCTGGGCCGGAGCCGATCTCGAGAACGACATCGTCGGGCTTCGCCGCGGATGCGGCCTCCCTGCGCCACTTGTCGGCCAGACCGAAGGTCATCAACGTGTTGACACGCTCATAATAGGGCGCGACATCCTCCATGGCGTCTATGACCTCTAGCCATTCGCCGCTTGTCATGCCTCTGTGATCCATGTTATCCACCTACGAATCCCTGTCGAGAGCCTTCTGGACGATCTCCCGCATCGCGGTGCTGTAGGGCGAGTTAGCGAGGCAGCCCAAGCTCTGGAGCGCCTCCATGCCGTAGTACTCGCTCATGCCCTTGGCCTTCTCGATGGCACCGGACCTGACCACTAGCTCGGTGCACCTCTTGACTGCTTCGACGTCCGGGTCCGGGCCCGACACGACTCCGAGTATGACATTCTTGGCATCCTCGGAGCTCTTCATGGCGAGCAGCGATGGGAGCGTCAGGTAGCCCTCCTTCAGGTCCGTGCCCGTCGCCTTGCCCGTGCGCCTCTCGTCGCCCGTGAAATCGAGGATGTCGTCCACGATCTGGAAAGCGATGCCCAGGTTCAGGCCGTACCCTCCCAGGCTCTGTATCTCGTCCGGCTTCCCGCCCGCGAGGTACGCGCCGACCATCGCACCGGCCCTGAGGGGCTCGGCGGTCTTCCTGCGCATGATCTCGACATACTGGTCCATGGTGAGGTTCGGCGTGTGCCTGAACCTGCTCTGGAGGATCTCACCCTCGGCGAGTTTGGCGCACGCGTCCGATGTGGTCTCGACGACCGTCCTGTCGAAGAGTCCGCCCAGGGCGAACGCCTTGACGAACAGGAAATCACCGGTGACGACGGCGTTGTGGAGCCCGTACTTCCTGTACACGGTCTCGCGGCCGCGTCTCGTGGACCCCCCGTCGTTGATGTCGTCGTGCACGAGCGTGGCGGAGTGTATCAGCTCGAACCCGGCGGCGATGTCGACTATCTTCGGGGTATCGGTCCCGCCCAGGGCCTTGTACGCGAGGATCGTGACCATAGGCCGGAGCCTCTTCCCCCCTGCGTCTATGACATGCAGGGACGCATCGGTGAGCACCTTCTCATCGGACCTGACCATGTCGTGGAGCTTCTCCTCGACCATGCGCAGCTCCTCTCCGATGCCAAAATCCCAGGGGGACGTGGTCATTGGATTTCGCATATAACCCAATCTCTACTTAATTCTACTGGTTTCTGGCATGCTGGTTGTCAAGGAGTTTTTCAGATGCTGGCTAGGTGGGATTGCCGGCGTGAATCCGACCGTTCCCGACGATGCGCACGTTTAATAAGGGACGTCGCGCAGTCCCCTGTTGTTGATGCATATGAATGCACCGATGACGCCCAAGGCCAAGCTGAAGGTCTGGGCCCGAGAGGTGAGGGCGCCCTTCTTCACGGCAGCCATCGTGCCGACGCTACTGGGCACGGCCATCGCATGGTACGAGGAGGCGGCCTTCAACCTGCTGTTCTTCGCCCTGACGCTCGCAGGCACCGTGCTCGCGCACGCGGGGACGAACGTCGTCAACGACTACTTCGATTTCAAGAGCGGCACGGACAGGGTCAACAGGAACAGGACCACGTTCAACGGAGGTAGCCCGTTCATCCTGGAGGGACTGCTCACGCCGCGCGAGGTGTACACGGGCGCGCTCGTCCTGTTCGGCGCGTGCGCGTGCGTAGGGTTCTACCTGGCATACGAGGTCTCGTACCTTGTCTTCGTGCTAGGGGTGATCGGCTGCGGGTTCGGGTACTTCTACACATCGCCGAAGGTGAACCTCGCAGGCAGAGGCCTGGGGGAGTTCGCCGTCGGCATGGGGTTCGGCCCGATCATAGTCGTCGGAGCGTACCTCGTCCAGACGGGCGTGTTCAGCTGGACCGTGCTCCTCGAAGGCCTCCCCGTAGGGTTCCTCATCGGCCTCGTGCTGTTCATCAACCAGTTCCCGGACATGGAGGCGGACAAGAGCGTCGGGAAGAACCACTGGGTCGCCCGCATGGGCCTCGAGGCCGCGGCCCTCTGGTATGTCGGCGTCGTCGCCGCCACCTTCACGACCATCGTGGCCCTCTGGCTCGCGGGCGTGTATCCGCTCTGGACCTTGGTCGCGCTCCTGCCCGCCCTCGTCGCGGTCAAGGCGGTCAGGATCGTCCTCGAGAAGCGCACGGATGTCCGGCAGCTCGTGCCGGCCCAGGCGATGACGATACAGACGCACCTGCTCGTGGGGCTCCTGCTGACCGCAGGGTTCCTGGTCGCCACGCTCTAGGGGCTCAGTTCCCCGGAGGCAGGCCTGGGAACGCCGCGGCCGCCCGCATGCACAGTTCCAGCACGGAGTCGAACCAGAGCCCCAGCACGAACGTCATGACCAGCGCGAAGACGATGGCCACGGTCATCATCGGAGGCGCCCTGATCGGCCCCTCCGGGCCCTTGTCCATGTACATGCACTTGATGACGCGCGAGTAGTAGTACAGTGAGAGGGCGCTGTTGAGCACGCCCGCGACCGCGAGCCATATCAACCACGACGGGCCGGGGTCGATGGACCCGTACACCGCCGACGAGAACAGCACGAACTTGCTGGCGAACCCGGCGAGCGGCGGGATGCCGGCCAGGGACAGCAGGAATATCGTCATCGCGAACGCCAGGAACGGCGACCGCCTGCTCAGGCCCTTGAAGTCCTCGATCCGCTCCCCGATCGCGACCGCGCCGAGGGCGGCGACGACCATGAACGCCCCTGACTTCATGAAGGCGTGCGTCAGTATGTGGAACAGGCCTCCGGCCAGCGCGTACTCGGTCCCGACCGGCAGCACGATCAGTATGTAGCCGGCCTGGGCTATGGACGAGTATGCCAGCATGCGCTTGATGCTGGTCTGCGACACGGCGACCAGGTTGCCAACGGTCATCGTGGCTATGGCAAGGATGGCGACGGCGATGTCCCAGTCTGTCTTCGTCACGATGATACCGAGGAGGAGGACCTTGAACAGCGCCGCGAACCCCATCTTCTTCGACGCCGCGGCCAGGAGACCGGATATCGGCGACGGGGCCCCCTCGTACACATCCGGGGCCCACATGTGGAACGGCACCATGGCGATCTTGAAGCCTATGCCCGCCAGGAACAGCACGGTCGCGAGCAGCACCAGGGAGTCGGTGCCCTCGAACTGGACGAACATCGCCTCCAACCTCGGGCCCAGCTGGGCTATCTCCGTCGTGCCCGCAGCGCCGTAGAAGAGCGATATCGCGAAGAGCGTGAGCGCGGACGAGAACCCGCCCACGATGAAGTACTTGGTCGCGGCCTCGGACGACCTGTTCTCCGACTTGCGGAACCCGGCCAGCGCGAAGGACGATATGCCTGCGATCTCGAGGCCCACGAACAGCGCGATCAGGTCGGTGGACTCAGCGACGACGGTCATGCCCGTGATCGCCAGCAGCACGAGCGCGTAGTACTCGCCCTGGTTCCTGTCGTTCCGTATGAACTCGGGCGACGCCAGCACGACTATCACGCCGACGGCGAGGAACACGAGCATGAACAGACCGGAGAACATGTCGACCTGGACCAGCGGCAGCTGGCTGACCGGCGGGTCGCCTATGCCCAGGAGGGTCCACGACAGCACGGCCGCCCCTACGCCTAGGAGCGGGGCGAGCGCTGCGAGCGCGAGCAGCCGCTTGTCCTTGAACAGGTAGTCCAGGGCAGGCATGAGCAGGGCGAAGGCCACCAGCACCAGCTGGGGGGCGAACGCCTCTAGGGAGTTCCAGACCGCCAAATCAGCCACCTCCGAAGACCCGGAGCACGAGCTCCACGGCCGCGTCTATCCGCGAGAATATCAGCATAGGGAAGACCCCGAACAATGCGATCAGCGCTATGAGCACCGCGACAGGCAGGCCCTCGTACCAGCTCACATCGTGCAGGTGGGACGTGTCGATCTTGTCCGTGAGCGGGCCGAACACGGACCTCTGGAGGGCCCAGAGATAATAGGCCGCGGTCACGGCGACGGCGGCGATGGGCACCAGGAGCCAGAGGCCCCATGTGTCGAACATCGACGCGAATATCAGGAACTCCGCCGCGAAGCTGACGAGGCCCGGCAGGCCCAGGGACGCCAGGAACCCGGCCGTCAGGAGCGTGGCGGCGATGGGCATCTTCTTCGCGAGCCCGCCCAGGCTCGGTATCATCCTCGTCCCGCACTTGTGCTGGATGACCCCGCACATCATGAACAGGACGGCCGTCACGAGCCCGTGGGCGAACATCTGGAACACGCCCGCGGTCACGCCGAGCTGCGTGAGCGTCGCGTACCCCAGCAGCACGAACCCCATGTGGCTGATCGAGGAGTACGCGACCATCTTCTTCAGGTCCTTCTGAGCGAGGCAGAGCATCGCACCGTACACGATGCTGACGACAGCGATGACCGCCATGAGCCAGGCCAGCTCCTGGGCGCCCGCAGGCAGCGACGGGATGGCCACCCTGATCAGACCGTACCCGCCCATCTTGAGGAGCAGGCCCGCCAGCAGGACGCTGCCCGCGGTCGGGGCCTCGACATGCGCGTCAGGCAGCCATGTGTGGAAGGGCACCATCGGCAGCTTCACGCCGAACCCGAAGAACAGGGCGCCGAATATCGCGACCTGGATCCCGGTGTCGAAGCCGGGGCTCACGAGCGCGATCCGCTCCATGCTGAACGAGTTCAGCCCGGCCTCGAAGTACATCGCCATGATCGCGATGAGCATCGCGAGGCTCGCGATGTGCGTGTATATGAAGAACTTGATGGCAGCGTAGTCCTTCCTCGGGCCACCCCAGACACCGATCATGAAGTACATCGGTATCAGGACGACCTCCCAGAACACGTAGAACATGAAGTAGTCCAGCGCGGTGAACACGCCCAGGACCCCGACCTCGAGCACCAGGATGAGCCCGAAGTACGCCTTCGGCCGGAGCGTCGTGTCCCACGAGAAGATCACCGAGAGCATGCACAGGAGCGTGCTGAGCACGAACATGGGCAGGCTTATGCCGTCGAGCCCGACCGTGTAGTGCACGCCGATCGTCTCGATCCAGGTGTAGTCCTCGTAGAACTGGTACCCGTCGTGGTACCCAGGCGAGGAGGCGTCGGGCACCGTCACGAACGCGTACACGACGCACAGCGACAGCACGAACGCCGCGGCCGAGAACGCGAGCGCGACATGCTTCGCGTAGCGCTCGTACCTGCCCAGGAAGAAGGTCGCGACGGCCCCGATGAGCGGCAGGAGTATTATCAGAGATATCACAGGTATGTTCTCGAACATCTCTCACCACCCCATCCACGGCACGACATAGAGCACGAACACGAGCAGCAGGCAGATACCGACCACGATGATGCCAGTGTACCGCTGGACATTCCCGTTCTGCGCCTTCCGGATCACGTTCCCCGACCGGCCACCGATGTAGGCGAAGCCGTTCACCATGCCGTCGATGACATGCCTGTCGAACGCGTCTGCGACCAGGGACAGGCCGTACACGACCTTGACCGCGAGGTCGTCGTAGAACTTGCTGATGTACCATCTGTTCTCGAGGGCCCGCTGGACCGCGCCGGGCGCACCCCTGGCGAACCTCGACCGGTCGAACCCGGGCACGTAGTACATCCTGTATGCCAGGAGTATGCCCGCCACGGCGAGCGTGAGCGACACATAGGTCAGCGGGTCGGAGAATATCCCGACCGCGACGTCCCCGAGGGACTCGGCCCCTGCTCCGGGGATCAGGCCCTCGATCGAGCCCTCCATGAAGAGCTTGAACCCGTCGCCTATGAACAGGGCGAACCCGGATGTGATGGCGAGCCCTGCGAGTATCATGAGCGGCACGGTCATGACCTTGGGGGACTCGTGCGCATGGTACGCGGACCTCGGCTCGCCGGAGAACGTCATGAACCACATCCTGAACATGTAGAACGCGGTCATGAAGGCGGTCGCGATGCCCATGGCCCAGAGCACGAGGAACATCACGTTGAACTCTCCCGCGTGCCACACGGCCGCGAGGACCTCGTCCTTGCTCCAGAAGCCCGAGAGCGGGGGCACGCCAGCAATCGCCAGCGCGCCTATCAGCATCGTCGCCGACGTGATGCGCATGTGCTTCCGGAGGCCTCCCATGAGGCGCATGTCGTTCGTGCCGACGGCGTGTATCACGCTGCCGGCGCACAGGAACAGGAGCGCCTTGAAGAACGCGTGGTTCATCAGATGGAACGTGGCGGCGGTGTAGCCGTCGGGCGAGTTGGCGTGTATGACCAGGTACCCGCCGGCACCCAGGCCGAGTATCATGTACCCGAGCTGGCTGATGGTGCTGTACGCCAGCACCCGCTTGATGTCGTTCGCCGCGAGGGCGCATGTGGCCGCCAGGAGCGCCGTCACGCCGCCTATGGCCGCGACGAACAGCAGGCTCTCGGGGGTCTGCACGAGGAGCGGGTAGCTCCTGGCGACGAGGTACACGCCCGCCTTGACCATGGTCGCCGCGTGTATGAGCGCGGAGACGGTCGTCGGGCCCTCCATCGCGTCCGGGAGCCATTCATGGAGCGGGAACTGGGCGCTCTTGCCGATCGCGCCCCCGAATATCATGGCGGTCGCGAGCACCATCATGTCCGTCGGGACCGCGTGGGTACCACCCTCCGCGAACAGCGTCGCGAAGTCCAGGTTCCCGACGTACTTGAACAGGATGATTATGCCCGTCATGAACATGATGTCGCCCACACGGGTCACGATGAACGCCCGCTTGGCCGCGCTCGCGGCCGTGGGCCTCTCGTACCAGAAACCTATGAGCAGGTACGAGCACAGGCCGACGAGCTCCCAGAAGATGAACATCTGGAGGTAGTTGTCGGCTATGACTAGCCCGTACATGACCGATATGAAGAGCATGACCTCGGCGTAGTACCGCCTGCGGGTCGGCCCCTCGTTGTGCATGTAGCCCGCAGAGTACACGACGACGAGCGTGGCGACGACCGAGACGACCAGGAGCATGAGCGCTGCGAGCTGGTCGATCCAGATGCCGAACGTGATCTGGTACTGCCCTATGATGAGCCATGTCGTCCTGGGCGCGTCCGTGGTCAGCGTGTTGCCGTTCAGGACCTCCCAGATGACGATGAACGAAAGGCCGAGCGCGCCCGCGGCGCCTCCGATGGCGTAGCCCGCGCCGTCCTCCCAGAAGAGCGTGCGCTTCGGGAGGAGCGCGATCAGCAGGAAGGCGACGAAGGGGAAGACCGGGATGAGCCACGCATACTCCAGCATCCTACCACCTCAGGATGTTGATCTTGTCAACATCGATCGTCTGGTATCTCCTGTAGACCGACAGTATGATCGCTAGCCCGACGGCGACCTCGGCCGCCGCGATGGCGATCGAGAACAGCGCGAAGACCTGCCCTGACGCATCCGGGTACCCATGCAGCGTCGAGTGGTAGGAGCTGAATGCGACCAGGTTGATGTTCGCCGCGTTCAGCATGATCTCGATGCACATCAGCACAACGATCGCGTTCCGCCTGGTCAGGACGCCGTAGGCGCCGATGGCGAACAGGAGCGAGCTGAAGACGAGCCAGTACTCTATCGGTATCATTCCCTCTCCTCCTTCGCCAGGAATATGCCCCCGAGGAGCGCGACCAGGAGCAGGAGCCCTATGAGCAGGACGACGAGCGCGTACCCCGACGAGCTGCCGATGCCGAACATGGTCCACGCGACATCCTCGTTCGTGACGTCGTCCATGCCGCCGTCCGGCCAGGAGACCTGGAGGACCGTGACCACGAACAGGAGGGCCATGAGCCCGACCGCGAGCGCGCGCAGGACCGGCTTCATCTGTGTTCCCTCCCCATGATCTCGCGCCTGGTCAGCATGATGCCGAACAGGATGACTACGATGACCGCGCCGACATAGACCAGTATCTGGACGATGGCCACGAACTCGGCGTTGAGCATGACGAAGAGGCACGCGACCGAGATGAAGCACGAGGCGAGCGCGATCACGCTGTGGACTATCTCCCTCGACCACACGACCAGCAGCGCGGATATCAGTGCCGACGCCGCCAGGAACAGGAACACGAACAGCTCCCAGGTCACTTCTCCACCCCCGGCATCTCGATCGCCTTGAACTTGCAGGCCCTGAAGCACCTGCCGCATCCCACGCACTTCTCGAGCACGAACACCGCGCGCTTCTTAGGCTTGCCCTTCTTGCCGTCCTTGAGGGCCTTCTCGGTCCCCGGCATCTCGAGCATGTAGATGGCATCAGCGGGGCAGGCCTTCGCGCAGGCCGAGCAGCCCGTGCAGCTCTTGAGCACGAACTTGGGCTCTGGCATCTCGAAGTACTGCTCGTAGACATCGGTCATGACGAGGCACTTCTCGGGACAGACCTCGGCGCACTTGCCGCACGAGGTGCACTTGTGGAGGGATATCTCTGGCTTCGACGTCCCCACGCCGTCCATGGGCATCATCGCGACGCACATCTCGGGGCACTCCCCCGCGCACTTCTCGCAGCTGGTGCACTTCGAGAGGTCGAGCACCGGGAGCCGCTGCTTCTGCCGCTCCTCGGCGAACCGCTCGTGATAGGTGTCGTCCCTGATGGCCGTCGGGCCGAGGACCAGCTTGGACCGGTCCCTGTTCGCCAGCTCGAACTCGGAGGTCATGTGTATCGCGCACGTCGGGCACACCTCCGCGCAGAACCCGCAGAACAGGCACCTGCCGATGTCCACGCCTGGCCGCTCGATCTTGCCGAGCTCAGGGTCCTCGAGCTTCTCGAGCCACATGCAGTCGTTGGGGCATATCTCGACGCAGTTGCCGCAGCCGATGCATTTCTTGAAATCGAGCGTCTGCAGCCCGCGGTAGGTCGGTGGGAGGTCGAGCTTCTGGTACGGGTAGAGCACCGTGTTCGGCTTGCCCGTCACGAAGGACCGGATGAACTGGGTCATGGTCCTCATCATCGGCCTGACGACCCAGCCCGAGAAGGTGACCTTCTGCGCCTGAGCCATCTAGAACCACCCCAGGGTCTTGAACGCAGCTGCGATCAGCAGGTTGAGCATCGCGAGAGGCATGAGGCGCGTCCACCCGAACTGCAGTATCTGGTCCACACGTATCCTCGGGAGGGACCAGCGCATCCAGGTGAGCACTATGAAGACGATGTACGCCTTGATCAGGAACCAGATGGGTCCAGGGATGAAATCGAAGCCGTGCCAGCCGCCCAGGAACAGGGCGGTCACGAGGGCGCCTGCGACATAGCTCCTCAGGTACGAGGTCATCATGAACAGGCCGAACCTCATCCCGGAGTACTCCGTGGTCCAGCCCTCGACGAGCTCGGCCTCGGCCTCAGGCAGGTCGAACGGCTGTATCTCGACCTCCGCGACTATGCAGACCAGGAACACTATGAATCCCAGCGCGAGCGGGATGGCGAACCAGATGTTGCTCTGGGCAGCGACTATGTCCACGAAGCTGAAGCTCCCGGCCATGAGACAGACGCTCGCGACCGTGAGCAGGAGAGGGATCTCGTAGCTCATCATCTGGGCGGCGGACCGCATGCCCCCGATGATGGTGTACTTGTTGTTCGACGACCAGCCGGCGACCAGTATCGAGAAGGGCGCGATGGCGAACGCCGCGAATGCGAACAGGGCCCCCGCGGGCACGAAATCGCCCGCACGGTTGACCGCAACGCCGAAGTCCGGGCTCAGAGGTATGGTCGACAGGGCCAGTACCGACGACGCGACGAACACGACCGGCGCCAGCAGGAACCCGGCCTTGTCGGCCTTCGAAGGGGTGATTACCTCCTTCACGAACAGCTTCATGCCGTCCGCCAGGTTCTGCAGCCACCCGCCGATCCTGTAGCCCACATAATACGGGCCGTAGAAGTCGAATATCCGTCCCATGAACTTCCGGTCGAGCCAGATGAAGTTGAGCACGCTGACGAGGGCTATGATGAATATGATGAGCACCTCGAGCAGTATCGCCGCGACCGCGATGGTGCCATGGGCCTTCGCGAGGTCCCCGATGGCGATGAAGAAGTCCCCGAACTTCCACGGGAGGAAGTCGCCGAGCCAGTACCAGATGTTGTTGAGGATGTCCACGAGCCAGTGCATCAGGCCATAGCAGAATTCGAACAGGTTCATGGTCTCACCTATCGGTCTCCCCGATGCACATGTCGAGGGTGCCCATGATCGCCACGACATCGGCGACCTTGTACCCTATGAGCATCTTCGGCGCCGCCGACACGCTAACGAATATCGGGCTGCGGATCTTGAGCCTGTAGGGCTTATCGGTCCCGTCGCCCACGACGTACATCATGCCCTCGCCCCGCGGGTCCTCGACGCGTCCGATCCCGGTGCCTTCGGGGGCCGTCCTCGGGGCGATGGTCCTCCACTTCCCCTGGGGCATCTTCGCGAGCGCCTGGCGGATGATCCGCGCGCTCTCGCGCATCTCGACCATCCTGACCCTGTACCTGGCGTAGCAGTCGCAGTCCGGATGGGACGCGACCTCGAAATCCATGTCGGGGTACACCGAGTACGGGTGGTCCTTCCTGAGGTCGTACGCGATGCCGCTGCCCCTCATCGTCGGGCCCGTGACCCCCAGGTTCATCGCATCCTCGCGTCTCAGGATGCCGACGCCCTGGTTCCTCATCAGGAAGACCGTGGAGCCGTCGTAGAGGTCCTCGTACTCCTTGAGCTTCTTGTCCATGTAGTCGCACGCGCGGAGCGCGTCCCTCTGGAAGTTCGGCGGGAGGTCGTGCGCGACGCCCCCAATCCGCGGATAGTTGTAGGTGATCCTCGAGCCCGAGAGCGCCTGGAGCAGGTCTATGAATATCTCCCTGTCCCTCATCGCATACAGGAACCCGGCCATCATGCCGAGGTCCACGGCATAGGCCGCGAGCCACATCAGGTGCGAAGCTATCCTCTGCATCTCGATCGCGACGACCCGGATGTGCTCCGCCCGCGGGGGCACCTTGAGATCCATCAGGTCCTCGACGGTCATGCAGTAAAGATGACTCCAGGTGAGCGAAGAACCGTAGCAGAGTCTGTCCGCGATCGGGATGATCTGTGGGTACGTCCTGTCCTCGCAGATCTTCTCGACGCCCCTGTGCAGGTAGCCGACCTCGGGCTCCGCGTCGACGACCGTCTCGCCGTCGACCTTGACCTTGAGGTTCCACAGCCCGTGCGTCATCGGGTGCTGGGGGCCCATGTTGATCCACATCTCAGCCATGCCAGGTCACCCCTTGAAATCCTTCCTGAGCGGATGGAACATGGTGTCCATCGGCAGGAGGATCCGCTCGAGTTTCGGATGGTTCCTGAAGACCACGCCCATGAGGTCGTAGGCCTCCCTCTCCTGCCAGTTGGCGCCGCCCCAGACCGACGACACGGAATCGACGCCCGGGTCGTCCTTCGGGGTGCCCGTGACCAGCTCCAGCAGGAGCCGCGACTGGTACGATGTGATGTGGTAGACGAGCTCGAACCTGTCCGGGTAGTCCACCGCGGATATCATGGAGATGTGCTCGAAGCCCAGGGAGTCCCTGAGTGTCTGGCACACGGCGTACAGGTCCGTACGCTCGACATGCGCGCGGATCACGCCCGACTTGAGCTTCTCGCCCCCGGAGATGGTCCTCGGGAAACCCTCTGCGAGCGACCTGAGCACCTTCTCCTCCGGGTTGCCATCTATCATGGACGGGGCCTTCTCGATGTCCATCGACCCCTTGGAACCCCCTTCGCTCCCCTCGAACATGATGTGCATCTCCCGTGTTCACCTGCCCGTGAGCAGGCCTTTCTTGTTCTCCTTGATGAGCTTCTGAAGCTTTAGGAAGGAATCGATGAGCGCCTCTGGCCTCGCAGGGCAACCGGGGATGTAGATGTCCACCGGGATGAACTTGTCCACCCCCTGGACGATGCTGTAGCCGCTCCAGAAAGGCCCTCCCGATATGGCGCACTCACCCATCGCGATGACCCACTTGGGCTCCGGCATCTGGTCGTACAGCCTCCTCAGCGCGGGCTTCAGCTTCTTGCTGACCGGTCCGTTAACGAGGAGCACATCGCACTGTCGCGGGGTGGACCTGTAGATGACGCCGAACCTCTGGGCGTCGAACCGCGGGGCCGACGCGACCGCCATCTCGAGGGCGCAGCACATGATCCCGAAGTGCAGCGGATAGATTGAGTTCCTCGTGGCCCAGTTGAAGAAGTCCGTCGTGAGGACGTCTATGCTGCCTCCGACGGCGGAGCGCTTCAGGACGACCTCCATGACCTCGTCGGACCATTTGAGGAATTCCTTGGACTTGAACATCATGACCTGGCCGACGGACGGGCTGGCCTGGTCCTCGCCGTTCATATCCAGACTATCGCCTCCTTCTTCAGGGCGTAGGTCACACCGACCACGAGCACGCCCAGGAACATGAGCATCAGGAGCTTCGCGAGGTCGCCCATGTCCGTGAACACCAGCGCCCAGAGCAGCACGAACACAGTGACCAGGTCGAACGCCACGAACATGATGGCATACATGTAGTACTGGAAATGGAACTGTATCTGCGCATCGCCGACGGGGACCTCGCCGCACTCGTAGGTGGTCTTGCCCCGGGGGTCGTTCCGGTCGTTCCTGAAGTACCTCGAAAGGAAGAACACGAGGGTTGGGAAAAGTATGGCTACGATCGCAAAGACGCCGACCCCCATATAGTCGTCTGCGAGCATCGCCCTCGCATCCACGACAATGTATAAAGCGTTTGTTGGACGACACTTAGGAAACGGGGGGTGTCAGTATCGAATTTCCTGCGAAGTGGAGGTGTCATATGACGAGGTGTTTTCGAAAGGATTGGAAATGGTTTGACAGAGCGCATGCCGCTGGCGCGGACGCCCGGCCTACCTGACCCTGCCGCCGCATCTCTGACAGAACTGGAACTGCGGGTCCACGGGGCTGCCGCAGCTCGGGCAGTTCATCGGGGCCGCCACGGGCTGTCCCGGATAGACTGGCTGCTGATACTGCGGGACCACCGGCGGCGGATAGGCCTGCTGGACCGGGTGCTGGTGCCTGTGGGACGGCCTTATGAGCACGACCACGATGACCACGACTATCACTGCGACGACTATGATGGCCACGATGACAATGCCCCAGAACAGGGCATCGAGCGCGCTATTCAGCGAGATCACATCCACGGTGTAATCGAGGTGCGCCGTGGACACTCCGATGTTCGTCCATGTGAAGTGATAGGCGCCCGCGTCATCGACGGTTATGATGTAGATGTCGCTTGTCGAGCTGACCTCGCGGACGATGGTCCCGTCGGGGCCCGTTACGATGAACACGAGGCTGACATCGGAGTTCCAGCTGTAGGATATCGTGTCGCCGGCACTAGCGTTGTAGTTCTTCATCTCGAAATCGAATGGGGCTATGTTGGCGGTCGCTGCCGCTGCGGTCCCGGCCATCGCCAAGACGAACGAGGCCAGTATCATGCATCCGAAGACAATGCGCAATGGCTTCATGGAGAACCATCCCTCTTAGCAGCGGTAAGGCAGTACAGGGGTTTTAATACTCTGGCATCCGCAATGCGTTCAGGACGAAAGCTTTTATTCGGCGAGCAGGGTTGCATGCCACGATGGGCGCGCCCGACCTGATCCTGCTTCACCCGCCGAGCATCCTAGACTTCAGGAAGCGGACGCTGCTCTCAGGACCGGTCAGCGACCTCATACCGTCGACGCCCGTGTTCGAGATGTACCCGGTCGGGTTCACGACGATGGCATCGCACCTGGAATCGCGCGGCTACGAGGTGAGGATCGCCAATGTGGCCTCCAGGATGCTGGCGTCCCCGAGGTTCGACCCGGAGAGATTCATCAGGTCGGTCGACGCCGGTGCGTTCGGGATAGACCTGCACTGGATGCCGCACGTCCAGGGGGCTTTCGGGCTCGCGAGGATGGTCAGGAGGATCCACCCCGGCGTCCCCGTCATCATGGGAGGATTCAGCTCGACTTACTATCACCGGGAGATCATCGACAAGCACCCGGAGGTCGATTTCGTCGTCCGCGGGGACTCGACGGAGGTGCCGCTCGAGAAGCTGCTGTCAACGCTCGACGCGGGCCGTCCGCTGGAAGATGTCCCGAACCTGACCTGGCGGGATGGGACGAGGACGCGGGTCAACCCGCTCACCCACGTGCCTGAAGACCTAGACAGCGTCACGATAGACTACGGCCTGATGGTCCGGAAGGTGCTGAGGTACCGGGACCTGTCCGGCCACCTGCCTTACAAGAACTGGAAGTCCAACCCCATGTCCATCGCGGTGGGCGTGCGCGGCTGCACGCACAACTGCGTCAACTGCGCGGGCTCATGCGACGCGTTCGGGCGGAGCATGGGCCGGGCGAAACCGGCCTACAGGTCCCCCGAGCTACTGGCGGCGGATGTCGCCCGGGCGGAGGAGTACGTCAAGGGGGCGACCTTCGTGGTGGGGGACATCCGCCAGGCAGGGACCGCCTACGCCACCAGGTTCCTGAAGGAGCTGAAGGGGCACAAGGTGAGGAACGAGGTCGTCATCGAGCTCTTCACGCCTGCGACCAAGGCGTTCGCGGAGGAGGTCGCGGCCAGCACGGAGAGGTTCAGCGTCCAGATGTCTCCCGAGACGCACGACGACGCCGTGAGGAAGGCCCAGGGGAAGCCCTACACCTCCGACGGCCTGGAGAGATCGGCCGAACACTTCCTCGACGCCGGCTGCGGCCGGTTCGACATGTTCTACATGATCGGCCTGCCGACCCAGACCAGGGAATCTGTGGAGCAGACCGTCGAGTATACCAGGAGACTCTACTCCAAGTTCAAGGGGAAGAGGCTCTTCCCGTTCATCAGCCCCCTCGCGCCTTTCATCGACCCCGGAGGCAATGCGTTCGAAGACCCCGAGAAACACGGCTACAGGCTCTTCGCGAGGACGCTGGAGGAACACATCGCGCTCGCCGAGCTGCCCAGCTGGAAACACGTCCTGAACTACGAGACCAGGTGGATGACGAGGGACGACATCGCCGAGGCCACATATGCCGCGGGCCTCGGGCTCAACACGATCAAGAGGGACATGGGGCTCATCACGGAGGAGGTGGCCTCGAGGACCGAGGAGCGGACCTTGGCCGCTCGGGACCTGATGCGCAGGATGGATCCAATAATCGCGAAGGGGTCTGCCAGCGGGAGGGACCTCGATGACCTCAGGGAGGCCGCGTCCAGACTGAACGAGTCGACCGTCTGCGAGAAGGAGGAGCTCGACTGGTCCGAGAGCTCGATATATGCCAGCATCCCGCGGATGATCGGCGCGCTGCTGCGGCGGAGATGAGCCGCGGACGGTCAATGTTTATCATTCCCCGATGATATCAGGGCGGCGAGCCACATGATACTCGGTGTGTACGGCTACCAGGACTCCGGCAAGACGCTCCTGGTCGAGAGGACGGTCGGCGAGCTTTCGCGGAAGGGGTACAGGGTTGCTTCTGTAAAGCACTCGCCGCACAGGAAGAGCGCCGACTGCGAGGGGAAGGACACCTGGAGGCACTGGAGGGCCGGGAGCGACCCCGTGGTCTTCTCCAGCAGCACCGAGACGACCGTTTTCAAGCATTCGCCCGAATCCGCGGATGACATCGTCCGCATGCTCGAGCGGGAGTACGACCCCGAGGTGATCATACTCGAAGGCTTCAAGGACGGTACCTTCAGGAAGGTCTCGGTCGGGAGGATCGCCGCCAGGAAGAACACAATCCTCAAGAGTCCAACGGTCGAGGAGCTCGTGGCCTATGTGGAGAGGGAGGTCGCCGTCGAGAGGAACCTCAAGAGGCTTCCTGGCCTGGACTGCCACAAGTGCGGCCTCGACTGCGGGGCGATGGCCCTCGCCATCGTCGATGGGAAGAAGCGCCTCGAGGACTGCAAGGAGCTCCCCACGGTCGGAACCGTCATCATGGTCGGCGGTAAGAGGATCGTGGCCGGAGATTTCGTGGCGCGCATAGTAGACGACACGATCAGGGGCATGTTGTCCAGCCTCAGAGGATACGAGCCCGGCAAGGACGTTGAAATCCGTCTAGAGGCTAAAAGGAAGCCTACGAAAAGGCGCGGAAAAGCCAGGAAGTGACCGGGGCCAGCAGGCGCCGGACCGTTCTGCGCTAGGTTTATCAACATCGAAGATATCATGAAGGCCAGGGACTCAGGGGCCACCCAGTGGACGGAGCTGAAGGGCGGCACATCACAGGATGCAATTCACGGAAACGGTGGATCACATGCGCAAACTCTCCGAGATTGAGAAGGACCTCGACGCCTGCCTGCAATGCGGCTACTGCCGGGACCCGTGCCCGATCTACAAGCAGTTCGGCTGGGAGTCGGCCACCCCGAGGGGGAAGGTCTACCAGCTCAAGCTGCTCAAGAACAAGACCCCGATCGACACGCTCCTGGGCAGGAAGCCGAAGATCGATGAGAAGTTCGTCGAGCGGATATTCCAGTGCACCTCCTGCGCGGCGTGCGAGCACAACTGCCACGTCGAGATAGAGTTCGCCCACCTCTGGGAGGAGGTCAAGGAATGGCTCATCGAGCAGGGCTACGGCCCCATGGAGGCGCACAAGAAGATCAAGGAGAAGGTCGTGGCCAAGCACAACCCGTTCGACGAGGCGCCCGAGAAGAGGGCTGCCTGGGTCACGCCCGACATCAAGCTCTCCGACAAGCCCGAGGTGGTGTTCTTCACCGGCTGCACGGAGGCCTACAGGATGCAGCCCCTCGCCGTGGCGACCGCGAAGCTGCTGGACAAGGCGGGGGTCAAGTTCACCGTGCTCGGCGAGGACGAGTGGTGCTGCGGCTCGCCCCTGCTCAGGACGGGGCAGAAGGCCCCCGTCAGGGACGAGATCGCGCCGCACAACGTCAGGGAGATGGAGAAGCGCGGGTACAAGGCGATGGTCACGGCCTGCGCCGGGTGCTACAACACCATGAAGAACGACTACCCGAAGCTGACGGGCGTCCCCGAGTACAAGCTCTATCACATATCAGAGTACCTCGAGAAGCTCGTCAAGGAGGGCAAGCTCAAGTTCACCAAGGAGTTCAAGAAGAAGGTCGCGTACCACGACCCCTGCCACCTCGGAAGGCACGCGAAGGTCTACGACGCGCCCAGGAACGTCCTGAAGGCCATACCCGGGCTCGAGCTGGTCCAGATGAAGCATGAGCGCGAGGACGCCCAGTGCTGCGGCGCCGGAGGCGGGTTCAAGGCCGCGTTCAACGACAACGCCGAGAACATCGCCATGGACAGGGTCAAGCAGGCGGTCGACGCGGGCGCCGAGGTCATCGTGACATCGTGCCCGTTCTGCCAGGTCAACCTCAACGCCGGTGCGAAGAAGGCCGGGCTGAACATCAAGACGATGGACGTCGTGCAGGTCGCCATTCAGGCGATCTGAGCGGCCTCGACTCCTGCCTTGCGAGGATCCGGGCGACCACGGGGCCGCGGAGCTCCCTGATCGCGTCGGCTGCGATCCATCTTGCGCTCCGGCTCCCCTGCGCCCTTATCTCGAGGGCCGTCTCGACCGCGCATGCATGAAGCGCCCTGTTCCTCTTGCCTATCTGCCTCAGGGCCCAGTTGACCGCCTTCATCACGTACTTGCGATCGTCCCCTGCCTCCCTCGCGATGACCGGCAGGAACGCCCTGAACGCCTCGTCTGGGGAGTCCTTGTCGTGCACCGACAGGGCTGCCATCAGGGCGAACCCCGCCCGCTTCACGAACTCCTCATCCCTCGCGCTCCACTCGACGGCCTTCGCGTGGGCGAACGGGGTCTTGTCGAAGAGGTGGCCGCAGACGACGTCGCACGTGTCCCACGAATCGAAATCCCTGGCCCAGCGCTCCATCTGCGCCTCCGTCACCTTCGCGGGGTCGTCCACGAACGCGGCCAGCAAGCGTGCCTCGTGGATCCCGCTGGCCCACAGCCTCTGGGCCAGCCGATGGTCCCTACCAGCGCGTCTCGCGATCGCCCTCAGAGGCGGCATCGGTATGCCGAGGGTGCCCTCCCGGCTGATGCCGAACCTGGCCATCCCGTCCGCATGACGGGGGTCCGCCAATGACCGGAGCTCCGACAGGATGTCATCAGGGTCCATGCGCCACGCTCAGATGCCGGTCCACGGGACGCCCTTGTGCGCGCTCATGACGATCTGCGTGTCCGTCTCCTTGATACCGTCCATCTTCAGGAAGGTGTCTATGAACTCCTGCAGCTCGGTCATGCCCACGAACAGCGCCACCACCAGCAGGTCGTACTCGCCCGTGACCCTGTACACCGCCACGACGCGGTTGTGGTTCTTCACGTGCTCGACGACCCTGTCCAGCTTGTCCGTGACGGTCTTGACATGGATGTACGCCTTGACCGTGTTCTCGATGAGCCTGTAGTCGATGTGTATTGAGAACCGGAGGATTATCCCCTTCTCGATCAGGTTCTTGATCCTGCGCCTGACCGTGGCCTCGGTGACATCGAGCTTCTTGGCTATCTCCGAGTTGCTCATGCGGGCGTTCTCCCTCAGCTCGCACAGGATGCGGATGTCGGTCCTGTCGATCGGCAGGAGCTTGAGGTCCAGGCCCTTCCATCGCTCGTATATCTCGCACGGGTGTTCGTCGGGCGTAGTAATGCTCATTCGAGCCCTCATCTGACCTGAACATGGAGGGGGTACAATAAACTAACGGAATCCGTACAAGAATAACCCGCGCACGGACCTTTTTCGTGACAAGTTCGCGTGTTTTATGCGGTCATGCGTGCAGGAACCCGGCGAAAAATGCTCATGTGCCGAACCGGCGCTTCCTCAGCTGGTACGACCTGATGGCCCTCAGGAAGTCGATCTTCCTGAACCCTGGCCAGTACACGTCCGCGAAGTACAGCTCGGAGTAGGCCAGCTGCCAGAGCAGGAAGTTCGAGATGCGCTCCTCCCCCGAGGTCCTCAGGATCAGGTCCGGGTCGGGCATGTCCGCGGTGTAGAGATAATCCGCGAAGGTCTGCTCCGTGATCGCGTCCGTGTCGAGTTTGCCAGACTTGACGTCCTCCGCGAGGCGCTTGATCGCGTGGACGATCTCCTCCCGCCCGCCATACCCGACCGCGATGTTGAACGAGTACGAGTCGTAGCCCTTGGTCCGCTCCTCGACGTATCTTATGGACGCCTTCAGGTCGTCGGGCCACAGGTCGGTCTGGCCCAGCACCCGCACGCGTATCCTGTTCCTGTGGACCCGCTCGTCGTCCCCGAGGCGCCGGAAGTTGGAGACGAACATGTGCATGAGGTCATCGATCTCCTCGCGCGAGCGCCCGACGTTCTCCGTCGAGAAGGCGTAGACCGTGAGCATCCTGACGCCTATCTCGAGGCACCACTCGAGCATCTCCTCGAGCTTCTGCTTGCCCTTCTCGTGCCCCTCTGACACGATCATCCCGAACTCCGCGGCGTAGCGCCGGTTGCCGTCCATGATGACCGCCACATGGTGCGGGACGGGCCTGGACATGACCTCCTTGAGTATGCGCTTCTCGTAGGTCTGGTAGGCGGTGGACGAGATGGCCCTCGCAATCTCACCGGTCATCTTGGAAGCCCCCTGGTTCGGATCGCGGCCATTGTCCTCAACCTATCCGTGCCTGAAATCCTCGGGCAGGCCTGCGCTGTACAGCCCGAGGTCGAAGCAGCCGATGGCCGCGACGGCGCCTATGGCCCCCCGGCGGCCCGTGACCTCATGGACCTTGACCCCCGCATGCTCTGCGGCGTGCTCCGCATCGTGTATCGACAATATCTGCTCCTTCGCGTCCGCGCCGAACCTGACCAACCTCTTCGGGACCTCGAGCCCCTCGAACACGGCCATGGCGGTCTGGTCGGAGTATGTGCCCTTTGAGATGAAATCCTTCGCCCATGCCACGGCCGCGGGGACGGCCTCCGGCCGGACGGCGAACGACAGGCCCGTGGCCGCGCAGTTCGTGGTCTTCTGAGGGGCGTTCGGGTTGAGCTGGACTATCTTGTGCGTCAGGAAGACCCCGTGGGGCATCTCCCTGCCGAGCTTGAGACCGAGTACCCAGGTCGCACCCTTCTCCTTCGTGTCCGTGTCGTCGACACCGATTATGAGCCTCCGGTGCAGGGGCGTCGTTATCCTGAGCTCGACCTGCCGGCTCCCGCCCACGTCCTCGTCGCTCAGGAACTCGACCTTCTCGACGCCATCGGCCTGCGGGAGGCAGGCGCCTACGCCCACGCTCGCGCCCGCGAGGCCCATCCATGTGGTCTCGACCTTGCCGTCCTTGACCACGACGGACTTGAGGGCCTGCCCACCGGTCGTCCTCGATGCCGGGCCGAACCTCACCGGCCCCTCGCCGAGCTTGGCGTGCATGATCAGGGTCGTGCCTTGGACCTCGACATGGTCGATCGCACCGCCCGCCCTCAGCCTGTTGACCGCGTCCCACTCGACCGGCCCCTGGGCGCAGCACTCCTCGACGATCCTGGCCCTTCCGGCCTTCTCGTCGACCATCGTGATGAGCCGCCGGGCGAACATGCAGCCGTGGCGCTGCCGCAGCTCCTCAGGCGTAAGGACCTTGTTCATCGCATATCAGACATCCATGGATTGCCCGGGCTCGAGCACGACCGTCTTCGTCCCGGGCGAGATCTTCGTGACCAGCTTTGCGAACTCCATCGGGTCCTGCTCGATCAGCGGCCAGGTCCCGTAGTGCATCGGGACGACCGTCTTGGACCCGACGAGCGAGGCCGCCAGGGCCGCCTGCTCAGGCCCCATCGTGAAGAACCCACCTATGGGCAGGAGCGCGACGTCCGGCTTGTAGAGGTCGCCTATCAGCCTCATGTCGCCGAACACGCACGTGTCGCCCGCGTGGTACACGACCTTTCCCGAGTCTATTATCATGCCTGTCGGCATGGCCGCCGAGAACTCCAGCCCGGGCGCCCCTATGCTCGACGAGTGGAAGGCGGGGACGAGCGTGATGCTCGTGTCCCTGATCTTCGCAGTGCCCCCCAGGTTGAACCCGACGCACTTCGCGTCGCAGCGCTCAAGGTACCCACACATCTCGATGATGCTCGCCACGACCGCCCCGGTCCTCCTGGCGATCGAGGCGGCGTCGCCCAGGTGGTCGGCGTGCCCGTGCGTGACGCATATGATGTCAGCATCGACCTCCTCGGCGGACACCGCCGCCTTCGGGTTCCCGCTCAGGAACGGGTCGACGAGCACCCTGTCCTTGCCCTCGATGAGGAATGCTGAATGCCCAAGCCATGTGATCTTCATGTCAGACCATCCAGGAGGACGAACGCCTAGAAGCTATTTCTTAGTTGTGCGGGTCAGCGGGGTTCCCGGGCGATGTGCCTCGCCGGGAGGTCCGAGAGGTTCAGGGCCCTGACGTCGCCGGACTCGTAGACCATCCACTTGCCCTTGATGCCCAGGAAGGACCCCTTATGCCTCCCTGGCGTCTCCTGGAGCCTCGGGACCTGCCTCAGCGGCAGCTCGAGCGGGTATCCCTCGAGCCAGCGGAGCTCCTCGACCTCGTGCTTGTATGCCTCGGCCAGGGTCGCCCTGAGTCCCGCGTGGCGCGCCTCGATCCCCTGGACGTCCAGGGGCCTTGCGAGGTTCTGCAGCAGCACGTCCTGGCGGAAGGACTGCGGTATCCTCAGCCTCGACGATATGTCCTTCTCCGCCTCCCGGGCCTTCCTGCGCGTGCCGAAGGAGCCTATGACCGCATAGGCGTCCGCACCCTGCTCGATGAGCCGTCTCTCGACGCGGCGGGAGGAGCTCATGCCGATCTTGACATTGGTGTTGTAGAACGCGAGGTAGAGCACATGCTCCCGGCGGCAGAACTGGTGGTCGCATATCTCGCCGTCGCACCGGGGCTCGAAGATGCATTCCTGGACGGGTATGAACGACTCGCCCGAGCATCTCGCGCACTGCGCGAACTTCGCGACCTCGGCGTCCACGGGGCACTCGATGTACCTGTCACCGTCGAACTGGCCTATGCAGGTCCTGCGCCTGCCGACCAGGAATCCGACGTCCTCGAGGTCGAACTCGACCACCTCGCCCGAGGCCGCGTCGAAGCAGGTCAGGCCGGGCTCGAACCCCTCCCAGTGGTACTCGAGCGCGTGGAGCGGGAAGTCCTTCTCGCGCTCCTGGAGCCACAGGACATCCGCCCTCGTGAACATGCACTGACCGAGTCGGCCGGCAGGGTATTAATCGTTTGTCCTGGCGGAGCGAATGTGGCCCGGGCTCACTGACCTTCCGGCGGGACATCATCCTTCGGGGCGTCGCCCTTCAACTCGTCACCCTTCGGCTCGTCGCCCTTCGGGGCGTCGTCCTCGGGAGCGGTCCGGGGCTTCTGGAAGGGGAACTCGGCCAGGTCAACCTCGATCCTCTTGAGGTAATGCGGGGGCACATCGTTCGTCAGGTAGACCGTCCTTCCGGCCTTCTGGATCACGATGCCGTCCTCCGCGGCGGCCTTGGAGTTGATCTCGAGTATGATGGGCGACTCCGTCCTGACGCGCCCGGCGTTGACGGCGTCACCGACGGTCTTGCTCAGGTGCACCTTCTTCCTGTCGGACGGCTTCAGGCCGACCTCGAGGACGATATCGACCTCCTCCGCGGTCGTCGGGTAGAACAACGCGTCCGGCGTGCCGACGATGTCGGCATCCAGGTCCACCTCGAACGAGTGGGCGTAGGTCGCGCGGATCATGCCGTCCCTGAACTCGTACCTCCCCTTGTCGTCAGTCTCGATGATGGCGACTATGTGATGCGGCCGCAGCCAGTGATAGCGCTGCTGCTTCCTCTGTAGGGCGTCCACGAAGCTCCGCAGATCGACGAAGCCGTGTCTGTCCATCTGGAGGTCGAACCGTTCTGGGAAGTGTCTCAGGACGCCCGCCATGGTCCTGCTGACCCTGTCGAGCTCCTCTTCGTTCATGAGGAACCTTCCCTCTTCGCCACAGACCGAGCAGACCTCCGCCCTGAAGTATCCGTGGTCCTTGCATTCCCTCAGCATCTACGAGACCTCACTTCGGTTATGGAAGAACCTGTTAAAAGCTTTCGCCACAGCACATTATCAGAAATGAATCGTTGGAAGGGGTTTGCCAGGTGTCCGCCTGGTGTGCGTCCGTCCTGACGCTTCATTCAGCCTTCGGCGCCGCCGTCGGGGGCTTCGTCATGAAGGCTATCGCGAGAGCCGCCAAGGACCCGACCGCGACCGCCACGAAGACGAGCTCGAACCCGCCGGATACGAACGCCGGTATGAGCGCGCCGATGACACCGCCCACGCCGTAGGACGTGAACACCTTGCCGTAGTTGCCGCCGAAGTTCTTCGTGCCGAAGTACTCGGCAGTGGTCGGCGGGAACAGCGCGAAGTTGCCGCCGAAGCAGAAGCCTGCGGCGGAGACGAGCGCGGTAACGCCCACGAAGACGAGGGTCTCATCGGTGGGCTTGGTCATGACGAACCCCGCGGCCACCAAGTACACGATCGCCTGAGTGAGGAACATGGTCTTCATGGTCTTCGTCCTGCCGAGCTTGTCGGATATGAACCCCCAGACGACCCTGCCGGCCCCGTTGAATATCGCCAGGATGCCGACGATCGTTGCGAGCTGGGCCGTGAGCATGATGTTCTCCGTTGCCTTGTCGAACGAATCGCCCGCATCAACGGCGTATATATCCTCGAAGGATTGGGCCAGGTTGCCCACGTTGCCGATCATCATCAGGCCGCACGTCGCCGAGAGCACGAACATGATCCACAGGAACCAGAAGCTCCTGGTCCTGACCATCTCGCGCCAGGTGTAGTCCTTAGTGGCCGCGCCGGCCGTGCCCGCCGCCGGTGGCTTCCAGCCAGCGGGGCAGTAGCCCGGCTCCGGGTTGATAAGCAGGAGCGCCCCGGCGAACACCATCACCAGGAATATGACACCGAGGTACAGGTAGGCGTTGACGATGCCGCCCATGTTGTTCATGACATAGGTGCCGACCTGGGCGAATATGAATGTGCCAGCGCCGAATCCCGCGACCGATATGCCGCTGACGAGCCCCTTCTTGTCAGGGAACCACTTCACGCAGCATGCGAGTGGGCAGCTGTAGCCAAGTCCCACACCGGTGCCGAGCACGAAGTACGCCACGTACATCATCGGCAGGCTCCCGGTCGACTGCGACGACAGGATGTAGCCGACCACGTAGACCGCGCCTCCGAGCATCGCGATCTTCATCGGGCCGTACTTGTCCTGCAGCCAACCACCCAGTTGGACCATGATGCCGAAGGCCGCCAGGCTCGTGGCGAATATGCCAAGGACCTCCACGGACTTCTTTCCTGCGTCCAAATCCGTTGCGAGTGGGCCGTTGAAGACCGACCATGCGTAGATCGACCCCAGGGCCAGCTGCACCAGCAGCGCCCCGATGACCGTGACCCATCTATTCGTGATCTTTCTCTGCTTCATTTCAAACATGTTGTCTCTCCCCGTGTTTGTTACATCTATCCCGATCAGATGAATCTGACAGCCCCGGACACGATGTCGAACATCGCCCCGAGGACCTCCAGCTTCCCCTGCCGGACCAGCTCCCGTATGTCAGGGTTGAAGTCCTGGACCCGGCGCATCTGTATCCGGACGTTGCTCTCGGCCACGGCGTCCGGGTCCCTTTCCCGCTCCTTCGGCAGCTTCGACCTGGCGCATTCCAGGTCCTTCATTACCGCCTCGAGGTTCCCCCGGTCCTCGCACGTGAACGACGCCTTGACCGCGCCGCAGTCCGTGTGACCCATCACCAGCACGACCCTCACATTGAGATGCAAGACGGCGTACTCGATGCTCCCGAGGACGCCCGGGTCTGTGGCGCAGTTGCCTGCGACCCTGACCACGAACGCTTCGCCGAGCGAGAGGTTGAATATCTTGCACGGCGAGACCCTGGAATCCGAGCATGTGAGTATCGCGATGAACGGGGCCTGGCCCTTTGCGAGCCGGGCGAGCGTCGTCGGGTCCACGGCCTTGCGGAACAAGGCGTTCCCATCGACCAAGCGCCGTCTGGGATCTTGAGTGGAGTCCATGCCTAGCACCGTCTCTGGTCCGATGGAGGGAATATGATGGAGGGGGAAGGCTCCCCCCTAGAAAAGGGTGTTGGTGTTTCAGTCCTCGAGCGTCGATGTGTCGCCGATCGGCAGGCCGAGTTCCTTCGCCCTGAGCAGCCTCCTCATGATCTTGCCGCTCCTGGTCTTCGGGAGGGTCTTGACGACCTCGATCTCCCTTGGGTAGGCGTGGCCGGCGAGCTTCGTCTTGACGAACTTCTGGATCTCCGTCTTGAGCTCATCCGACTCGGTGTGGCCTGGCGTGAGCACGATGAACGCCTTGATGATGTTGCCCCTGAGTTCGTCGGGCTTGCCGATGACGCCGGCCTCCGCGACCGCAGGGTGCTCGATCAACGCGCTCTCGACCTCGAACGGTCCGACCCTCTCGCCGGCCGTCTTGATGACATCGTCCGCGCGGCCGACGTACCAGTAGTAGCCGTCCTTGTCGATCTGGGCCGTGTCGCCGGTGTAGTACCAGCCGTTCCTGAAGTACTCGTTGTACTTGGCGGGGTTCTTCCAGACCTGCCTCATCATGGACGGCCAGCCGGGCCTGAGCACCAGGCTGCCCTCCGCGCCCTGCGGGAGGACCTTGCCGGTCTCGTCGACGATGGCGGCCTCGATGCCGGGCAACGGCTTGCCCATGCTGCCGGGCTTGATCGGCATCTCGGGGAAGTTCGTGATCAGGATCGAGCCGGTCTCCGTCTGCCACCACGTGTCGTGGAACGTCTTGGTGTCAAAGACATCAATGGCCCACTTGACCCCTTCCGGGTTCAACGGCTCGCCGACGGAGTACAGCGCCCTCAGGCTGGAGAGGTCGTACTTCTTCGGCAGGTCGTCGCCCTTGGCCATGAGCATCCTGACGGCTGTCGGCGCGGTGTACCACACAGTGATCTTGTGGTCCTGGATGGTCTTGTACCATCTCTCCGGGTCGAACCTGCCGCCCAGACCGATCTGGGTGACGCCGTTCGACCACGGCCCGAGGCAGCCATAGACCACACCGGTGACCCAGCCGAGGTCCGCCGTGCACCAGAATACATCTTCGGGGTGCAAATCGAGGACCCACTTCGTCGTCAGGGTCTGCTGCACGATGGCCTTGTGTGCGTGCACTACACCCTTCGGCTTGCCGGTCGTGCCGGATGTGTAGAGCATGAACATGTACTCCTCGGGGTCCATGTGGACCGTCTCGAAGTCCTTGGAGGCGGCGGCCATCTCCTTATTGTAGTTGACCTCGCCCGCTGGCAGGTTGTCCTCGTCCACGACTATGAGGTGCTTGAGGGCCGGGAGCTGGTCCTTGACCTCGTAGAACCTCTTCTTGAGTTCCTTGTCCGTCACGAGTGCGACGGCGTCGCAGTCCGCGAGCCTGTCCCTGATCGCGTCAGGGCCGAAGGCCGGGAACATCGGGCTGGCGATGGCACCGTACTTTATCGCGCCGAGGAATGAGATGTATAGCTCGGGTGACCTCTGCAGGAAGACGAAGACGCGGTCCTGTCTCTTGATGCCGAGCTTCTTCAGCATGTTCGCGAACTTGTTCGTCGCCTCGTAGAGCTCGTGGAAGGTCATCTTCTGGATGTGCCCGTCGCCGTCATCGTAGATGAGGGCGACCTTGTCCCTGTTCTTTCCCTTCGCATGCCTGTCGATCACGTTGTATGCTGCGTTCAGCTTGCCGTCCGCGAACCACTCGACTTCCTTGTCGGCGTCAGCCCACTTGAAGGTCGTCCTCATCTGCTCGTAGTTCTGAAGGTTCGACTTCAGCCTGAGCTTCGCCGGGTCCTTGTTGACGATCGTGCCGTGTATCAGCTCGGTGCTCTTCTCTACCATGTATTCACATCCGATCCGGGCCTGAGCGGCCTAAGTCCATGCCCTTGGCCGCCACGATGCCCGTGTATGGATCTGGAACCGATGAGTGCCGCATCGGGCAGGGTCCGAGCGGCATAGCTTCGCCCGTCCATGTGCCACTGCACGTCCGGCCTCGCGCGCGCCGCTGCCTTCACCGAAGTAACAACAGGCACACTCACATCGATTGCCAGGACTGCATCCTTGCAGGGCTTATAATCCTTTTCGATGCGACAATGGCGATTTCACCCCCCACGTTCGTGTGAATGGGAGTGCCGAATCGTAACCGATAGACGATATTCGTCAGAATCCGGCAAGAAACGAAGCATGTGGGCGCACGTGTGCGGGAAAGAGCAACTTCACAGGGCGAGATTAAATATCCGACATTTAATATATATTTAGAAAATAGAAATACCAGCGCCGGCGGGACCCGACACGGACGCGGCCCGCCGGCAGTGTTGCACGGCCGCCTCAGCCACTCCATCTGTGGTGGATCTTGGCCGCCTTGACCGTGTTCCTCATCAGCATCGTGATGGTCATGGGGCCTACGCCGCCTGGGACGGGCGTGATCGCCTTCGCCTTGACCTTGACGGCCTCGAAATCCACATCGCCCACGAGCCTGCAACCGCTCTTGGCGTTCGGATCGTTGATCCTGTTGACGCCGACGTCGATGACGACGACCCCGTCACGGACCATGTCCGCCTTGAGGAAGTTGGGCACGCCCATCGCGGCGACGATGATGTCCGCCTGCTTCGTGAAGTGTGGGAGGTCAACGGTCCTGGAATGGCATATCGTCACGGTCGCGTCGGCCCCTGCAGCCTTCTGGAGCAGGATGTTCGTTATCGGCTTCCCGACGATGTTGCTCCGGCCTAGAACCACCACATGCTTCCCCTTCGGGTCGTTCCCGCTCCTGACGAGGAGCTCCTGGATGCCCGCCGGCGTGCATGGCAGGTAGCAGTCTGCCGCACCGATGACCATCTTGCCAACATTGATCGGGTGGAAGCCGTCTACGTCCTTGCCAGGGTCGATTCTCAGAAGAACCTTCTCCTCGCTGATGTGCTTGGGAAGAGGCAGCTGGACGAGTATGCCGTCGAACTTCGGGTCCTTGTTGTACTTCTCGATCAGCAGGAGCAGCTCGTCCTCCGATGTGCTCGCCGGGAGTCTGATCGTCTCGGAGTGGATGCCGAGCTCCAGACAGGCCTCCCCCTTCTTGCGGACATAGACCTGGGATGCCGGGTCCTCGCCGACGATGATGACGACCAGCCCCGGCGTCACCCCGGACGATTTCATCCTGGCGGTCTCGGTTTTGAGTTCGGCCCTGATGGTCTTCGCGATTTCGTTTCCGCTGATTATCTCGGCTACCATGCTCACCCTCCAGGCCGAGATACACATTTCTTACTTAAGGATTCTCAGGACCAGGGCCGCCATCTCTGCCTGGCTGCATGGCGCCCAGCGAGCATTCCCCTCGGCCCGCGCGAATGGGCCGGACGACCCTGCGCGCGGGCGGCCCGCCCGGGGTTACGAAAAGTCTTAATGTAACCTATTATTACCCCCCTTAAAGGGGGTTCTTCAAATGGCTATGAAGCCAGATATTGAGATTGCGCAGGAAGCGAAGGTGCAGCACATAGAGAAGATCGCGGAGAAGATCGACCTGACCCGCGACGACCTTGAGTTCTACGGTAAGTACAAGGCGAAGGTACCTCTCGAAGTGCTGAGGAAGTTCGATGGTAACAAGGACGGCAAGCTCATCTTCGTGACGGCGATCACGGCCACGAAGGCGGGCGAGGGGAAGACCGTCACGTCCATCGGCCTGTGCCAGGGCCTCGGCCAGCTGGGCAAGAAGGTCATGCTGTCTCTCAGAGAACCGTCCCTCGGCCCGACGTTCGGCATCAAGGGCGGTGCAACGGGCGGCGGATACTCCCAGGTCTACCCCATGTGGGACATCGACCTGCACTTCACGGGAGACATACACGCGGTCGGCACGGCGCACAACCTGCTCTCCGCGCTCGTCGAGAACCATGTCACCAAGAAGAACACGCTCAACATCGACCCGACCAGGATCGTCCTGAGGAAGGTCATGGACATGAACGCCAGGGAGCTCAGGAACATCGTCGTCGGCCTGGGCGGCAGGACCAAGGGCGGGGTGCCCCACGAGAGCGGGTTCGACATCACGGTCGCGAGCGAGATCATGGCGATCCTCGCGCTCTCCAAGGACATGAAGGACCTTCGGGAGAGGCTCGGCAAGATCGTCGTCGCCTACACGCAGGACGGGAAACCCGTCACTGCCGCCCAGCTCAAGGGCATCGGTGCAATGTGCCTCCTGCTCAAGGACGCCATCCAACCGAACCTCGTGCAGACGCTCGAGGGGCAGCCGGCGTTCATACATGGGGCGCCGTTCGCGAACATCGCCCACGGCAACAGCTCCATCATCGCGACGAAGTACGCGCTCAAGATGGCCGACTACGTCGTGACCGAGGGCGGCTTCGCAGCGGACCTCGGCGGGGAGAAGTTCTTCGACATCGTCTGCAGGACTGGAGGGCTGAAGCCCGACGTCGCGGTCCTGGTCGCCAGCATCAGGGCGCTCAAGATGCATGGCGGGATGAAGGTGAAGGAGATCGGCACCCCGGACCTGGAGTTCCTGGAGAAGGGCTACTCGAACCTCGACAAGCACATCGAGAACATCAGGAAGTTCGGCGTCCCGGTCGTCGTCGCGATCAACCAGTTCCCGACCGACAGCCCGGAGGAGGTCGAACACTGCAGGAAGCACTGCGAGAAGCTCGGGGTCCGCTACGCGGTCTCGCGCGTGTTCGTGGAGGGCGGCAAGGGCGGCATGGACCTGGGCAGGGCCGTGATCGAGGCGCTCGAGAAGGAGAAGGCGGACTTCAAGTTCCTCTACGACGAGAAGCTGCCGGTCAAGGAAAAGATAATGATCATCGCCACGCAGATCTACGGCGCGAAGGATGTCGTCTACACGGGCACGGCCCCGGACGACATCGCGGCCATCGAGGCCGCCGGGAACGACAAGCTCCCGATATGCATGGCGAAGACGCAGCACTCTCTCTCAGACGACCCGATCAAGAAGGGCGCCCCGAAGGACTGGGTACTGACGGTCAGGGAGGTCAGGATCTCCGCAGGTGCGGGATTCATCGTGCCCATCACGGGCGAGATGATGACGATCCCGGGCCTGCCAGGCACACCCGCGGCCGAGAGGATCAACATCGACGACAAGGGCTACATCACCGGCCTGAACTGAGCGCCGGGACGGCCCCGGTCAAACCCCTTTCTTCAATTCCGCCGAGGGGGGATTTCTGTCCCCCTCGGACAAACGCACCATTCACAGACCACTGGACAGTCGAATCCGCGGAACAGGCGGTGACATCGGAGGGAGGATAGTGACGAACCAAGTCCTCGTTGTAGGAGGTGGCCCAGCCGGGCTCACAGTCGCGAAGACGCTAGTCGACAGGGACATCCAGGTCGTGCTCGTGGAGAGGACCGAGTCCTTGGGCGGCATGGCCAGGGAGCTCACCTGCAAGGGCCTGACCGAGTGCAGGAACTGCGGGGTGTGCTTCGCCATGGACCGCGCTGGCGAACTCCTGCGCGAGCCAGGCGCCGAGGTGTTCCTCCTCTCGGAGGTCGTGTCGGCGCAGAGGACCGGGGACGGCTACAAGGTCAAGGTCAAGTCCTCGCCGAGGTACGTCACGGACGACTGCACGGGATGCGGCAAGTGCGTCGAAGCCTGCCCCGTCGATGGCAAGGCCGTCTTCGCGCCCACCGGCAGCGGCCAGCCGAGGATACACTGGATAGACAGGACGAAGTGCCTCCATTTCAAGAAGGGCAAGTGCGACGCGTGCGCGAGTGCATGCCCGACCAAGGCCATCGATTTCGATGACCGCGCCAAGAGCGTCACCAGGGACGTCTCGGAGATCGTCTATGCCACGGGCATCAGGGCGGTCGACGCGTGCGAGGTGAGCAGGCTCGGGTGCGGGACGTTCGCCGACGTGGTCTCGAGCGTCGATGCCGAGAGGATCCTCAACGAGAAGGGCAGGCTGGTCCGTCCATCTGACGGCAGGCCCCCGAAGAGGGTCGCGGTGCTCCAGTGCGTCGGCTCGAGGTCGGTCAAGAACGGGGTCGAGTACTGCTCCAAGTTCTGCTGCAAGTACGCGACCAAGATATCCCAGATGATGATCGACACCGATCCTGAGCTCAACCTGGACTTCTACTTCATGGACCTGAGGACCCTTTACGAGCCCCAGGACGAGTTCAAGGCATGGGCCAAGGGCAAGAAGACCGTCAGGCTCCTCAGGAGCATGCCCGCGGCCGTGTCCCAGGGGCCGGACGGGACGCTCCTGGTGAGGGCAGCGACCGAGACCGACACCGAGGTCCAGGAGACGGCATACGACCTCGTGATCCTATCGGTTGGCATGCGTCCACATGGGGCGAAGGATGCTCTGGCAGGCCAGCTGGGGATCGGGGCGGACTCGTTCGGGTTCGCCGTCGCTGACAGGGAACTCGAGAAGGCGGGCGTGTTCGTCGCCGGAGCCGTCTCGGAGCCCATGGACATCGAGGAGGCAGCCGTCAGAGCGGTCGCCACTGGCTCGAGGGTCTCCGGTCGAAGGAGGGGGACCCAATGAGCAGCGGGAGGATACAGGTCGTCATCTGCAGGTGTTGCACCGAGTCACCCAAGCTCCTAGACATCGCGAAGCTCGAAGCCGCGGCGAACGATGCCGAGCTCGTGATGTCGGTCAAGGTCGTCGACGAGATATGCGACGGGAAGGCCGTCGTGGATGTGGCGAGGGAGGCCGCTGAGAAGGAGATAGACCGGGCCGTCGTCCTCGCATGCCACAAGCGGGATGTCAGCCCAGCCCTCCTCAAGGCATACAGGAGGGCGGGGATAGACCGGTCCATGGTGGAGTTCGTGAACGTCCGGGAGGAGGTCGTCCTCCCGCACGTCGACGACCCCGAGGGGGCCCAGAAGAAGGCCGAGACGAAGCTGAAGGCCGCCCTGGGACGTGTCACGATGCTCGTGCCCCTCCTGACTGAGACCGAGGAGATGAGGACGAAGAACGTCGTCATCATAGGAGCCGGGGTCGCAGGCATGGCCGCCGCGGAGGCGGCTGCGCGGGCGGGCGCGCATACTGTGATAATCGAGAAGAGCAGCCGGTCCGTCAAGGCCCCCGGGATCCTGATGTCGAACACGAGGCTCGTGGCGACGAAGGGCACGCCCGGGAACTACGAGCTCACGATCATGGCAGGCGAGAAGACCGAGGAGCTCGAGTGCGCGGCGGTCGTCGTCGCGACGGGCGGCGGCTGGAACTCCCTGAAGGGGCCGCTCGCCAAGGCGTCCAAGGACGCTGTCCCCCTGTACAAGCTGAGCGAGATGCTCCAGGCGGGGCATGCGCCAAAGGGGCCGGTCGTCATAGTCGACACACCGGACCCTACTGGGAAGTCGCTCAAGGTCATGGACTTCGCGTGGGACGAGGCGCTCATGACAGCCATCGATGTCAAGAAGAAGCACCCGCAGACCGAGGTCTTCATGCTGTTCCAGGAGATGCGCGCGTTCGGGCTCTCCGAGATCACATACAAAGAGGCGGCCGAGCTCGGCATAAGATTCGTGAGGTACGACCGCACGGGGGTTCCGAAGGTCGACCCGAAGGACCCAACGAAGATGACCGTCACGGACCTAGCCCAGGGCGAGCTGTTGTCCGTACGGCTCGGAACGCTCGCGTTCGCAGCCATCCCGGCGAACCCTGACAACAGGGACATCGCGGACGCGCTCAGGATACCGATGACCGCCGAGGGAGGGCTCAGGCGCGGCGGCATACAGAGATGGCCCGTCGCGACGCCGAGACCGGGCATCTTCGTCTGCGGCTCGGCCGTGTTCCCGAAGTCTGCCGACGCTGCGAGGGCCGAGGGGGAGGCCGCCGGCTCGATGGCCGCGGCCTACGCGTCCAAGGGGACCGTGGAGTACGGGGGGTCCGTCGCGCAGGTCGCGCAGGAGAAGTGCTCGGCGTGCCTGACGTGCATCAGGACATGCCCGTACGAAGCGCCTTACATCGGCACCGCGAACAAGGTCGAGATCAGGAGGCAGCTGTGCCAGGGGTGCGGGATATGCGCGGGCATATGCCCGAGCAAGGCAATCGAACTGCTGCACTACACGGACGACCAGATCCAACAGGAGACGAGGACCATGCTCGGAGGTGACTTCTGATGACTGACAGGAGGCCGAAGGTCGTGGGGTTCTGCTGCGAGAGGCACGGCATGGACGCCGCGGTCCTGGCAGCGCGGAGCGGCCGCCAGTACGACGCCAGCGTCAGGGTCATACAGGTTCCCTGCTCCGGAAGGGTCGACGGGCTCCACATACTGAAGGCGTTCGAGGACGGCGCGGACGCCGTGTTCGTCATCGGCTGCCTCGAGAAGAACTGCTACTACGACACCGGCTCCATCGAGGGCAGGAAGAGGGTCGAGTATGTCAAGGGCATGCTCGCGGAGCTCGGGATCGAGAAGGAGAGGGTCGAGATGTTCAACGCTGCATCCACCAACGCATGGGCGTTCCCCGAAGCCGCCTCGAAGATGGTCGAGGTGGCCAAACGGCTCGGACCCCTGGACATGGGAGGTGACACCCGATGATAGTCGCGAAGAGGAAGCCCATGAACGAGATCGCCGAGATGGTCGCACCTTACAAGAACATCACGGTCATAGGCTGCAGGAGCTGCGTGGCGATCTGCCTCGCAGGCGGCGAGAAGGAGGTCAAGATGGCCGCCTCCGCCCTGAAGGTCAAGAACAGGAAGGAGCACCGGGACCAGCAGTTCGAGACGCTGGTCGTCGAGAGGCAGTGCGAGAAGGAGTGGGTCAAGGAGGTCGAGGACAAGATCCTCGGCGCGGACGTCGTGCTCTCGATGGCATGCTCCCTGGGCGCGCAGACGATAGCGGACATGTACCCCGAGAAGACCGTGTTCCCGGGACTGAACACCGGCTTCCTCGGCGTCCCCGAGGAGCAGGGTGTCTGGTCCGAGAAGTGCGTCGGCTGCGGCGATTGCATCATCCACCTCACCGGCGGGATCTGCCCGGTCGCCAGGTGCGCCAAGAGCATGATGAACGGTCCGTGCGGCGGCTCGTCGAACGGCCACTGCGAGGTGAACCTGGACATCGAGTGCGCCTGGTACGCGATCCACGAGAGGCTCAAGCTCCAGAAGCGGCTGGACCTGATAGAGAAGGTCATGCCGCCGAAGGACTGGTCCACCGGCCACTATGGCGGGAGGAGGACCTACGTCCGTGAGGATGCCAGGCTGAAGCAGCACCAGAAGAAGGGCAAGGAGGCGGTCCAGTGAAGGCAGGGAGCAACCTCGAGAAGGTATTCGACCAGGGCCTGTTCGCCGTCACGGCCGAGATCGGCCCGCCCCAGTCCGCGAACCCCGAGCCGCTGACGCACCACGCGAAGATGCTCAAGGGATATGCAGATGCGTTCAACCTCACCGACAACCAGACGGCCGTCGTGAGGCTGTCGAGCATCGCGAGCGCGTTCATCATCATGCGCGAGGGCGTCGAACCAGTCATACAGATGACCTGCAGGGACAGGAACAGGATCGCCCTCCAGAGCGACCTCCTGGGGGCGGCCGCCCTCGGGGTGAAGAACGTCCTGTGCCTGACAGGCGACCACCAGATCTTCGGGAACGAGAAGGGGGCGAAGAACGTCTTCGATTTCGACTCGATCACCGAGCTCTCGGTCTTCAACCAGCTCAGGACCGAGGGGAAGCAGGTCGGCGGACAGGTCATCAAGGATCCGCCGAAGGTGTACCTCGGCTGCGCGGAGAACCCCTTCGCCACGCCCTACGAATGGAGGGGCGCGAGGCTCGCGAAGAAGGTCGCTGCCGGCGCCGACTTCGTGCAGACCCAGGCGATATTCGACATGGGCATGTTCGAGAAATGGATGGACGATGTGAGGGCGAGGGGGCTCGACAAGAAGGTCCACATCCTCGCCGGCGTCTTACCCATGAAGACCGCCGGGGCCGCCAGGTACATGAAGAACAAGGTGCCTGGGATGATCGTCCCAGACCACATCATCGACCGCATGAAGAAGGCATCGGACCCGAAGGAGGAGGGCATCAAGCTCTGCGTCGAGCAGATCGAGGTGCTCAAGACCATGAAGGGCGTCCACGGCGTGCACATCATGGCAGTCGCATGGGAGGACATCGTGCCCAGGATCGCGAAGGAGGCCGGGCTGCTGCCCAGGCCTAGCTTCAAGTGAGGGCTAGCCGTTCAGAATCGGAGGAGAGAGCATGGTTTCCAGACGCTTCGACGAGTTGAACGACCGCATGCTCCTGAGGCTGTTCGAGATCAACCCAGAGGTCGCCACGAGGTTCGGGGTCCACGGGGAGCACGACCACCATCTGTCCAACGGGGGCTCCGAACGCATCAAGTGCACGATGGACCTCCTGGACGAGTGGCACGGGCTCGCCCTGGATGTGTCCCGAAGCGACCAGCTCTCGCCGGACCAGCTCATATCGCTCGAGATCCTGAACATGGCCGTCGAGACGCAGAGGTTCGCCATAGACGACTATCCGCTCTGGAGGATGTACCCTGACGGGCTGGAGGCGCCCGGGGTCACCATGCTCCTGATGATCGTGCGGAACTACGCGCCCTTCGAGGAGCGGATGGCCGCACTGTCCTCGAGGCTGTCCGAGCTTCCCAGGTACCTCGCCCAGTTCAGGGAGAGGTTCGAGGGGCAGAGGCCGGTCAGGCTCTGGACGCAGATGGCCATCGAGAGCTGCAGGAGCTTCCCGTCGTTCCTGACCTATGTCGAGGAGCATGCGAAGGGGCAGATCTCGGACGGACTCATGGCGGAGCTGATGGCGAACACCGCCCTCGCCGCGAAGGAGGCACAGCGCCACCTGGACTGGCTGAAGGGGCTCCTCGACCGGTCGACCGACGATTTCCACATGGGCAGGCAGAGGTTCGAGAAGCTCATGAGGATCAGAGGGATGGAGCACACGCCCGACCAGATGCTCGCCCTCGCACAGAAGTACCTGGCGGAGCTGAAGGCCGAGAGGGATTCCATCGCGAGGAGGATCGCGCCGAGCGGGAGCATCGGGGACGCCTACGAGATGATCAAGGCGGACTGCCCCGAGACCTTCGAGGATGTCCTGGACGAGACCGAGCGCCAGATGGAGAGCGCGAAGCGATACATCGTCGAGAACGGCCTGGCGACCGTGGAGGAGGGGCTCGTCCTCGAGGTGATCGAGACGCCTCAGTTCATGACCACGTTCACACCGTCGGCGGCGCTCGAGATGCCCGCCCAGTTCGAGAAGGTCCAGGAAGGGCTCTACCTCGTCACGAGGCCATCGGACCCGAAGGACCTCAGGAGCCTCTGGAACCGCGCGATGATCATAAACACCGCGGTCCACGAGGCATACCCTGGCCACTTCCACCAGGGGGTCGCGTCCAACGCGAGGCCGTGGATGCACCAGCTGCTCCACATGCTGATGTCGCCCGACACGATGATCACGGCCTACGAGACCCAGGAGGGTTGGGCGCACTACTGCGAGAAGATGATGTACGACCACGGCTTCGAGAAGACGGACATGGCCGCGGTCGTGATGCTCGACGCCGCCATCTGGCGGGCGGTGAGGGTCGTCTACGATGTGAAGCTCGCCTACGACGAGGCGACGGTCGCGGAGATGTCCGAGCTGCTCGCGCACGAATCGAACACGCCGATCGCCGCGGCGTCCGCCGACGTGCGGAGCTTCACGAGGACCCCCGGATACCCCATATGCTACCTGATCGGGAGGCACATGGTGTTCCAGCTCAGGGCGGAGCTTGAAGCGAAGCTCGGCAAGGACTTCGACATCAAGAGGTTCCACGACGTCCTCGCCCGGAACGGAAACCTCCCGTTCTATCTCGCGCGGAGGGCCGTGCGGGACGGCATGGCTGAGCGCGCGCGATGACGATCTCCAAACACGACCGAACGCGCGGAGGCGACGTCCAAGCCTGGACGAAAAGCGTTATAATCAGACAAGGTATAGCCCCTGCTCTGGCGTCACAGTGACTGATCTGATGACGGCCCATGCTGAAGAGTGGCTATCGAGGAGTTGACCCGATGAACAAGGTTAAGAGGGCTTTGGTAAGCGTCTCCGACAAGACCGGATTGATCGAGTTCGCCAAGGGGCTGTCGGAGCTCGGAGTTGAGATTCTCTCTACCGGCGGGACCGCCACCGCGCTCGAGAAGGGCGGGGTCCCTGTGATAGGCGTCTCCGATGTGACGAAGTTCCCGGAGATGCTCGACGGCAGGGTCAAGACGCTCCACCCGGCGATCCACGGCGGCATACTCGCGATGAGGGAGAAGCCGGAGCACATGGAGGCCATCAGGAGGCACGGCATCGAGCCGATCGACATGGTGGTCGTCAACCTGTACCCGTTCGAGGCGACGGTCGCGAAGCCCGGCGTGAAGCTGGAGGACGCGATCGAGAACATAGACATCGGCGGGCCGTCGATGATCAGGTCGGCTGCGAAGAACAACTCCGCGGTCACGGTCGTCGTCAACCCCGCCCAGTACCAGGCGATCCTGGCCGAGCTCAAGGAGAACGACTGCAGGCTGTCCCCGGAGACGAGGCAGAAGCTCTCGCTCGAGGCGTTCAGGGCGACCGCCAGGTACGACGCGGCCATAGCCAATTACCTCGGCAAGAAGTTCGGCGGCGAGCTCTTCCCGAAGAACCTCACGCTGTCCTTCGAGAAGCTGAGTGACCTCAGGTATGGCGAGAACCCGCACCAGAAGGCGGCGTTCTACAAGGACCTGTGCGACTTCACGCCGCTCAGCATCGCAGGTGCCGAGAAGATGCACGGGAAGGAGATATCCTACTGCAACGTCATCGACCTCGACGCGGCACTCGCGATCGTGTCCGACTTCGAGAAGCCGACCGCTGCTGTGATCAAGCACACGAATCCGTCAGGGGTCGCCAGCGCCGCGACGATATCGGAGGCGTTCCTGACGGCCTACAACGCTGACTCGCTCAGCGCCTTCGGATGCGTCATCGGGCTCAACCGCCAGGTCGACCTCGTCACCGCGAAGGAGATCTCGACCCACTTCGTCGAGGCGGTCGTCGCGCCAGGGTACGACCCCGACGCGGAGAAGCTCCTGGAGGAGAAGAAGAACATCAGGCTCCTCAGGACCAACATGCCCATCAGGCGCGAGGAGGGCAGGATATTCATGACCAAGGTCAGGAGCGGCCTGCTGGTCCAGACCGACCCGTTCATCGATCTCGACAGGAGCAAGCTGAAGGTCGTGACCAAGCTCGCCCCGAGCGCCGAGGACATCGACGCGATGGTATTCGGAGTCAAGGTCTGCAGGCACGTCAAATCCAACACGATCCTGCTCGTCAAGGGCGAGAGGACCGTGGGCGTCGGAGCCGGCCAGATGAGCAGGGTGGACTCGACCATGATCGCAGGCATGAAGGCTGGTCCGGAGGCGAAGGGGAGCATACTCATCTCGGATGCGTTCTTCCCGTTCAGGGACGGCGTGGACGCGGCGGCGAAGGTCGGCGTGTCGGCCATAGTCCAACCGGGCGGCTCGCTCAGGGACGAAG